>Ga0183099_1001130_pt1 | contig 16198 bp, 20 predicted proteins | sample Biomet1_FD_127788 | JGI IMG/M metagenome (GOLD analysis project Ga0183099, IMG submission 127788) | Microbial communities from bioreactor (seeded with anoxic lake sediment) at LBNL, California, USA - Biofuel metagenome 1 | ecosystem: Engineered > Bioreactor > Anaerobic > Unclassified ... | reverse complement strand
GATTCTGTGAGAAAGGCTTCGATTTCAGTCGCAGTACCAAAGGTCAACGCTTTTGCAGCAACGTCTTGAGCGAACCTGTAGTCGACAATATCGGCGCGAGGCTCTTTTCTTTCAATGTCCGTTTACCGGGGTTCGTTCATTTGGGTGCTAGATCAATACGATTGTTATCACACCTCGCATACAACGGATAAAGTTACAGACTTAAATGAGGTATTGTACTAATTCCTTTGGAATGGATTCTGTGAGAAAGGCTTCGATTTCAGTCGCAGTACCAAAGGTCAACGCTTTTGCAGCAACGTCTTGAGCGAACCTGTAGTCGACACTATTGATGATCTTTCGAATTCGCAGCAGGTTTGCCGGAGCCACGGAGAATTCCTGTAAACCAAGCCCTAATAAGACCAGAGTCGCGCGCGGATCCCCCGCCATCTCGCCGCACATTCCAACAAACTTTGATCCTCCGGCTTCACGCGTCGGGTCGATAACCGACTTAATCAAGCGAAGCACCGCCGGATGCAAACTGTTATATAGATAGCTGATCTTCTCGTTCATCCGATCAACAGCAAGTGTATATTGGGTCAGATCGTTACTTCCAATTGAGAAAAAGTCTGCTTCGCGAATCAAAACATCTGCTATGATGGCAGCGGATGGAACCTCAATCATAATACCGATTTCGATTTGATCAGCATAGGTTTCGCCACGCTCCTTCAGTTGCTCTTTTGCTTGTTCCACCTTGACTTTCGCCATGCGAAGCTCTTCCAGCGAGCAAACCATAGGAAACATGATCAACGCCTTACCATGAACCGCGGCGCGCAGAATCGCCCGCAACTGCGTTAGGAACAGATCATCCCGCTCCAGACAAACACGTAAAGCGCGAAATCCCAGAAACGGATTCTCTTCCTTTGGCAGGTTCAGATAGCCGATGTTCTTATCCCCCCCAATGTCCATCGTTCGAATAATGACCGGTTTTCCACCGAGTCCTTCGATTACGGTTCGGTAAGCAAGATACTGCTCTTCCTCGTCCGGCGCATGATCCTGCGCCATAAAGAGAAACTCCGTTCGATATAGGCCTACCCCCTCGGCACCGACCGCTAAAACTCTGTCGACTTCACAGGAGCCTAATACATTGGCGGCCAGTTGGATGTGAACGCCGTCTTTTGTGACAGTTGGTTGATCTTTGAGGTATTCCAGAGATGCCTTCACGAACTCTCGTCTGTCCGCCTCTGCCTTCAAGATCTCTATTTGTTCGTCTGTCAAGCCGATCATAATAGCGCCCTTGCTGCCATCGACGACAATTTTTCTTTTTTCACCCTGCGCTTTTAATTCGCAGATAATACCACTACAGCCCAATACGGCCGGAGTTCCCATATTATTGGCTAATATCGCCGTGTGAGAAGTCTTTCCTCCTATTTCGGCAACAATACCAAGAAGATTTTTTACATCGGCCGATGCCATCATCGATGGCGTAATATCATGGGCGATTAAAATCAACGGCTCTGGAAGCGCACTAATGTCTACCTCCTCAACACCGATCAATATGTTGACTAGCCGACGACCGATATCGCGAATATCCTGTGCTCTCTCTCGAAAATACGCGTCCTCAAGTGCCTCAAAAATCTCAACTTGAGCGGCAATCCCTTTCTGGATGGAGCCGATGGCGGAGAGTTTCTCCTGATCAACAGCGTCGGTGAAGCAGTCTCTCAGACTTGGATCGTTCAGAATCATAACATATGCGTCCATGACATCGGCCAGTTCATTTAACCCGGCGGTACGCGCACGAACCGCAATTGCGACAAGCTGGTTCTCCGCCACTTCTATTGCAATCCTGATCCGGTCTTTTTCTACCTCTACCAAGTCGTCGGATATCATTAGATGTGTGTAGTCCGAATGACAAACTTCCTCCAAAACAAGATATGACCCGATCACCAGCCCCGGAGCCGCGGCGACTCCCTGCATTTGCATACGACTTCTCCTTTCGGCTCAACAGTCCTATATCATCTCGCATAGGAACTACAGTCGTGTTGCGCCAAACTTATCAAAATTATAATCGCTTTTTTATTGGATCCAATGAGTAGAATATAATACTAAGCCCTATTGATCTGTTGACAAAATAACGAGAACTGCACATCAATCGAATCAGATGGATGGCATTTTTTCTGAAATCGCTTTCGAAATTGGCTCACGCCATTGCTTCATATTCGCTGATTTTATCTACCTTTGGCGCGGATCTGGAATTCGGATTATAGGTATTATTTAAATACTCCGTTACCAGACACTTTGCAAGCTCTATTCCGGTCACCTGCGCGCCGAGGGCGATGATGTTTGCGTTGTTACTCAGCTGTGCCCGTTGTGCCTGATAACAGTCGGTCACCAATGCGACGCGCGCCCCCTTCACCTTGTTTGCGGCGATACTGACACCAAGTCCTGTACCGCAAATCAAAATCCCCCGGTCAAATTCCCCTGCGACAACCGCTTTCGCCAGCGTTACGGCTACATTTGCATAGATTGGATCCTCGCTGCCGAAGTCATAATACTCATATCCAAGGCTGTCCAGCAGTTTTATAATCGCGTATTTTAAACTCCAATGCATTGGGATCGCACCCGATTGCGATTTTCATTATTTCCATCTCCTAACGTCTGCGAGCTAAATTTCTCCCAGTCCGCTCTCAATAAAGCTGACAACCCGGAGCAAATCCTCTTTTTCGGTCTCACCGTCGCATACAATTGTGACTTCGCTTCCTTTTTTCACAGCCAGTGCCATGATGTTTAAGCTGCTCTTTAAATTGCAAACGCTGTTTTGGTACAACATCGTCACTTTCGATTTGCACGAAGACGACAGTTTTGCCAAATCTGCCGCAGGCCTTAAGTGCAGGCCGGTGGGATTGATGACCAATACTTTTTGCTCAACCATTGTTTCACCTCAAAAAAATCAGATTATGTGTTTACTTTTCGAATGCTTACTCTTGCGTTTCAAGTCTGCGCTGAATGGACAACGCAAGCGTTTGAAGAATGATGTTGCAGCTTGTGGCACCCGCATCCAAAACACCGCGGGATCGTTCACCAAGACGGCTCGCTCTGCCAATCTTCGCAATCAAGTCCCGTGTGGAGAGCCAACCTGCGTTTGCAGCCACCTTCATTTGCTCCAATGAAGCGTAGAAATCCGCATCTGCCTCAAGCGCGCGACAATAGCTCTCTTTTGCCGGAATCAACACATCCATCAGCGTTTTATCGCCGATTTGAGCCGTGCTTATTTCTTGAATCCCCGCCAACGCCGCAGTCATCATGCTTCCAAATGTATCTGCGTCAATCCATTCTGCGTCTTGACTGGCATTTGCCATCTCTTCAAACAAGATACCATAAAGCGGGCCCATCGAGCCGCCAATGTCCTCCAACAGCGTGCTTGCCAACACGTTGAGGCCTTCCGAGAAGGAAAACGAAGTCCCCTCCAGCTTCTTTTGGCAAAGCATGAAGCCTTTGTTCATGTTGATTCCGTGGTCGCCGTCGCCGATTTTTCCGTCGATTTCACTCAAATACTCTGTGTTTTCGTGAATCTTCGCTACCAAATCAAAAACGATCGAACCCGCTTCCGAATTCTTTATCCTCATAACGTGCTCCTGCTAAATCTGCTTCAGTCCAACGGAATTTGCGGGAATATCGAGACATTCTTTCAGCTCGTCGTCGAGCTTCATGACCGTCAACGTCACGCCCATCATATCCAGCGATGTGAAGTAATTGCCGACATAGGATCTGTAGATGCGAATCCCTTTCTCCTGTAACACCTCTACCACCTTGTGATACACGATATAGAGCTCCATCACGGGTGTCGCACCGAGGCCTGAGAGCAGCACCGCTACTTCATCCTTCGCCTGAAATGGCAAATCGGGCAGAATTACATTCAGCATTTCCACCGTGATGTCATCCGCCGACTTGAGTGGCTCAATCTTGATCCCCGGCTCGCCGTGATGACCGATTCCGACCTCCATCGTTCCAGGTTGAATCTGGAAATTCGGATGCCCGACCGCCGGAATGGTGCATGGCGCCGTGCCGATTCCCACCGAGCGCGTATTGTCAATCGCATTTTGCGCAGCCGCGATCACGGCGTCCAGATCCGCACCCATCGCGGCTTTTGCTCCGGCGATCTTCCACATGAGCACTTCTCCGGCAACGCCACGACGCTTCTCCATCTCCGTTTTGGGTGCGGAGGCGCAGTCGTCATTGGCAACGACGGTCTTTACTTCGATCCCGAGCTTTGCGGCGTTTCGAATCGCCATCTTTACGTTCATATTATCGCCTGCGTAGTTTCCATACAGGCAGGCAACACCTCTGCCGGCGTTAGCGGCCTTGATGGCATCCGTAAAAGCTAGTGCCGATGGCGAAGAGAATATTTCGCCGACGGCAACCGCATCGCACATGTTCTCCCCGATATAGCCAATAAACGCGGGTTTGTGTCCCGATCCGCCGCCGGTCACAATGCCAACTTTACCGTTGACCGGCGCATTTTTATACCGAACCACTCTAGGGTTATCCGTTGCGGAAACGATATCGCTGTGCGCGGCGAGAAAACCTTTGAGCATATCTTCGACAACAAAATTTGGATCATTGATGATTCGAGTCATATTCTCACTCCAACATTCTTAAATTGCTTCCGAAATTCGCTTGAGATTCACCAAGCCCAAAATCGCCAGTTCCTCGCCCGAATCCGCGAATTTTCTCCAGATTGCGCAGTTTCCCGCTAGCTCTTCAAAGGACGGATCAAACGATTCGATCACCATTGGTCCGTCATAGCCAATATCTCTTGTCGCTTCAAAAAACTCCCGAAACGGCACAAGTCCCGTGCCCGGTATCCCACGATCATTTTCATTCACATGGATGTATCCCAGATATTCTTTTCCACAAGTCTTCACCGCCTGAGAAAAGCTCTTCTCCTCGCGAATCATATGGAAGCAGTCAAGATGCACTTTCATGTTGTCATAACCAACATCCTTACAAAAGCGGACCGCGTCTTCGGCGATGTTTAAGAAATGCGTTTCAAAGCGGTTGACGCATTCCACGCAAATCGTTACCGTTCCGGTCGCTTTCGCGTACGCCGCGACTTCTTTCATGTTGCTTACCGCCCATTTCCATTCCTGATCGGTGCGTGGTCTCTTGGTCAGATATCCCCAGGCCGCGTAATTCACGCCCCCCAGAATCGGGGCCCCCAATGCATTACAAATATCCACGCACTTTTCATCGCGTCGACTGCGGCGCTTCGAATTGTCGCATCCGGAGAGATCGGATTTGTCTCCTTTGTGAGCGTGGTTGTGCAAACACACCCGATTCCCACGCGCTCCAGTTCCGCTTTCACCGCTTCCGTTGGAAAGGTGAACGGATTTGAAATTGCAAAGTCAACGACTTCAAATCCAAGCTTCTTGGCTTTCTCGATGATCCACAAATCCTTTTCGCCGAAGCTTTCTGCCCAAATAAAAGAATCCACACCAAATTTGATCTTCATTTCAACCTCCAAATGAAAGCAATTCTGCTATTTCATGCGGTGCATGAAAGACGTAATCCGCGTTTGCCTGCGTGAATTCCTCGATCCCTCGAAATCCCCATAGTACGCCAGCGGTCGCCATGCCCGCGTTGTTTCCTGTTTTAATATCCGTTCCGGAATCGCCAATATATATGATTTCCGCAGGTTTTAGTTTCATGCGCGCGGCAATTTCAAGCGCCGATGTCGGGTCTGGCTTTTTCGGGATTCCACTTCGTTCGCCGATTACTCCGGCAAATGAAATGTTGCGAAAGTTTTGCTTCACGAGCTCGACTGAATAATCTGTTCGCTTGTTTGAGTTAACACCCAGCAACACGTTCTTTCGCGTCAGAGCGGAGAGCATTTGCTCGATTCCGTCATAAGGCTTTGTTTTACGCGTATAGTTCTTGCTGTAGACATCCAGAAACTCATTTAGAACATTGTTAACCGTCGTATCGTCCCGGCAATCCGCAGGAAGGCTTACCTCCATCAGATTGCGAAATCCGTTTCCGATTCGGACTTTGTATTCTTCTGTTGTGTGCGTCGGGTACCCGTATTTGAGCAAAGCGCTGTTCACACTATCAGATAGATCCTGAAGCGTGTCCAGCAGTGTTCCGTCAAGATCGAATATGACACCTTTCAGCATGTCTCAGCTCCAATTCTAGAAAGGGTCCTGCCCGGTTCACAGGAGGACCCTTTCATCGTTCCGCATTGCGAATGAGTTATGTTGCCCTCAAATCAGTATGCGCGTGTAATCAGAAACTACCAGTTCCGCGATTACAGAGCGGTAATTGCGAAAACAACCTTGCTGGGTTTGCTTTCAAAATTGACCAGCTGATACTTCGTGCCTGCCGGGATGAAGAACGAATCTTCGGGATACAGCACAAAGCTCTCGCACAGGTCGACCAGATTGATCGTAACCGGTCCGTCGATGCAATATAGCGCGGCATCGCCGGCGTGGGAATCAGGATCGGAGCAGCGCGGGCCATAGCCACCGGCAGGAAGGATCATCTCTCCCATATGGCCGTAGTCATTGCTGGAGAGAAATCTTAGCAGCATCGGATGCTTGGTTCCGTGAACGTTATTCAGCTTCTCAAAGTCGCGAACCGCGTAAACCGCCCCGGTTTTTCTCGCTTCTACAGGATCGACGGGCCACGAACCGATGTCGTCCGTGCATCCCTGTCTCGAAATATCCTGTATCTTGCCCTTCATATTTGGCAACTGGTCATTGTTGGGTCCTTTGTAGAACTTCGTTTCCTCATCGGTCGGGATCACGTCCGGAGGAATCGCTTCGCTCCATGCTTTGGGCGTGATGAAGTAGAGGATTCTGGCCTTTTCGGCGGAGAAATTGTGCGCGCAATGCCATGCGCCCTCCGGCATATACAGTCCTTCGCCCGACTCAAGGTAGGCGAACTGTCCATTGCCGCTGCGCTGCACAACCGGGCCATTGAGGATATAGTACGTTTCGTCGCCGGGATGAATGTCCAGAGGCGCAAACACACCGCCTGGTCCCAACTCGTAAATACCCAGCATAAAGGTATCTGTCGTCACAATGGTAAATGTATTGTCGGAAGTAAACGCGTTATTCGGCGGATAGAGCGCGGTTGAATAATCCTGTTTGCGGATCAACATCGGTTTCTTCTCATCCTTCGCGAAGGGAAACTTCTCAAGAATATCGAATAATTTGGCCATATGCTTCTCCTAACCTTTATTTACCGTTCTTAAACGCGGAAATGACCATTTTCGCGTAGTTCTTCATGAATCCAAACGCTTCTTCCTGAAGCTCGTGATAGGCAATTGTGCCATTGGTCTCTTGAACACGATCACCCACGAATTTTGTTGTGGCCTTCGCCATATAGGAGTAGTAATTGATCTTGGAGCAGCCCGCGTCGATTGCCTTACGCACATCATCGAATTCCACACCGGATGCACCGTGCATCACGATACGGCAATCCTTCGGAACCGATTTCCGAATTGCTTTCACTCTGTCGATATCAAGCACCGGGGTTTCCGCATAGATCCCGTGCATGGTGCCAAAGCAAACCGCCAGCGCATCGCAGCCCGTCTGCTCCGCAAACAGCTTCGCTTCCTGCGGATCGGTGAAGAACTTCTTGATGTCCTCATTGGTCAGCACGCGGCTCTCCGCGTCGCCATGGGAGTCTTCTCCGGTGGACGCCATGATTCCAAGCTCACCCTCGACGGTGATATCCAGTTTGTGCGCGATCTCCACAAACTCTTTCACGCGCTTCACGTTTTCTTCAAACGGTAATGCGCTGCAATCGTACATGATGGAAGGGAATCCGATGCGAAGCGCGCGCATCACAAACGTGTAATCCGTCGCATGGTCGAGATGTACGCAAACGGGTACCTTTGCGTCTTTCGCGTGCTGGATCATCTCCGGCCCGATGAGTTCTATCGGGATCAGTTTGTCGTGAACTTCCGCGTGATCAATGATGATCGGCGTGTTCAGTTCTTCTGCCGCGGCGATGACCGCGCGTAGTGTTTCGACATTTGGGGTATTGATGCACGGAATGGCGTATTTCTCTTTCTCCGCGATCTCCAGGATTTTCTTCAGGTTTACTAACATAATCCGTCCTCTTTTTTATGTTTTCTCTGTTTTCTTCTTTTTTATATGGAAACGAAATGATTCTTTCTTCTCACGGGCAGATCCCCCGGCTTCTCTTTACCCTCTTGCGAATACTTGGCTTACTTATTCTGCAAAGCGTGTCGTTCTATCCGCCAAGGGAGATCGCAGCCGTTTGAAAAGAATGCATTTTTAGTTGTTTTCAATCTTACCTTTTCCACCACCCATACGGCATTTTCCAATGTCGTATGGGTGGTGGAGCGGGGGAGCGCAATTAGACCTTCAGTGCCTCTGCCTCTATTGCTTCGTCGTCTGAAATCTCTTCTTCAACATTTTTCTTGAGCAGTAACAGCATCCCAGCCGTTATGAAGCTCGCGATTGCAAGGATGGCCAGCCAAACCAGCGGTTTGTTGGCAAGGAAAATAACGAACAGACCGCCGTGGGGTGCCTGCAGCGTCAGGCCCGCGATGTAGGACAGGGCCGCGCCGATCGAGCTACCGACCATCAGAGAGGGGATCACGCGGAGCGGATCTTTCGCGGCGAACGGAATGGCAAACTCGGTGATCATCGCGCAGCCGCCAACGAAGCAACCGCTGATGGATCTTCTGTCGAGATCGGTAAACTTTTTCTTGGAGAGCAGCATTGCAATCGCAATACCCATCGGAGGGCTCATGGAAGCAATGAAGTTTGCCGACATCGGACCCCAGTTGCCCGCCGCAGATGCGGCAAGCGCAAACGCGTAAGCTGCTTTGTTGACCGGGCCACCCATGTCAAAGGCAAGCATAGCGCCCTGTACAATACCCAGAATCACGAGACTGCCGCCGCTCATGTTTGAAAGCACGCTGTTCATCGTCGTATTCAGCCAGGTGACCGGTACTCCGATGACGTACGTCATGATTACGCCCATCACGAACGTACCAAGAAGCGGGATGATGAGTGTCGGAACAAGCGACTTCAGCACTCTTGGTACCGGAATTTTCTTGAGCGCTCTGACAACGTATCCTGCGATAATACCGCCAAGCATTGCGCCAAGGAAGCCGGAGCCTTGATTGCTGGCAATCATACCAGCGATAAAGCCTGGTGCAATGCCGGGGCGATCCGCAAGAGAATATGCGATATAGCCGCCCAGCACCGGAACCATCAGGCCAAACGCGACTTTGCCCCACGAGAAGATATCAGCTGCAAATCCAGGCGTCTGAAAAACGAAAATGCCGCCGATAGCAAAACCGATCGCGATCAGAATGCCGCCCGGGATGACAAACGGGATCATGTAAGAAACGCCAGTGAGCAGCGCTTTCTTGATATCATTTCCTACTTTTTTGATTGATTCTTTCATAAACCTTCCCCCAATTTTCATGATTTTTCTGCTGTGTCCGAACTTTCTAAAAGTTTCTTTGCCTTTTCGAGAATCACATTCGGATTTTTAATTACTTCATGCGGTCCTGATTGAATGACTTTATTCTGGAACTTGCTAAATCTGTCCGACTTTGATATCCCAACATCGTTTGCGAAAACGATAAAATCGGCTTTCTCTATTTCATCCTTTGAAAGTTCGTCCTCAATTCCCATAGCGCCTTGAATCTCTACATGAACTTGTATCCCGTTTTCTTGGCCATTTTTGTGATCGCTTCCGCTGCCATATAGGAATGTGCAATCCCGGTCGCGCAGGAAGTAATTGCAACAAATCTCATTACCTTTCATCCTCCTTTCTTTTTGATTTTATTTCTCAAAATGCTCTTGCTCTGCTTCTCTGATCGCAGATATCACATCTTGATAATTCTGTGCGTTCAGCAACGCTTCAATGAAGCTTTCATACATCAACAATCTTGCCAGTGAAGCAAGAACCTTGAGGTATTCACTCGCCTCCGTGTCCCCGGGAATCGCGAGCATGAAGATGATCTTGACCTCTCCCTCTTCATCCGCCGATTTATAAGAGAATCCTTCGACAGACCGCGCAAAAGCTACCGTAGCAGTCAGTACTGAACTACTTTTCCCGTGAGGAATCGCAATGAAGTTTCCCATATAGGTTGGCCCCATATCCTCACGCTCGTAGAGCGAGCTCAAGAAATCCTGTTCGGATGCAATCCTTCCAGTTCTTTTCAGCATAGAAGTCATATGCGCAAAAAGTGTATCTTTGTCATTAATATGTGCAATGTTTAGATCGACTGTTTCCGGAAGAATGACATCTAGAAGTTCAATGCTCATTTCGAATTCTCTCTTTAATTTATTCGTGATTTGTTGTAACGTTTTCTACTGCGTTTGTTTTATGAATGAAGATTGAATTGCAATTGTGTTTTCTGTGCTTTCGACAACACATTTATATCACAATCGCCAACATACGTCAATACCCAATAACATTCGATTATTATCGCCAACATATACCAACAATTGCTAATATTTGATTGTTGTATCCAGACTATAGTTGTTAAATCGAGCCTTTTTCTATGTAAACACGTAGTTATCAACAACTCAGTTGCTTATTTCATAGCGGAATACAATATTCTTTCCAGCGAAAAACGACTGTAAAACGCGAGTATAAAATAAAATCAACAAATCTGACGATTGATTTGATGAAATAATTGAATATTAAACAGGAAAAATGTTATAATTCAATTGAATTCCACAGAACATGAGAATTCGAATTGTTGTTTTGTCTTATATGTTATTTCTTCCAGCAAAAGAAAGACGATATCTCAATAGCCGTACTATATTACTGTCGAAAGCCGAGGAACGCATCCCATGGTAAACAAGCTTTTTCCCGAAGAGAGACTTGAACAACTATATAAGATTATCCAAGAAGAAAAAAAGTTCCGCGTGAACGATGTTTCGGCAAGATTTTCTATGAGTCGCTCTACGATTCGAACAGACCTTGAGGAGCTGGAGTCCAGGGGGCTCATCGTTCGAACGCACGGAGGAGCAATCCTGCGCAATAGCGCGTTGAAAGATAACGAGAATGAAAAGTTATCCCACAACGTCGAACTAAATATCCGAATGCAAGAGTACATCGAAGAAAAGCGCGCCATCGGGCAGCTTGCGGCTACGCTTGTCAACGATGGAGACACTTTAATGATTGATGGCGGAAGTACGACAAAAGCAGTCGCCGAACAGCTGATTGATAAAAAGAAGTTGTCGATTGTCACCAACTCTATCTTATTGATGCCCGATTTGATGGCAATCGCTGATTCAGCCGTCTATATCACCGGCGGCATAGTCTATAAAGAAAACTCGGTATTGGTCGGCGATTGGAGCAACGATTTCGTCAGCCACTTTAAAACAAAGAAATCAATCATCGGAATGGACGGAGTCTCGATTGAGAGTGGGCTGACAGTTGCCGACTCTATGGTGCCCGCTGTCGCTTCCATTAAGAAACGAATGATAGAAGCGAGCTCTGAGTTGATCATTGTCTGCGATCACTCCAAACTCGGACGAATCTGCTTGACACCCGTCGCCTCTTGCGAGAGTATCAGTTACCTCGTTACTGATGATGGCGCAGATCCGAATATGATTAGTGAGTTGAAAGCATTGGGTGTGAATGTTTTGATCGCCAAGGTAAAAAACCATTCGTAAAACAAATGGAAGTTCTTCTCTTTTCCGTCCTGCTCCCAAAGCGGTAATCATAGGCTATTGAGAAGTTCCAAAAAAATCCCGCTGGCCATGCAGCTAACTCTTTGAACCAATCATGGTCTGCGTGTAACTTGCTTACAGGAACAACTCCTGTAGAGGTATCCACATTTCGCGGACGTCCACCGCCTTTTCCAGCACCTCGCCCGTCTGGAAAGCAATCATACCTCAAAAACTGATCACGCCATTTTCGTATTCGGCTTTGTCGGCTAGTTCATATCGAAGGACTAGCTCGTTCATTTTTGCGCTTTCGAGATATTCGTTTACGACCAGTTCTTTCAACTCGTTACTGTAATGCTGATTCATGATTTCTCCTTTCACGCCAAAAACCTACGGTTTATTATACCGTTGGCTTTTTTCTTGTCCGTTTTTCGTGTAACACTACAATCCTGTGGCTTTTTGTTTGTCTTGCGTCATATGGGGCTTCTAGCCGCGTGAAGAAACGCCGTAGTGTCGGTGTTTTTAGCGGCAGGGCAGCGCTGCCGAGAGGCTGCGCCGCGCCGCGCGCAACACAGTTCTTCTATTCCCGTCATGAGAATGAATGTTTGTATAGTTGCTTGCGGTATGCTAAACTACCCTTGTAATCTGTTGTAATTTGTTCTTTACCATGAGGTAGTATGCAAAAACTCATTAAAAATTCGCCGATTGTATTTTTCCTGTTTCTGCTGCTGGTTACGGCTTCTTCAGCCGTGTTGTGCAATCATGGTTACGAGTTCATCATCCACAATCGATTTACGTGGTTCACGTTGTGCTTGTTCATTCATGCTATGCTGTTAGGCGCCTGCATCGTGGAGAAAAAAGAACTCACGAAAGCCGCTGTCGTTTTTGCGCAGGCACTTCCAACGCTAGCCGTCGTCTACTATTTCTTTACGGATTCATTCCTGAGCAATGTGACTGAGGCTATGGTTGCGATTCACGCGCTTCTCTGCTTCATCGCGTGTTATGCTATTTCTCTGTTGAATCTGAATGTCCGCGTGTTCCGCGTGATCACGACGATTTGGAACACGATTTTGCTGCTCCTCACTTTGGGGATGGTGGCACTAGCTATGACATTCGGCTCTCTCGGTGAACCCGAAGTGTTGCGAGAGGTACTGTCTCCCAACGAGAGCTATCTCGCTACAATCGAGAAGCGAGATTCGGGCGCATTGGGCGGGGGAACAAATGTGCTTGTGGAAGACCTCACGTCCAGTGTCGATGTCGGGTTAGGGCGATTCTCAAAAGTGCGACAGTTTTATAGCGGTGAATGGTACAGTAACGTCAACATCGAATGGAAAGATGATCATACGTTGTTGATCAACGGAAAAGTGTTTCCCATCAAAGATCAGTCATTCGTTCCCAAATCGTAAAACTGGCATCGGAAATCGGGATAGTACGCACCCGCAAGGGCGTTTTCTAAACCGTCTTTCATGACGCCTTACCTTGTGTGACAAGAATCCATCTTCTTTTTGGTGAAATATGGTATACTGCTTAAGTTGATGTAATGTACGCAGATATGCTAACAATACGAAATTTACAACATACGAAAAGAGACACTATGACTTTCAACGAAATGGAACTCGTCCAGCCGCTGCTACAGGCGGTTGAGGAGGCGGGTTATACAGAGCCCTCGCCGATTCAGGCGGAAGCGATTCCCGTGCTGTTGCGCGGGCGCGACATCATCGGATGCGACGCAAACCGGCAGCGGGAAGACGGCGGCATTACGCGCTGCCGATCCTTCAGCGGCTCAGCAAAGAGAAGAGCAGCCAGATTCGCGCGCTGATCTTAACGCCGACACGCGAGCTTGCGATCCAAATCTACGATACCTTCCGCTACTTCGGCAGGCGGCTGCATCTGCACTCCGGCGTGGTATTCGGCGGCGTTTCGCAAAACCCGCAGGTGGATGCCCTCAGTCGCGGCGTGGATGTGCTGATTGCGACGCCGGGTCGCCTCAACGACCTGATCAATCAAGGCTACATCCATCTGGATCATATCGAGATCTTTGTGCTGGACGAAGCCGACCGCATGCTGGATATGGGCTTTATCCACGACGTGAAAAAGACGATCAAGCTCCTGCCGACGCAACGGCAGACGATGCTGTTTAGCGCGACCATGCCCACCGAGATCGAGTCTCTTGCGCAGACGCTGCTCAAAAATCCCGCGATGATCAAGGTCGATCCCGTGACGCGCGCGGTCGAGAGCATCGACCAGCGGGTCTACATGATCGATAAACCGAATAAGCCGCTCCTACTCGCGGAGCTCCTGCGCACTGAGGACATCAAGAACGCGCTCGTGTTTACCAACACCAAGCATGGCGCCGACCGCGTCGTGCAGAAGCTCTCTCAGGAGGGATTCGTCGCGCGCGCCATCCACGGTGACAAGGCGCAGAACGCCCGGCAGGACGCGCTCAAGAGCTTTCGCGATGGCAGAGTGCAGATTCTCGTGGCAACGGACATCGCGGCGAGGGGAATCGACATTCCCGAACTCTCGCACGTGATCAACTACGACCTACCGGACGTCGCGGAAACCTACATCCACCGCATCGGGCGCACCGGCAGAGCGGGCCTTGGAGGCACCGCCATCAGCTTTTGCAACATCGATCACCTCGATAACCTCCGCGGCATCGAGAAGATGACCGGCATGAAGATCCCCGTGCGGGAGTCCAAATGGCCGATGCAGATCTTCGAAAAGACCGTCAAGCAGCCGCGTCCGCCGCGCACGGAACGGCAAGCCCCGCAGAATAAGCGCTTCTCCGGCCCGGCGAGACCGAAGCAGAAAAATTCCGAGCGGTAAGTGCCGCACTGAGCCAAACAAAATAGGCTGTCCGGAAAGTTAATTCTTTCTCGGACAGCCCTTTTCATTCTGGTTGGAGCTTCACGCGATCAAACAATTTGCGCAGTTAATGTCTCCTGCGTCAGCGTGATTCCGGCACGAAAAGCGCTTCCTTCTTCTCATAAGAATCATCGTAGATGTCCAGATAGACGATGCCTAGAAATCGTCCTGCCAGCTTCCGCTTGATCAGATTTGCTCCCTCGTCCTCCGAGGCGCTGACGGCGCACCGGAGCAGCCCGGCCTCCTGAAGAGGCGCTAAGACAAAACCATCCAGCCGATGCAGCGTCACGTCCGATATTGCCTCGGTCGAAAAAGCCGCCTCCTGCGGTATTCCCGCCTCGACGGAATCACTCTCGTTTTCCAGCAGCACGATTTTTTGAATCCGCATCGGTCCCATGCCCGCGTTCTGAATGCTGATGTGCATCTCACTGCCGCTCTCGCGCTGAAGCACGTTGCAAAACGGTCTCACGCTCTTTCGGCTGTGACTCCGCTGAAACGCGAGGCTCAGCGCGGAAAACGTGATCGCGCCCAGCGCCATGATCGACGTTGCGAGTACCAGCGCTCCTGCCATGTCCATCCTCTTCCTCTTCCTTTCTTATATTTAAACCACTCACTCAATTGCTCTATCAACTCCAAGCGCAGCGGAAGGCGTTGAACACAACTCGCTCTGCTCTTTCGGAATGTACTGAATGTACTCGTAATTATCCGGGCACTCGGCGTAGGTCTGCATGAACTCGTACACCTGCTCATGAGAATAGACCTGAGATTCGTGCATCGTCATCCCCTCTTTGGCATAGATGGGGTTGCTGAGCACAACCGTCCTCGCGGGCGTTTTAATGAACCGCAAGAGGCCTTTTCTCTTTCGGAATGTCGTCACCATCGCGACGACGGGCAGGTGAAACTTCGCCGGATATTTAAACGCGGAGTCCGGAAACGGACGGATGCCGGTGTAGTACGGCCAGATATGCGCCTCCGGATAGATGGCGATGCACGCGCATTGCTTTCCGCGGATTTCGAGCGCATCGACAAATTTACGCAAGCACGCGACCGTATCCGGCACCGGAATGGCCCCGACCATCTGCACGATGGTTCGGATTCCTTTGATCGACACGGCGTCCGGGTTAGCCACAACGTATGTCCGCTTCGGTGCGGCGATCACGTGCGGTAGAAACGAGTCGCTCCAGTGCGTGTGATTGCCATAGAGGTAGAAACCGCCTTTGATCTGGTGAAGCGCCTTACGATTGACAACTTTCGTTCCGTTGATCAAGCGAATTTTGATCCAGACCAGCGGCAGCGCAATTGCGTAATACAAAACGAATGCAGCCGCGCGAAACGGCAGACCGTCATGGATGTACGGAAACTTCGCGTCCAGAGCCTGCGTTTTGATATTCGTCCCAGCAAAGTCCTCCGTCAAATCCGAATAGTAGATCGCTCTCTTCTTGTCTTGCTGCTGCATAAAACATCATCTCCATCTGATCCATACAGTTTTCCGAATCAAACTGGCTCGCATACTGTGCGTATTCTTCGCCAAGCGCCGCTTTTTCCGCGGGGTGCTCCAGCCAGTAATCGATCTTGTCCGCAAGATCGCCTGCGTTATCCATTCGGAAGAGATTCTCCGGCGACAGCGCAAAACACCTTGTCGCGCTCTTGGGCGAATCGGACGAGAGAATCACGTTTCCGCA
>Ga0183099_1001129_pt1 | contig 16206 bp, 16 predicted proteins | sample Biomet1_FD_127788 | JGI IMG/M metagenome (GOLD analysis project Ga0183099, IMG submission 127788) | Microbial communities from bioreactor (seeded with anoxic lake sediment) at LBNL, California, USA - Biofuel metagenome 1 | ecosystem: Engineered > Bioreactor > Anaerobic > Unclassified ... | reverse complement strand
CGGCACTGCCGTCTTCTTCGTCTTAATTGTCCCATTATAATTAATCGTCCCGATGATCGGGCTGCCATCGCTGAGGAATCCCACTGCTGTGCGCGGTATATCAATCGTACTGACAATCTTCCCGTCGAGCTTCGTCACACCCAAAAGTTCGCCGTCAAGCGCAAAATAAGAAGCATTTACTGCCGCAAGTGCGTTATTTTGATCTGACATACTGCTTACTGTACCTCTGCCGGCAATCACGCCATTGGCGATAGCCGGACGCAAAGTGTATTTAGCTGTATCGACATCCAAAAAATATGTGGTAAGCATCCCACGCCCATCCCGGCGGACATATGTCGTTTCAACTAGCCCGGGTGCCACTTCCGCAGTGGTCTTGCTTTCAGATGCTTTGCTGATATCGATAAATAATCGACTCGGATTTTTTAACTGCTTTACGACATATTCAGCCGCATGATCGAGGTCTATTACGACATGAAGACCTTTAGTGCTGCTTGAAACCGTCACCGCTTTGACCAAATCATCGCGTAAGGCAAGTTCCTTGACTTTACGAGCGTCTGTCAGATCGGGTAAATCAAGAATGATTTCCTGTCCACCATTTGCTGTCGTCACCGTATAAGCCGGAATACTATCCAAATCGAAGACAATTCGGACCTTATCTGCGCTGGTACTGCTTCTCATACCCGACAGATTCGCCCCTCCCGCAAAGGCTATCGCCTGCAAGCAAAACAGAAGAGCTAGCGTAAGCAAACTCATTTTTTTGTACAAATATTTCATTTCTGGCAATGCATACATCTCCCACATTATAATAAGTATTTTAAATATACACGAAAAAAATGAAAAGGGGCTGTATTAGCATACAACCCCTTTTCATCTTATGCCTGATTCGTTTTTTTCATTTGTTTGTAAATCATATCGCCGAGCCCAATGCCGCCAGCTTTCGCCATATGCTTCGTCATCTCTGAATCGAGCATCGACTGCATCGTCTTTTCGCCGTTAGACTGTCCAAACAAGGAATCTTCCGGCACGGTTTCGCGCATTTTACTGTACATGAGGTCCAAAAACATCTCTTCGAAGCCCTCACAAGCTGCCTTGAGCTTCTTATCTGCCGCAGCGCTTTTCGCTTTGGAAGCTTCCGTCTGTGCCGTCTTCAAGGCATCGACGAATTTTTTGTTCTGTCCATCTGTAGCTGCCGCCTGTGCGCTCTGCATAGCACTTGCGGCTACCGGAGATCCGACTGCCAAGCCTTCAATCTGCATATAGTTCCACCTTCTTAGATAATTTGCAAATCTGCGTGAAGCGCGCCCGCTGCCTTGATTGCCTGCAAAATCGAAATGATATCACGCGGCGTTGCCCCAACTGCATTGAGTGCGCCTACGATATCTCCTACATTAGCTGTTGCCGGCAAAACAATCGTATTGGCTTTTTCGTCATTGACCTGTGTCGTCGTATTCTTCGTCGTAATCGTTTCACCTAACGTAAATGGTGCCGGCTGGTTGACATCTGTATTTTTTTGGATACTGATGCTGAGGCCGCCCTGTGCAATCGCAATCTCGTCGACCGCAACATTGCCACCGATGACAATCGTCCCTGTGCGTTCATTGACGATCACCTTCGCTGTATTATCCGGAGTCACATAAAGATCTTCCAGTGATGCGACAAACCCGACCACATTGTTTTGATAACTCGATGGCACGAGAATATCGACTCGTCCGGGATTCACCGCTTTGGCAATTCCGCCATAACGACTGTTGACTGCCGCCGCTATTCTTGTGGCTGTCGTAAAATCCGGTTGGCTCAAGGAAAAAGAAAGATTGCCTTGATCTCCAAGCGTATCTTCTACTGTTTTTTCAACAATCCCGCCGTTTGGCGTTGTCCCGACCGTCGGGAAATTCTTTTGGCGCGTGCTGCCGCCATTGCCAGCAGTAAAGCCGCCAGTCGAAACCGCGCCTTGTCCTACCGCATACACCTCACCGTTACCGGCTTTCAATGGTGTCTGCAAAAGCGTTCCGCCTTGAATGCTCTTAGCATCGCCCATCGAAGAAACCGTCAGATCGATTGTGTCGCCTTCTCTGACAAACGCCGGCAAAGTCGCCGTGACCATAACCGCAGCGACATTTTTCGTCTTAAGCGTCGAAGCCGAAATATTGACTCCATAAGCCTTGAGCATATTGGCAACAGACTGCAGAGTTTCCAAGGTCTTGTTCGAATCGCCTGTACCAGCGAGCCCGACCACCAAACCATAGCCGACAAGCTGATTGGCACGCACGCCCTGAACTTTAGCTAAATCCTTTATTCTTGCAGAAGCCATATCGCCAGCAAATGCTGTACTAAAAGACAAACAGCATAGCAGCATGGTGAGTACTGCAATCATCCTATATTGTTTTTGCATATTTACCCCCATGAAACCTTAGAATAAAATATTGAATATCTGGCTCAAAATCCCCTGACGCTGTTTTGCGTTGAGCGGGCCCTTGCCATCAAACTTAAGCGTAGCATCTGCCACCAAGGAAGAGGACACCGTATTGCTGGCAGTTATATCATCCTGGCGAACAGTCCCTTTTAAGGTAATCTTATGTTCATCACGATTTTGCCAAATCGACTGTGTACCTTCGATGACCATATTGCCGTTAGGCTGGACCTCCGTAACAGTTACAGTCACCCGTCCACTGACGCTATTCGTATCACTTGCACTGCCAGCAGCCGTGAATGCATCAGAACCACTTGCAGTCGCTGCTGCTAAGAAAGAAAATATCCCCGTCCCAGCATTAAGTGTCTGACTGCCAGTTTTGGAATTCGACATGCTTTTTCGGGCTGAAGTCGTCGTGCTTTCACTGATCACGATGGTCAGGATGTCGCCGACATTGCGTGCCCGACGGTCGGCAAATAAATTGGTCGAGGCTCCATTGCTATTAGCCCATAAAGATGCTGCCGACGCTATGTTATTTTGTCCCGCAGGAAAAACAAACAGGAAGAAAACCCCTGTCAGAAATATGATTTTGAAATAGTTATGCATTATTTCACCTGCTTTCAATCGGCTATTTCCACTGCCTTATTATCTAAAACCTTGCCATATAATATCTTGCGGGAAGACTCATTGCGAACCCTTATACGGTCGCCGACCCGGCCGCTCTCAAGAGCCGTACCTTCCATCTGCACGGAAATTCCATTGACATTTACAATCAAATGCAATGGAAAACCTCTTTCCACTACGATAGGTTTTTCGACCATCGCCTTAAGTAAGATCGTTCCGGCACTGACACTTCTTCCCATGACAAAACCAATCGCATCTTTGCTGTCCGTCAGACAAGCACCTGAATACGCATTGACTTCTTTCGAAATAACATTCAAATCAGATTCTGCGATCTTTTCACCGCGATTGATTGCCCTGGCTGCGGTCAAAACATCTTGATAAATATGGACACGCGCTCGGTAGCTGACCTTTTTATACAACTTACCATCGACCAACACCGATATCTCGACCGAAGTTGGCAATGCCGGCTTAACTCCGCCGGGAATATTCGTCTCATAAGACACTGTACCTTGTGGAATATTCAAATTCCTAGGAATTGTTATACTCTCTATTGTGTATTTGCGGTTTTCGTTCATTTTTTTGAGCTGATCATTTATCGCTTGCTGACCAGTCTGTTCAATCAAACTGCTCGGCAGCGGCTGCGCCGTACGATGTACTTCCATACGAACAGGAAGGTTCCAAACAAACTCCGAAGTGTCAATACCTGCCGATTGAATGCGCAGCATGAGCACTTGCGAGGATATACCCATAGTATTTCCTGGAAGCACAATTCTGCCAATGACCAAATTGCTCAAAGCATCGGCCTGCTGTACATCATCTGTGCTGATATCAGCAATTTCCCCAAGATGGACGACTTCCCCCGTCACTTCAGAAGAGGCTGCCGCGGTAATCGTCGCCGGAGACGCCTGTACGGCCACCGGCAAACAAACTATCGCGATTGCACATAAAACAATATACAATATCTTCATTTTTTATCAGCGTTTCAAGCCGTTAGCTATTTCAAGCATCGAATCAGATGTTGTGATAGCTTTTGAATTTGTTTCATAAGCACGTTGTGCAATGATCATATTGACCATTTCTTCAACGATCTGTACATTGGACATTTCCAAATATTTTTGCGAAATCGATCCCGCGCCATCTTCTGTCGGATTGCTGACAATTGCCTCACCCGATGCACTTGTGACGGTAAATAAGTTCTTGCCTTCTGCCTTGAGCCCTGCCGGATTGACAAAACGCGCCAAGGTTATCTGTCCGACATCTTGCGTGGCATTATCCACCGTAACGGAAACTTGCCCATCCGAGCCGATTACAATCGAATCACTCGTTGCATTTTCCGGAATGATGATTTCCGGTTCAAGCGGATAGCCATCTGAAGTTACCATTCTACGGTTGGAATCGAGCTTAAACGACCCATCGCGCGTATAGGACAAAGTTCCATCCGGCATCGTCACCTGGAAAAAGCCTTCGCCTTCAATTGCCATATCTGTCGCTTCTCCGGTCGATTCGAAGTTACCCTGCGTAAAGATGCGGTTCGTAGCTGAAAGCCTAGCCCCGGATCCCATCTGGATTCCCGTCGGGTACTGGGTGTCTGCGCCACTAGTGGCTCCTGCTTGGCGTATCGTTTGGTACATCAGGTCTTGAAACTCCGCTCTCTGCTTTTTATTACCAGTTGTATTGACGTTCGCCAAATTGTTGGCAATAACGTCCATATGCGACTGCTGTGTTTCCATTCCTGTAGCGGCAGTCCAAAGGGCTCTCATCATAATAAAAAAACTCCTATCCCATGCTTAAATTTTATCTCTAAATCCACTTATAGATTCCTATAGTCTACCTATATTATCGTAAAAATATTTAAAAACTTAAAGGGATACTGCAAAATGAGACTGCAGTACCCCTTTTTTTATACTTTTCCTACTTCATTGACTGCTTTATCAAGCAGACTATCCTGTGTCGTCAATGCTTTCGAATCCGCTTCATACGTACGATAATTCGAAATCAGTTTGACCATTTCTGCCACGACATTGACGTTCGAGCTTTCAAGGAAGCCCTGCTGCACCGTACCGGTCGCCGCTTGCGGTTGTGCGCCAGCCTGTGGATAGAACAAACTGCTGCCCTGCTTCAAGATCGCTCTCCGATTAGCAAAATCGACCAATTGCAGCTGTGCAATCTGATTTTGTCCATCATCGTAGATCCTTCCATCTGCAGAAACCGTCACTGTGCCATTCCCCGGCAAAGTAATCGGCCGTCCGTTCGTATCGAGGACTGCATTGCCATCGCTCGTCACCAGCTGCCCGGCAGTCGAACGAGAAAAACTTCCGTTTCTCGTATAGCGCTGTCCTTGCGGCGTATTCACAACAAAATAGCCACGACCAGAAATCGCCATATCGAGTGTATTTCCCGTCGTCTTAAATCCACCTTGTTCAAAGTTCGTTGCAATTTCAGAAACGAGCGACCCTCTGCCAAGCGCACCCACTACCGGGGCCTGCGAAGCAGCCGAAAATCCCTTGAACGCCGTGACATCTGTTCCTTTTGACGAATCATTGATGCGCCTTAAAAGTATCGGAGCAAATTCTTCACTGATCATCGTGTCTTTTTTATACCCTGTCGTATCGACATTCGCCAAATTATTGGCAATCGTATCAGTACGAAGTGTTTCCGTAATCATTCCTGCACCTGCAGTATAAAGTCCACGCAGCATTAAACAGCCTCTCCTTTTTCATCCTTGAAATAATTTTATAGAAGCAATCAAATTGAGCTTTTTCTAAGTGTCGTCAAACTATCGCCAAGCTGATCCATCGAATCAAGCGCTTTGCCTGTCCCAAGAGCCACACAAGAAAGCGGATCTTCCGCTAAGTACGTCGGAATCCCTGATTCTCGTTGGATCAATTTATCAAGGCCAAAGAGCATCGATCCGCCGCCTGTCATGACGATGCCTCGATATGGTGAACTCTTCTTTACCGCCATTATTGTTCTTTAATTCAGCTAGAAGATCCTTTTGGCGAATTAGCAATTGTTCTTTAGTTTGTTCGCTTTCAAGGACTACTTGAACCATTTTTTCATTTTCAGCGTCATTATTGGAAATTTCTAGCTGCATTCTAGCCATATCGCCATCAATTTGCTTGATTCGCTCCGATATAAGGTTTGTTCTTTCCTTAGCAGACTCCAAAGTGATACTGGCGTTTTGATAATGAGTCCTGATAGTATTCAGGGCCCTTTGTTCTGCTGTTAATTCAAGTTGTAATTTATCAACTAATTCTTTAGTAGACAGATCTTTTTGCTCTAGCGCAGCCAAATTTGGCTTAAGTTCCAATAGTTTGTTTCTTGTATTGATATAATCTTCTGAATGCTGCCGTTTCTCTTGTTCATAGAGAGCTATGTTTTCTTTATGCTGCTCAATTTCAGCGGCTGCTCTTTCAAGATGCGCTGCCAGCTCTGCCTGTCTTACCTTATTTTTTTGCAGTAGGGCCTTAAATTCTTCTATTTTGCTGTTATTTTGTTTAACTATTACTTCGCTAGTTTCAATATTTTCTTGTGTAGTCAGGATTTGTCTGTTTATATTGTCGACATTTTCTTTGGCTAAAATTATTTCATTCTTTCTCGACAAAAAACCAGATTCTTTATGTCGGGTGCTGCCACCAGTGATGGAGCCACCAGGATTAATCAGTTCCCCTTCAAGAGTAACGATGCGCAAGCGGTAATTATTAGCCTTTGCCGCCTTTATTGCTGCATCCATATCTTGGGCGACGAGCACTCGTCCCAACAAAAACTTGGCAACCGGCAGTAAGTTTTCTTCACATTGCACAAGTTCAGAAGCAATGCCGATAATGCCCGGCAGCTTAACCAAAGCAGCTTCATCATTACGTAAAAGCGACGGTCTGATGGTATCCAGCGGCAGAAAAGTTGCACGTCCGTCTTTTGTCTTTTTCAAAAATTCTATTGCCTGTTTAGCCGTAGCAACGTCTTTCGTCACTAAATTCTGTACAGAACCACCAAGCGCTGTTTCTATCGCTGTAACATAAGGAGCCTGCACTTGAAATAGTTCCGCTACAACACCTATAATGCCATCACGCCAGGGACTTTCAGATGACAAAATTGTTTTTACGCTACGACCAAAACCATCATAAACCTTTTGCATATTTTCCAATAAGTCGACTCTGGTCTGCAAAGACGATAAAGCTTCATTCAAAGAATTGCGCTTTCTTACTACTTCCCCAAGCGCCCTTTGCTCATCCGCATTTATAACAACTAATTTCGACATCTGTTCTTGTACAAGCGCGATGCTGTTTGTGATACTCTGCTGCTCGTTAACAATGTTTTCATGCCGCTCAGAAAGTAAATTATAAGCTTCTTCTAAATCAGCAAGCATTTTCTTTAATTGCTCTCTTTTACGCTGCCTGTTTTCCTGCTCATTTTCCAAAGAACGTATTTCATTGCGCAAATCAACTATCTGCTGCATACTTTCAAAAGCGGTGGACTTGTAATTAGCAATTTTGGTTTCAGTTTCAGTTATTAAATTTTCTTTATTTGCCTGCTCCGAGGCATACTTATTAACAGCACTTTGAGCAGCTTGCTGCTCCGTCTCAAGTGCATCATATTTGTCGACAATAGTTTTTAAATTACTTTCAATTTCGCCAAGTTGCTGGACAAGACGTTCTCTTTGTGCTTGCAGCCTTTCCTGCGACTTCTGGCTTTGCAGGATGCGCTCACTTAGTACTGCCTCCTGCCCATGCAGTTTTTCTAAAAGCGTTTCTCTTTCTGCAATGGTATTTTGCAGTTCAGTAAATTCTTCGTTAATTTTATCTAATTCCGTTTTAAGAATCAGGCCATTATTTTCTTTTAAATTTACTTCGACTCTGATTTCTTCATTTTTTTTATTCAATTCAGCTATTTTTGCAGCTAATTTTTCATTGATTTCCTCAATATTTTGAAGCTTGTGAACAACTTGTGTAACACGGCAAGAGCGCAATTCATCGCTCATTTTTAAATATTTTTGCGTTTTTTCCGCACTTAGCTTTAAAGGTTCAATCCGACCTTCAATCTCAGACTTAATATCATAAATTCTGGTAATATTATTAGCTGTTTCCTCAAGTCGATGAGTTGCCTCTTTTTTGCGCAGACGGTATTTGGCAATCCCAGCCGCTTCTTCAAATAAGGCACGCCTCTCCTCAGGTCGGCTATTTAAGATTTCATCGATACGGTTCTGACCAATTATTGACATTGATCCTCTGCCCAAACCCGTATCAGAAAAGATATCAACAATGTCTTTCAAGCGACAAGGCTTTTTATTGATATAATATTCGCTATCACCACTGCGAAAAACTCTTCTGCAAATGTTTATTTCATCAAAGTCAGCTGCTATCTTGTGATCACTATTGTCAAAAACAAGATTTACTTCCGCCATTCCCAAAGCTCGGCGTTTACTTGTTCCGGCAAAAATGACATCCTCCATTTTGCTGCCGCGCAAATACTTTGCACTTTGTTCGCCAAGAACCCAGCGAATAGCGTCAGAAATATTGCTCTTGCCGCTTCCGTTAGGACCGACAATAGCTGTAATACCTTCTTCAAAATTAATTTCCGTTCTCTCTGCAAATGACTTAAATCCATATGTTTCGAATGCCTTTAAGCGCACAATACCACCGACCTAATCATTTCTATGTATTTGATTTTAACATGTGAAAACGAATTAAACAACTCGCCTGACTATTCGGCAGACATGTTAAGCTTGATGACTGCATCTTGCAAAGAATCGTCAGCCAACAGAGTAATATCTTGTTTATCTATTATCCTTTGCCAAAAACTTTTCATTGCATTTTTTTATGCCCTTCAATTGAGAGGTTATTTTAGAATTATGAGCAATTAAAATGCCAGAAATGTTTCCATCAAGTTCTTCCAGCTGCTCTGCAACCCAGCATCGGTATTGAAAAGACTTGACCATTTCGCCGAAAGACGGGTGAAATGGCCCTGCTATGATATTATCTGCTTTTGCATAGTTCTTCGTCCGCCTGCAGCCCAATGCGAATTACTTCGATTCCATTACTGGTAAGGTGCTCATAAACGTAGGAAGCTTGCGCCACTGCTGCTGGCAGACTTAATGGAGAAAACGCCCTATCTTTGTACATTTTTTCTAAAGGAGTATCTTTAATTACCAAAAGTGGGTATATCCTTGCTATCTCGGGTTTCAGACGTACAACCTTTTTTACAGTATCTGCCAAGCTTAGCCAATCTTGCTTTGGAAGTCCGACCATGAGCTGGATACCCACACTCACCTTTTTTGCTTTCAGACAGGTCACGGCTTTTTCTACATCGGCAGCTGAATGACCTCTTTCTGCTATTTGCAGCACATTATTGTCAAGTGACTGCACACCTAGCTCAACCAAGGTAACATGATGCTGTTTTAATAGATCAACTATGTCGTCATCAATATAATCAGGCCTTGTTGATAGTCTCACCGAGCCAATAACACCGAGTTCTATAAATTTGTCGGATAATGTCAACAGACCTTTTTGCAATTCTAATGGAAGACCAGTAAATGATCCCCCATAAAATGCAATTTCGTTTTCACTTGAAGGTTTTATCCATTGCAAATATCTGTTAATTTGTTTCTCAGCATTTAATAAAGACGCTTCGGATTGACCGCTTATTTTTTTCTGATTACAAAAAATACATTGGTGTGGGCAACCAGCATGCGGAATAAAAACTGGTATAATCCTTCCCATATGCATCCCCCTTTGATATACAAAGAAAGACAGTTGGTCCGCCAACTGTCTTAAGTACTATTAAAGATTTTCGCCTAATTTTAAAAGAGCTTGCTTAGCCGCATTTTGTTCGGCTTCTTTTTTTGATTTGCCGCTGCCTTCCCCTGTTACTACCCCATTAATCAAAACAGTCGTATCGAAAACTTTATCATGATCAGGCCCCTTAGCGCCTACCAATTGATATACTATTTCGACAACCCCATCCTTTTGAACCATTTCCTGCAGCCTGGTCTTAAAATCTCGGCAAAGTCCATGCTTTGCTGTCATTTCAAGCTCTTCTTTCATCATATCCAGAAGATATTTCTGAACTCTTTCCAGTCCTTGGTCCAAATAGTATGCTCCGACAACTGATTCAAATGCATCAGCCAGAATGGAATTGCGATCACGCCCACCTGAAAGAAGCTCGCCTCTTCCCAGCAAAATATATTTTCCCAAACCAATTTGTCTTGCGTATTTAGACAAGGAAGTTTCACAAACAAGATAGGCTCTAAGCTTAGTTAGTTCGCCTTCATCCATTTTCGGAAACCTTTTGTACATATATGTACTTACTACAAGACCCAAGACAGAATCACCCAGGAACTCAATACGTTCGCTATGTGTAGGTTTGGGAAACAATTTCGATTCATGGGCGTAAGAGGTATGAGTCAGAGCGGTATTCAGCAAATACAAATCGTTCATTTCGATCTTTAGGGACCGACATAAATCCTGTAAATCTTCTTTTCGCTCTTTATTCATCCTTTTATCACTCTAATCTAAATTAATCTTTATATTTTTTAAACAAAATAGTCGCATTATGACCACCAAAACCAAAGCTGTTGGAAATTGCAACATTTACTTCAGCATTACGAGCTACATTCGGAACATAGTCAAGATCCAAACCCTCTTCTAAATCAGGATCTTCATAGTTAATGGTCGGCGGAATTACACTGTTTTCAATAGTTAAAACAGTAGCAATAGCTTCTACGCCGCCAGCAGCTCCTAGAAGATGTCCCATCATGGACTTGTTTGAACTAATTGCCATTTTATAAGCATGCTCACCAAAAACTTTTTTAGTAGCAAGCGTTTCATTTAAGTCATTTCTGTGTGTTGAAGTACCATGTGCATTAATGTAATCAACCTCTTCAGGTTTTACACCAGCATCAGTAACTGCAGCCTGCATACAAGCAGCTGGCATTTCACCGCTCGGATCTGGAGCTGTAATATGATATGCATCCGCTGTCATGCCATAGCCGTTAATTTCTGCATAAATATGAGCTCCGCGTGCTTTTGCATGTTCTAATTCTTCAAGAACAACAACGCCAGCGCCTTCACCCATAACAAAACCTTCACGTTTTTTATCAAATGGGCAAGATGCCTTTTCAGGATGCTCATTGTTGGTAGAAAGAGCCTTCATATTGGCAAAACCAGCTACAGCAACAGGAGAAATAGCAGCTTCTGTACCACCGGCAATCATAATGTCCGCGTCACCATATTGGATAGTGCGGAAAGCATCACCTATACAGTTGGTACCAGTTGCACATGCCGTTACTATGGCTGTGTTTGGTCCCTTAAATCCTAAAGCTATAGAAATCTGTCCAGCAGGCATATTCGGAATCTCCATAGGAATGAAGAATGGGCTAATTTTGCTTGGACCCTTTTCAACATATTTTGTGGTCTGCTCAACAAAAGTCTCTATGCCGCCAATACCACTGCCTACACAAACACCTGCACGCACTTGATTAATTTTCTCAAGGTCAAGCTTAGCGTCTTCTACAGCTAGTTTTGCTGCGGCAACAGCAAAATGAGTAACGCGGTCCATGCGTTTGCCTTCTTTTTTGTCCATGTAATCTGCATATTCGAAGTCTTTTACTTCGCCGGCAATTTTTACATCAACATCTGCAGGATCAAATCTGGTAATAATACCAACACCGGATTTGCCAGCTATTAAATTATTCCAAAATGTCTCTTTACCTGTACCGATAGGTGTTACAGGGCCAACACCAGTTATTACAACTCTTCTTTTCAAAATTAATCACCTCAAGGTTATATTTTTGCTATTTCTTCTTTAAGTCTTCTAAAAATTTCTTTTACTGGTAAAATCTCTTTAATTTTCCACATATTTGCACCGGTAAAAACAAGGCCTGTTTCCACATCACCTTGCTGTGCTCTCGTTAATGCGCGGATAATACAAAAAGACCTACTACAATGTTTAAGGCAAGCATCACATTCTATCGGCTTTGGAGCATTACCCTCTAAAGACAGTTGTGCAAAAGGATTCCTTATAGCACGGCCTTTATATCCAACAGGGCTATCGATTTGAACAACATCATCCTTAGTCATTTTCAGATAAAATTGTTTCAATTCATCTGCCCCATTTGATTCTTCACTTGCGGCAAAACGGCTGCCCATTTGTACACCACTGGCGCCAAGTTTCAGCAATTCTGCAACATCCTGACCTGTAACGGCTCCACCAGCTGCAATAACTGGTATTTGCACTGCTTTAACAATCTCAGGAAGTATCTCTTTTATGGATTGCTGTGTTCCTAAATGCCCACCGGCTTCTGTTCCTTCAGCAACTATAGCTGAAGCCCCAAGCTGCTCGGCTATTTTGGCAAGCTTTACTGAGGAAACGATAGGTACGATGGCAACACCATATTTACGACCTACCGCAAACATATCTCTTGAAAAACCGGCGCCGGCTACAATTAAATCTACTTTCTCTTCAGCAGCAGTCGTAATCAAGCCTAAGAATTCACGGGCAGCAACCATAGCATTTATGCCAATGATTCCTTTACCGCCAGTCAACTCTCTAGCTAGTCTTATTTCTTTCCGCAACTCATCAAATTTCATACCGGACGCAGCAATTAAGCCTATGCCGCCTTCGGATGCAACTGCAGCTGCTAGCCGAGCCGTAGAAAGTCTTATCGCCATTCCACCTTGTACAATAGGTACTTCGGCAACTAAATTGCCGATTTTAAGCACTGGTAATTTCAACAAATATCCCCCATTTCAGGATAACTTTTTTAAGGAAATCCCGTAGGGGATTTCCTTAAAAAGCATTAATCTTATTTCTATTTGTCCAACAATTCAACCGCATCTTTAACAGTACGGATTTTTTCTGCAATTTCGTCAGGAATTTCAACGTTAAATTCTTCTTCAAATGCCATGATTAATTCAACGATATCCAAAGAATCTGCACCCAAATCATCAATAAAAGTTGATTCCATCTTAACTTCGTCAGCATCAACACTCAATTGTTCAACAGTAATATCTCTTACTTTTTCGAAAGTAGTCATTCAATTCACCTCCTTCCAAAGGAAAAGCATCATAATTTTTAAATTACATTACCATACCACCATCAACATTCAATGTCTGGCCGGTTATATAAGCAGCATCATCTGAAACAAGGAATAATACTGCCTTGGCAACATCTACAGGTTGACCAGCACGTTTAAGCGGGATTCCAGCTGCCATCTCTTCGATTACTTTATCTGGTAAGACACTAGTCATATCGGTTGCAATAAGACCAGGCGCAACAGCGTTTACTGTAATTCCTCTTGAAGCAACTTCTTTTGCCACAGACTTAGTAAAACCAATGCAGCCAGCTTTAGCAGCAGCATAGTTTGCCTGTCCGGCATTTCCCATAATTCCGACAACCGAAGCAATATTAACGATTTTACCTGATCTTTGCTTCATCATGTATTTTAAAGCAGCTTTGGTACAGTTGAATACGCCTTTCAGGTTGGTATTCAGAACTGCATCCCAATCTTCTTCTTTCATGCGCATTAAAAGCCCATCACGAGTAATACCTGCATTATTAACCAGAATATCACAACGTCCAAATTCAGCAACAACAGCATCAAGCATTGAAGCAGCTGCCTCAGTTTGAGATACATCACCTTGTAATATTAAAGCCCTGCGACCCATTTTACGAATCTCAGCTGCCACTTCTTCTGCCGCTGCTGCATTTCCTGCATAATTAACAGCAACATCAGCGCCAGCCTCGGCCAGGGTCAATGCAATGGCACGACCAATTCCACGGGAAGCACCCGTAACAAATGCTACCTTGCCTTCTATCTGCATTTTAGCGAACCTCCTTGAAATAAGCAAGAGTTTTTTCTAAACTTGCATTATCTTCAACGTTAAGAGATGTTAACTCTTTGGCAATCTTTTTATTAAATCCTGATAACACTTTACCAGGTCCAACTTCAACAAAGCATTCTACGCCGTTCTTAATCATGTTGTGCACTGAGGTTTCCCACAACACAGGGCTTGCAGCCTGTTTGACGAGCAGGCTTTCAATATCTGCTGCCTTGTTAACTTCTTCTGCGGTAACATTGGCAATTACAGGAATCTTGGCATCATTAAAGGAAATAGTTTTGAATTCTTCAGCCAAACGAACAGATGCTGGATACATCAAACTGCTATGGAAAGGAGCACTTACTGGTAAGAGAACTGCGCGCTTAGCACCAGCGGCTTTCAACTCTTCAACTGCTCTATCTGCTGACAGCAGCAGCACCGGCAATTACAACCTGTCCAGGGCAATTAAAGTTTACAGCTTGTACTTCTTTACCAGTTTCAGCTTCAACCTTTTTGCAGATAGCTACTATGTCATTACTGTCGTTCATGCCCATTACAGCAGCCATGCTTCCTTCACCAACAGGAACTGCTTCCTGCATGAATTGGCCACGTTTACGTACAATTCTTACTGCATCTGAGAAACTTAAAGCTCCGGCAATAACCAAAGCAGAATATTCACCTAGACTATGTCCTGCAGCCATATCAGGAACAATGCCATGTTCCTTAAGTACTTCAGCTGCCGCAACACTAGCTGTTAGTATTGCAGGTTGTGTGTTAAATGTCAACCGCAATTGATCTTCAGGTCCATTAAAGCACATATCGGTTATTGAAAAGCCTAGTGCTTCATCTGCAGATTTAAATATGTCACGAACAACAGAATAGTTGTCGTAAAACTCTTTCATCATTCCAACTGTCTGAGAACCTTGTCCCGGAAATATAAAGGCTGTTTTACCCATTGTTAAATCCTCCTATTTTCCTCTATTTACTCCACTTTAAAGCAATGGAAGCCCAAGTTAAACCAGCGCCAAAACCTGCAAGTATAACGGTTTTACCTTTTTTAAGAAGGCCTTGTTCCCTGGCTTCGCACATTGCAATAGGAATTGAAGCAGCTGACGTATTGCCATACTTGTCAACATTAACAAAAACTTTGTCCATTGACATGCCCAAACGTTTGGCGGCCGAATTGATTATGCGGATATTCGCCTGATGCGGTATCAGAAGATCAACATCTTCTGTATTTAATCCTGCTTTTTTCATGGCATTCTCAGCCGTACGGCCCATTATTTTAACAGCAAACTTGAAAACTTCGCTGCCATCCATATGAATAAAATGCTCACCGGCGTCAACCGTTTCATGAGAAGCCGGTTTACGTGATCCTCCTGCTGGCTGTGATAAAGATGGTCCGCCAGAGCCATCAGCACCCATATCAATGCTCAAAACGCCATAACCTTCTTCGACTTGACCAACAACTGCTGCGCCAGCGCCATCGCCAAACAATATACAAGTATTACGGTCTTGCCAATTCATGATGCGTGAAAGAGTTTCAGCACCAACAACCAAGATATGCTTGTACAAACCACTTACTATCATTGTATTTGCTACAGCCAAGGCGTAAACAAAACCTGAGCACCCTGCTGACAAATCAAAAGCGGCCGCATTTTTCGCGCCAATTTTATTCTGCAGTAAACAAGCAGTAGAAGGGAATTTTGTATCAGGAGATTCAGTAGCAACAATTACGCATTCAATATCCTCGCCATTGATTCCAGCATCTTTCAAAGCTCTCTCAGCAGCAATAAATGCCAAATCAGAGGTTGCTTGCTCCGGTGCTGCTATATGGCGTGCTTTTATACCTGTTCTTTCAACAATCCAGTCATTATTAGTATCAACCATTTTTTCTAAATCATAATTTGTCAGAACCTTATCCGGAAGATAATGGCCCATGCCTAAAATACCAGCAAATATTTTTTCCATTATTATTCATTCCCTTTTCGTTTATTTATGATGCTTTCTCCGATATGTCTTACAACATCCTTCTCAGCAAAATCAATTGCTACACCAACAGCATTTTTTATTGCTTTGGCTTTTGAGCTTCCATGGCAAATGATAAAAGGTGCTTTTACACCTAACAGTAATGCGCCGCCATATTCTGCAGGGTCTATAGTTTTTTTCATTTTCCGCAGTGCCGGTTTAATCAGCATAGCACCAAATTTTGCTATAATACCGCTTTCCATAATTGTACGTTTCATTATGGTCATTATTGCAGTTGCCAGACCTTCTGCAACTTTCAATACAACATTTCCTACAAACCCATCACATACTACAACGTCAACCGTGCCTTTATTTATGTCACGGCCTTCGACA
>Ga0183099_1001128_pt1 | contig 16208 bp, 13 predicted proteins | sample Biomet1_FD_127788 | JGI IMG/M metagenome (GOLD analysis project Ga0183099, IMG submission 127788) | Microbial communities from bioreactor (seeded with anoxic lake sediment) at LBNL, California, USA - Biofuel metagenome 1 | ecosystem: Engineered > Bioreactor > Anaerobic > Unclassified ... | reverse complement strand
AGCACTCGGCCTCGGCGCGCTCCGGCGGGGGCATGGCCGCGGCCTTTTCCGCCTCCAGATTGCTCACGCGGAACATCTCGCCCGCGCCCTCGCAGTCCGAGCCGGTCAAAATGGGCGCATGCACGTGGAAGAACCCGCGCTGGCGGAAGAAGTCATGCACGCAGAGCGCCATCTCGGAGCGCACGCGCAGCATGGCCCCGTACTTGTTGGTGCGCGGCCGCAGGTGGGCGATGGTGCGCAGGAACTCGTCGGAGTGGCGCTTCTTCTGGAGCGGAAAGGTTTCCGGATCGGCCTGGCCGTAGAGGATGAGGCTGGAGGCCCGAACCTCCCAGCGCTGGCCCGAGGCCGGAGACTCCACAAGGTTGCCCTCGACGGCCACGGCGGCGCCGGTGCCCATGCCCTCAAGCGTCGGCAACAGCTCCGGGGTATGGTCCGCCACCACCTGCACGTTGGCCAGGCACGAGCCGTCGTTGATCTCCAAAAACGAAAAGCCCTTGGCGTCGCGCCGGGTGCGCACCCAGCCCTTGAGCAGAACCGGCCCGCCGGATTCCCTGGTCAAAATCTCTTTGATGCGTGTGCGCTGCATGCGGCCTCCTGCCCTCCTTGCGGAGCGGCGCCTCCCTTCTAGTGTCTCCGGCCGCTAATTTCAACAGAGTTGCGTCAACCCCGCGCCTGGGGTAGAAGCGGCGCACACAACCGTATCAGGGGGAGCCATGGGTTTTTTCAGCAAGGTCAAGAAGCTTTGGGGCGGCGAACCGACGCCGGAATCCACGCAGGCTGCGGACGCGGTCCATGCGGACGCGGTCCATGCAGGCACACCAGGTGTGGACAGTGCGGAGACGTCATCCGGCCCGGACCTGAACGAGAACCTGAACGCAAACCTGAGCGCGGACCTCAGCGAAGAATGGAAGGCGCAACTCGCGGCCTCGCTCAAGGGCTCCCGCGCGCGCATCTCCGAGTGGCTGGGCCTGCTGCTCACCGGGCTCGACAGCGCCGATGAGGCCCTCTGGTCCCGCCTTCGCCATCTTTTCGCCACCATAGGCGCGCCGGAGGCCGAGGCCGAAAAGTTCATCCAAGAGTTCAAGGTCTGGGCCCAGGCCATGCATCTGACCAAGGTTGAGGAATTCCGCTCCGAGCTGCGCTACAGGCTCATCCTGGCTCTTGATCTGGAGCAGGAGGAGGAAGAGCGCACCAATCTCTTCAAGAAGCTCACGGCCGGGCTGGCCAAGACGCGCGAGCGCATGGCCACGGGCCTTGGCGCCCTGTTCGGCCGCAAGGGCGAACTCGACGACGCCTTCTGGGAGGAGCTGGAAGAAGTGTTCATCATGGCCGATGTGGGCTCCGAGGCCACGCGCAAGCTGCTCGTCAACCTGCGCGCCCGGGCCCGCGCCATGGGCGTCACCGAGGCCGCGCGCTTCCGCGAAGTGCTGGGCGCCGAACTGGAGGCCCTGTTCCCCCTGCCGAAGAAGCCCAAGGTCGCCGCGCCGCCGGAAGTCGTCATGATGATCGGCGTCAACGGCGTGGGCAAGACCACGACCATCGCCAAGCTGGCCTACCGGGCCAAGCTGCAGGGCCGCAAGGTGCTCATCGCCGCGGGCGACACCTTCCGGGCCGCGGCCATCAACCAGCTGCAGGTCTGGGCGGACCGCGTCGGCGCGGGCATCTTCTCCAAGCACGAAGGCGCGGACCCGGCGGCCGTGGCCTTCGAGGCCGTGGATCTGGCCCAGAAGGAAGGCTACGATCTGGTGCTGCTTGATACCGCTGGCCGTTTGCACACCAAGACGAATCTCATGGAGGAGCTGCGCAAGGTCAAGCGCGTGCTGGAGAAGAAGCACCCCGGCGCGCCGCACAGGTGCGTGTTGGTCATCGACGCCACCACCGGGCAGAACGCCCTCTCGCAGACCAAGCTGTTCCACGAGGCCATCGGCGTGGACGAAATAGTGCTGACCAAGCTGGACGGCACGGCCAAGGGCGGCGTCATGGTGGGCGTGGCCATCAGCCACAAGCTGCCCATCAGCTTTGTGGGGCTGGGCGAGGGCATGGAAGACCTGCGGCCCTTTGTGGGCGAAGACTTCGCCAAGGCCCTGCTCGGCGAATAGCCGAAACGAAAACTCGCGAACAAACCGCGGCGAGCTGGCTAATCCTGCAGCACCACGCCCCGGCTGGTGAAGGAAATGCCCTGGCTGTTCGAGGTGCCGATCATCACGGCCTCGGCCACGGGCTCGTTCATGGTCGCATCGGCCTTCCAGCGCACCAAAAACGACGCGCCGACGCCGCCGCTGGTGTCCTCCTGCTCCACGGTGAACTCGCGCGTTGTCAGCGGCGGCACAACCACCACAGTATCGATATAGCGCTTGAGCAGCTTGCCGTCCGTGCCGCGGTACTCCACGGCAGTGAGGGCCATGCTGCGCCAGGGGTCGGTGTTGCGCACCAGAAGCGTGATGGTCAGTTCGAAGGGCCGCGTCTTGACGCCATGATACACGTGCGAGGAGCACGGCACATAGAGCAGCTGGCCCTTGGACGTACCGGCCCAGGCGGGCAGGCTGCCGCAAACGATGAGGGCGCTGGCGGCCAAAGCCGTAAATGCGCGTTTCATGGTGCCTCCTCTATGCCGGCTCTTCGCCGGAAGGTTCGCGTTTCGCCGTTGCCGCGCGCTCCAGCTCCTTCAGCCAGGGCGGATCGCACTTGGCGCAAAAGCCGGGGAACTCCAGCCGCCGGTGGTGCAGATACAAGCGTCCGCCCTCTTCGCCCGCGCTTTCTGCCGCAACGGCGCCCGGCATATCGCCCGGCGCGTCATTCACCACAGCGGGCGGCATGTCGCCATAGAGCGGATCGCCGACGATGGGCAGATTGGCCGCGGCCAGATGCGCGCGGATCTGATGCCTCGCCCCGGCCTGGATGCGCACCCGGACCAGGGTCTTGTTCCCGGCCAGCGGCGTCTCCGGCCACACGAGCGTCCAGTTGCGCTCCTCTGGGTCGAGCTTGCCCAGCACGCGCGTGCGCTTGCGGTCGTCCGTATCCAGCTTTCGCTTCAACTCCAGCGGCTCGTCAAGGGCGCCGTCCACCACGGCCAGGTATTCCTTGATGATGTCCTTGGGCTTGAGCGCGGCGAAAACCTTGGCCGCCCGGCCGTTCAGCGACACCAGCACCAGGCCGGAGGTGAGAAAGTCCAGGCGGTTCAAAAGCCTGGGCTTCAGCTCCGGGAAAAGCGTGGGCAACAGGGCCTCAACGCTGAGCCCGCCGCCGCCGGTGAGGGCCGCGCTGTGCAGACCGGCGGGCTTGTTCAGGGCTGCGTAGTCCTGGGTGCGCACCACGATGCGCACGCGCGGGGCCTCTTGGGGCGCGGCTTCGTCCGGCAGAAGCGAAAGCCGCTGGCCCGCGCGCATCTTGAGCCCTGCCGGGGCGGGCCGGCCTTCCACCAGCACGCGCCCGTTTTCGATGAGCCGCCTGCGCTGGCGCAGGCCGAAGCCCGGCAAAAACGGCTCCAGCGCACGGTCCAGGCGGACGCCGTCCGCGTCCTGATCCACAATGAAATCCCGCGTGAGTCCCGCGTCGGTCTGAGTTGTCATATGGCGACTCTACGCGGTGGCCGGTGCGAGCGCAACCGCAAGCAGCCCATGCGCAATGGCGACGGCCGCCAAACGTTTTGACGAATTGACGGAATAGGCCTACTACAAAATCGTTCCAAGTACTCATACAATTCAGGAGACATGCATGCCCTTTGACGTGCTTTGGCTGTCCCGGGCGGACATCGATTCCCTCGGGATCTCCATGCGCGAAATCATGGACGTGATCGAAGAAGGCTTTGCGGCGCTGGGCCAGGGCGAGGTCGAAATGCCCGCCAAGATCGGCGTGCACCCGCGCGAAAACAGCTTCGTTCACACCATGCCCTGCTACGTTGGCGGCGACCTCGACATGGCCGGGCTCAAATGCGTTTGCGGCTATCCACGGAACAGCACCAAAGGCCTGCCCGCCATCACCGGCATCTGGACGCTCATCGACCCGGAGACCGGGCTCATCCGCGCGGTCATGGACGCGGGCTGGATCACCGCCTGGCGCACCGGCGCGGCCTCCGGGGTCTATGCGCGGCACTTCGGTGATCCCGAGACCGGAACCGTCGCCATCATCGGTCTGGGGGTGCAGGGACGCATGAACCTGCGCGCCATGGCCGAGGTGTTCCCGCACATAAAGGAAGTGCGCCTGCTGGGCCATGCCCCGGCCCACGGCCCGCGCTTTGCCGACGACATGGCCCCGCTTTTGCCCAAGGCGCGCTTCGTCGCCTGCGCCGATGCCCGGGAGGCCGTCACCGGCGCGGATGTGGTCATCACCTGCACGCCCATTGCCGACGACCCGCGGCGCTTCGTCAAAGCCGAATGGCTGAAGCGAGATGCCCTGGCCATCGCCGTGGACTACGACGCCGCCTTCGAGGCCGGGGTCATGAGCGGAGCGGACTGCTTCACCACGGACGACGCGGCCCAGTATCTGTGGACGCGCGAACACGGCAAGTATTTCAAGAACGGCTACCCCGGCGAAGCGGGCCTGCACTCGGACATGGGCGAAATCTGCGCGGGCGCAAAAACCGGCCTGCGCACGGGGCGCAGGGCGGCTGTGCTCATGGGCATCGCCCTGCACGACGTCATGACCGGGCATCTCATCTACGAAAAGGCCCTGGAGCGCAAAGTCGGCTCCTGGGTCGAGCTCTAAGGCGGCGGCGTGAAGTATCAAGGCTACATCTACGTTTTGTGCGCGGCGTTCCTTTGGGCGCTCATCGGCCCCCTTTCCAAGCAGGTCATGGCCCTTGGCGTTTCGCCCCTTGAGGCGGCCTTCTGGCGTTCGGCCTTCGGCTGGATCTTCTTCGCCACCCACGCCTTTAGCACCGGAGCCTGGCGGCTGCAGCGCAAGGACGCACCCGCCGTGGCCTCCTTCGGCATAATCGGCGTCTCCACGCTGTTCGGCGCGTACATCCTGTCCATCAGCATGGTGGGAGCGGCCATGGCCTCGGTGCTGCTCTACACCGCCCCGGCCTGGGTGGCGGTGCTGGCTTGGCTCACCCTGGGCGAGAAGATGCACGCCCACAAGCTCATCGCACTCTCCATGACCCTTATTGGCGTGGCCTGCGTGAGCATTGGTCCGGCCATCGTCTCCGGCAAGGGCCTGGGCGCGGTGAACCTGCCGGGCATTCTGCTGGGGCTGTTGTCCGGCTTCAGCTACGCCACGTATTATATCTTCGGCAAACGCTACCTGGGCCGCTACGCCACATCGACCCTCTTCCTTTACGCCCTGCCCGTGGGCTGCCTGGGCCTGCTGCCCTTTGTGACCTTCACGGCCAAGTCGCCGGAGACCTGGCTGACCCTTGTCGCGCTGGCCGTGACCACCACCTACGGCGCGTACAGCGTCTATTACGCGGGCCTGCGGCGGCTTTCGGCCACGCGCACGGCCATTGTGGCCACGCTCGAGCCGGTGCTCTCCGCCCTGTTCGCCTATGTCTGGTGGGGCGAGCGCTTCGACGGCATGGGCTATGCGGGCAGCGCGCTGATTCTGGCCGCGGTGCTGTGCACCATCCTTGGCGGCGGCAGGCAAAGCGCCCCGCAAACAGTGGCGAAAAACGCCACGGAGACCGCCTCGTGAGCACGCCCTTCCGTCAGGTGAAGGCCTCCGCCGGTTCCGGCAAGACCTACGCCCTCACCCTGCGCTTTCTGGACCTGCTGGCCGGATCGGCCGAGGACGAAGGCCAGAGCCTGGGCTACGCCTGTGTGGCCGGACAGGGCAACGTTGCCCAGCGCCGCTACACCTGGCCGGAAATCCTCGCCGTGACCTTCACCAACAAGGCCGCGGCCGAAATGCGCGAGCGCGTGCTCAAGGCCCTCAAGCCTGCGCCCCTTGGGCGACGCCACTGGTCCCGGTCAGGGTCTGGACGCAGCCAAGGCCCGGCGGCTGCTCATGGACATTCTGCGCCACACCGAGCACCTGGGCATCCGCACCATCGACAGCCTGCTCTCGCTTCTGGTGCGGCTCTTCGCCCTGGACCGCGGCCTCAAGCCGGACTTCGACACGGTGTTCGACGAAGGCAAGGCCATAGGCGACCTGCTGGAGCGTTTTCTGGCCCGCTGCGAGGCGGGCGGCCCGGAGCGCGCGCTCTTTGAGCAGGCCGTGCGCACCATGATCGACCACGAGGACAAGGACGGCTTCTGGCTGCAGGAATCTTTGCGCGAGAGGCTCATCGAGTTGACGCGCCTGCTGCTCTCGCTTACGCCCACGCTCTCCAGGCCGCTCACCACGGACCAGACCCGCCTGGCCGATCTTCTGACCCTTTCCTATGCCGAGATGCAGGCCGCGCGCGACGCCCTGGCCCATGTGCTGGACCACGGCGATCTGGCCTGCCACGCCAACTTCTCCAGCCTGCTGCGCAAGTGCGAGGAGGCCGAGCTGTTCGGCGGCTTGCCCGACTCCGCCTACTTGAGCAAAGAGACCCTGGCCGAATGTCTGCTGGCCAAGAGCCGTCCGCGTTGCAACGACGAGGCCGAACGGGCCTTTGCGCAGTTCAAGGACGCCTGCGCGGAGTACGCCCGCAGCCAGACCATTCTCCGGCCCGCCTACGCCCTGGCGCCAAGCGTGCAGATTGGCCAGCAGCTGCTGCGCGACCTGGACGCCGTGCAGCGCGAAAAAGGCTTCGTCTTCGGTTCGCAGATGGCCGGCATCGTGGGCGAGGTGCTGGACGGGGAATTCGGCGTGCCCGACGCCTTCTGCCGCCTGGGCGACCGTTTGCACCACCTCCTTGTGGATGAATTTCAGGACACGAGCCGCGCCCAGTGGAGCGCCGCCATGCCCCTGGCTTCGGAGTGTCTGGCCAAGGGCGGCAGCCTCTTCTACGTGGGCGACGTGAAGCAGGCCATCTACGGCTGGCGCGGCGGCGACGCCCGGCTCTTCGACGAAGTGGCCGACGACGGCGAACTGCTCGCCATGTCCGGCGGACTCACCCAGGACAACCTGCCGCACAACTGGCGCAGCAGCGCGGAAATCATCGGCTTCAACAACGGCGTGTTCGGCCGCATGGGCAGCGAGGCCACGGCCCGCGACCTGGCGACGTGCTGCTGCAGGGCGCACCGGAAGACGTGGCCGACGGCTTTGTGCAGCGCCTCACAGGAGCCTTTGCCGACTCCCGCCAGGAGGTGCCGCAAAAGGACGACCGCCGCCCTGGCCGCGTGCAGGTGCGCCTGCTGCCCATGGGCAAGGCGGACGAGGTGCTGGAGGCCGGGCTCGACGCCCTCGTGTCCACGCTCAAAGAGGACATTCTGCCCCGCCGCCGCCTGGGCGATGTGGCCGTGCTGGTGCGCACGGCCGCGCACTCCGACCTTGTGTGCGAACGCCTTGTGCGCGAGGGGCTGCCCATCATCACGGAAAACAGCCTGCAACTGGCCCGGCACCCTGTGGTGCGCCAGCTTGTGGCGCTGTTGCGTCTGCTCGACGCCCCACCCGACGACGTGAGTTTTCTGACCTTCCTGTGCGGCGGCGAGGTGTTCCTGGCCGAATCGGGCCTGAGTGTCGCGGAGATTCTGGACTGGGCCAGCCGCGACCGTCGCGGAGGCCTGCTCTCCCGCTTCCGCGACGACTTCCCCGAGGCCCACACGCGCCTGCTCGCGCCTTTCCTGCGGCAAACCGGCCTCATGCGGCCCTATGACCTGGTGCAGGCCGCGCTGCATACCTATCAGGTGTTGGCGCGCCACCCGGAGGCGGAGCTCTACGTGCGGCGCTTCCTCGAGGTGGTCCATTTGGCCGAGACCCAGGGCATGGGCTCCTTGCCGCGCTTTCTGGAGTTCTGGGACGAGACGGGCGTGGAGGAGAAGGTGCCCCTGCCCGAAGCCGCCGATGCCGTGCGCATCCTGACCATCCACAAGTCCAAGGGGCTGCAGTTCCCAGTGTGCGTCATCCCGTTCCACAACTGGTCCGCAGGACCCAAAGCCGAACTCGGCGTAGTGGAGATCAACGGGCACAACGTGCTCACGCGGCTCACCAAGACCTTGGGCCGGCCCTATTACGCCAACCTGGCCCAGGGGCTGGCCGAACAGGCGAACCTGCTCTACGTGGCCTGGACCCGCGCCGAGGAGGAGCTGTACGCCTTTGTGCCCGCCACGGGCGACAAGCAGCGCCTTGGCCCGGTGCCGGTGATGCTGCACCACCTGCTGGACATTGCGCCCGAAGACGCCGGGCTGGACATCGGCACCGCGCCGGTCTGCGCCCAGGACGCCCCCTGCGAAACCACATCACTTTTGACCACGCCCCCGACGGATGTGCCCCGTCAAACGCAGACGCCGGACTTCCGGTCCTGGCTGCCGCGTCTGCGGGTCTTCCGGCACTCTGTCGAGGACGCGGGCTTTGACGAGCGCGCGCGCGGCAAGGTGGCGCACAAGGCTGTGGAGCTCTTGCGTCCCACGGGCGAAGACACGGCCGACGCCCTGCGCGCAGCGCGCCTTGCGCTGGGAGAATTTCCAGAATTGCGGGCCCTTGCGCAACAGCAACGGGCAGAACTTCAAGCGCAGGTTGAGGAAATGCTCTGCTGGCTTCTTTCCCGGCCAGAGGCCCGGCCGCACCTGGGACACGCGGGCTCGGAACTGACCATCCTGGCCGAGGACGGCAGCTTTCTGCGTCCGGACCTGCTGGATTTCACGGAGGAAGGCCCTGTGGTGCTTGAGTTCAAGACAGGGCAGGCCTCGCCGGAGCACGCCAAACAGCTGCGCACATACCTGCGCCTGGCCGCGGCCATTGCGCAAGGCCGCGGGCACGCCTCACAGACGCGGGGCTTTCTGGTCTACCTGGACCGCCGCGTGGTCGAGCCTGTGCTGCTGGCGGAAGGAGGCGCGGCATGAGCGGCCAGCTGATCCACATCGTTCCCTGGAACGCGGACTTCATCACCGCCCTGGCGGAGCGCCTTACCGAGCCCGCGCGCCTGCCGGACCTGGCGCGCACGCGCATCGTGTTTCCGCACAACCGCCCGGCGCGGCACCTGCGCGCCGCCCTGGCCGAGCGCCTCGCCGCGCCCGCGCTGCTGCCGCGCATGCAGTCCCTGGACGAATTCGTGCACACCCTGCGTCAGGATCTGGCCCCGGACGCCACCCTGCGCGCGGGCAAGCTGGACCGCATCGGCGCGCTGTACGCCATTGTGCGCGAGCTGGGCCTCAAAGGCGGCCCCCTGGCCGCGCTGGACGCCACGGCTCGCGATTTCTTCCCCTGGGGAGCGCGGCTCTCCGCATTGCTTGAGGAAATGGCCGGGCAAGGCGTGCGTCCCGCGGCCATCCACAACCTCGCGGGCGAAGTCTCGCCCTGGGCCGAGGCCCTGCTCGGGCAGCTCGACGCCATCGGCGCGCGCTACCACGAGGAGCTCGCCGCGCGCGGCTGGACCACCTCCGGCCAGGACAGCCTGTGGCTCTCCGAGCATTTGGACGAGGTCGGCGAGGCTTTTACGCGGGAGCGGCTCATCTTCGCCGGCTTCCATGCCATGAGCGGCACAGAGGACCTGCTGCTGCGCAGGCTGTGGGACCGGCAGGCTGCGGAAATCTACTGGCACACGGACCCGGCCCTGGCCACCGGGGGAGAAACCGCCTGGGCCGCGCGGGAGCACAAACGCTGGCTGGAGCGCTGGCATGCCCGCGCCGTGCTGGTGCCCGATGCGCCGCAGTGCGCGCCGCAGTCCGCCCCGCAGGTGCGCCGCTTCTTCGAGGGCTTCGACCTGCACTCGCAGCTTTCCGTGCTGGAGCGCGAGCTGGCCGCCCTGCCCGATACAGAATCCACAGCCATCGTCCTGCCGGACCCCGGCGCGCTGGTGCCCGTCATGCACCACCTGCCCGCCGTGGAGGCCAACATCAGCATGGGCTATCCGCTGGCGCGCTCGGCCTTGGCGCAGTTGGTGGAGACCGTGCTCACCCTGCATGAGAACGCCGACGCCCACGGGCGCTACGCCTGGCGCGACCTGGTGGCCCTTGTGCGGCACCCGCTGTTGCGCATGCTGCGCGTGCAGGCTCCGGGCAACGACGCCGAGACGGACACGGGCGAAATGCCCCTCAAGAGCGCCTATGTGGCCTGGGAGCGGCACATCCGCTCGTCTGGGGCCATGCAGGCGCCTGAGGAATGGCTGCTGGCCTACGACGCCGAAAAGTTCAACGCCACTGAAGACGAGGTGCGCGCCCTGCACGCGGAGGTGCTCACCGCCTGCTTCCACAATTTCCGGGGCATGACGACCCTGCGTCAGGCGGGCCAGGCCCTGGACGCCTTGTGCGCGCTCTTGCGCAACCGCGGGGGCGACACCTGGCGCACGCACCTCATCGACGCCGAATGCCTGTTGCGGCTGTGGCAGTCCGTGGTGCCGGAGCTCACCGGCAGCATCCTGGCAGACGAACGCTACGACCAGGGCCTGCTCTTCATGATCCTGCGCCACCTCATCGACGCCGAACGCGTGTCCTTTGAGCCGGAGCCCCTGGCGGGCATGCAGGTGCTGGGCATGCTGGAGACCCGGCTGCTGACCTTCACGCGCTTGTTCATCCTCGACGCCACAGAGGACAAGCTGCCCGGCGCAAGCCCGCCGGACCCGCTGCTGCCCGATCCCTTGCGCCAAGCCCTGGGCCTGCCCGGCCGGCGCGAGCGCGACAACGTGGCCGCGCACAACTTCTTCCGTCTGCTCATGGGCGCGCAGGAGATCACGGTTCTGTACCAGGCCGGCGTGCGCCCCGGCGCGCTTGAGGGCAAAAGCGAGCGCAGCCGCTATGTGGAGCAGATGCTCTGGGAGCTGGAGCAGCGCCAGGGCAGCCTCGTCAAACCGCAGCCCCTGGGCAAGGCCGGGGCTCCGCTGCAAGCCGTGAGCTTTCCGGTCAGCCCCATCCTGCCGCACCAGCCGCCCATAGCCGCAACGCCGGCCCTGCGCGCCAAGCTTGCGCGCCGCCTGGCGGACAAGGGCGTCACGCCTTCGCATCTGGAGGTCTGGCTCGCCTGCCCCAAGAAGGCGTTCTATGCCCAGGTGCTTGGCCTGCGCCCCTTGCAGGAGGTGGCCGACGACGGCGACCGCGCCCAGTTCGGCGACATCGTGCACCGCGTGCTGAAAGACTTTTTGGCCCCGCACCTGGGCGCGGCGATACACGGCGGCATGTTGGACGCCAAGGCATTGCTCGCCAGCTTCGAGACCGCCCTCGACGACGGCGCGTTCTCGCTCCAGATGCCCTACGACGCCCGCGTGGCCCTGCTTGCGGCCGGACGCGAACGCCTGACCCGCTTCCTGTCCAACGTTCCCGCAACCACAGTGGTGGCGCTGGAACTTCCCGTCTTGACCAACCTGCCGTTGACGGGCATTGACGGACAGCCGCTCGCGGTCTCCCTGCACGGGCGCATCGACCGCGTGGACATGCGCGCGGACGGCCACATGGTGCTGGACTACAAGACCGGCGGGTTCAAGTCCGGCGGCGCGGAAACCTGGCTCGACGAGGCGCTGTTCAGCCACATGGCCGAGGCGGCGCCCGGCTCGCCGGAAGCCGCGCTGCTGCTCGACGAAATCTCGGAATCCGGCCTGGACCTGCAACTGCCCTTGTACCTGCATCTGCTTGCCGCGGATGCGACGTACAAGCCCAGCGATGCGGCCTGGATCGAACTCAAGAGCGACGGTTCGGAACGGCCGTTGTTCGGCGACAAGGCCACGCCGGAAGAACGCGCCCTTGTCATGACGCGGCACGCGCCCATGCTGGCCCGCCTTGTGCTGGAGCACGCCCTGACCGCGCCGGAGTTTGCTGCGCGCCCGGGCCGCCACTGCCAGTGGTGCGACTTCAAAGGCCCCTGCTGCGCCTAGAATCAGGAGGAACTGTTCATGAAAGTAGCGGAAGGAACCATCGGACGCGTGTTCGTGCTCCGGTTGGAGGACGGCGACAGGCTGCCGGACTGCGTGGAGCAATTCGCGGCGCAGCGCGGCGTGTCGCAGGGCTTTTGCGCCCTGGTCGGCGGCATTGGCGGCGGCACCATCGTCGTCGGCCCGGAGGACACGGTCAGCATGCCCCCGGTGCCGGTGCTGCTCGGCCTTGTCGGCGGGCACGAGGCCGCGGCCGTGGGCACGCTCTTCCCCGACGAATCCGGCCAGCCCAAGCTGCACATGCACGCCACCTTCGGACGGGGCGAAACCGTCAAGACCGGCTGCATCCGTCCCGGCATCGACATCTGGACCATTGGCGAATTCGTGCTTATTGAATTGGTAGGCACCAATCTCATCCGCAAACGCGACGCGGCCACGGGCTTCGAGCTCCTCGCCCCCAAGTAGATTCTTGGCACCCAAACAAAATGGAAGCATGAAATGATCACGGCAAGCATTCTCATCTGCGGCGCGGGCATTGTGGGCCTCACCGTGGCGCGCGACCTGGTGGCCGCAGGGTTCGACGACATCCTCATCATCGACAAGGAGCCCGAGGCGGGCAAGCACGCTTCCGGCCGCAACAGCGGCGTGCTGCACGCGGGCATCTACTATGCGCCGGGCACCCTGCGCGCCAAGTCCTGCCTTGAGGGCAACTTCCGCATGAAGCAGTACTGCGAGGAGCGCGGGCTGCCCCTGCTCAAGACCGGCAAGGTCATCGTGGCGCGCGACGAATCCGAACTGCCCACCCTGCGTGAGCTGTATACCCGCGCCAGCCAGAACGGGGCCAAGGTCGATCTCATCGACGACAAGCAACTGGCCGAGATTGAGCCCAACGCCAAAAGCGCGGGGCAGGCGCTCTTTTCCCATTACACGGCCGTGGTGGACCCCAAGGCCATCCTTCAAAGCATCCAGGCCGAGCTTCTTGAAACCGGCAAGGTGCGCATCCTGTTCGGCGCGCGCTTCACGGGGCTTGGTCAGCGGGAGGGCAAGCGTCTGAACGTGCTGACCACCGCCGGACCGATCTCCTGCGCCTTCTTCCTCAACGCCTCCGGCGCGTATGGCGATGTTGTGGCCCACGCCTTCGGCCTTGGGAAGAACTACCAGCTCATCCCGTTCAAGGGCATCTACAAGAAGGTCAAAGCGGAAAAGGCGCACATGATCCGGGGCAGCATCTACCCCGTGCCCAACATCAAGAATCCGTTCCTCGGCGTGCATTTTACGCGCGGGGCGCATGGAGACGTGTACCTCGGCCCCACGGCCATTCCGGCCTTTGGCCGCGAGAACTACGGCATCCTGTCCGGCCTCGACGCCGAAGCGCCGAGCATTCTCTTGCGCGATGCGCTGCTTTTTCTGCGCAACAAAAAATTCCGCGAGGTGGCCCTTGAGGAACCGCGCAAATACAATTTCATGTATTTCTTTAACGACGCGAAAAAACTGGTGAAGGAACTCAAGCCTTCGGATATCGAGTCCTGCCCCAAGGCGGGCATTCGCCCCCAGCTTGTGGACGTGAAGAAGAACGAACTGGTCATGGACTTCGTCATCGAAGGCACGGACGAGAGCGTGCACGTGCTCAATTCCATTTCTCCGGCCTTCACAAGCTCGCTGTTCTTTTCAGAAATGCTGCTCAAGGACTACCTTGCGCCCAAGCTCGCCAGACTCTAGGCCCCTGCCCTTGCGACACCTTGACAATTAGCTTAAAACAAGAAACAAGGCGTCAACCAAAAAAGAGGTCCCTCTCATGAAACTTCCTGAACTTCATTTCGGCGACCAGATCGCCAAGCTGCCCATCATCCAGGGCGGCATGGGCGTGGGCATCTCCCTCTCCGGCCTGGCGACCGCTGTCGCCAACGAGGGCGGGGTCGGAGTCATTGCCGCCGCCATGATCGGAATGGGAGAGCCGGACGTGGGGCAAAACCCCACCGAGGCCAACATCCGCGCCCTGCGCGAGGAAATCCGCAAAGCCAAGGAACGCATGACCCAGGGCTTGCTGGGCGTGAACATCATGGTGGCCCTCACCAACTTCACGGACCTTGTGCGCACGTCCATCCGCGAAGGCGCGGACGTGATCTTCTCCGGCGCGGGCCTGCCCCTCGACCTGCCCAAGTACCTGCGCGAGGAGTTCACTGGCGAACTGGCCGAGAAGGCGCGCACCAAGCTCGTGCCCATTGTTTCCTCCGGCCGCGCCGCGGCGGTCTTGTGCAAGAAGTGGCTCTCGCACTACAATTACCTGCCCGACGGCTTTGTCGTGGAAGGTCCCAAGGCTGGCGGCCACCTCGGCTTCAAGCCCGAGGAGATCGACAACCCCGACTTCCAGCTGGAAAAAATCCTGCCGGAAGTAGTGGAAGCCGTGAAGCCCTTTGAAAACAGCAGCGGCCGCCGCATCCCGGTCATCGCAGCGGGCGGCATCTACACCGGTGCGGACATTGCCAAGTACCTGCAGATGGGCGCTTCCGGCGTGCAGATGGGCACCCGCTTCGTGGCCACCCACGAGTGCGACGCAGACCAGGCCTTCAAGGAAGCGTTCGTCAACGCCCGGCGCGAAGACGTCACGGTCATTAAGAGCCCCGTGGGCATGCCTGGCCGCGCCATCTTCAACGAGTTCCTCCTGGCCGTGCGCGAGGGCCGCAAGAAGCCCTTCAAGTGCCCCTTCCATTGCATCAAGAGCTGCGACATCGCCACCACACCGTATTGCATCTCCCAGGCGCTGGTGAGCGCCAAGCGCGGCATATTGAAGCACGGCTTCGCCTTCTGCGGCGAAAACGTCTGGCGCGTGGACAAGATCATGTCCGTCAAGGAACTCATCGGTGGACTGAAACAGGAATTTGACGAGTTCTGGGCGCAGAAGAAGGCCCAGTTCATCACAAAATAAGCCGCAACGAAGCAGGAGAACGAATGAGCAATCCCAATGTGCTGATTGAAACCCCCATGGGTGAGATGCTTGTGGAGCTTTGGCCCGACAAGGCCCCGGAGACCGTGGCCAACTTCCTCGCCTACGTGGACGAGGAATTCTACGACGGGCTCATCTTCCACCGCGTCATCAAGAACTTCATGATCCAGGGCGGCGGCATGGACATGATGATGCGCGAGAAAAAGAACAAGACGCCCATCAAGAACGAGGCCCGGGCCGATACCCCGAACGAGGCCTTCACCCTGGCCATGGCCCGCACCATGGACCCGAACAGCGCCACCAGCCAGTTCTTCATCAACGTGAAGGACAACGCCTTCCTGAATTTCACCGCCCCCACGGCCCAGGGCTACGGCTATGCCGTGTTCGGCAAAGTGGTCGAGGGCCAGGACGTGGCCACCAAGCTGAGCACCGTGCGCACCAAGAGCTACCTCGGCCACGACGACGTGCCCTCGGATCCCATCACCATCATCAGCATCCGCCGCTTCGAAGTGTAACAACACGGACCAGGCAAGCTGACCAGACGAACGCCAAGCGGCGCGTCCCCTTTCGAGGCGGCGCGCCGCTTTTTTTGATCGATGGTCCGGTTGGCGATGCGGCTTGGGCCCGCACCAGAAAAAGTCCCCTTGCCGAGCCCTGCACAGCCCCCGCAGTGGCGGCCACCTTTGCCATGGCGCGAAATGTTCAGCCTTGGAAATATGCGTCTGGCGTCGCCACCCAAATAACGGCGTCGCTCCGCATCACCGCGCTCGGCAACGGATGAATTCTGTTCCGTGCTCCGAGAAGACCGCAAGGCCTGTGCGTCCGGGGCAACAGGCACACACCTAAGCCCGGCAAGTCCTCTTCGGGGCCGACCTAGGCGCTTGTGCGGCCCCGGCAGCAAAGGCGCATGCCCTATCCTTGCAATTCCTCTTCCGAGCAGACCGCAAAGCCGTCCTGCTTCAAAGCGGCAACGAAAACTCCATCGCCAGGAATGAGCACGCCGGAAAATCCGCCATCATAGACGCACCCTGCCCCGCACGAGGGCGAGCGCGACTTGAGGATGGCCCAGCGGCAGCCAGCGGCCCGAGCCAGGCTCAAAGACTCCCGCGCCCCACGTTGAAAGGCGTCCGTCACGTCCCGGCCCGAGCGGCACACGGCCTTGCCGTTGCATAACTCCACACATTCGCGCGGCGTGGCCAGACCGCCGAGCACCTCCGGACACACCGGCACGGCGCGTCCCTGCTCCAACAGCCGCAGCACAACGGCATGCGGCGCGGCTGTGCCGTTGTACCGGCAAGGCTGGCCCGCCAGGCAGGCGCTCACCAGCACCGGCGAAGTGTCGGCGTCATTCAGCAGCGCGGCGATGTCGTGCCGGTCCATGCAATCTCACTTGCCTTGGCGGGGATCGTTACCCGCGCGCGTGCGAGCCGTAGTGACGTTGAC
>Ga0183099_1001126_pt1 | contig 16223 bp, 11 predicted proteins | sample Biomet1_FD_127788 | JGI IMG/M metagenome (GOLD analysis project Ga0183099, IMG submission 127788) | Microbial communities from bioreactor (seeded with anoxic lake sediment) at LBNL, California, USA - Biofuel metagenome 1 | ecosystem: Engineered > Bioreactor > Anaerobic > Unclassified ... | reverse complement strand
TCGCCATAAAAATTTTGTTCGTTGCGACCATGACACTCTGCCCCTGCAGCATCCAATCCATAATGCCGCGAGCTTGATCGACCCCCATTCCGGCGCTGGTCATGGCTTCCGTCGCGCTCCCCGATTGATCGGTTAACCCCGACAACTCAGCATGCACATAGCGGGTTTGGTTTTCCCATGAGGTATTCACCATCGAGGTAGCAAACGCGCCCGACAAGGTTCGGATGAAGTTCATCAACCCGGCAGCCGATTCCATTTCTCGATCAAGCACACAACCCAGCGCTAACCCGGTCAGGGGAACAAAGAACAACGGCATCCCGATCCCCTGGAATAACATCGGCAGACTGATTTGCCAGAAGGTCATGTCCATATTGGCGTTACTGCGATAGAGCGTCCACATACCAAGCCAGAGCACGCCCATAAACACCAGTGGCCGCGGGTCCATCTTGGTCGCCAAGTTAGCAATCGCGGGCGCTAAAAAGACCGCCAGAATGCCCATCATCGCGGTGGAGTAACCCGCAATGGTCGCGGTATACCCCATGTAGATCTGCAACCACAACGGTGTTAGCACGGTGATACCAAAGAAAGCACCAAACCCAAGCGAGAGCGTCAGCATACTGGTCGCGTAACCGCGGTGCCGGAACACTTTCAGATCCACCACCGGGTTGCGAGCGGTTAGTTCCCAGATCAGAAATGCTGCAAACCCAATCAGCGCCACAATGCCTAAAATCACAATGCGATTTGATTCAAACCAGTCATGGTCTTTCCCTTCATCCAGCATGATCTGCAGTGCTGCGACCCAAACCACCAGCAACACCAGCCCAACGGTATCCATACGTGACTTGGCAGTTTTAGTTTCAAACTGCTGCAATAACTTCCAGCACAACACACCAGCAACTATCGCAAATGGCGCTTTGACGAAGAAGATGTAAGGCCAGCTCAGTTGGTCACAAAGTATGCCACCCAGGATCGGCCCCATGATTGGTGCCACCAGCGTGGTCATACTCCAGATCCCGATCGCGGCGTGTTTTTTCTCTTTCGGGAAAATCCGCATCATCAGGGTCTGCGATAATGGCATTAACGGGCCACCAGCGAACCCCAGAAATACACGGAATAACACCAACATATTCATGCTGGTTGCCATGCCACACAGGGCAGAAAAAACACCGAACATGATCAGACAGGTGACAAACACCCGCATAGAGCCAAAACGTGATGCCAGCCAACCCGTTAGCGGCACAGAGATCGCTTCTGCCACTGCATATGAGGTGATGACATAGGTGCCCTGACTGGTTGAAGTACCCAGACTGCCCGCAATATTGGAAACCGATACGTTGGCGATGGTGGTATCCAATATCGCCAGAAAATTAGCCATTGCCAATAAAATGGCGCCCAGTGCTAACTTCCCACCGGATAACGGTTGCGGGAAGTTTTCAATCGATGGTGAATGACTCATCGCAGTCCGCCTTAACCCTGAGAATTAGCAGATGGCGCTTTATGTTCCGCAACAGCCTGTGTCACTTGCGCAGCAGAAGTATCAATCGTCGCTTCCATTGATAAACCGACCTGCAATGGGCGATGTTTCATTTCATTTGCATCGAGCGTGATACGAACCGGCAGACGCTGAACCACTTTGATCCAGTTACCTGTCGCATTTTGTGCCGGGATCATCGAAAACGCAGAGCCAGTGCCACCAGACAAACCTGTCACAGTGCCGTGATACACCACTTTGTCGCCATAAATATCGGCGGTCACTTCAACCGGTTGACCGATTTTCACATCCCGCAATTCCACTTCTTTGAAGTTGGCATCAACGTGAATATTTTGCGTTGGTACTACACTCAACAGTGGCGCACCGATCTGTACACGGCGGCCAATTTGCACCTGACGTTTGGCAATCGTGCCATCGACAGGGGCTTTGATCACAGTACGTTCCAGATCAACCTGTGCCTGCTCATAACGCGCTTTCGCCAGCAACACTTCCGGGTTGGTTTCCACAGTCGTATCAACGGTCAGTGCGGCATTCGCTTTCTTCGAACCAATGGTCGACATACGATTCGCGCTGCTTTGTGCCGCTGCCGCGCGGGCGGAAGTCAGGTTAGCCTGCGCCTGTGCCAGACCATTTTTCGCGTTAGTCAGCTCTTCACCCGAAACAGAACCAGAAGCCAGCAATGCCTGACGACGTTGCAAGTCAACCTGCGCACGCGACAGATCGGCTTGTGCCGCTTCCAGTTGTGCCTGCGCTCGTTTTTCATCGGCTTCACGCGCTTTTACTTGTGCCGCCAAACCTTCATCGTTAGCCAAATAGCTGTGTACCCGACGTTTCGCCAGCCCCAGATCAGCTGCCGCTTGTGCCAACGCTAAGCGCGCATCGGTGTCATCTAACACAACCAATACATCACCTTGCTTCACTTGCTGCGTATCCACCACGTTCACCACTTTCACGATGCCACCCACGGCCGGCGTCACTTCCGCCAGCTCTACCGCCGTGTAAGCGTTATCGGTGCTCACATAGCTGGAGGCAAAAAAATACCAGTAACAGCCATAACCCGCGCCCGCCAGTGCAATGGCGGCAGCCAGACCGATAAAGCCTTTCTTACGAGATGCTCCGGCACGGGATGCATCAAATTCATCGTCGAACTGGTCCATAGTGGTATCTGAATTCATCTGAGACATTTTAAAATTCCTGTATTAAATCAAGACCGGGGAGCCTGATAACCGCCGCCTAACGCGTGGATCAAAGCAACATCAAGAGAGAACGCACGTGATTGCAAATTCACCAGTGCCCGCTGGCTACCCAGCAATGCATCTTCTGCGGTCAATACATCCAGATAGGTGGCTAATCCGCCGCGATAGCGGTTATTGGCGATCTGATAAGCATCTTGAGCGGCATTGACGGCATCTTGTGTTTTCTGCAGACGACCATCTAAGGCTTTAGTGCTGGTCACTACATCGGCGACGTCATGAAAGGCTTGTGTCACTGTGGCGTTGTAATTTGCAACCGACTCTTCATAGCTGGCCTGAGCGGTAGTCAGTTGCCCTTGCAGGCGTCCACCGGTAAACAGCGGCAAATAGATCGCCGGGCCAATACTGCCGGCATCGTTACCTGATTTGGTCAGATTATTCAGGCCAAACGATTGATAACCGATAAATGCCGAAAGACTGACATCAGGATAAAACTGCGCTTTCGCGATGCCGATCCGTTTCGCGGCAGACTCGGCACGCCAGCGTGACGCGGTGACATCCGGACGATGACCCAACAGACCAACACCGGCCTCTTTCGGTAAACCGAATGTTTGCTGCAATTTAACGTTCGGGCGTGAAATCGTCATGCCGCGATCCGGGCCTTTGCCTAACAACGCAGCCAAGGCATTCTTTTGTAATGCAATCGCCTCATCCAGGCTAAGCACATCAGCTTCCGCACTTGCCCGCAGCGATTCCACCTGACGCAAGACGCCTTTGGTTTCCAGGCCATTGTTAAAACGTTGCTGCATCAACGACACCGTTTTATTCCGGATATCTAATGCTGTCGCTGCCGTATCCCGATTAGCATACAAACGGGCTAATTCTGCATACGCCTGTGCCAGCGATGTCGAGATCATCAACTGCGCTTGTGCACTTTCAGCTTGAGCAGCCGCAAAATCGGACGTTGCTGCAGCGACGGCGGATCTGTTTTTACCCCAGAAATCGAAATCGTAACTGAAGTTCAGCGTGGCAGAACCGTAGTCATTCCAGTTCTGCGGCGGCGCATAGGCCTGATATTGATAGCTGACTTTACTTTCAGAAGCCGACAACGCCATACCAACCTGAACCGAACGGCTTGCGCCGGCTTGTTGCGCTAAACCATCGGCACTCTTCAGTCGGGCAGCGGCGGCTTTCAACGATGGGGAATCACTGACAGCTTCATCCATCAACTGATTAAGTTGTGCATCGCCATAACGCAGCCACCAGCGATCCACCGGCCAGCTGACTTTGTTGTTTACATCAAATGATTTTGCCGATGCGTAATCGGATGTCTGTTTTGCAGTCACAGAAGGTAAATCCGGTGCATGAGCACAGGCACTTAATACCAACGCACTGAGTGGTAACAAGGTAAATTGCCCCCACTTTTTGGCACCGCGCAATCGTGAAGCATGTCGTATATTCACTCTGAAACCCCATAACTAAACCGTACAGTACAGTTATATCCTTGACAGTACGCTTCCGTCAAGTAAAACTGAACGGGTAAGTTCATTAATGGAAACAGGTATGCGCGTTAAAAGTGAGGCCCGCCGTCAGGCGATCGTCGATGTAGCCAAAGAGGCGTTTAGCCAGCAAGGGTTTGAAAATACCTCTATGTCGGAAATTGCCAGCCGTGTCGGTGGTTCCAAAGCAACGCTGTATAACTATTTCAGCTCAAAAGCAGAGATCTTTGCCGCCGTCATGGAGTCATCCGCCACGGAACAAATCGCCGGCGCTTTTAAGCTATTAGAGGAAGAAAACGACATTCGCTCTACCCTGCTGAATTTTGGTTTGTACTACCTCAGCTCCATACTTGCGCCCGATATTATGGCGATCCGCAAAATGGCGATTAACGAAGCTGATCGTTCCGATATTGGCCGCCATTTCTATGAAAACGGGCCGAAAAGAGGCTGGTTACTGGTGAGTAATTACTTACAGCAGCAGATCGAACAACAGCAGCTGATCAACTGTGATGCCGGCATTTGCGCAATGCATTTAAAAGGATTGCTGGAAGCGGAAGTTGTTGAGCCTTATGCACTGGGCGTGATCCAGCAAATAGATAAAGAACACATCAAAGCCGTCGTGGAACGGGCGGTCGCCGTTTTTCTGAGTGCCTACCAGCGTTAAGCTACCGATTAAATCAGGATGCACTAAACTTATAAACGTATCAGCCACTATGTTTATATCTATCGGACTACCGGAGAGAAAAAATGCCAAGCATCTTAAATAAACAAAGTGCAGTTGCCCTCGCCGTGTTTGTTGCGGGAGTCTTCATGCTCAATCCGGCTTTTGCGGAAAAACCTGAATTTAAACACAAAGGGAAACCCGAAAAAGCTCAGGAAATGCATAACGTTAAACCACGCATTAAAGATGAACAGAATATTCGCACTAACGATTTGAGAAGACCCCGGACCAGCAGTGGAGCACAGATCAGCGTCTATTTTGATAACCACCATCGTGATGTGATCCGCCGCTATTATGATGACAGTTTTCACTCTGGCCGCTGCCCACCCGGTTTGTCTAAAAAGCACAATGGTTGTCAACCACCAGGGTTGGCCAAGAAATGGCATGTCGGCAGTCGCTTGCCGAATGATGTGATCTACTACGATCTACCGCCACAGATTGTTATCAGTCTTGGTATTCCGCCGGAAGGGCAAAAATATGTCCGGGTAGCTACAGACATCCTGCTCATTACCGTCGGCACTGGCTTAGTGCTTGATGCGATTCAAGATCTGAATAATCTGTAAAAACAAAAGCCCGCACCAGAACTGATGCGGGCTTTCTGTTTAAGTGGTTATCCGACTCATATCATTTTGTCTTTTTGGCCAGTGGTCTGATTGTTAATGTGGCCCCGAGCGATGCCACCATAATCGCGAACATACCGCCCCATTGTTCCATTGTCAGATGTTCCTGCAAAATGATCATACCGGAAATAGCACCAACCGCCGGTTCCATGCTCATCAATGTGCCAAACGTCCGCGATGGAATACGTCGTAACGCCATCATTTCCAACGAAAAAGGCAATGCCGTTGATAAGATGCCCACACCAAGCGCAATCGGTAGGATCGACAGATCAAACAACGACCAACCATTTTGAATAATACCTATCGGACAAAAGAAAATCGCCGCAATCAAAGTGCCGATAGCAACGGTTGATTGACCATTTTTGATGCCGGCTTTTTTCCCGTACACAATATACAGCGCCCAACACGCACCGGCGCTGATCGCATAGATGGCACCCGCCAGATCAATATGTGTATTGCTACCGCCAACAGGCAGTAAGACGAACAGCCCCAGCATCGCCAATACAATCCATAAAAAATCAACCGGACGACGGGAAGATAAGATCGCGACCGACAGCGGGCCGGTAAATTCCAGCGCCACCGCAATACCGAGCGGTAGTGTTTTTATCGATTGATAAAACAGAAAATTCATCCCGCCCAACACCAAACCATACACCAGCAATGGCAATATACTGCCCGGCGTCATTGGTGTGCGCCACGGTTTATAAACCAGCGCTAACACTAACGTCCCAAAACCCAAACGTAATGAGGTTGCCCCTTCTGCGCCAACCAGCGGGAACAGTAATTTCGCCAGTGAAGCCCCGCTTTGCACAGAAATCATCGCAATAATTATTAAACAAACAGGCAGCAGAACCGATGATTTATCAGACACAGAAGACATCAAAAAAACCTTAAAAAAAAGCCCGCGTAGTGCGGGCTTCTATTATTAAGGAGTTAAAGCAGAATTACATGCTTTCTTTAACGCGTTGATGCAGCTCTTGTACTGAACTGACATTGGCGGTTTCATCAATCGCCATGCCCAGACAAGAAGCAAAACCGGCATTCAGTGTCGTGGTGTAAGACACTTTATGCTGCAGTGCGCCGCGACGCAGTTGTTTAGAGTCAGCAATCGCTACACGACCTTCTACGGTGTTCACGATAAAGGTGTATTCGCCATTCTTGATGCGATCCAGAATGTGCGGACGACCTTCAGAGACTTTGTTCACCTTACGGTTGGCAATGCCTGCCGCAGTCAGCGCATCAGAAGTGCCTGAGGTTGCATCCAGCTCAAAACCAGCTTTGATCAGCGCAGCCGCTAATTCCACCGCACGTTTCTTGTCACCGCCACGAACTGACAGCAATGCACGACCTGATTTTGGCAAGCCTTTGCCTGTACCCAACTGAGCTTTGGCATACGCTTCTGCGAAAGTATCGCCCACGCCCATGACTTCACCAGTAGAGCGCATTTCAGGGCCAAGCAGCGGGTCAACGCCCGGGAACTTGTTGAATGGCAGCACTACTTCTTTCACAGAGAAGTAAGGTGGAATGATCTCTTTGGTGAAACCTTGCTGAGCCAGAGACTGGCCGGCCATCACACGTGCTGCGATCTTAGCCAGTGGTGCACCTGTTGCTTTCGACACGAACGGTACAGTACGTGCCGCACGTGGGTTCACCTCAATCAGGTAAATTACGCCATCTTTCACCGCAAACTGCACGTTCATCAGACCAATAACTTTCAGTTCCATGGCCAGTTTACGTACCTGTTCGCGGATCTCAGCCAATACATCAGCTTGCAGCGAGTAAGGTGGTAATGAACAACCTGAGTCACCGGAGTGGATACCACATTGTTCAATGTGTTCCATCACGCCGCCGATCACGACTTGTTCGCCGTCGCAGATAGCATCCACATCCAGCTCAATCGCGTCGTCAAGGAAGTGATCCAGCAATACTGGTGATTCGTTCGATACACTCACCGCTTCGTTGAAATAACGACGCAGGTCGATTTCGTCAGACACGATTTCCATCGCACGGCCACCCAATACATAGGAAGGACGCACAACCAGCGGATAACCGATCTCTTTGGCTTTCTCAACCGCTTGTTCCATTGCAGTCACAGTGGTGTTCTGTGGCTGTTTCAGGCCCAGACGTTCAACCGCTTGTTGGAAACGTTCACGGTCTTCGGCACGGTCGATAGAATCAGGGCTGGTACCAATGATTGGCACGCCAGCAGCTTCCAGTGCACGCGACAGTTTCAGCGGTGTTTGACCACCGTACTGCACGATCACGCCTTTTGGCTTCTCGATGCGCACGATTTCCAGCACATCTTCCAGTGTTACTGGTTCGAAATACAGACGATCTGATGTGTCGTAGTCGGTAGAAACGGTTTCAGGGTTACAGTTAACCATGATAGTTTCGTAACCGTCTTCGCGCAGTGCCAGAGCCGCATGCACACAGCAATAATCGAATTCGATACCCTGACCGATACGGTTCGGGCCACCACCTAAAACAATGATCTTGTCTTTGTTGGTTGGTGCTGCTTCACACTCTTCCTCATAGGTAGAGTACATATAAGCAGTGTTCGTCGAGAATTCAGCCGCACAAGTGTCTACACGTTTGTAAACAGGCAGGATCTGGTACTGATAACGCAGTTCACGCACTTGCGCTTCTTTCACGTTCAGCAGTTTTGCCATACGTGCATCAGCGAAACCTTTACGTTTCAGCTTACGCATGAAATCAGCATCAATGCCCGCCAAACCAGCCGCAGCAACCTGTGCTTCCAGATTCAGCAGATCTTCGATCTGGGTCAGGAACCATGGGTCGATCTTGGTATCGTTGAAGATCTGTTCCTGTGTCATACCGGCACGGAACGCATCAGCGACATACCACAGACGATCAGCACCTGGATTTTGCAGTTCGTGGCGGATCGTTGCTTTTACATCAACTGCATTGGCATCAATGACTGGGTCAAAACCAGTTCTGCCGATTTCCAGACCACGCATTGCTTTTTGCAGTGACTCTTGGAAAGTACGGCCAATCGCCATCACTTCACCCACAGATTTCATCTGGGTAGTCAGACGGTCGTTCGCACCGGCAAATTTTTCGAAGTTGAAACGAGGAACTTTGGTCACTACGTAGTCGATAGATGGTTCGAAAGACGCTGGGGTTTTACCACCAGTGATGTCATTCATCAGCTCATCTAAGGTGTAACCAATCGCCAGCTTGGCCGCAATTTTAGCAATCGGGAAACCAGTCGCTTTAGAAGCCAGTGCAGAAGAGCGAGATACACGCGGGTTCATCTCGATGATAACCATACGGCCATCATCCGGGTTGATACCGAACTGTACGTTAGAACCACCCGTTTCAACGCCGATCTCACGTAACACTGCCATCGAGGCGTTACGCATCAACTGATATTCTTTATCAGTCAGTGTCTGAGCTGGTGCCACCGTGATCGAGTCACCGGTGTGCACGCCCATCGGGTCAAAGTTTTCGATGGAACAGACGATGATGCAGTTATCGTTACGATCACGCACCACTTCCATCTCATACTCTTTCCAACCGATCAGCGATTCGTCGATCAACAACTCTTTAGTTGGTGACAGATCTAAACCACGCTCACAGATCTCAACGAACTCTTCCGGGTTGTAAGCGATACCGCCACCTGAACCACCCATGGTGAACGATGGACGAATGATACATGGGAAACCAACGGTCTTCTGAACGTCCCAAGCTTCTTCCATGTTGTGCGCGATACCAGCACGTGGGCATTCCAGACCGATAGAACGCATCGCTAAATCGAAACGGCGACGGTCTTCAGCTTTATCAATCGCGTCAGCTGTCGCACCGATCATTTCTACGCCAAACTCGGCCAATACGCCGTGACGTTCCAGATCCAACGCACAGTTCAGTGCCGTCTGACCACCCATGGTTGGCAGAACCGCATCTGGGCGCTCTTTTTCAATAATTTTGCGCACGACTTCCCAAGTGATTGGCTCGATGTAAGTGGCATCGGCCATTTCAGGGTCAGTCATGATCGTGGCAGGGTTAGAGTTCACCAGAATGACGCGGAAACCCTCTTCACGCAGTGCTTTACACGCTTGTGCACCAGAATAGTCGAATTCACAAGCCTGACCGATCACGATTGGGCCTGCACCCAGGATCAGAATACTTTTTAAGTCCGTACGTTTTGGCATGACGCTACCTATTCCTGTTATGCGCGATATTTTTTGATCAAGTCGATGAAATGGTCGAACAGCGGAGCTGCATCATGCGGACCTGGGCTCGCTTCAGGGTGACCCTGGAAGCTGAACGCGGGTTTGTCAGTACGATGAATACCCTGCAGAGAACCGTCGAACAGTGATTTATGTGTCACACGCAGGTTAGCTGGCATATCCGTATCATCGGCTGCAAAACCGTGGTTCTGGCTGGTGATCATCACCACGTTGCGATCCAGATCTTTCACTGGATGGTTGGCACCATGATGGCCAAATTTCATTTTCATGGTTTTCGCACCGGAAGCCAGTGCCAGCAACTGATGACCTAAGCAGATACCAAATACTGGCAGCTCGGTTTCCAGGAAGGTTTTGATCGCTTTGATAGCGTAGTCACATGGTTCTGGGTCACCAGGGCCATTCGACAGAAAAACACCATCCGGATTCATCGCCAGCACGGTTTCTGCTGGGGTTTGTGCCGGAACAACGGTCACGCGACAGCCACGATCAACCAACATACGCAGAATATTACGTTTCACACCGAAATCGTAAGCAACGACATGGAATGGGTATTCAGCAGGTTGAGTATGACCCTGACCCAATTTCCATGAACCTTCGGTCCATTCATACGCTTCAGTACAGCTCACTACTTTCGCCAGATCCATGCCTTTCAGGCCAGGGAAGGCTTTCGTTGCCGCCAGTGCTTTCGCTGCATCCAGGTCACCGCCTGCGATGATGCAACCAGCCTGAGCGCCTTTTTCACGCAAAATACGAGTCAGTTTGCGGGTATCAATTTCAGCAATACCAACCACATTGTGCTTCTTCAGATAGTCAGACAGTGTTGCCTGATTACGGAAGTTAGATGCAACTAATGGCAGATCGCGAATGATGAGGCCTTGAGCATGAATGTTTGGGGATTCTTCGTCTTCAGAATTGGTACCAGTGTTACCAATATGGGGGTAAGTCAGCGTTACAATTTGGCGGCAATAAGAAGGATCAGTGAGAATTTCTTGATAGCCAGTCATCGAGGTATTGAAAACAACTTCCCCGACTGAACAGCCTTCAGCACCAATAGACACACCCTTAAACACCGTCCCATCTTCCAACACTAACAGGGCAGAATGAGTCAAGACGACCTCCAAGTCATTAAATTTATGCTTGTACCCCGATCAGTATGTTTCCTGCGCACTGAAGGGGTGATTTTATTGCCTGTTTAGGTTTGTCTGGCTGAAAACGCCATTTTACAAACTCACATCAGGCAAATTCCGGCTATTCTACCTGAACTAAGATAAGAAGCCAATCCCATGTAAATGGGAAATGAAAAATCATGCATACTATAAGCATAAAACAGCATGAATAATGAAAAAGCGTGGAAATTAAAAAAGAATGGATATAGAAACAGAGGTTACCGGTAAAAATAGGCTCTTAACCGACATAAAAACAAAAAATAGATAAAACCCCTTTATTTAAAGGGGTAGAAGCTGAGATTAACAATATCTCTATAAAACAAAACCGCCCAATGGCGGTTTTATTTAAGATCTAATACGTCTTGCATATCAAAAAGACCACAAGATTGATCTTTTAACCAGTTTGCCGCACGAACGGCGCCATTTGCAAACGTAAGACGACTGGATGCTTTGTGGGTGATCTCAACCCGCTCACCAATATCAGCAAACATAACGGTATGTTCACCAACCAAATCACCAGCACGAATAGTGGCAAAACCGATGGTATTGCGGTCACGTTCACCCGTGATCCCTTCACGACCATACACAGCACACTGTTTCAGATCGCGGCCCAGTGTTTTGGCAACTACTTCGCCCATGCTCAGTGCGGTACCCGATGGTGCATCGATTTTATGACGGTGATGACCTTCGATGATCTCGATGTCGGTATAATCACCCATCACTTTCGCCGCTTGTTCCAGCAATTTGAAAACCAGATTCACACCAACACTGAAATTAGAGGCAAACACGATGCCGATTTTGGTTCCGGCATCCGCAATCGCGGCTTTACCTGCATCGTCAAAACCAGTCGTACCAATCACAATTCGTTTATTATTCGCGACAGCAAATGCCAGGTTTTTTAATGTGACTTCCGGGCGGGTAAAATCGATGATGACGTCGAATTGATCTTTTACTTTTTCCAGATCATCGGCCACCAGCACATTCATTGCACCCAAGCCATTCAGATCACCTACATCTAAACCAATCACGGTCGAACCCGGGCGTTCAAGTGCAGTACCCAATACAACCTGATTATTGCTCTGAATTGCTTCCAGCAAGGCCTTACCCATACGGCCCTGACAGCCCATCAATGCGATACGAATCGGAGCGGTCATCTTGTTCCTCATTCTATTTCTGACCTGCTGATATTTGTCAGCAGATATGGTTTTTCAGATACAAAAAAGGCCAGATGTCTGGCCTTTTTCCGGCTTACGCCAATACGTTCAGTAATTCTACTTCAAAAACCAGCGTAGAGAACGGAGGAATTGAACCCGCGCCACGTTCGCCGTAAGCCAGATTGTGCGGAATGAACAATTTCCATTTCGCGCCTTCTGACATCAGTTGCAGTGCTTCAACCCAACCTGCGATCACGCCGCCAACTGGGAATTCAGCTGGTTGACCGCGTTGTACTGAGCTGTCAAACACGTTGCCATCAGTGAAAGTACCGTGGTAATGCACACGCACTTTGTCAGAAGCAGCAGGTTGTTTGCCTGAGCCAGCAACCAGCACTTCATATTGCAGACCAGATTCAGTCACTTTGACTTCTGGGCGTTTAGCATTTTCGGTCAGGAACTCGATACCACCAGCTTGCATGGTTTTAGCACGCTCAGCTTCTTCGGCAGCCATTCTTTCATTCAGAATGCGGAATGCTTCGCCGATTTGCTCATGCTCAACAGCAAAAGGTGCGTTGTTGATTGCATCTTCAATACCTTGCTGCACAGCAGACAGATCAAAACCTGCAAAAGACTGCTCAGTTAACTGCTGACCGATCTGACGGCCAATACCGTAACAGGCTTGCTGTTCGGTTGTTTGAAACTTAGACATAAACACTCCGCGATTATCACAAAGCCCGCATGTTAACAGACCTGTTACTTTTACTGAACCCTATCCGGCACATTGCGGATGAACACCGCCTGCCTGTGCTTGCTGATACATAGGCAGCACTTGCGGGACTAAAGACTGTAATTGATTGATACGAGTTTGATCGGATGGATGGGTAGACAAGATTTCCAGCGGCGCATTACCTTTACTGCTGGCCGCCATATTGTGCCAAAGATTAACTGATTCCTGCGGATTAAAACCCGCGATCGCCATTAACTGTAAGCCCAATACATCCGCTTCCGTTTCATGTGCGCGACTGTATGGCATCAACACCCCGTATTGCACGCCCATGCCTAATGCAGCCATTGCCGGGCCTTTGGTGGTGCTGTTTTTCAGAATGCTATCTGCTGCTGCCATACCGATGTTGGCGACCTGACTCTGAGACAAACGTTCATTAGAGTGTTGAGCTAAAACGTGGGATACCTCATGGCCGATAACGGCTGCCAGTTGATCCTGATTTTTAGCTACTTTCAGCAAACCGGTATACACACCGATTCGTCCGCCCGGTAATGCAAACGCATTCACATCTTCCGAGTCAAAAACAACCACTTCCCATTGGCCGGGATTCGTGTTGGCATACTGTGCAGGAATTGCCTGAGTAATAGCCTGGGCCACACATTTCACATATTGATTTTGTTGTGGATCCGTTGAGACTTTTTCTTTCTGTTTTATCTGCTGAAAAGAGGATAACCCCATTTGCGAAATATCATTATTTCCCATTAACAACAATTGTTTACGTCCTGTTGGTGAAACAGCACACGCAGTCAGCAAGCAAAGCGTAATCGCAGATAACCATCTTTTTTTCATATCGTCCCCGAACTCATGCTGAATTGGTAAAATCGTGTAAATCTTAGAGCATCGGCGGCATAAAACAACATCTTCTCTGTCATTAAAATGTCAACGTCCCGACACAGAAGCGTCACTCCAGAGAGCAAGACTGAATTAGTCTGGACTAGATGGAGTTTGCCTGATGTTTACAGTCGATGAATTGCTCTCGACCCATAGTTCAAAACCGGTGCCCCGCTGGTACAAACCCTTTCTGCGCTACTTATTGTGCGAAAAAGAATTCCAACGTTTCGGCGAAAAATATCCGAATTTGCACGGCTTGGATTTCATTGAACAGGCGTTGCGTTACTTATCATTTGCCTGTGATGTTTGTGAAAATGAGTTAGAACATATTCCGGCACAAGGGCCGGTCGTGATTGTGGCCAATCATCCGATCGGTTCCTTAGATGGCTTGGCACTGCTGCAGATCATTTCTCGCGTGCGCGGCGATGTGAAAATTATCGCTAATCAGCTGCTCAGTCAGATCAAACCGCTGAATGAATTATTGTTGCCCGTTGATAACATGAACGGCAACACGCAACGACAGCAGATCACGGCAATTAATGAACATCTGGGCAAAGGCGGTGCACTGATCGTGTTTCCGGCCGGAGAAGTGTCACGCTTAAACATTCACGGTATTTATGATGGCCGTTGGAATAACGGCTTTTTACGCCTAGCAACACAGCATCGGGCGCCGATTGTACCGATCCATATCTCTGGGCATAACTCATGGCTGTTTTATGGCACGTCATTACTGAATAAATCGCTGTCAACGCTGTTGCTGGTACGGGAAATGTTCCACCAGCGTAAAGGGCACATTAAGATCCGCATCGGTGCCAAGATCCCCTTCAGTGAATGGTCTAAATTACCCGTTACCGGCAAAGCGCTCGCCAAACTGTTTCGCAAACATCTCTATCGCTTGGGCAAAGGTAAATCCGGCATTTTGACAACGGAAGCCCCCATCGCCTTAGCTGAAAATCGGGTAAAACTGAAAAAGGCGGTTGAAGCTTGCCAACCCTTGGGGAATACCCCGGATGGTAAACACATTTATCTCTATCTCCGTGAACAAGCGCCCTCCTCGGTGATCTTAAAAGAACTGGGTCGCTTACGAGAAATTGCCTTTCGCGCGGTCGGTGAAGGAACGGGGCTGCGCCGTGATCTCGATAGCTTTGATGATGATTATTACCACCTGCTGCTTTGGGACAATAAAGAGCTGGAGATTGTTGGTGCCTACCGTTTTATGCCGACCAAAGAGCAATTAGAACGAAAAGGTCATAAAGGTCTGTATAGCTATGGCTTGTTTCATTACGACACCGCGATGACGCATATTCTCGATCAAGGAATTGAACTTGGTCGTAGCTTTATTCAGCCACGCTATTGGGGTAAACGCAGCCTCGATTATTTATGGCAAGGCATCGGTGCATTTTTAGCGCAAAACCCACAATACCGTTATTTGATGGGGCCTGTCTCCATGTCAGCCAGTTTACCGGCCCCGGCTCGTGATCTGCTGGTTGCATTTTATAAACTGCACTTCAGCCCACGTTGGCCCTTAGCCCGCTCACGCCAACCCTATACCAATGGATCATTGGATATTGCGGGTCAATTTATCGGGCAGGATTATCAGCAAGATTTAAGCATTCTTAAATCAATGCTCGATAATTTAGGGTGCGGTATTCCAACTCTCTATAAGCAATATTCGGAATTATGCGAGCCCGGTGGTGTGCAATTTCTGGATTTTGGTATCGACCCCGACTTTGCTAACTGCGTTGATGGTCTGGTGCTCATCGACATTCATAAAATGAAACTCAACAAACGGCAACGCTACATAGATTGTCATTTGACTGATACGCATGACGCAGTCACAACAGCCAGAGCCTAGAGTGACGCCGCAAAACAAAACGCCCCAAACATTGCGGGGCGTTTTAGCATGGATTGATCGGCGATCAAAACAATCAGAGTTTATAACCCAGTTGCTGACGCAGATAAGCACCAGAGCCCAGCAAGCCCGGTTGTTCATGCGTGATCAGGAAAACAGGGATTGATTCCAGATAAGAGTGGAAACGACCTTTATCTTCGAACGCAACACGGAAGCCAGAGGCTTTGAAGAATTCGAGGAAGCGAGGAACAATACCGCCGGCAATATAAACACCACCAAACGTACCCAAATTCAGCGCCAGGTTACCGCCGAAACGCCCCATCAGCACACAGAACAAGCTCAACGCACGACGACAATCGATATCTTCATCCGCCAGTGCACGTTCCGTTACATCTTTTGGTTGCAGATTTTCAGGCACACGCTCATCAGACAGCACTAAACCACGATAAATATTGACCAAACCCGGGCCAGACAGTAGACGTTCAGCCGATACGTGACCTAATTCTTCGCGCAGCGCTTCCAGCACCATCACTTCTTCGGTGCTGTTAGGGGCAAAGTCAACGTGACCACCTTCCCCTGGCAAGCTCATCCATGCTTCACCGGTATGCACCAGATGAGCAACACCCAAACCGGTGCCCGCACCGTAAACGGCAATCGGTTTGCCGGCTTGTGCTGCTTCGCCACCGGACTTGAACCTGTC
>Ga0183099_1001125_pt1 | contig 16267 bp, 26 predicted proteins | sample Biomet1_FD_127788 | JGI IMG/M metagenome (GOLD analysis project Ga0183099, IMG submission 127788) | Microbial communities from bioreactor (seeded with anoxic lake sediment) at LBNL, California, USA - Biofuel metagenome 1 | ecosystem: Engineered > Bioreactor > Anaerobic > Unclassified ... | reverse complement strand
AACAGAGCAAACGCACCTATCCATCTCCACCTAAATAACGGGGTTATTTAGATGGAGTCTTCCGGATAGGATTGATAAAAAAACGCTGTATTTTGATATAAATCACTATCTTCTATTTTTTCGAATGTATCACAATTGTAACGCCTAGGGCTCTTGCTTGTGCAAACAGCACACCTATTTTTCCAATGCTAAAGTCATTTGTGCAATTATCAGATTGTTCCGTGTCAACAATAATGAGAAATGGATCTCTTTTTGGTGATAATGACTGTTTATCAAGAACCGAGTGTGTTTCTGTTTCAATCGGTGTTCCAAGTGATTTAGTATGCGGTGATATAATATCTGTTAATATATTGCTTAGCGAATCATCATTATGAAATGAATAAACATGAGCATTATAATATTTTTTACTGGCATTTAAACCATATTGGAGAATATGTGTCTGACCATTCTTTTTGGCGCAATCTTTTTCTAAATTTTCAAAAAAATTCTCTTTCGTTTTTCCCTGGTTTACACAAACATTAATTCCGAAATGCAAATAAGCGTGCTTATCTTTACCGTCTGATGAAAAATTCAATCTATTTTCCATATGATTCATATCCATTGTTTGTCTTTTCCTCTTTCTTTAATTTTCAGGCCGCATCTTTAACAGCAATTTTTAACTCTGTTTTTAGTTGTTCAATGAACGGAATCCAAACATGATCCCAAAAATCTTGGCAACGTGGGCTTATCTTCTTGGCGCTAGGTAGACACTCGTAATCACCAAACACTTTGTCAAATAACTCATGGTTATACAGATAGTGGAAATACAAATCGCCTTCGCTGTATTCTGGCTCAAGCATTTCATCTAACGCTTGTTTTACCTCTGTTTCTGTTAGCCAGCCCGCCTCTTGCGCTTGCGTGATGCGCCCCCTTACTTCGTTCGGGTATTGCTCCGGATCATTGATGTAGTGTTTGCTACCCGTTAGCTTTTTCATGCAGTAATCAAAATTAATTTTGCACAAAAATTCTTTCGGACTCATTCCGCATGATGACCAGTAATATGACCAACTACCAAAATCCGAATCAATCATGACGTGCACCGATTTTTCACCGCAATTTAATGCAATATCACCCCAACACTCTGAACCATTGTGACGCACCTGATATAACTCAATTTGTTTTTTGGTTACTGTTGTCATGCATTATCTCTTAATTTAGTTGTTAGTTCACAGAATAATCCGAAATACTCTTTCGAAATAAATCAGTCGTTTTTACTATAAACCACCTATGCGGTGGGTAATTTCTGACTAATTGCCGCCCTCTGCATGCTCCACTATAAACCACCTGTGCGGTGGGTAACTATTTGGCAACAGCACTCTCTCACGCTCTCCAACTATAAGCCATTTTTAAATGGTTCAAAGAAAGCGCATTAAAAGCAATTAATAATATCACCACATATAATTATATCAATAATATATTTAAGTAACCGTCACTCATCTGTCTGTTTTTGACGACAAAACATCGTTAAACAAAAAAGAGCCCGAAGGCCCTTATGTTATTTCTTACTTAAATACTGCTTACTAGCAATACATTTCATGCAGCATCAACTGATGAACAAAGAAATCATCTGCTTGTTCGATAACAATTTGCTCATCGACTTTTTTTAGCATTGGTGTAATGAAGCCAGTTACTTTCGGCATATCCAATTGTTCCATCCGCGACAGCACTTCCTCATGCAGCTTGCGATCAACAGAAACGCCATATATCATCACCAAGTCTTTAGCACCCTCAAAATCACCCGTTGATTTGATTTCCTGCACCCGTGCCAACAGTCGGCCAAATCGGTCTTTAACATACTCAACATCATTGACCTCAATATAGCTATTACCGTTTTCAGTTAAAATCTGAACTTTATCTGGTGACGAATGAGCTAAAACCCATCGTGCAATCAATTGTCGGTTTCTGAAATGAGCTTGTGTAAGCTCGTTCCCAAGCTCAACCCGGCGCAACTGGCCAAACGCACCGTTTGTCAGGTAAGAAACGTACTGCGCTAACGCTGCTTCGCCGACATCAACGTCCTGATCATAAACACCAATGCTTTTGAGTTTTTCATCCGGCAGATAATACAAGGCAACCAGATCAGCCCGCGCTTCTTCAATCACCGAATGGAATGCACCCAGTGCATCTGTTGATACACCCTCCAGTAGCTGACCTGAACCATGACCTGTGATCTCATGCAGATCGGTATGCAAACAATTTGTCATGCTGCCATATTTTTCTAAACACGCATGATATTTAGGTAAATGGAACGCTTTTCGAAACGGAACTGCATAAACAGAATTAGCACCCGCAGAAGACACGTTTTCCAAGCTTACTGATTTTGAACCATGCACGCGTCTGATCCAATCATTATTCGGTAAGTTAACACCCAATGGCAAGATCGGAGACGTGTCACCGGCCATCGAAACGACGGTGATTGAACTGGCTGACAAACCGACCGCCTTCTCTTTTTTAAACAAGGATGAGACCGGTAGATTTTGTTCAAACCACTGAATATTTTCAATGATCTTGTTTACCTTTGCTGTTTGCAATGGATTTTTAAAGGCAACAATACTTTCAAAAGTACAGCATGTGCCAAGCGGATCATCATACGACTCAATAAGCCCATTGATAAAATACACATTGCTGTCTGCATCTTTAGTCCATGCGATTGAATGTTTGTCGAAATCAAATGCATCACCAGACTTATAAAACTCAATCAGAGTCTTAATGGAATCATGTTGATTCTGGTTTTCTGTGTAGCTCAATGCACTTGTTAAGTTTTCGATAATTTTTTCAACGTAGTAACCATGCAATCCCTTGGCACTAATTGTCTGGCGTTCAATACTGCCATTCTCGTTTTTCACCAGTCGTTCATTGAAACCAAACTGAGGTACTTCATCGCTGGATAATGAAGGATACTGTGTTGCTCGAAACGACAAAACATCTTCGGTCGTCAAACCATCGTAGAAATTACAACCCGAACCCTTAACAACATCGACATCTTCTTTTTGAACTGTTCGAAACTGAGGAATCTCAGAATAAAACCAAATATTCTTAATGGCATTAACCAACTCGGGGGCCAGGTCACTGTATGTTTCAAGTACAGACAGCTCTAACGGCAAGCTTAGTCGTTCTCCCGACATGTTGTGATAGATACCATTATGAGTAAACAACTTGAATAATGAGTCGTGCAACTGAGTATGCAACAAATCAGCTTCCTCAGTTTTTTTATACAAAGCAATCATTGCCTGCATAAACGACACGTTATGTTTAGATCCCTGATCTAAAGCGATAGTGCGCCCCCACAATCCGGCTTGCGCCAAAAAATACACCAGATTTTTTTGCTTTTCAGTAAGTTGATCAAATCCTTCTGTCTTCAATTGCAAAATAGCGATATCACCTTGACGCTCAGAATAGTTAGACATAAAAACTCCCTTTGATGCATTGATTTTTAATTTAACAAGCCGCTTTGCGGCTTAAGTTATGACCCATGTGCTCGCACTTCCCGTCTCTTGGAAAGGACACTTAATTACTGTTCTTTTGACTTGATTATCTTGTATTCATGCGCTTTTTTAATCAACCAGGCACCCGTCATTTTTTCAGTTATCACCGGATAACCTCTGCTACCGAATTCATCCTCGGGGCCTTGCTCGAAAAACGTCCACGAAAAGACTTCTATCGCACCTTGACAAACTGTGGATGGTTCAGAATACTCACCCCAATAATCTGCTTCACCGCCAATAACCGGCATATTATTTACACGCACTCGCTGGTTTCTGTTATGTCTTTCTTTTTTAGGCGATAGCTTTTCACCTCTTTTGCGCCAATGCAACGGGTGTAACTGATGCTGATCATCAATCCATACTTTTCCTATTAAATCACCAAGGATCTTGGTAAGTGTTTTGCTTACTTTTTTCTCAATACGTGGCTTCATTTGGCACACCTTGAAATAATGTTTTATTTTAAGTGAAATTAATATTAATCTTCTCTTTTTGGATCGAAATAACTATAGCTGGTGGACATACTATCGGTATTAGGCAGAAAACTATTTAACATGGCCACTGCAAAACAGGCACAAACAACAATAACAAAACCCATCAACAACTGGATATGGACGTTGAATTCGTGTCCGCCTGGCAATGGATTATTATGCAGATAACCTAGATAGAATACGCCCGCCAAAAACATAATCATTGCCGTGATGAAAAAGAATACTTTTGAATTAAAAAAGGCGACAATTTTATTTTTCTTGCGCATGATTTCCTCTTTATTTTTTCGAATAAGCAATAGCGCTAAGTCCAAAAAAGACGCCCGCTACATTTGATAAGACCCGAGTAACAAGATCTGTATTCACCATGCCCGTTGTGTAAAACATCCATCCAACATAGAGTGCTTCCACTATCACTAAAGCGAAAGAAATCGCAAACAACAATTTTGCATTCTCTAGCACGGGTGTTTTACTTTTAAACATGGCGACCTCTGGTTTTTAGCATTCCTAATTCGTTATGGCTTTATTATATCAAATATAATTTATTATAGCAATAATTAATAAACACCCAAAAACAGCAATATTTTCTTTTGTTTTTATATTTTTATGATAGATTATTTTAATTATTTAAAAAATATTAAAGGAAAATAAGTGATGTTCAAATTTGCAAAACCAAAATCAAAGAAAGCATCCGCGCTTGAAGGCGGAATACTAACGTTAGTGTATCTCTTTATCATAGTTTGTTTTCATTTTGTTATTAGCTTTAAATACTGGGACTATAAAATAACTTCCGCTGGTTACTCTCCTGTTAGTTTAATTTCAGATCCCGATCAGCAAAAAGGGTTAGAATCCATAAGCAGTTGTTACTCTAAAGATGATAATGCCTTTCGAAATTGTGTCATCTCAAAAGGACACTTAATGGACATGCCTGTTCCAGTTATTTCGCTTGTTGGTATTATAATGAATTCCAAACAAACACCAACAGACGCTGAACGAGATATTGCAAGAGACGCAATCTATCGAGCTGCTGAATTTTTACATAAAAACGATGAGCGTTTTGAATTAAGAAGACTGCGTACTGAACAAATGAATAAAACGATAGCGACTCTTATTTATTCAAATCATCATGAATTTATCGAACATGAAAAGCAATACTGGTTTACAACATTGCAAAGAGCATTATTGGTTGTCGATAGCAATAAAAACAAAGAACATCTGACACAAGTGTTTTTATTTGGCGACAAATCGACTCAAAATCAATTGCCTCAATCCACTGTTGACACAAAGCCAGCTTCTCCAGTTAATATCGTTGAAAAAAAGCCAGTACCTCAAGTTGATTCCGAACTAAAACCCGCTATCGGCGCAGCAATATCAACAGTCACAAATACAACAAAGGTAGAGAAAAAATGAGTTTTAACTTTAATAAAAACAAAGAAAAACCAGTTTTTAACATAGATAAACCAATAGAACGTGACCTATACATCAGACTTTTACACGCTGAAATGACAGGTAAAAACGATGATTCTTGTTATTTTGTTCGTCTAATATTAATTATTACGTTTGCATCATTTTTAGCCGCGTTTTTATACCTGCCATTAGCATCTATTGGTGTTGGTGGTGTATTTTTACTATCACTTCTCTCGAATAATGACATTAGGATAAGATCTAGCGATCTCGAAACAAGACAAATTAGAAACAACATAATCAATTTATCTGATTATATAGATGAAAAAACAATCAATCACATTAACTGTATTGAAAAACAAAATAGAGATTTTGCTTTTTTTGAGTTACATGGTATTTGGCAATATTTAGAGACAAAGAAAGAAAAATCAAATCAACCTGAACATATTAATAATAAAGAAATATCAGAGGAAGGTAAAAACATAATTAATTTAATTTTAGGAAACAAAAATGATTAAATTTAACATCAACAATATAATTAACAAGGAATTATATTTACATTTTTTAAACGAAGAAAAGAAAACTGAAAACATCACAAAAATAAAACTGTTTTTTTTGGAGGTGCTAGCGGGTTTCTTTATTTTAATGGCATCTATTTTGCTGATTGTGATTACTTACATTATTTATAGTAAAGACCTCCCTCTCATAATGTCTTATAAATTCATGGGAACATGTGTGCTGGCCTGCTTATCCATTTTTATTTTTTATATTTCTTCTTCTTCATCAGAAAAAATTAAAGAGTCAAAAGTATCGCCAGAACCGTATGACTTATGTAATTTTGCTGATTTCATAAATCAATACAGATATTTTATTTCGGATGAAGTTAAAAATTACATAAAAGAAGTGAAAAAACAAGATCGCGACTTATTAACCGAAGAAATTAAGTCAATCAAAAACATCATTCGTCATCGAGCAGATGAAATCAATAAAAGCCCTCAGTATTTTAACGAATTATCTTCCTTGATCTCTCAACATGATGACACTAGAGAATTTATCTCTGAATTAAAAAACAAAATGGCCGCAAAATAATCCACATAAGCGCCCCTACGGGGCGCTACATTATATCAGTCAATCTCTAGTGCAACTATTGCATCCAATGGTATTGCTTGCTTACAAACAACACTGCAAAGCACATCGAGTGAATCCTGGTACGTTTCAGGTAGTTCTAATTCACCATCATTAATGGCACTGTGCCAATCATCTTCGCTATCAAATCCTTGATTTTCATAAACCATTGTCAATGGCTCACAGTACATATTGCTATCGGGCAACAGGGTGATTTTTGACAAATCAAGCATTACCTTTAACACAACCAGTTCATGTTTTTTACCAGTGCGCTCATCTGCTTCTTCCACTGCTGTCTCAGCAAAATATTCCGCTATATCTTCCTTATTGGTAAAATAAGTTCCTTCTGCAAACCCATGCGTTTTAATACAAGTCTTTAACGGGTTATCTGTCGAATCAACTCGATCGGAAGATGTCCCGTGAAATAATGTAATTATGTTTTTTGTCATCAATTTACCCTGCCAGCAAGAGTTAGCCTAATTCACATTCGACACATAAATTGCCAACACATCAAAGTGTTCTTTTGAGATCTCTTTTAGCGAGATCTGTTTTACCATTGTGCCGTCACGCTTCCAGATCTTGTCATCATCTTTTTCATCACCATCCTGCATTAAAAAGGTATTCATCTCTTCAGCAGGATCTTCTTTGTGAGAGCAAGACATAATATTGGATTGTGTGTATTCCGACTCACCATCAACAGTTGTGTATTCACAAAAGAAATAATGGGTAAGCGCATTCGATGCAAAAGACATTCTTCTCTCCTTTAAAACAAAGTGGCCAGGTTTTTCTTGGCCACCTCGCAAGATTTAAATTAATTATGACAAAGATAACAGGCGATTAACAAATTCATCATCAAGTAGTTTTTGAACATGAATATACTGATTGGTGCCGCCCGTATAATCTTTTCGACTTTTACAGGTACGATACAGCATCTCATTGTGATTAAAACCCTGCCAAATTTGAATATAAAGCTTATCCGTATGCAATGAGATCTCGCCTGATCCAGCAATTCCGCCCTTGTTTGAGAGAATGTCATATTCGCCTTTCTTCAAACCAAGCTTATCAGCTAACTTTTTTAATACCTTTTTTGATTCCTTGTGAAACGAATTTTTCAACTCTTCATCGTAGCTGACATCTTGTTTGAGGATTTTTACTAATGATGCTGTTGTCATGATATGCCTCTATGAGTGGTAGTTCGTATTATAATTATTATAGCAAATATTAATTAATAATCAATATGCTTCTGCCTTTTTATCAAAAAAAAATCCTCTCGTTGCGGAGAGGATCTGAGTATATTTTTTGCTTTAAAGTAATTTAGCTAATTCGCTGTTGATTCGTTCCTCAATTTTTTCTAATTCAGGAAACAGCGGCTCAACATCAAAAGTAATTTCTTCCGTGAAAGGCCTGTTATCATGTTCTTCTGATATTGAGTTCGGAAGCAAAATGCTGTTGTGTTTCCTTTTATCATAAAAGGAGGGTTTTATTTTTGATTTTGAGATCCACTTCGGATGGTAATATATTTTCAACCCATTCGCCAATATAGAATAGCTAAAAGAATAATACATGAAACTTGGGGTATCTGGCGCATTATCTTCGTTAAGGATCATGTTCTTAGATTGGAATGCCTTGACAACAATATCCTGATATAAAGAATTAAGCTCAATATCATTGATCTGAACCATAAGGCTCGGCATTGCCTTATATAATCGTTGAATTTTAAAGAATTGCTCCGCAAGAACAGCGCTTTTGTCATTCAGCTCGTTAAGCAAGATCTTTAAGTAACTAGAAAAAACGATGGTTAAATCAACAAAACGTTCAACATCAACGTTTTTATTATAAGAAATATTTTGTTTTAATGAAATGCTACTCATATCTTCAAAAACAGTAAGAGACGCATTTAATGAAAAAAATTCTGAATGCTGAACATGAATATGCATTGAAAACGGCGAATTATCATATCCACCATTACAACTCACACTGTATTTAATACCCAACGGCGGAACTGGCACCAGTGGTTCGAATTCTCTGGTTAGCTTAATTCTGGCATCATGAACCATGTGATTTGTGAAAGATGCCTTTGTCACTTCATGCAGTTTTGATTCGGCCAAAGCGTGAAAATCGGACATAAAATCAGCATTACCAGCTAAAATCATAAAAATTCCTTTAAAATAATTTAATTACAAAACCATTTTTTCTTCTGTGAAGCAAGATAACCATCTTCTCTCTTCCTTCGCGTTGTTTTGGATTACTTACACAACCGTCCACTTTAATGTCATCAAGTTCGCAACAAAATCGTCATCCAACATTTTTTGCACATGAATGTAATTAATAGCATCGCCAGAACAGTCTTTTCGACCATTACAAGCACGATACCGCATCATATTGTCGTTTAATGATTGGAAAATCTGAATATACAGTTTGTCTGTATGCAAGACGATCACACCGGAGATCCGCTTATTGCCCATGCTTGAGCGGATCTCATACTCATTCTTTTTTAGTCCAAGTTTTTCAGCTAGTTTGATTAAGACTTTTTTTGATTCATTGTGAAATGACTCTTTTAACTCCTGGCTGGAGCAAACATTCTGTTTGAGGATCTCAACTAATGCGGCAGTGGTCATTATTAGCCCCGATTGAATAGCTTATTGATTTTTATTTATTATAAGCCTTATTAATTAAATGTCAATTCCGAAAACAAATATAGGTTAAGTATTAACCAGAAAGTTTTTGTGTTTTTTATATTAAATTATTCTAATGTTAAAAAGTTCCCTTGTATTATTCTATTGACTTTATTTTATTTTTAGTTATAATAACACATAAGCTGATAACACAGACCTGGAAGAAAAACTGATGAAAACTTTAAACATGATGCAAACAATGTCTGACAAAATCATTCAATTATCTAAAGCGGCGCTGGTTGCAGAAAACGAATATAAAGAAACAAACACCCGGATCGGAAATGAAATTTTTACGTTATTGAACGATAAAGCGGCTGAACTGTGTGATAAAATAGTTGAGTTGTGCAACAAAAACTACAACAAAGAAATGTTAATGAATAACAATCTGCCTAATGCCAGGGCTGAATACGATGGACAGGCACTGACTGCATTAAGCGTTGACATGTCTTCACACTTAAACAGAACGTGCTTATTCTTTCGTTTAGAGCCCGTGAATACAGACATGAATAACGCAGCACTAGGATTCCATTTAACATTCAGACACGATGCAGATGCTCTTGAATTTTCATTGGATAAAGATGAAATATCAATGACAGGTGGTATGAGTCGAATAACAACACTCGAAGACATCAACAATGAAACCAACTTCCGTGTAGACCAATTCATGGCAGCTGACTTCATTGCTTATTATTTGGCTGACAGCAAATCAAAACTAAACGACAGCATTAAATCAATGATAACTGAACTTCTAAACAAGAAAAAAGAGTTAAAGCAAATCACAAACAATGCTTTCGCTGAAGCTAAAAACAGCAAGTTAGCATTAGAAGAACAGTTTAAATCTGAATTAAACAACGCTGGCGCGATCGCTTCAGTAGAACGAGTAATAGACCGTTCATTAAATGAAGTGCAACTCATGGAATACGAAATCTGTGTTGAACATAACACACAAGAAGTTAATGTTATTCTAAAGCCAGCCGTTATTTCAACTAATTTACGTGGAAAGCAAGTTGTTTCCATCGAAACTGAAAAAGTGGTTCGAAAAGGCGCTTCAATCTATGACCTGCGAAACCTGGCTCAAAAAGCGATAAAACCAACGAAAGAACAACTGGTTGACGTTGATTTTGATTCAATGGAAACCATTCATATTGAGATGATTTAAATATAAACCGCCTGGGTGGTCTCAGGCTGTTTTTCTCAATTTAGTTAGTCCAAAGCAAAATTATTTTTTGTAAATGAGATGGTTATAACCATCCTTTCGCAATTTAATAAGGTGGTTCAATGTATTTCTCACAATACACACTCTCAGATCGACAACTCAATGTAGCCAAGTCATTTCTTGAGCATTTAACGCTACGAATATCTGCCGCCGAAAAATCGATGCTAATTGATTATTTTGAGAAAAAAGACGCTCTGCGCCATCAAAAAATCAATTTTCCCCATGAAGCGGGACTTATTAATGCTGAAATAAGTCAGGCATACAAATACCTACGCAACATGGGCGGAGATCAGTTCAATCTCTCCATCGATGATCACTTGCTGTTTGAACCGAAATCTTTGTAGCCGCATTCTACGTTTCAATTCGCAGAATGATGCGTAGTGAGGCTATATGACTGAATAACACGACAATTACTTGCTTTTTTCAAATAATTAATCTATAATTATATTAATTTCATTAATCGAGTAGCTGAATGAGCCGAGGCTTGTATTTTCGTTGTTTTCCTACCCCTGCACAGCAACACACGCTGATGCAGTGGATCGGCTGTCAACGATTTATCTACAATGCCAAAGTCACCGAATACAACTATTTTCGTCGTTTCCAACGTCACTCGTTGATGCACGCCGGTCTGCATGCGCCCTGTGATCAGGCCTACAGTCAGTTTAAATCCGAGCTCACCCCGTTTCTAAATGACGTGCCGTCAGAGATCTTGCGCAACGGGGCGACCCGGTTTGGCCAGGCGTCTTCCCGGTTTTTTGCGAAATTAGGCGGTAGACCAAAACACCACAAAAAACAGGCCAATGCCTCGGTCTGGATCACCAAAGAACTGTTCCATTTTGAACCGATACCAGACGGAAGCGGCTATCGCCTGTTTTTAGGCAAAGCCAACTTCCGCACCCAAGGCAAACACCCTCTCGGGGATTAAAATTTCAGGCGCATCGGGAATTCACCGTGCCTGCATCTATTACGGTGCGGATTCATGCCGGAAAATGGTTTCTCTCCTTTTGTAATGACGATCTGTCGGTGTATCCGACCGAAGCCGAAATTATGGCAGAATTAGCCACCTGGTCGGCCGACGAATTAATGCCGGTCACCGTGGGGTTAGATCGCGGGGTGGTGGTGCCGTTATACACCAGTAACCAACAACAATTCGTATTAAAATCCAGTGAACAACGACGATTAAAACGCCGGGGGCGCTGGATCAAGCAATGGCAACGCCGGGCGGCTAAACGCACCCAGGGCTCGCGCCGTTGGAAAAAAGCACGGCATAAAATGGCGCGTTATCAGGCATATGCCGGGAATGTCCGGAAAAACTTTGCCCATCAGGTCAGTCATCAACTGGTGACGCTGTCAGATATCAAGACCCGGTTGTTTGTGTTTGAAGCATTACGAGTCAAAAACATGACCAAAAAGCCACGGGCAAAGCAAGATGAACACGGTCGCTGGCAGAAAAATTACGCCCGGCAAAAAGCTGGACTGAATAAGGCAATTTTGGCCAGTGCCTGGGGACAGATGGTGATATTCTCCCAGTATAAAGCGCTTAAAATGAATAAGCTGGTCGTTAAAGTCGATCCAGCAGGAAGCTCACAGGAGTGCGACCCGTGTGGTCACACTCATCCGGACAATCGACTGACGCAGTCGGAATTTGTCTGTTTACGCTGTGGACACACTGACAATGCCGATCATAATGCCACGCAGATCCTCAAGAAACGGGGTGTGGCGTATGTGCTATCGGGCAAAAAAGCGAAAGTCAGTAAGAAAACGCTTCGTATGAAAAAACGCGACTCAGGAACTGAGCTTGCTGCCCTGGCAACGGGGCTAACCGACGAGGGAGATGCCGTAAGACTTTCGACTGTCGTAGACAGTCAAAAGCACGCATCATTGAACTTGTCCGATGCCGCTTATCATTGATGCAATCAATGATGAGTCGGTAGTTCACTAATATTTGTTAAGTACTTAGACAGATAGTCAAGTTAAGAATGTCGCAGTGTTCCAATGGTTGCCTTATGCGGCTCATCTTTCGGCCAATTTGCAGAAGCTGAGTCAAGATATTGGATTGCATCAGCAATATCGCTTTTTGTTACATCTGACCATCGGATAGAATCACTTGAACGAGAACAATTTGGACTGTCAGAAGGCGCAGAGATCGTAGTTATTGGCTCCCATCCATCACCATCATTATGATCCCAATAGCACTGAATAGTAAGAGGGACACCGGAATCAAGAGGCGTGTATTCCAAATTGCATTCTCTTCGCCCTGGTTTTAATACCTTAATTTCATTGTGATTAATGTTTGACATACCAGACTCCTTCTTATTTACCTCTATTTTAATACAAAAAACTTAAAAAACAAAGAATATTTTAAAAAGAAACAACTAATTTCATCTATTGATTAAATTATCTACGGTTATATTTATATTAAAAAGCACTAAATATTTAATAAAAGAATTGATTTATTTATTATTCATGGTATTATTTAGCTCTCAGTAAAAAGACATTGTGTTTATAATTTAAAAGAGGAGAACTTTATGCAAGCTTAAACTAAGCAATCATAAAGGAGTTAAAAAATGTTTAATCCGATGCACCCTGGTCAATACTTGTTGCGCGTTTATCTTGAACCGTTGAAGCTATCAGCCAAAGAAATGGCGAAGAATCTTGATGTATCCGCTAGTACGTTAAGTCGTATTATTAACGAGAAGCAAGACATTGACGCCGAAATGGCCGTTAAGCTCTCGAAGGTAACGGGGAGGTCAGCGGAATCATGGCTGAATTTGCAACGTTCTTATTCGTTGCCACGAGCAATCGAGAAGATTGATGTATCCAAACTTAAACCACTAGATGTGTCGAAGTGGAATGAGTTGTAATTAGTTTAGGCCCGAGAGGAAACTCTCGGGCTTTTTTTGTGGAGTTTAAGCTTGAAAAAAATAACCGATATTATTGCTCAAATCGAATCATATTTTACAACATTAAAAAAATGCGGGTTTCATCCGGTTTTACCAAGAAATTACGGCGAAACAGAAGAAAATGTCTTGGCAATGATCGCTTTTGTGGCTGAACAGGAAGGTGTTAAAAACATTACTTACACAAAAGAAGATTTGAATGCAGTAGAGTGGTTATTAGGTAGAATTTACTCGTCAAATTTGATGCTTAATGAGGATAATCGGCTCGTTTCAGAGAAAAAGATCCGACCCAAAGATATTTGTAATGCGTTTTTTCCAGTAAAAGAATACTCTCTCGATGGAGTAGATCCATCTGTTGTTCTCTACAAATTTAATATGGAAAATAAACTCTTTAATTATCAAATAATTAATGTGGAAACAATTTACAAAACAAGTTTTTTAGGATTAAAAAGAAAAATTAGTGGATATCAAATCTGGTATCTACGGTGATGTTTAATTCATCATTTAATAATTGACACTATTAATAATTTAGCTATAATTAACTGAGGTCGAAATTAGCTTTTCGGCCAAACGAGATCTAGCAAAGATTGTACAAAACATTTATTAATGGAGTAAATTATGCAGATCACAGCTATTCAGCGTAAACAGGTGACAAAAAAACAATTTTTGGGTACTGGATTGCTATTTGGTTCAGCACTATTGGTTCCCAAGGTTCTTGCTGATCATGTTATGGCTGCTCCAAGCTTAATGACTCATATCTCAACTTCTGTTGTTGCTTTTATGGGATTTATAGTGATTGGAACAACGGTCCTGTTTTGGCAAAGTGCAACAGCACAGCGATATTTTAAGCAGAAAAGTTAAAATGGCAAAAGTTCTCATGTTATAGCCTCGCAACATTGCGGGGCTTTTCTTTATAAAAATCAACAAAATAAATCAATGTTACACCAAAGATTAAAGATAATAATTAAACAGGTAATCGCTGATTAATGTACAAGTAATAACCATAACATTGGTAACATTTACATGAAATAAAATTAATAAAAAATAAAAAACCCGCTTGAAAAAGCGGGTAATTAATTTAACTTTATTAATGATTAGTGTTTGCCAGATGAACCAAAACCACCTTCGCCGCGTTCACTTTCCTCAAAGGAATCAACAACATTAAATGAAGCTTGGATCACAGGCATAAATACCAGCTGTGCAATACGTTCACCACGAGTAATTACATATGATGAGTCTTTGCTTCGATTCCATGCCGCAACCTTTAGCTCTGACTGGTAATCGGAGTCAATCAGACCTGTACCGTTAGCAAGAATCATGCCATGTTTGTAGCCAAGACCAGAACGCGGCAAAATAGTTGCACAAATACTTGGATCGACCATGTTTACAGCAATACCAGTTGGAATTAATTTCGTTTCGCCTGGCTTCAATTCGTAACTTTCTTCATCGAACATCGCTCTCAGATCTAAACCTGCGGAACCAGGTGTAGCATATTCAGGCAAAGGAAATTCAGTGCCAATGGCAGGGTTAACAATTTTCAAGTCGATTTGTTTCTTAGTCATTCTTTTTTTGTCCTCAAACAAAAGGGTTAATGGAAGTATTTAATGATGAATATAATAACAAAACAAAAAACAATGTCAATAAAATAATTAGCAAGTAATTATATTTTCTTCTTTAATAATTATTAATATAATATATAATGAGTTAAATTCTAATTACTGGAAAAAATTTATGAAGAAGTTTATTTGGATTGCCGTTAGCTTTGTTGTTGCTGTTCCAGTTGTTTTTGTCATTATTTCTGTTAACACAGCTAAAGTGAGTTTTTAAGTGAAAGTAAAAGAGGAAAAAGATGATGCCACTCATGTTTCATTGGAACAAATGCATGAGATGGTAGAGGGAGAGGGCTCTAAAACGGTCTTACGACTATCTGGAGTAATGAGCACTCAGGAAATAATCAATGCTTTTGAACAAAGCCTAAAAAATGAGTCTAGTTATGTGTGATGATTTGTATCCTTATGGAGAGGACATTAAGATATTTGGTCGACCAGCTGCTTTTGGTAAAGATGGCGTACTTCGTATTATCGAACAAGAAGATAAGCCAGTAATTTCGTCTTTGACTTTAAAAACTAATGAGCCGCAATCAAGTACCACTGATAAAAAGTTTATCGGAGAGGACTTAAAATGAAAAAGGTATTGGGCGTTATGTGCTTATTGCTATCAGCAAGTGTCTGCGCAAAGCCATTGGATTGCCCGGGGGAGGAAGTAGAGGATGGGGCAACTTTGCAGGCGACAACGCATGCAGGCGATCCGAAGGAAAAAATGGATCTCTGCTTTGTTGACAGTATTGTCATGATGGAAGCGGCAAATAATCATTATTTATTGCAGAAAACAGATGGACTTGATAAAGACGACAAATTGGTAAATGGAGTTAGAATAAAATTACTTGATGCAAACTTCAAAGGAGAGACCGAGGTTGTGTTAAAAAAAGGGAACGGTGAATTAATTACCTTGAATGTTGTTTCTGGCTCAGATACTAGCTTGGATTCAGTTGATGATTTAGGACAAAGCCAAGAATTAAAAGATCTGCTCGGCAGTAAGTGATTAGTTCTACAATACAAAGATGGATTTTTTGTCAATCAACCCCGGCATGAATGCCGAGGCTTGCAAAAGCCTGATTGACCAGACTGTGTAAGGTTTCGGCCTTACTCCGTATAACATAAGTTCAAGACCCACCCAGGGATGCTTCCTAAGTCCCAGGCTCTGGAATTCAAGGTTCATGCTGCATTGTGGGTACAGTGCGAAGGATCTGAGAAGTGTGCTGGTGTTATACATTGTCGAAGGGAGACTGGCGAAAGCCAGCGTTACTAGGCTTTTACGAGCAGAGTCGAAAGACCCATTAGAGTGAAAAGCTCTATTTAAATTCATTAATGATAGCCTT
>Ga0183099_1001124_pt1 | contig 16274 bp, 14 predicted proteins | sample Biomet1_FD_127788 | JGI IMG/M metagenome (GOLD analysis project Ga0183099, IMG submission 127788) | Microbial communities from bioreactor (seeded with anoxic lake sediment) at LBNL, California, USA - Biofuel metagenome 1 | ecosystem: Engineered > Bioreactor > Anaerobic > Unclassified ... | reverse complement strand
CATTAGGTGAAAAAGGAGAAGGCTTGTAATACTTAAATTTATTGGCATTGTAGCGGATTTTTAAATTTACGTGAATAATTCAGGTTTATTAATATCTGTTCAAAAGCTTTAATCAGATCAAGCTTGACACCCGCCCCCGCTCGTGTATAATATACATCAATAGAATAAATTGTTTTCTAGGGTTCCGCAGGTTGCTGGTCTGGTCCGAGAGAAGACAACAGCCATTTGGCTGTCACACGGAAGGATAAAAGCCTGGGAGAATAGCTGCTATACTGCAGTTTATTTTCCCAGGCTTTTTTGTCTGTGACTATACTATTTTATGATTGGAGGAGGATTTTTATCATGCGAAACGTTTGGTTATCTGTTGTAATCGCCGCTTTTTTTGAAGTTGGCTGGGTTGTTGGTTTGAAACATGCCAGCAGTGCAGTTGAATGGCTTTTGACGGCATTTTCGATTATGATCAGTTTTTATTTGATGATTCGTGCTGGACGTCAGATTGCGGTCGGTACAGTATATGCTGTTTTTGTCGGACTAGGCACAACGGGCACCGTGCTAGCAGATATTCTTTTATTTGGTGCCCCGCTCGCGCTTAGTAAATGTATCTTAATCATCATCTTGTTACTAGGTGTTATTTTACTTAAAATCGTCGACCAACACAAAGATACGGAGGTGCTATAAATGGATTGGTTATCGCTTGTACTTGCCGGTTTATTTGAAATGATCGGCGTCATTATGATTAGCAAGGCAAATAAAGCGCACAGTTTGAAAGCCTATGCCATTTTGTTAAGTAGTTTTGCCTTAAGTTTTTTATTCTTATCATTTGCCATGAAAACCCTTCCCATGGGGACCGCTTATGCCGTATGGACAGGAATCGGTGTTGCTGGAGGAGCCTTAGCTGGCATTTTCTTATATAATGAATCTAAAAATCCTTTAAGAATCCTAGCTATTTTTATGGTACTCGGTTCCGCTATTGGGTTAAAATTAATGAGTTAACTATCGAAAGTGAGGTTTTATTTATGTTTAGAAAAATGAGACGTTCCCGACAATTATTATCCGAAGAAGACACAACGGCTATAATGGAGCGAGGTTCAAATGGTATGCTCGCTTGCGCAGGCGATGATGACTACCCATATGCTGTTCCGCTCAGTTATGTATATTTCAATGGAAAAATTTATTTCCACTCTGCTAAAGCCGGTCACAAAATTGACGCCATCCTTAAAAATCCTAAAGTGTCTTTTTCGGTGGTCGATGCAGACCAGATTGTAAGCGAAGAATATACGACGTATTTTCGCAGCGTCATTGCCTTTGGCAAAGCCAGAATCGTCGACAATGAAGAATGGTTTGATGCTTTTAAAGCATTAGTCGAAAAATACGCCGGTGATTTACCGGAAGAAGCCAAAATCAAAGAAATAAAAAACTGTACACAATCTTACATCATCGCCGTCGATATCGATCATATCACGGGTAAAGAAGCTATTGAATTGGTCAAAAACAGATAAACTCTCTCCTTTAAAAAGGCAGGAATTTCCTGTCTTTTTATTATTTTAAACCTCACCTGCATTGATATAAAAGTGACCTTAATCAGAGTGCCCCCAAAATCTAAAGAATTAGCTTCTGCTGCCACACCTCTAATTCTTTCATTTTCCGCCCTCTTTAGTATCACAAAATCAACTATCTACGAACATCACGAGTTACGCAAATACAATACATATTTTTGTCGAGCTTCCTGCGGCATCATTCCATAGATTTTATAAAAAAGTTCTCGGCTTGTCCGTTGATTTTTTAAGCCATATTTCGCCATAAGTGCATGAATTTCGGTATCTGTATGAAGCAAAGCTGTGTAAAAATGGCTGAGCCTCACTTGGTAAATGTAATTAATCAGTGTTGAACCTGTAATATTTTTAAAAAGACGAGAAAGATAGTTTGGATTATAGCCACCAATAGATGCTATCTTCTCTACCGTTATTTTTTCCTTATAATGCTCATTGATATAGATAATGATGTCCTTGAGCGGTGTCTGTGCGCTGGTTTTCAGAGGTTCTGGAAGGGTGAAAAATAAAACGAGACGCTTTAAAATCTGCATAAGTGCAATTTCTACATCATATAAGTATCCGTTTTTTCTATTTGACCATGCAGTGTTTAGATTTTTGAACATGGAAATAATCTCATTATATGCAATAGGATTGCTGCTTTTTTCAACATCAAAATTCAGCGATTCCGGGCTGCGTTCGAACTTGTCCATGACTATTAACGGAACCTGCAAAACCATTGCATGATTTGGTGTATTTTCCACATCATGAATCTGCCCCGACGAAATTGCTATAAATTCGTTACAACCTATAATATGTTCCTTACCTTCAATTGTTAGTTTCAACTGACCATCTATCACGTAAAGAAGTTCTAGACTACTATGCCAATGAAATGGTACGTATCCAAAGGTGTCGACATTTGATTCATAAAAACGTATGCCAAGAGGCAAGTTTATCATCACGTTTTCATGATGTTCTTTTTTCATGAAATACCTCCTAAATATTACAATTCTCACCTATACTCGTCGTATAATGACAAACTAGTCTGATAAAATTGCAAATGATTTTTCCAGAATATATAATTCATCTTAGAAACAAGCTCATTATATCACTGTAAGGAGGATAAATAAAATGTCAATGATCCAAAATCCGGTAATTCCAGGAATGGCTCCGGATCCATCCATCATTCGCGTGCATGAAGATTATTACATTGCCACTTCTACATTTCATTGGAATCCAGGCGTACCGATTTATCATTCCAGAGACCTCAAACACTGGGAACTCATCACATACGCACTCCATGCCGAGGAAATAAACCTTCAAGGAACCAATACCCCAGCGGGCATTTGGGCCCCTCATCTATCCTACGATGAAAAAGAAAAGAAATTTTGGCTGACCTTTTCGCATATGCAGAATATGGCCGGTCGAGAATTCAATGCAGAATCTTACACTATGTATGCTGACAGCATCATGGGTCCGTGGTCAAAGCCCATTTATCTGACTTCAATCGGATTTGACCCAGCCCTTTTTCATGACGAAAATGGCCAACACTACATATCGATTCTAGAATGGGAAACCCGCACCGGCTATCAAGCTCCAGGACATTTGGTTATAGCTTTAGTAGATTTAATACACGGCGGAACCGTTGCCAAATGGCATCGCATCACCACTGGATTCACTTCCCGCGGTTGTATAGAAGCACCGCAAATATATAAACACGATGACTTCTATTATCTGCTTGCAGCTTCCGGGGGCACTGGTTATGGACATGGCATAGAAATTGGCCGATCAAAGAAAATTCTTGGTCCCTATGAACCAAATCCAACAAGAGAACCGATTATCACCTCTTCGCCACGCCACCTTTTTTCTTTAGGTAATCCAGACGCTGGCCATTTCGAGATGTATAATCCACATTCATTTATGCAAAAAGCAGGACATGGTTCTCTAGTAGAAACACCACAGGGGGAATGGTATATAGCACATCTCATGTCACGTCCATTGCCTGGAACACAGCTTAATCCGCTGGGACGTGAAACCTCGCTGCAAAAAGTTTCTTGGACAAATAATGGCTGGCTGCAGATGTCAGATGGATCAAATCTTGCCAAAATGGAAACACCCGCTCCAACTGGAATACGCATAGAAAAAGAAACTGTGCGAAAAGATGACATTTACGATGATTTCTCAAAAAATTCATATTCTTTTAAATTTATGACCCCTTACCATTGTCAAGATCCTTCCTGGGTACATGCATCCAATGGTTCTTTGAAAATCTATGGCAGAAATTCATTATTTTCACAAGTCAAGCCTTCCATCATGGCGACCCGCGCAACCTCTTTTGATTATACGCTGCAAACAAAGGTTTCTTTCCAACCAGACCATTATTCTGAAACAGCCGGCCTTGGCCTTTATTATGATGCGAACAACTGGTTTTATATTCATCTAAGTCTTAACGACAAGGAAGATACAATTATTCTTTCTATTCTTCAAGCGAAACTTGGTCAGCGCATCCATCATGAGTCCTATCAAGCTGTTATTCCTGAAGGAGTCGCGGAAATTCAGCTTCACTATTTATATGGAATAGCTTTTAGCGCTTATCGGCTAAACAATGAAAGCAACTGGCGTGAACTCGCACCAAAAATAGATGTTCAATACCTTTCTGATGAAGGCGTCAATGGCGAAGCAGGCGAAATCGGAGGCTTTACTGGATTATTCAATTTCATCGGCAGTGTAGATGCACATCAACATGATTCCCACGGCGATTTTTCTTATTATCAGGTAAAAAATCATTGAGGAGGATTTTATAATGAAAGAAATGTCCATTTCCATCAAACGTCTTGTTCCCGGTCTTATTATCGGTCCTGCTAGCTGGCTTGGCCCCTATATTGTCATGGTCAGCCTCTTCTTGCCCGCACTCGTCCAGCAACTAGATGCCGATAACAAAATTCAGCTCATTGCACTTTTTTCCACTATAGGTATGCTCGTTGCTGCCATATCCAATATGCTTGCTGGTGCTTTATCCGATAAAACACGTTCACGATTCGGACGCCGCGCAATCTGGATTGTAGGTGGATCTTTTGGCTTCATGCTTTGCATGATCGGTGCTTCTTTTTCTCAAGGTATACCGATGCTGCTAATATTCTGGATGCTTGGACAAGCCGCCCTAAACTTCATCGTTGCGCCAATGGTTGCCTGGCTCGATTATGCACCAGAAAAGCAAAAAGGTCTAGCGGCTTCTGCCTATGGTGGCCTTGGCATGGCTTTAGGCAACAATGGATTCAATGTTATCGGTGCAATGTTTTTAGGCCAGTTTCGTCTTGGATTCATTTTATTCGGAATAGTTACATTTCTTGGTACATTACTAGCTGTATGGATTGTACATGAACCTTCGAGCCTCAACGATACGGATGATCGCACAGAACTAAAAAAACAAGAGTCCATTTCTTTCCAATCCATTCGAAACGTTTTCCCTTGCTGGTCGATTGGTCGTGATTATTATCTAGCGCTCATCGGCAAATTATTTCAAGGGATCGGGAATTTTGCCATTACAGGCTATATTCTGTATATTATGACAGATTTTTTACAAAGAGGTACACAAACCGAATCTTCGATTCAGATCATCAACACGATTATGCTCATTTTAGGTATTCTCATGGGTTTGTTTGCTGGGCCACTCTCAGACAAATTCAAAGTCCTAAAGTATCCCGTCGGTTTTTCGACAATTTTTCTAGCATTTGGTGCCGCTGCACTCTTCTATTTGCGTGATACAACAGGCATTATCATCTATGCACTTTGCTCCGGCATAGGCATGGGACTTTGGAATTCGCTAGACAACCTCTTGAACCTTTGGGTTATCCCTGATAAAGAACGCGTAGCCTTTTTTCTGGGTGTCTATAACCTCGGCAACACCGTTACACAAGCCATCGCACCAGTCATCGCTGCTGCATTTATTTCCCTGTTTGGCTTTTCTAGCATTTTCATCGTTTCTATGATTTTCTCCATAATCGGAGGCCTTTGTATACTTTTCATACGAAGCGTAAAAAGATAATTTCGAAATGATCTTTTTGAATTGTAAAACTTCCGAAAAATCCTCTCATTTTTTGTTAACAAGTGCGATAGACACCTCCTACATATTCTGTTAAACTTGGAAAATAGTTTATTCCAAAGGAGAAAATATATGAAAGTATACGTACTTGATAATGGATGGTTAGAATGCGACGCCAATTGGATGGTCGAGTTTTCGTCACTTGCCACCTTGCATAACAAAGAATGCATGCACAAGTGGATCAAAATCCCTGTTTATTCTGTACTTATTGATCATCCCGAAGGTAAAATCATCTATGATTTAGGCTGTCATCCTAACGCAATGAAAGGATACTGGCCTAGTGGGTTGGCAAATGCATTTCCTTACTACTACAAAGAAAATCAGCTTCTAATAAAACAATTAGAACTCACAGGAACAAAGCCCGAAGACATAAATACGGTAATTTTATCTCATATGCATCTTGATCATGCTGGGAATCTCAACTTATTTAGCCATGCAAATGTTTATGTTCACCGTAAAGATTTTGAATATGGCCAAACGCTCGTCCATTCATCGCAAACCCCAGCTGAGCACGGCGCTTATATAAAAGCTGACTTGGAAGTTCCCGTAAAACAATTCCACTTAGTCGAAAACGATTTTACATTAGTTCCTGGCGTTGATATTATCACCTTACCAGGACATACCCCTGGATTACTAGGAATACTTGTTCATTTAGAGCAAGACGGCACCTTGATTTTCCCGCAAGATGCTGTATATACCCGTGAAAACTATGGTCCTCCAGCTAAAGCATCGGGCATCATGTATGATAATCGCGCCTTTGCATCCTCTGTCGAAAAGGTTCGTAGTTATGCCAACAAATATAATGGACAAGTTATGTTTTCTCATGACATGGATTTTTTTAAGGGAATGAAACATGCGCCTAACTATTATGCCTAATAAAGGGTTCGATAACATAAACCATATATAATCACAAAAAACTTCCATTCTACTTAATCTTAAGTAAATTATCGATTAAGCAAAATGGAAGTTTTTTCATTTATCTAATTATAAAATGCAGTTTAAAAAGCACCTTACGAAAATTCGTAAGGTGCTTTTTCTGAAAGTCAGCATCGTTATTTTTTATAAGATTCCGCTAAAATCGTTATCGGATGTTTAGCTATGACTTTCGCTCCATGTGAAATTTGATTACGGCAAGTGCCACAATCTGTAAGAACAACATCTACCTGGCTTTCTTTTACTGCATGAAACAGATTACTCCCAATTTTGATTGAGCGTTCATAGTTTTCGGCTTTATAACCATAGCTGCCAGAAATACCACAACAACCAGCGTCAAGATCTTCAACCTGTAATTCAGGTATAAGGTTCAAAAGCTCAAGCGATGGCAGTCCAATGCCTTGTGCACGCAAATGACACGGTGCATGATAAGCAAATTTATGATTCACAGCATTAAAATTCGTATTGAGCTGATCTCGCCGAGCGATATCCAAAAGAAATTCAGAAGCATCAAAAATATGCTTGGCATTTTCTTCTAGATTTGGTATTTCATCTTGAAACAATTCATGGTATTCCTGCTTGAGCATCAAGCTGCAACTCGTGCAGATCGTAAGAATCGGATACCCTTTATCAATGCACTGTTTAATCAAATATGAATTTTTTGTTGCATTTGTTTTAACCTCCGCCATATAACCAGCCGTCACAAGCGGTGATCCACAACAGACAAAATCTTCTTCGAGAAGAACTTCATAGCCATTTTGATTCAAGACTTCAACAAAATCCATACCAATTTGCGGCTCATTATAATTGATGACACAACCAGGAAAAAATACGACTTTTTTAGCAGAAGCCGGTTGTTTTTTATGTTTGAACATTGAACTAAAAGTTTCCGAAGCAAATTTAGGCAATGGTCTTTCATCAGCAATTCCCATCGCCTTGACTAACCCAAGCGATGTACCAATGCTGGCACCAATGTTAGCAAAAAAAGCTCCCAACGGAATACCTGCAAGCAATCGTCCCATCTTTTCCGGGTGACCGAGCATTGCATCTCGCTGCGTATGTTTATGTGTTTCATAATATTTAGCTCGCGCCATCATATTCAATGTTGAAATTGGCACACTCGATGGACAAGCAATATCACAATTTTTACAATTCGAACACAAGTATAGCGTCGAATCCATTTCATCATCCGCAAAATGCAGTCGCGACTGAGCTGGCCCTACCATTTTAGGTCCACGGAATTTATGTGTTGCAGCAGTTACTGGACAAGCCGTTATACAGGCGGTGCAAGAGATACAACAATCCGGCAAATTTATTTTTTTTTCATTCATTTCATTATACCTCCATCGCGGACACAGCGGCTTGGTATGCAGATGCAAGCGCTACGCCATTTCCGGATTTTTCAAAGCAAAAATCATATCCACACAGATTACGGCCAGCAACAAAGACATTTTTTAATACTTTTTTGCCATGTTCATCAATGGGACACATCTCATGGTTGACGGTAACTCCAGCTAAAGCAAACGGCTGCTTTTGATTGGAAAAAAGTTCTACATTTGCCCACTCATCTTCTTTTTGTGACATAACCTTCACTGGCAAATGAAAGATTGGTTCTTGCACTTTGTTATGGTCTAGAACTTCAAGGCCCCCGCTGTAATACCCACCTGACGCTAAAATAAAACTTTTAGCATCATAGATATGTTCTTTACCCACACCACTGGCCACAACAGCTTCACATATACCATTTGTTACGATAGCTGATTTCACTCGAGCTTTTTCAATGATTTTTACACCATATTTTCTAGCAGCTTGGTGAAGAAGTTTTGACAAACGCATGCCCGCTGCCGCTGGTGGAATACACAATGCTTCTGTAATATCACATTGCAATGCAGTTTTTATTTTATTATAAACATCATAGCTTGGAATTGTGCCAAACACTTGAGGAAACATAACTGCAGCACCGGGCTTCACGATACCTTGAAGCTGTTTAACACAATCGTCTTGACCTTCTTTTGTATCAAGCCAGCGAGCTATATCCATAAGCATAACATCTCGACCACCGATTGCTTCGTCCATCCGCGGATCTACCGTTATAATTTCATATTTTTTATCTTTACCAAGTGTTTTTTCTAACATTCTCTCCGTCAATTTAGCATAATAATCCTTCAAACCTTTAAAATCAACTAGATAAATCGTATCCGCTTTTTTTAGAATATTTGAATCAAACGACTTCGGATATAGTCCAGTTGGTTTCATCGTCCCAGCAGCTGTTGGAACCCAATGAAGTTCGTCAATACTGCCTTCGTAAGCATAACCTTCCTCGTTGGTAAGATCCAGAAAAAATTCCACTGCCGCTTCAACTTGCGGTAAGCCAAGTTTCGTGTAAGGATGATCGATTGGCAACGTATCTATACAATTTTTTAAAGAACTGCTTACTTTCTTATCTATTGGATATGCCATAAGATCAATTAAACCACCGCCAATTTCAAAAGCACCATAACCGTAGCGAAGCATCGTTACCGATTTTCCTTTTTTCGCTGCAGCAATTGCCGCCAGTATCCCTGAGATACCGCCACCAATTACAACTATATCACATGCTTTCATCAATCCATTCCTCCATCAATATTTAGTACGTCTTCATAAATACCACGCATAAGTTCTACTTCGCGAACCGTATTCCCCCACATCACTGGAGAAATCCCTTTATAACGAGCCTGCAAAAAATCCTTCATTTCTTCAATTGCATCATGATTCTTCATAAGATCATTTTGCGCTAGCATCCCTAAACTGCGAAATGTACAAAATGCGCCCTGACAAGTTCCCATTCCCATCCTTGTTTTGCGACGAATATCACTAAGCGTATAGTTCGATGCCGTATCGGCTGTCTTTACCATTTCTTTAATTTCAGCCACCGTTACATTTTCGCATTCGCAAACGATTTCCCGGCTCAAAGGCTCATCTTCCATACGCTTGATAACATTTTTAAAACGCTTTTCGCCTAAACGCGAAGCGGCAAGTTTTACACCAAAAGATGGAAAATACTTACGTGCTGCCGCAATATCATCTGCATTGATATCCGGCACAAGTTCTTCGTCCGCTGTACGACAAATCGCCGTATTATGAATATATCCGCAAACAAGATCCGCCATTTTTTCCGCCATTAAACGATACGTCGTAAACTTACCACCACAAATGCTAGCAAAGCCGCTAAGACCATCTTGGGCATGATCCAGAATAACAAATCCCCGTGATACGCCACGCCCTTTAGCTGCAGCATCCGCTGTATAAAGAGGTCGAGATCCACAGAAGGCACGCAAGATACGGAACCCGCGTAAATCTTCAAATGTAAGTTCACCGATACGCAGTAAGTATTCAACCTCAGCCGCGGTTACTTGTGTATCTTCTGGAGAATCAACCGACATCGATGTCGTCCCTAGAATTGTAATTGAGCCATGCGGCACAAAAATATCACCATCGGAAGATTTATGTAAACGATTGACAATACGATTTGTAATACGATGATTAAAAGCAATCAATGTGCCACGATCGGGCTGTACATTTACTGGAATATTGGTGAATCCAGCAACTTTCCCTGCCCATGGTCCAGCTGCATTAACGACAAAAGCACATTCAATATCGTATTGTTGTTTTGTAAAATAGTCTTGCACGGTAACGCTAGTTACCTTACCATTTGAAGAATTCACCTTGATAACTTCCGTATATGTTTTAACACGGCCACCGTAGCACTTGGCGGATTCAATATTTTGCCAAGCCATACGAAATCCATCTATAGCAGCATCTGGTACACGATATACAGCCTGTGCACGATGTGTTAAATTGGGTTCCAAACGCCAGGCTTCCGCCAAGTCAATCTGGATTGCCGGTAAATTGATTTTTTTACAAGCTTCAACCCATTCTTTTTCATAAGCAGGATCATCTTCCGGCAGCCGCACAAAAAAACCTTCAGTTGCTTCAACACAGTGTTTTCCAATCTTACGCAGAATCCTATTCTCATCAATACATTCGAGGCCTGCTTCAGAGTCTTTTACTGCATACCTTCCGCCACTATGCAGTAAACCATGATAGCGAGAACTTGATCCATTCACCATATCTCGCATTTCAAGAAGCATTACATCCACACCTCGCATTGCTAAGTCACGAAGTATTCCTACACCAGTAGCTCCGCCACCAATTACAATTACGGTCGCCTTTTCCATATTCCGTCCTCCTATTTTAAAGTTCGTATTTGGGTTTCATTCCTTTTCTTTCTATTAATAATGACCCAAATACAGTTGTCTTAGATTTAACATAAATTCATTCTACTTTTGTTATAAATAGACTGGAAAAATTGTACCACTACGATAAATTTTTCTATAGCAGAAAAATTCTGTTTTTTGTAGGAATTTAACGCGTTTTTAAAGTAAGCGTTTTTCCTACAAAAAATCAGACTATATCTGCTACCCTTATTTTTTAAATAAGGATAATTATAGATAGAAACATGTTTAACGAATCTGCATAGCAATAGCTGAAAAGTGTCTGCTAGGCCAATAAAAAATCAGAAAAGAGGTTTTTAAATGTTAAAAGCTATTTGGGATTTCTTCAAAACCGGTGCAAATATTACACCGATTACAGATCCAAAAGAAATCAAAACAAAATTCAACACAATGCGGTGGCAAGTATTCGGTTCAATTACAATCGGATATGGTTTATTTTATGTACTCCGCCTTAATTTTTCAGTAATCAAAAAACAGTTACTTACCTTAGGTATTCTTGATGCACAGCAACTCGGTATTATGGGTTCCGCTTTATTTATCACATATGGTCTTGGCAAGTTTACCAACAGCTTTTTAGCGGATCGATTTAACAATAAACGTTTTTTTGCGTTCGGCTTATTAATGTCTTCCGTGGCCAGCACAGCGATGGGTTTTTGCAACAGCTTTACCCCGCTGGTTGTCTTATGGGGAATAAATGGCTGGTTTCAGTCATTTGGAGCCGGCCCTTGTATCGTAGCCTTAAATCAATGGTTTACGAATAAAGAACGTGGTACATATTATGGGGTTTGGTTTACCAGCCATAATCTCGGAGCAGCCTTTACCTATATTGTTACGGCAGTTTTGGTAACTTCGTATAGCTGGCAGATGGGATTTATTATTCCAGGAATTGTATGTATGGTTGGTTCCTTAGTAATTCTTCTTTGCATGCATGATCGTCCAGAAACCAATGGCCTGCCAAATGTCGAGATATATAAAGGCGGCATCGCTCAAGAAGAAATCAAGACAAACAAAACGGTTGCACAGCTCCAATGGGAAGTCGTTAAAAACCCAGCCGTTTGGATACTTGGACTCTCTAGTCTTTGCTGTTATATTACCCGTTATGCAATTGAAAGCTGGGGCATTATCTATTTAACAGCCGAAAAAGGTTATTCGACAGTTGGTGCTGGTAGTGTTCTTGGAGTTATGCAAGTTGCCGGTATTTTTGGCGCTATGACTTGTGGTCTGGTATCCGATAAATTTTTCAACCACAAACGTAACAAACCTGCTTTAATCTATGGTATTTTATATACAGTAGCGGTTATGCTTTTCCTCTGGGCTCCGCCAAGCTTTGCTATGGATATGTTCAGCCTTTCTTTATATGGCTGGGTAATGGGCGCACTTGTTTGCTACCTCGGCGGCTTAATGGCTGTTGATATTGTACCAAAACGTGCTACCGGAGCAGCCATGGGAATGATCGGCCTTCTAAGTTATGCTGGTGCAGCCATTCAAGAAGGCATCAGCGGCTACTTAATCAATGCGAATATTACAATTGTTGACGGTCAAAAAGTCTATGACTTCACAACTGCTGGTGAATTTTGGGTTGGAGCAGCTGTTCTTTCCTGCGTATTGGCATTATTCGTATGGAATGCCAAACCAAAAGAAATCGTATAACCCTCCATTTATATATAATAAATACAAAAAACGGGCAGCGAAAAGCTGACCGTTTTTTGTAGGATAAAAACATAGAAAACAACCTTTTATAAAAGTCCTCTACTGCCTTCGCAACGAAAATATTTCCACAAAAATACATCGATTATCCTATCGTCGCCCAAGAAACTTTTGTAGAATATTTAGCGCAACTTAGATTATAGATGTTTTTGTAGAATATATTTGTTATAATAACAATGGCTCTGTTTCCATGGGTTATATCTATTATGGAGACTTCGGCCATCTATGAGGAAAGGATTTTTTACCATGAGACATCGGCAAGGCCCTCTCGTTATAATCTGTTTTTTTTGTTTATTTTGTTTTTTTTGTTTAATCGGCTGTGGTAAGACGCCATCTGCCGATTATATTGATTTTAATAAAACCCAGTCAATGGTGCAGGACGATATAACAACCACTAATGGTCAACGCCCATTAGTCATTGCATTGGCTGCTGTGATTTCACCGCAAGAGACGATTGACTGTTACCGAATCCTTGCACAGCGAATCTCTGCCGTTACAGGTCATCCAACCGTATTGGTTCAGCGCAAAACATACGTAGAAGTTAATAAACTTCTATCATCGGGAGAAGCCGATATTGCCTTTCTTTCAACGGGATCCTACGTGTCTTACAATGGTTTCTCCTCGATAGATATTTTGGCTATGGCTACACTAAATAACGAATTTGTTTATCATCCCTACATAATTGTTCATAAAGACAGTGATATCTATTCGGTTGAGGATTTAGCCGGTAAAACATTTGCCTTTACCGATCCATTAAGTTTTTCTGGCCATTTGATCATTGATGACATGCTTCATTCCAAAGGAACCAGCCCCGAAAAATATTTTAAGCGATATTTTTATACATATAATCATGACAAATCTATTTGGGCTGTCGCTCATCACGTAGCAGATGCAGCGAGTATCGATAGTCAAATCTATGACTATGCCAAGAGCAAAAAACCTGATATCACCAATAATATTCGAATTATTTCGGTACTTGATGCAGCTCCGACAGGTCCTGTCGTCGTTCGCGATGATCTTCCGCAAGAACAAATTGAACAATTACGGCAAATATTTCTAGAAATGAATCAAGATCCAGATGCCGCACAAGCAATGAAAAAATTAATGATCGATCGCTTTATTGCACCGCAGCCAGAGCGCTATCTCCCATTGAAGAAAATCTATGATCGGGCTAATATATAGTTATGAAAATACAACTTGTTAAACTTAGAGAAAGAATCAACAATTTTAGTTTATATTACAAAATCAATATTTTGGTCATCGGAATGATTGTGTTGTCTGGAATTGTAATTGGGATAATCATGCTAAATTCTACTTCGCAGCTTTTAGCAACGCAGCTTGATAAACGCGGCATCGATATTGGCAATTCTATTGCATCACTGAGCAGTAATGATATTTTACTGGAAGATTATTTTGATATCTCTGATCGACTAAATAAAACCAAAAACAACAATCCTGAGGTTCGATATATCCTTATTACAGATTCAGCGGGCAGAATTCTTGCCAGTACCTTTGGAAACAGTCTCCCCAAAGGACTTGCTAGTGTTCGTTTACCCACAACCGAAGACCTGTCAATCCAAGATGGCAATGAAACTTGGATTAAAAGCTTATCTAGCAACGAAGGTCAGATTCGAGAAATTCTATTTCCAATTGAAGAAGGAAATATCGGTTATGTCCGGATCGGATTATCAGAAAAAACCATGCAAAGACTACTAGCGGAGAATATCGAAAAAATTATTTTGACCGTATTATTTGTCAGCCTTTTAGCGGCAATTGGTGCGACGCGTCTTTCTTATTTGATTGTGAAACCCTTACGAGTCCTATCAGAGTCATCACACCGGATACAAGAAGGTGATTATAACGTAAGGATAAAGGGGAAAAGCACCGCTGAAATCGGCAATTTAGCACGCGCTTTTAACGCTATGGCACACAGCTTAAGAAAAAAAAGTCGAGAAAATGATCGCCTATTAAAAGAAGTACAAGAAAAAGAAGAAATGCGAGTATCTCTGATCCGCAATCTTTTTACTGTTCAAGAAGACGAGCAGCGTCGTCTATCGCGAGAACTTCATGATGAAACTGGCCAGTGCATGGCTTCCCTGCTGGCTTATATAAAAGTCCTAAATTCTAAGATGACCACCACTGAACAAAAAACGCTGTTAGCGGAGGCTCGAGCCGTCACCATAAGTGTTTTGGAACGAATCAGAATCATGGCTGTGGAACTACGCCCGCCCGAACTAGATTATCTCGGCCTTGTAGCTGCTATGGAAAAATATATCATGAACTTCAATGCTCAAAATTCACTAAACGTTGAATTTTTCCCACCACAAAAAAAATTAATGCTGTCAAATAACACCGCCGTATCTCTATATCGTATCCTGCAGGAAAGCATGACTAATATTGTCATGCATGCACAGGCACACAATGTAGATATCACATTAAAAAAGGTTGACCGCAATATTTGTATGCAAATTCAAGATGATGGCCAAGGTCTGAAAGAACATGCCATAGAAATTGCTCGCAGCAATAATCGATTAGGGTTATTTGGTATGCAAGAACGAGCGGAACTCCTAGGCGGAACTCTAACCATTGACTCTAAACCAGGAAAAGGTACTAGAATTACTGTTATATTACCGATTGGACGTGAAGAATGTTGAACAAATTAAAAATTATATTAGCTGATGACCATACCGTATTACGCGCTGGACTTAAGCTCCTCCTCGACAACGAAGCCGATTTTACAGTTGTTGGTGAAGCCTCAAACGGCCAAGAGGTTCTTAGCTTATTAGAACATACAAAAGCTGACGTTCTACTACTGGATCTTTCCATGCCAGTTATGAGCGGTTTAGATTGTTTAAAAGAAATAAAAAAAGCCCAGATTCCAATTAAAGTTCTTGTACTTACAATGTATCAAGACGACCATTATATAAAAGAAGCAATGCAGCTGGGCGCCGGTGGTTACTTGGCAAAAAACTCGATTGATACAGAACTCTTTGAAGCTTTACGAACGGTTGCCAAAGGCGGTCGTTATCTGCGGGAACAAGATACACAGCTGCTGCTCGATAAGCTCTTTAAACATCCAGAAGAACATATTGATAATCAGCCCGTCTTTTTGAGCAAGCGCGAACAAGAAGTCTTTGAGCTCCTCGTTCACGGTTATTCATTAGGCGTAATAGCTACCAGGCTGTATTTGAGCATCAAAACAGTAAGCACCTATAAGACCAGGTTAATGCTCAAGCTGAATTGTAAACACAAAAGCGACCTGGTTGACTATGCGTTAATGCATAAAATGTTATTGCCAAAACATGATGAACTATGATCTTTAGATGACAAAATCTATAACAATTTTAAAAACTATTGTAAAATGATATTGAACACCCAAAAATCCATATGGACTTTTGGGTGTTTTTTGCTTCGGCCAATGGACTCAGCCTCGTAAAAGACAACAAAAAAGGCTTCCTCTACAGGAAGCCTTACGCTTTAAAATTGGTGACACACCGGGGAATCGAACCCCGAACCTACTGATTAAGAGTCAGTTGCTCTACCAGTTGAGCTAGTGAGTCATTTAACAATGACCTCGTCATTGACTACGCTAACTATGATAACAAATCTTATTATCCTTGTCAAGAATAAATGCAAAAATTTTATTTCAAACCCTTTTTCAGCTCTATACTATTGCATGATAGCATGTGAAGTCGTTCATGTCTTTACAATTTAAAATGCAGACAAAAC
>Ga0183099_1001121_pt1 | contig 16305 bp, 12 predicted proteins | sample Biomet1_FD_127788 | JGI IMG/M metagenome (GOLD analysis project Ga0183099, IMG submission 127788) | Microbial communities from bioreactor (seeded with anoxic lake sediment) at LBNL, California, USA - Biofuel metagenome 1 | ecosystem: Engineered > Bioreactor > Anaerobic > Unclassified ... | reverse complement strand
CTGCTGAATCGACGCCAGTAAGGCATCACGCTCCTGACGCAGGGAGAATCGTTGGCTCAACAAGGTCAAACGCCCCTTTTCCAACCCAGCGATCAACTCCAGTGAACGGGCCGCATCCGCGCGGCGTGCCGCAGGCGCCTGAGCCAGCAGCCGGAGTTGTTCTGCATCTTTGGTGATCACATCCGGCTTTTCGCTCTGCAGTAGATCCATGATGGCCGCTTTACTCTGCTTGCCAATTTCGGTCGCCGAAAGACGGGACAAATCCATTTGAGCCGCATCGGAATCTTGGGGCACAGAAGGGGCATTATGATTGAGCACCAGTAGGACCAAAACCACGAGGATCGGTAACGCAAGAAGGAAAGGTTTACGCATGCTGAAGCTCCTGTAACCACCGCAATAAAAAGACGGAGCCTACTATAGACACGGAAAGATCGATTGCAATCAAACCTGGACAAATCGGGACAGACCTTGATTGTAACCGTTATAGCGCCGATTTCGCGGCTTGCCGAATGCGTTGAAACAGCGCCTGATAGCAACTGTTTTGTCGTTCCCGAACGCGCAAGGCACCATAGAGTCGACTCCCGATCCCCGCCCCCAGGCGCCGGGTGACCACCAACCCCTGAGCTTCAAAATCCCGACACACCCAGTCGGGTAAAACGGCAATACCCCAACCTGCTGCCGCCATCTGTACCAGCATCAAAGTATTTTCAACCTGCCGGATCCGTGCGGGCGACCGGTTCGCAGGCTGCAAGAACTGCCGCACCACGTCCAGACGTGAACTGGCAACCGGGTAACTGAGCAAGGTTTCAGCGGCGACCAAGTCGGGTGTCACCTCCGGCACCTGAGTTAAAGGATGAGTCGGTGCCAATACCAGGCGCATCTCGTAGTCAAACAGAGCCTGGTAGTGAATATCGGCACACGCCTGAACCTCCGACGTCAGCACCAGATCCAGCTCGCCGAGCAACAAGGCCGACTGGGGATCAAAACTCTGTCCGGTCACAAACTCGATTTCCCGTCCCTCAATGGCTGAACACCCCTCGAGCGCCGGGGCTAGCCAGTGAATACAGCTATGACACTCGATCGCCAGGCGTAACGGCGTGGTGACCGGGGGCTGATGCCGTTCGAAACGGCGGAGCACCGCATCGACCCGAGGTAGACACTCATCCGCTAGCTCCAGGCACCACAGCCCTTCCCGGGTAAATTGCAGCGGCTTGCTCTTGCGTAAAAACAAAGGTCCCCCCAGCCGCGATTCCAGCTCGGTCAATTGATGGGATAGGGCGGAGACACTCAGATGAAGTCGCTGGGCGGCACCACTCAAACTACCGGTTTCGCGTAACGTGACCAAGGTCCGTAAGTGTTTCAATTCGATCATGAGGATCCTGCAACTGACGGTTGCAAAAGTTGCGATAGCATTTCATTACGCTAATCGACAAACATAGCCATGTAAACATCTAGACGTCCAAATGGAGAAAAGCATGGCTCATCTTACTCATACCCTCGGTTTCCCACGCATTGGTGTGAAACGTGAACTCAAGCAGGCGCTGGAACAGTACTGGTCCGGCAAAAGCACACAAACCGATCTTCTGGCAACCGGCCGGACACTACGACAACGTCATTGGCAATGGCAGGCAGAAGCTGGCATCGACCTGCTGCCGGTTGGCGATTTCGCCTGGTACGATCAGGTTCTGGGTACCTCACTGCTGTTGGGGAAGTATTCCGGCTCGCCATCGCAATCAGGATGGTAGCGTCGATGTCGACACCCTGTTCCGGATCGCGCGCGGCCGGGCTCCTCATGGGCATACCGCCGCCGCCAGTGAAATGAGTAAATGGTTCAACACCAATTATCACTATCTGGTACCTGAGTTTTCTCGTCACCAAACGTTCAGTCTGGAATGGACCCAGTTGTTTGACGAAATCACCGAAGCTCAAGCCCTGGGTCATGCCGTCAAGCCGGTCCTGCTCGGTCCGGTGAGTTATCTGTGGCTGGGGAAAGTCAAAGGCGAACCGTTCGATCGGCTGGAACTGCTGCCGCAGTTGCTCGCCGTCTATGGTGCTGTGTTGGCTCGGCTGGCGGCCGCGGGCTGTGACTGGGTGCAGATCGATGAGCCCGCTCTGGTCCTCGACTTGCCGGATGCCTGGCAGCAGGCTTACCACACAGCCTATGACGCCCTGCAAGGACATTGCCGTCTGCTGCTGACCAGTTATTTCGGCTCGGTCGAACATCATTGGTCGCTGATCCGGCGCTTACCGGTACAAGGGGTTCATCTGGATTGTGTCGCCGGTCACTGGCCCACGCCATCCCGATTGGCCGAGTTGCCCGCCGACTGGATTATCTCGCTGGGCATCATCAATGGCCGGAATATCTGGCGCGCGGATCTGGAGCAACAACACCAGCGGCTACGACCGCTGGCGGCGCAACTGGGAGAACGTCTCTGGCTCGCCAGTTCCTGCTCGCTGCTGCACTGCCCACTGGACCTGCAAGAAGAAACTGCACTGGATGCCGAGGCCCGAAGCTGGCTGGCATTTGCCCGCCAGAAATGTGTCGAGCTGCAACTCGTGGCACAGACGCTCAGTGAGGAACAGCCGGATCAGCTCCTGCGCCTGCAAGCCTATAGTGCCCCCATCCAGGCAAGGGCTAGCTCCTCCCGCGTTCACAACCCGGCAGTACAGGCTGCAATAGCCGCCATTACTCCGGCACAGGCCCAGCGCCAGAGCCCTTATGCCCTGCGAGCCATTCAGCAACGACAGGCCTTGAACCTGCCCGCCTGGCCGACAACGACCATCGGCTCCTTCCCGCAGACCGCGCAGATCCGGGCTCTACGCCTGGAACACCGGCAAGGACGACTCAGTGCTCACGACTATGAAACCGCCCTGCAACAGGAGATAGCCTATGCGGTACGGGAGCAGGAAGCACTGGATCTGGATGTTCTGGTACACGGTGAGCCGGAACGTAACGACATGGTCGAGTACTTTGGCGAACAACTGGCGGGGTACCTGTTTACCCGCAATGGCTGGGTACAAAGCTACGGCTCCCGGTGCGTCAAACCACCGATCATCTGCGGCGATATCAGCCGACCTCATCCCATTACTGTGGCCTGGAGCCAATATGCCCAATCGCTGACCGCCAAACCGATGAAGGGCATGCTCACAGGTCCCCTGACCATGCTCTGCTGGTCCTTTCTGCGGGAAGATGTGAGCCGCGAAACCATAGCTCGGCAATTGGCATTGGCGTTGCGGGATGAAGTCTGCGAGCTGGAACAAGCCGGGATCCGCATCATCCAGATTGACGAACCGGCGCTACGCGAGGGGTTGCCACTGCGCCAAGCCGAATGGGCGGACTATCTGCAATGGGCGGTCCAGGCCTTTCAGCTGACCGCTGCCGGAGTGAGCGATAGCACCCAGATCCACACCCATATGTGCTATTGCGAGTTTGCCGATGTAATGGACGCCATTGCCGCCCTGGATGCGGACGTTATCACTCTGGAAACCTCGCGCTCGGACATGGAGCTACTGGAGACGTTCCGCTCCTTTGCCTATCCCAACGAGATTGGTCCCGGTGTCTATGACATTCACAGTCCGAATGTGCCAGGTATAGATTGGATGGTCAGCTTACTGCGCAAAGCCGCGGAGCACATTCCGGCACAACGCTTGTGGGTCAATCCAGATTGCGGGTTGAAGACCCGCGGCTGGGAGGAAACCCGGGCCGCCTTGGCGAACATGGTGATTGCCGCCAAACAGTTGCGTCAAGAACAACCGGTCACACTCTAAAACGCACCGCAGCCGCACTCCCTTTGTAACGGGAGTGCGGCAAAAGTAACGTGAGTGCGGCACAAACCGGGGAGTTATCCGGCACGAGCCGGATGACGCACAGTACGGCCTAACCAGAGGTGCGCACCCAGCGCCAACACTCCGCACACCGCCATCACACCAGCCATGGGCAATGCCGAGGTCGCCGGAACGCTGTTCACCGCAACCCCAGCCAGAGCGCCGACACCAAAACGCAGCGAGCCTGCCAAGGCGGAGGCGGTTCCGGCATTCGCCGGAAAAAAGCCGAGGGCATGGGAGGTGGCGTTGGCACCGACCATTCCCAACTGTCCGACATAGCAGCAGACCGGGATCACAATGCCCCACAAGCCGCCCCAGCCAGTAGCGCCATTGAACACTAGAGCCAGACCGGCCACCGCACTCAAAATCAATCCCAACCGTAACATGGCCAGCAACCCCACCCGTTTGACCAGGCGACCATTGATAAAGGTCATCCCCATCAAAAACAGCACGTTCAGGCCAAACAGCAGCCCATAGTGCTGAGCTGGCACGCCAAAATACTGGATATAGACGTAAGGCGAGCCGCTGATAAAGGCAAACATACCGGCGGAGGAGAAGGTACTGGCCAGCAGGCTCCCCATCGCTTTGCGATGACACAAGACCCGGTAATAGTTACTCAGCACGCTGCCCAAACGTAAAGGCTGCCGCAGCTCGGGCTTCAGGGTCTCGGGGATCCACACCAGAATGGCCCCCCAAAGAAGAGCTCCCAGCAGAGCCAGTAAGATGAAAATGGAATGCCAACCCAATGCCAGCATGGCGCCGCCGAGCAACGGAGCCACCAGAGGGGCCAGGGTCATGGTGAGGATGACGATGGTCATGGCCCGCACCACTTCATCGGGGCTGAACAGATCACGCAGCAGCGCATTGACCACCACGGCACCGGCGGCGCCGCCGATAGCCTGCAGCAATCGGAACAGCAACAGCACCGGCAAACTCTCCGCAAACACACAACCAATGGAAGCCAGTGTAAACAGTGCCACGCCGAACAAGATCACTGGTTTGCGACCGAAGCTGTCCGCCATAGGCCCATAGAATAACTGGCCGATGGCAAAGCCAATTAAAAAGGTACTGATGGTCAGCTGCACCGACTCGACACTGGCGGCTAGATCCTCGGCAATACTGGGTATCGCCGGTAAATACATGTCGACCGCCAAAGGTGTTAACCCGGAGAGAGCCCCCAGCATGATCAGCAGCAATAAATGAGAGGTTCGCATGGACGCCTGTTCTGAATGGAGTGAATTATGAGTGTAACGGATACTTGATCTGCTTCACAAAAAAAAGCTGGAGCCAATCACAGATCCCGATCTTCGCATTGACCGCCGGGCATGGGAGAATAGCCGCCACACCCTTATCGCGAAGCTAGCCTGCGGGCTGGACGCGATCCCCGACCGAGTGACCCACAAGGATCAGGATGAGACACCTTTTTATCGCCTGCCTGCTGCTTCTGGCTGGCTGCAGTATCGTCAGCAAAGATCAATGCAGAAACCTGAATTGGTATGGCCGCGGCTACGCCGATGCCATGCGCGGCATGCCCTATGCCGATGGCGCACGCTACGCCAGTGCCTGCCGCGATCAGGGCGTCTATCTGGACATAGCGCCCTGGCAACGGGGATACCAGCGTCACCTGAATCAGACCTGCCCCATGGACAAAGCCAGACAATTGGCTGCCAGCAGTCAGCCCTATCAGGGACCTTGTCTGGCCATTCCGGAATTTGCCACTCGCTACCATGCCGAACAAGCCAAGGCTCAGGAACGAGCCGTATTGCAGAAGGCCGAGGATGACCTAGTGAAGATCCGTCAGGAGCATGCCCTGTTGCGCGGCAAGCAGGATGCCGCCTCTAAATCCCGGCTCCAGGAGTTAGAGTGGAGTGAATTCCAGTTGCAACAGACCCTGCTCGAACTCCGGCCACCCGTGGCGGTGGAAGGCGATGTTCTGAATCCGAGTCTGCATTAATCCTCAGGGAGTCGAGACCATGCGCTGGCCGCTGATCCTCGCATTATCACTGCTCGGTGGCTGTAGCGCGCTGTCCGAGCAACAGTGTCGCCTTGGCGATTGGTATGGTCTGGGCTATCAGGATGGCCAGGCAGGCCGCACGCGCTCACGCCTGGATGAATATCATAAATCCTGCGCCGACTATGCGATCACGCCCGATCTGGAACGCTGGCAAGCCGGATATGACAAGGGACTCGCCTTCTACTGCATTCCGGAATTGGCCTATGCCAAGGGCAAGAATGGCGATGAGTATCATGGGGTCTGCCCGAATGATGCCAGCTTTCGTCAGCGCTACGAGCGCGGCCGTGCTGAATATCAGGTGCAACAGCAGCTGGATGAGATTGCCGATGAGCTGGATCGACTGCAAGACGAGCGGGAGCGGGTCTGGAAAAGTTACCGCCACAGTCAGGATGATGCCGAGCGCCATGAATTAGGCCATCGGCTGAGACAATTTGAGTGGCATGCCCTGGATCTGCAACAGCAGTATATGCAGATCAAACAGCAACAGTTGCAGCTGCTCGCTACCCCACGGGAGTAGCTCGCCGTCAAAAGGCATCCAACATATCCCCGTCGGTCCTGGGCCCAGCAGCCCCTGTCATCTATTTGTCATTATCCCTTCATACACTCGCGGCAAACCGAAGAGGATGCCGCCATGAAGATCGCTCACTTTTCCCTGCTCAGCTCGTTATTGCTGCTGCTACTCGCCTCCATTTTATGCTGGAGTCTCTATACCGGCTGGAGCCAACGCCTCAGCCAGGAGCAACAAGGTATCCACTTCGAGCAGCTCAGACGCACCGTCAGCCAGGATGCCCAGCGCCAGATCGGAGAGTACCTGCTGACCGGTGATGCCAGCCGATTGACTCAAGCCCGCCAATCCTGACGCAAGCAGGAAACCTGCTCGCGCAACTGCCCACCACCACGCAGCGCAACACCCCACAACAGTTACAGCAACTCAATGCCAAGATGGGGGGCGAATACCTGGCTGCGGGCAAATTGGCCGGCAATAGCCAACAACTGCTGCAGAATGCCGAAAGCGAACTGATGAGCAACCTGGGGATCCTCACCCGCTATGCCCTCGCCGCCCAGCATCCACAGAGCAGTGCTTACCTGAGCCTAACCGCCAGTATGGCCTCGGGCATTGCCAAGCTGGGGCAATTGCGCGAGAACCTGATGGCCCAGCACGATAGCCGCCTACTGAAATCCCTGCAGTTTGAGCTCGACAGTTTGCAGCAGCAGTTGGTCCAGTTACAGGCCCTCCCCCTGCTGGGCGTCCACGCCGAAAGCGAGGATGATTTTCCCAGTCTGGGCGAGGAAACCGCAGTCGCTGCCGACCAGGGGGAAGAGCCCAAGGCCGAGCTTGCCAGTCTGTTGAATCGCTATCCCAAGGAGTTGGAGAACACCCGACGCATGCTGGAACAGCAGCAGCAAATGAAGCTCCAGTTGACCGCTGACTTTCGCCAACTGGAGAATGACATCCTGCAGATCGGCAAGGATCTGCAACAGAGCCAAACCCAGCAACTACAACAGCTGGGCCTGACCCTGATCGTGCTGGTCGGCATTCTGGTGCTGTTTGCGCTACTCTCCTTCCTGTTTCAGCAACGGCTGGTGGTATCTCGCCTGCATGTGCTACGCAACGCCTTCCGCCACCTAGTCACCACCGGACGGCCAGAGCCCCTGCCGGTACAACACCGCCACAGTGAGCTGGGGGAGATCGCCTGTAGCTTCAACCAGTTGATGAACCTGCTCAGCCAACAACAGCAGGATAAGGGGCTGCAGCTGGGGCGAATTTCCCAGACCCTGGAGGGCATGGTTAGTCAGGTCGAGCAGATCCGGCAGCATGCCGAGCAATCCGATGGCGCCATCGCAGTGGGGCAAGAGATGATGGACGAGCTGAATCTGCTGGCCAGTGAGGTGCATCAGGTGGCCAACGACATCGCCGAACACGCGCGCCACAACGAGACCTCGATGTTGCACAGTCAGGATCTGGTGCAACAACTGCAAGCGGCCACCCGTCGTACCGGTGACGCGATCGAAGCCAGCCAAGGCTCTTTACAATTACTGGATGAGTCGATGAAAAATGCCACCGCCATTGTCGATGTCATCAGTCATATCGCCGAACAAACCAATTTGTTAGCGCTGAATGCGGCCATCGAAGCCGCCCGCGCTGGCGAGCACGGCCGTGGCTTTGCAGTGGTCGCCGATGAGGTTCGCCATTTATCCGGTAGCACCCAAAAGTCGCTGTCGCAGATCCTGGCAATATTTACCCGGCTCAAGGGCGCCTCCAGCGAGCTCAGTGACACCATCCATGCCATTGCCGATGCTTCCGAACTGCAACAACAGCATGCCGATGGTTTATGGGAGACGGCGCAAGGGGTTCGGGAAACAGCGCGCAGCACTGCCGTGGTGGCCGATCAAGGAGCCGGCAATGCCCAAAGCCAGGTGGAAAAGTTGCAGGCCTTTGCTGATTTGATGCACAGCATGCGTCAACAGTCGTCCAGCATGTCCAGTCAATCGGTGCAAGTGGCTCGCCATATCCAGGCCCAGGCCGAGTTGATCACTCAAACCCTGCAAGGCCAGAGCACGACAGAGCCCGTGCCCGCCTAAGGCGCAAATCAACGACAGCCTTCAAGCTGAAACCAGATTCAGCTCCCGCGCAGTGCAGCCTGGATATAGAGGTCGAAGCGGTTGCTCTTGGTCTCGATGGCGCTGCTAGGCTTCATTTCGTTGAGCCAACCGGCATAATCTGGACGCTTCACCACCACCCGTTTGCTGGCCACGGCCAAGGCGGCCGGCAGTAAGGCATCGGCATCCAGATCCGGCCCGACCAACGATTGGAATACTCGCATCTCCTTTTTGACCAGTGCCGATTTTTTCTTATGCGGGAACATGGGATCGAGATACACCACCTCGGGAGCAATGGTTAACTCCTGCAGCCGTTGCAAGGCGGGGCCAGGTAGCAAGCTCATGCGTTCTTGCATCCAGTGGCCAATCTCGGGGTCGGCGTAGGCCCGCGTCAGACCGTCGGCTAACAAGGCTGCCACTACAGGACTGCGCTCCAGCATCACCACCTGGCACCCCAGCGAAGCCAGCACAAAGGCATCCCGTCCCAACCCGGCAGTGGCATCCACCACCAGCGGGTTCGCGCCCGCCTTCAAGCCCACCGCCTTGGCAATCGACTGCCCTCGTCCGCCGCCAAACTTGCGGCGATGAGCCACAGCACCCTCGACGAAATCGACAAATACCGCCCCCAGCAGCGGCTCATCCAGCTTGCGCAGCTCGAGACGGCTCTCGGTCCACACCAGAGCGAAGGGTGCCGACAACATCAATCCACCCAGTTCGCTCGTCAGACGCTCGGCATCTGCTTGCCTTGATGGACACTCGGCGATGATCTCAATGACAAACATGCAACAACCCCATAGCAACAGGCTCCCGATAGCGGGAGCCTGTGCATTGTACCAGAGAGAGTGCCACTGCCTAGGCGGCTGGCAGCGTGCAACTCACACCGAGCAGCGTACTCATACCGCGCTGCGTTGGCTGACCTGGAAGCGGCCTGCCATCAGGCTCAATCTGGCAATGGTGTGATGGGTCTGGGCCACACTCTGACTGAGATCATCCAGCGCCATCTTCATGGCGCCGGCGACATCCGCCACCCCAGCCGCTTCTTCGGCATGTTCGCGGCCGTGATCGGTCAGCTCGTGGATGGTGGCAAACAGCTTCTCGACAATCAGGCTCTGGCCGGCGTTATCACCTGCTGCCTGTTCGGCAATCCGCAGCCCCTCCTCCATATTGCCCATCCCCTTCTCCATGACCTGAACCGCATCGGCGGCTTGTTGCTGCACCTTGACGATCATGGCTTCGATTTCCGCCGTCGAGCTGCTGGTGCGTTCGGCCAGCGAGCGAACTTCGTCCGCCACCACCGCAAAGCCCCGTCCCGCTTCCCCGGCCCGGGCTGCCTCGATGGCGGCGTTGAGCGCCATAAGTTGGTCTGCGCGGCAATCGACTGGATCACCCCGACAATATTACCGATCTCCCGGGTGCTAGCCCCCAGTTGCTCGATCGTCTGGGTGGAGGTACTCACAGTTTCACGAATCGAGCGCGTCCGGCTGGAAACGACCGAGAATTGCTGACGCGCCGCCTCTGCCTGTTGGGTCATCGCCTGATGCATATCTTCCGCAGTGACCGAGGCGGAGTTCAAACGCCCCATCTGCGCCTCGAGGGATCCGAGCGTCCGCTGCATGGCGGCCATCACCTGATCCACGGCCTGGGCACTGCTCCCGTTATGCTGCTGCATGCGCAGATTATCCTGCTCCAGCGTCCGGCTGGTCACCATCACGTTGCCCAGCGTGGCATCCAGATTATCCACCAGACTATTGACCCACTGGGTCATGACGCCGGTCTCATCACTCACCAGGGTGGAGCGATCCAGCCGCAAGCGCAAGTTAGCCTCCCCTTCGGCAATACGGCGCAACATGCCGATGACCTGACGCAAGCGGTTTGCCAAGGGCTTGGCGTAACGGCGATTAAAGCACCACCCACCCAACAACAGGGCGATGGCTTGCAGGGCTATAGCTTGAGGTTGGGCAAGCGACAACCACTGTGCCAGAACTTGAGCGACAGCCCAGCTGGGGATAAGAGTTAGCAAAGCCCCCTGGAAAAGACGATAGCTGACCGAGCGATAGCGGTAGACCTCTTCCAGATCCGCTTCGCACATCATGCCCCAGGTATCTGGCGAGCCGGGCAGTTGGAAGGTGATCCCCTTGCCAATGACCGGAATATGCCGGTAGTCGGAGTATCCCGGATAGGTGACATAGAGGTTATGGCCATTACGAATGGTTTCGCGAACCCCCGGATGCAGTTGCCCCGTGGCCGGATCATTGAACTTGAGCTCCAGCTCGGTGTGTTCCCGTACCCGGACCACACCAAACGCCGTCTGCACGCCATCCTTGAGGTTGTCGCCCAGGCTGAAGGTGCGATCCTCGAAGCGTGACCGGGACAATGCCACACCGGGTTCGATGGATGGATCCAGCACCGACTTGACCATAAACAGGTAATTGTCACCCGACTCATGGAAGATATGCCCCGCTTCGCGCTGGATCAGATCTCCCAGCACATCATTGGGGATCCGGGCACACAGGGTAGCAATCCGCTGTCCTGCCTGCAGGATCGGCTGATAGAACATCAAGGTGACTGCGTCATGGAAGGAGGAGGTGCTGGGCCCCAGCAACCGGGTCCGTTCATCCCGATATGGGCCATGCAAGAAGCGTCCGGCTGCCAGACGCTCGAGAACCTTACCCGAAATTTGTTCTTGCCGTCCTTGCAGCTCACGGGAGCTGGCCAGCAGTTGGCCGCTAACATCGATGACAAATAACTCAGAGGCATCAGGGAGCAAATGCTGTTTGTCAGCCAACCAGCTCCGATCCAACTGCGAGAGCTCTGGTACCACATCCGCCAGACTGGCCAACAGGCTCCACTGCTGTTCGCACCATTGCACCAGCAGAGCCTGACGGGTCGTCGCGAAACTATTGAAGGCGCTCTCCATGGCCTCGACCCGATCCCGATTGCGTCGATAGGCCCAGCGCATCGTCAACTTGCTCGTCTTGCCAAACCAGGGTAGCCAATGCCGCTCTGCCGAGCTCAATGCCATCTTGTTGCTGTGTAACTGCATAACCATTCCTTGTTATTTGCATACTCAATCCATTGATGAATCAGACAATAAGCAAGCAACGTACCAACAAAGGGCAAGGGTTAGCGAGGGATTGGTGCGGCAACGCACGCAAATTGGGCCCCCAAAGTGCGCATGGGATCAAAGTGGGGCAAATTTGCCCACGAGACTCATATCAGGACGGAAGATCTCACACGCTCGTTGTGACTGGCGGCATCAGATGGGTGGTGGTGTTGCAAATAGGACAGCAGATCCGGCCAAGCCAGCGGCCGGCTGAACAGATAACCCTGAGTGAACGAACAGCCCTGCTCACAAATAAAAGCTTGCTGCTCTTCCCGCTCCACTCCTTCGACCACCAATTGCATGCCCAGGTTATGCACAATCGAAATCAATCCCTGCAACAACAGGCGATCTTGGGTATGCAGCGGTATCTGTTGTACGAAGGAACGATCGATCTTCACCAGATCCATGGGATAGAGACGCAGATAATTCAACGCCGAGAAGCCGGTACCAAAATCATCGATGGCAATCTGGCAGCCCGCATCCCGCAACGCCTGAATGCGGCACAGATGCTCTTCATGGCCATCCATGAAAATCGATTCGGTAATTTCAAAAATCAACTGTCCAGGAGGTAACTGATATTTGGCCAGCACGGACAGCCACTCATGCCCATCGGCACTCAGGGTGTTGAACTCCAGGGTCGAACGATTGACCGACACCTGCAACCAGTCGTAGCCCGCATCATGCAAGCGTCGCAGATCGCGACACGCTTGTTCCAGCAATTGCTCGCCCAGGATCTGAATCAAACCGCTCTGCTCGGCTAGGGGAATGAAATCAACCGGTGAAACGGCACCCAGCTCGGGATGCTGCCAGCGAGCCAGAGCCTCCAGTTTGGCCACTCTCCCCAAACGGTTATCCCAGATCGGCTGATAAACCAGCGTGATCTCGCCGTCATTGATCGCCTGTAACAGGTGACGCTGCATGGCTTCGCGTTCGGCAATTCCCTGTAGCATCTGTTCGGAAAAACAGAGGTAATTGCGTTGCTGACGCCGCGCTTCGAACAGCGCCAGATCGGTATGCCGCAGCAATTGCTGACTATCCTGACCATCCCGGGGCCAGAGTGCACCCGAGACAGTTCCCGACAGCCTTAGCTTGCGAGGCCCGACTTCGAATCGACTATGCACGCGAGCGAGTAACTGATCCGCCCAAGCGGCCAACTCAACCTCAGAGGTGACACCAGGAAGCAGCAACGCAAAGCCATCGCCGCCCACTCGCCCCAGTAACTCCCGGCTACCCACCAGGAGACGCAGTCGATCCGACAGCTGTTGCAACAAGAGATCGCCGGTTTGATGATCAAATTGTGTATTGATATTGCAGAAGTTTTTCAGATCCAGCGACAGTAAACCAAATGCAGCGCCGGTTTGGCACTGATGATCCAGTTCGGCATAGAAGCCGGGTCTATCCAGCAGCCCGGTGAGCGGATCCAGCACCCGAACCGAGACGGAGGATGGACCATGCAAGCTACTGCTCTCCTGCATCAAGCCCACCAGACATAACAAATGGGGATCGGCACCATGCTGGTAGCGGCAGACTGTTAACTGTTCAGCCAGCATGCGACCACTCTTGTGACGACTGAGCACCTGACCTTGCCATACCCCGCGCTCGGCAACCGCCTGTTGGATCAGCACCATCAACCCGGTGTCGTAGAGTCCAGAGCGTAAGGCCGGCGCCAGCTGGCCGACCAGCTCTTCGGCTCGGTAGCCGCTGAGAGCTTCGAACGGGGCATTGACCGCGAGAATGATGCCATTCTCGTCACACAGCGTGGCAGCAGAAGAGAGCAGAGCCAAACGGGAAGATGCCGGAGCAGGGACAGATGGACGCAAACTGGCTGTGGTGCGATCCATCCAGCCATTCCATTGGTATATCAACCGTTCAAGCCACTGTGGCATTCCTACTCCCAACCTATCGTTTAATCCTTGGCCACACATGATATAGCCCTGAACGAGACCTTCCTGGCGCGGGCCACTGCGTTATGGCCTGTGCCAGTGCCCAACCCCGGTTCAAAGAGGCGCTTAACCTAGCAAAGAGCATGCCTTGCCTCGTTGTCGAGCCGGGAATCATTCCCGATCCAGACCGAAATGGCGAGGCCGCCCATCAATCCATCACGAGACAATTCGACAACGCTTAAAAAACAATCTCCGCCATGAGCTGTCACGGCTCGCGATAGGCCGTTATATCCTTGCGGCACACCCTGTCAGCAAATCAACCAGCGCTTGTCATCATCATTCGAATTTATACAAACGACATCGCTGGCAAGATACTTTAGCGTTATATCCAGCCACACAATTCAATATTCCATTCAGCGCCGAACAATAAAACAGGATAATCACATAACAATCAACACTTAAACGCAACCCTTTCAAAAACAATAAATTAATAAAAGTCGGTATATAATTTCTAGGGGCAAATCGGTTATTGCACATTTGTTGACAAAATAATCAATGGTTATTTACATCATCCTGTTCTGTTTTCATATCCATCATTTTTATCGCCATAAAAACCGCATTAGTCGAATGGTTATGCTGCCACTAATCGCAGCAGCCAATGCCACGCTTGCTGCCTAGTATCTCGCTCCATCCACCATGGATTTCAGGAGCCAAGATCAATGCCCAGCCATCACCACGACACCAGCGTTGCCCCGAAAGAACGCATCAACATCAAATACCAGCCAGCAACTGGCAACCATCAGGGTGACATCGAACTCCCGTTGGCCCTACTCGTGGTCGGTAATTTACGCGGCAATCAAACCATGATTCCGCTGGAACAACGCAGCTGCATCAACATCGATAAACAGAATTTCAATGCGGTGATGAAAGAGTCGGCGCTACAGCTGGCATTTGCGATCCCCAACCACCTGCAAGGCGCAGAACAGAGTGAACTTCCCATTACCCTGCAGTTTGAATCGCTCGCCGACTTCACGCCGGACCGTATCGCCCAGCAAGTGCCGGAACTGCACAAATTGCTGCAACTGCGTGAAGCTCTGGTCGCCCTCAAAGGTCCACTCGGCAATATTCCAGCGTTTCGTCAACGGCTATGCGAGCTGCTCGGAGATCCGGAAACCCGAGATCAGTTGCTCCAGGAAGTGTCGCTCCTGAATTTGGCGCCCTAACAGGCCCGACCGTCCTAGTCCGAATCCCCAATGCCAAGGATGCATCATGCCCCTGACCACCCCAGCACCACTTGCCCACTCATCGCCTTCCTTGCTGAATGACCTGCTCTGCCAGGCGCGCCTGATGCCTGACGATGAGGGATATGCCATTACCGGACGCGGCGTCGCCGCCCTGATGGCTCATGTCAGAGCCTCGGATCCCGTCCGGGAGACGGTGAACAAGACCCGGATCGATCACTTAATCGTTGAACTCGATCGCCAGATGAGTCGACTGATGGATGAAATTCTGCACGCCCCGCCATTTCAGGAGCTCGAGTCCTCCTGGCGCGCCCTCAAGCTCCTTGTCGACCGTACCGATTTTCGCGAAAACATCAGTATCCAACTGCTGCATGCGACCAAAGAAGAGCTGCTGGATGACTTTGAATATGCCACCGAGCTGACTCAATCCGGGTTCTATCAGCACCTCTATGCCAGTGGTTACGGTCAGTTCGGCGGTGAGCCAATCGCTGCCGTGATTGGCGACTACGCCTTTAATCACTCAGCGGCGGATATCAAGTTGCTGCAATATCTGGCAGCGGTCGGCGCCATGGCTCACGCCCCGTTTATTGCCTCGGCGGCGCCCAGTTTTTTCGGCCTCGACAGTTACAGTGAGCTCCCAGCCATCAAGGATCTGAAGTCAGTCTTCGAGGGCCCCGCCCATACTCGATGGCGCAGTCTGCGCGAATCGGAAGATGCCCGTTATCTGGGATTGACGGCTCCGCGGTTCCTGGTCCGACTGCCCTATGATCCAAGCAATAATCCCATCAAGGGATTCCACTATCAGGAACAGACCAGCGCCGACCATCACCACTATCTGTGGGGGAATACAGCATTTTTGCTGGCCACAGCGCTGACCGACAGCTTCGCTCGCTATCGCTGGTGTCCCAATATCATAGGGCCGCAAAGCGGAGGCGCTATCCATGATTTACCCGTCCATCTCTTCGAGGCCATGGGGCAGTTGCAGGCCAAGATCCCGACGGAAGTACTGATCACCGATCGTCGGGAATACGAGCTCGCCGAAGAGGGATTTATCGCACTGACCATGCGCAAGGAGAGTGATAACGCCGCCTTCTTTTCGGCCAACTCGGTGCAGAAACCCAAAGTATTTCCCAATACCGAAGAGGGGCGACAGGCGGCGACCAACCACCGGCTGGGCAGTCAATTACCCTATCTGTTCATCATCAATCGCCTGGCGCACTACCTGAAAGTTCTGCAACGCGAGCAGTTGGGAGCCTGGAAGGAGCGCCAGGATCTGGAGCGCGAGCTCAACGGATGGATCCGTCAATACGTGGCCGACCAGGAAAACCCTCCCGCCGAGGTGCGCAGTCGTCGCCCTCTGCGCAGTGCCAATGTCCAGGTCTCCGAGGTGGAAGGCGAGACAGGCTGGTATCAGGTCAAACTCGCCGTTCGCCCTCATTTCAAATACATGGGCGCTAGTTTCGAACTCTCACTGGTTGGTCGACTGGATAAGGAGTAACCCGCATGCCCAACTCATCAGCCCCACGCCCCCGACTACTTGAACGATTGATCCAACGGGAACCCGGATCCGTCGATGAACAGGTCGCCAGCGCTCTGCAATCCATCCAGCAGCATCTGGAATTACTGCTCAATAGTCGG
>Ga0183099_1001120_pt1 | contig 16309 bp, 11 predicted proteins | sample Biomet1_FD_127788 | JGI IMG/M metagenome (GOLD analysis project Ga0183099, IMG submission 127788) | Microbial communities from bioreactor (seeded with anoxic lake sediment) at LBNL, California, USA - Biofuel metagenome 1 | ecosystem: Engineered > Bioreactor > Anaerobic > Unclassified ... | reverse complement strand
ACTTTGCGGCCGAACACCCACACACGCCAGAATCCCTCTCCATCTTGGAACGGAAGGGTGCGGGTTATGGTGGCCAGGTCGGAGTCGCCTTGATTGTCGCAGCACCACACCCGCGTGTTCTGGGGCGCGTCAGGATGCACGGCGAGAGGGTCCGGGGTGACGGCCAAACCAATTGATTGGAGCCCCCACCTCTGGATGACTTCTCCCAAACCAGCCGGGTCGAAGAAGCTGGCGCGGGCACCGCCGACAGAAAACCACGCTTCCCCAATCATTACGCGGTACAAACCGGGCTCGCCGCCCCACTGCTCCCACTCCTCGGCGGGGAAAACACGCAACGGTTTCCCCCCGTTTTCCCTTCGGGCGGGGAAAACATGCAAAGGCTTGACGTCAGGGCGCACTCTGGACATCAGAGTCCCCCCTCGCCCTTGCGCTGATAGGACTGGTTTTCAAACCGCAAGAACTTGCGGCGATACCACGCGTTGACGGAACCGGTGCGGCTGCTGCGCCCCTTGGCCACGTCGATCTGCACCTCCACCGTGTCGCCCTTGGTGCGGGCGTCCCAGGGCACGATGAACGTGATGATGTCGGCGTCCGCCTCGATGGCGCCAGATTCACGGAGCTGGGAGAGCAGCGGGGCCTTCGTCTTGTCCGCATCGCGGTTGAGCTGGGCGAGGCACAAAACAGCCACGTCATACTCGGATGCGGCCTCGGCCACGCTGCGCGAGATATCCGCCACCTCCTGCTCGCGGGAGCTGTAGCGCCGGTCGCCGCGCAATTTCTGGATGTAGTCGATGATTATCCACTTGATGCCGATCTCGCGCTTCCACTTGCGGATCTGCGCGCGCATCTCCTGGGGGGTGAGCCCTGGGCGGTCCCAAAAGCGGAGCATGTCGTCTTGCTTGCTGAGCCAATCCGTTCCGGCCAGAACCTTGCCCATATCCTCATCGGTGAAGGCACCGTCGCGGAAACGCTGGGCGTCGACGCTGGCATGTTGGGAGAACTGCCGCAGAGCCAGCCGGGCGGAGCGCATCTCCAGGCTGAAGATGCCGCCGGGATGTCCTTTCTTGAGGAAGTAGTCCGCTTCGCACAAAGCCAGGGCCGTCTTTCCGGTGCCGGGACGCCCGGCCAAGATCGCCACCTCCCCGGGAGCGTAGCCGCCGGTCAGCTCATTCACTCCGTACAGGCACGACTTCATCAAGTCGCCGTGGCCCTGCTGCATGCGCTCCGTGTAGGCGTAGGCCTCCATGGCCACCTGGCTGGGGCGCTGCGTCACCACGTTCACGCGGTCCTCAAGAATCTGGTCTATGGTCTGCTGGGCAACCGCGGCGAATTCCGCCGGGTCCTTGGTGGGGTCGAGGGCGGTGTCGAACAAGCCTTGGGCCATTTCGACCACGGCACGCCGCCGCGCCAGCGCGCGGATGATATCCACATGGTGGCGCGCGTTGGCGGCGCTCACAGGGGATGAGGCCAGCTCCGCCAAGTAGACGGGACCACCGGCAGCATCAAGGGAACCGCGCTTTGTCAGGTGGTCGCAGAGAGTCAGGAGGTCAACGGGAGTGCCCCCGGCCAGCATCGCAAGCATGACCTGGCAAATGAGGCGGTGGGCCGGAGAGTAGAACAGTTCAGGGGTAACGCCTTCCAGAATGTCGGCAGTGCCGTCAGGGCGCAGCAGACAACCGCCGAGGATTGCCTGCTCGGCCTCCAGGTTATGGGGCAGGACCCGGCCGCGCGGAGGAGTACCGCTCATGCGGCCTCCCGTAAAAACATACGTGGAGAAGTGGATGGATAAGCTGCGGGCAGAAATACCCGTTGAACACCACCCTGGGGCATGCTACTGGGATGGTGATGTTTTGCTAAAATCTCGGCTAAATAGAGATAACCGCTTGACGCGGGGGTGGCCTCCGGAGCCGAAGGCCGGGCGTTCGAGCCGCCCATTGCCCACCATTGAGAACATCGGGTTAGATAGTTTTCAGCGTTGTTTTTGTCCGCACCGTGTGGAATCTCGTGTGGAAACGCTAATCTTAAAGGCTCACAAGTTCGCGCTTGTGAGCCTTATCTTTTGCGCTGAGCACGCCATTAAGATAGGCCTGCACGCCCCGCGCGGTTCCTCGTTCATGAGGATGAGGTTAGACGCTCTCCCCACAACTTCCGCTTGCGCCCCCGGAAGCGCACTGTGCGACGTTTGGAGCCCAATTCTTCCAACCGCCCCCCGAACGCACGCCTCAATCGGCCGTACCGCGAGCATGGGCCCATCATGCGCCATCATATCGGCTCAGGTTTTCGTGATGAGCGCACGTCCACAAAGCATGGGGCTTTCGCCTCGGTTCTCTGCGGAGCAGTCTGCCCCGCTTGCGCGCACAAGTGACGCCATCAATTTAAACAGATTTTGACAATGCCACGCGGGAAGGAGTATGCGACAGCATTCAAAAGGATCGCACATGACAAGTAGGCATCCGGTACTTATACTTGATGACGAACCACGCATACGCGAGACGCTATCTGATTATATTTCAGATATCGGCTTCTCTGCGGAATGTTTCAGCGATGCAGAAAGCGCTCTTTGCGCCGTGCGCGAGCGCCTGTTCAGCCTCGCTATTGTCGATGTACGATTGCCAGGACTGGATGGGCATGCATTTCTACAACAGGCTTTGCTTGCTCAACCTGATCTGCGCTCAATCATTCATACGGGAACTGTCGAGTACATGCCCCAGGAGCTTGAGCCCAACATTCAGGCGAGCATTGTTGCGGTGCTCATTAAACCGGTGACGGATATGCAGGTATTCGCGAACGTTCTACAGCGGCTGCTTGAACCATGAGGACCAGCACCGGATCTGTTCTTGTGGTGGAGGACGAGGAACTGCTGCGGCTGACTCTGGGCGACCATCTCCGCGACCGGGGTCTTGAGGTGCTGGAAGCCGGCGATGGCGAAGAGGCTTTGGCTCTTTTCCGCAAGCACCGGCCCGCGCTGGTCACCTTGGATCTGCGCATGTCGCCCATGGACGGTCAGGAGGTGCTGTCGCGCATTCGCGAGGAGGACCCGGCCACGCCCGTGATCATCCTCTCGGGGCAGGGGCAGATGTCTGACGTGATCCTTGCCTTGCGCGGCGGAGCCTTCGACTACCTGGAGAAACCCATCACGGATATGGCCATCCTTGACCATGCCGTGGACCGCGCGCTGGAGCGCAACGCTCTCAAAAGAGACAACGCCCGGCTCTCCCGCAGCTTTCTGGCCGAAGGCCCAGAGCGGCCCGAGGACTTTTCTGACATCCTCACCGCCAGCACGCGTATGCGCGATATTTTCCGATATTGCGAGGCAATAGCGCAAAGCGGAGAGCCCGTGCTCATCACCGGCGAAACGGGAGTGGGCAAGGAGCTGCTGGCCAAGGCCCTGCACCGCTCCAGCCGCCGCGCCGGGCCCTTTGTCGCCGTCAATGTTGCCGGGCTGGACGAGCAGACCTTCTCGGACACGCTTTTTGGCCATGTGCGCGGGGCCTTCACCGGCGCGGAGAAGCCCCGTGAAGGCCTCATGGAGAAAGTCGGCGGCGGCACGCTGTTTCTCGACGAAGTGGGGGACTTGAGCCCGCAAGCCCAGCTGCGCCTGCTGCGCGTGGTTCAAGAGCGCGAGTATCACCCCTTGGGATCAGATGCCATGCGCTCCCTGCGCGCGCGTATTCTGACCGCCACCAACAAACCCTTGGAGGAACTGCGGGGAAGCCCCACCTTCCGCGCCGACTTCTTTTACCGTTTGGCCACGCACACAGTGGCCATTCCTCCCCTGCGCATGCGCCGGGAAGACATCTTGCCGCTGCTGCGCCATTTTCTGGCCCAGGCGGCCCAGGCCATGCGCAGCCCCGTGCCGGACTGCTCGCCCGCGCTCGTCGGCCTGCTTCACGCCCACGCATTCCCCGGCAATGTGCGCGAACTCAAGGCGCTGGCCTACGACGCTTTGGGCCGCCTGAGGGGCCCCATGCTCGGACCGGATTGTTTCCCGTCGCTGCGTGGAACACCTGAGGCGGGCTGTTCCACCGCCCCCAATAATCCCTTCACCGCGCTGCCCGAACTCCCCACCTTGCGCGCCGCCACCGAAACGCTCATCAGCGAGGCGATGCGCCGGGCCAACGGCGTGCAAAGACACGCGGCGCTCATCCTCGGCATTACGCCCCAGTCCCTCAGCGAGCGCCTCAAACGCAGGGATCGCCCTTCCTGATCAGGAATTCCTGATAGCATCAGCATTGGCTGATCAAGCCTCAATGCGCTAAAAGCATTGAGAAAAAGGCCATGTTCAACGCCGCGGCGATCATCATTCCCGTATTCCGGCCCAGTCACCCTTCTCCCTGCTTCATACTTAGCACCCACCAATCATTCACAATTTCCCGTCACAACCAAACGGCATGGACCTTGTAATTCCGGGGCACCCGCAACAGGAGGAGCCCCGTAATGGCCAAGGTCTTATGCATCGATGACGAGCCCCTCATCCGTATAACCACCTGCGATTACCTCCTCGACATCGGCCATGAGGTGCTGGAGGCGGCGAACGGAGAGCAAGGAGTGATGATGTTCCGCGAGCATGGGGCGGACGTCGTGATCACTGATCTGCGCATGCCCGACGGCGACGGCTTCTACGTGGTGGAGCAGGTGGCCAAGGTCTCGCCGGAGACGCCCATGATCATCCTCTCCGGCACTGGCACCGTGAGCGAGGCCATGAAGAGCATACGCATGGGCGCCTGGGACTATCTGACCAAGCCCGTGGGCAATTTTGACCTCCTGGGCGATGCCATCGATCGGCTGCTGAATACGGCGCGCAAACGCGCTGCCGCCCGCCGCTACCAAAGTGAGCTGGAGCGCCGCAACCGCGACATGGAGACCGAGATAGAATGCTGGGCCAAGTCGCATGCCCAGACCGTGCACCGGCTGGAGCTGGCCCTGCACACCAGCATCGACTCCCTGAGCCAAACCGTGGAGGAGAAAGATCCTTACACCGCCGGCCACAACAAGCGCGTGGCCAAAATCGCCACGGACATCGGCCGGGCCATGGGTCTGGGCGAGGACCGGCTGAGCACCCTGTTCATTGCAGGGCTGCTGCACGACATCGGAAAGATCCGCGTTCCGGAAACCATCCTCAATAAGCCCGGCGCGCTGACGCCAGAAGAGTTTGAACAGATCAAGAGCCATGTCACCGCCGGGCACCGCATCTTGGAGCACATTCCTTTCGACGGCCCTGTGGCCAGGATCGTTCTCCAGCATCATGAGCGCTATGACGGCAGCGGCTATCCGTTCGGCCTAGCCGGAGAGGACATCCTCCTTGAGGCGCGGATCATCGCCGTGGCCGACGTGTACGAGGCCTTGAGCTCGGAGCGTCCCTACCGCGCCCGCCTGAACCCCGCCGATGCGGTGACATATGTTCGCGACCACTCTGACCGGCATTTCTGCCCCAGCTGCGTTGAGGCGTTTCTCGCGCGGGTGAGCGAGGAGCGTTGAAATGAAGAAGGGTATCCTGCGCGACAAGCCAGACGAACGGATCATCCGCCTGCGGGCCTACGGGCACAACCACTATTGCCGACTCGACGGCGAGACGGGGCAGCGGGCCCTGCTTATCGACATGGGCCGCGACGGCGCGCGCCTGCGGCTGGAAACGCCCTCGGCGAGGCCGCCGCGTTGCGGCGAGCGGTGTCTGCTCCATTGCCTGGCCTGCATCGACGGCAGCGCCCTGGCGCCTATGGCGGGGTTGGTGGACTGGCGCAACGGCCAAGAGGTGGGCATCCGCTTCCTCGCGCCGTGCGAGGTCAATGTCCGGGAACTGCAGCGGGCCATTGGCGCGCGCTGCGAATAATTGGAGATGAAGATGGGGATTGCGGCCTCAGCGCAGCGGGAGAATCTGTTGCAGCTCGTCACCTTCACCGTGGCGGAAGAAGAATACGGAGTGGACATCCTGTCCGTGCAGGAAATCATCCGGCACACAGGCATAACGCGGATACCCGGCGCGCCAGCCTTCGTGGAAGGCATCATAAACCTGCGCGGCAAAGTCATCCCCATCATCGACATGCGCATGCGCTTCGGCCTTTCGTCCAGGGAGCCGGACACGCGCACGCGCATTGTGGTTTTCGCCCTGTCCGGAGGCGTCATCGGCTTTCTCGTCGATGCCGTGTCGGAGGTGCTGCGCATCCCCGCGGACATGGTGGACCAGCCCCCGGCCGTGGCCACCGGAGCTGAGGTTCAATACATTAAAGGCGTGGGCAGGCTGGACGAACGTCTGCTCATCCTGCTCGACGCAGGGCGCGTGCTCTCCAGCGAGGAATTGACCGCCATAACCAAGCAGTCACAGGAGGTGAAATGAGATGAAGATCGGAATCATGAACACGCGGAGTTTGAGTGTGCGCCTGTTGGTCCTTGTGGTGGCGCTGCTCGTGATCTCCTTCGGCTGTGTGGTGGTGTATGTGAGCCGCGCAAGCTACGCCAGCGCGTATGAAGATCAGCGCGAGTACCTTGCCAGCGTGGCCAAAACCGCCAGCACGGTGCTCAAGGAGTCTATTGACGACAGCGTGAAGGCGACCCGGCTGCTCAGCAGCCAGAAGGCCGTGGTGCAGGCCCTGCAATCCGGCCGCGACGAAGGCGACGCGGCCCACGCGCGCCTGTTGACCTACTTGAAGGAGGACAAAACCTACTGGTCTCTTTACGCCTTTGACAGAAACGGCCGCGTGGTGGCCGGAGGCACCGCCGCGGGCAGCGACGAGCGCGGGCACGACAAGTCCGCCAACAAGACCGTGCGCGAGATCACAGCGGGAAGCGACCACAGTGTGGACGGCGAGGTGGCCAAAACGCCCACGGGCAAGTTGGTGTACCGCGTTTCCTACCCCGTGCGCGACGCTCAGGGGAATCTGCTGGGCGGGGTGCAGCTTGCCGTGGGGCTGGAGCATTTCGTCAGCGTCTACGTCGACCCGGTGCGCATCGGCAAGACTGGCTATATCTTCATTCTGGACGAAAAGAGCAGAATCCTCGCCAAACCAGGGGTGCAGGACCAGCTGCCCCTGGATTCTTCGGATCAGAGCTTTGTGCGCGACATCGTTTCCCGCAAGAAGGGCGAACTGAACTATTCCTATGAAGGGGTGGCCAAAATGGCCTCCTTCGAGTCCGTGCCCGAGGCGGGCTGGATAGTGTCCGTGAATGCCGTTGAGAGCGAAATGATGGCCGACGCTGTGCGCATGCGCAACAGTGTGGTGCTTATGGGCGTGGGCGTGTGTCTGGCGTTGTGCCTGGCCATTTTCTTCGTGCTGCGGCGCATGGTGGTGATGCCGGTGCAGGCCATCCAGCAATTCTCGCGGCACATTGCCCAAGGCCAGTACGACGCGCGCCTTGAGGGATCTTTCTCATGCGAATTGGCAGAGTTGGCGGGCGATGTGGAGACCATGCGCGACAAGATCAAGGCTGAGCTGAGCTACGCCAAGTCGGTTCTTGGCGGCTTCACGCTGCCGTGCGCGGTTTTCAATCCGCAAAACCAGGTCAGCTTCATCAACGCGCAAATGCTCGCGGCCATCGGCCGTAACGCCCGCCCGGAGGACTGCCTGGGCATGGCCTCTGGAACGTTGTATTTCAACGACCCCACCCGCGACACGTTTTCCGTGCGGGCGCTCAAAAGTGGCGCGCTGGAAGAAGGAGAAGTGGACTACCCCATGCTCAGCGGCGGCCAAAAAACATTCAGCGTCGCCTCCGCGCCGCTCAAGGACATGGACGGCAACAGTCTCGGCGCGCTCGCCATCTGGTTCGATCTCACCGAGATCCGCACCCAGCAGCGGATGATCGCCACACAGAACGCCAAGATCGCGAGCGCGGCTGAAATGGCCGGCAAGGTCTCGGACCGGCTGGCCGCCGCCGCCACCGAGCTGGCCGCGCAGATCGAAGAATCCAGCCGCGGCACGGAGCAGCAGAAATCGCGCATCACCGAAACCGCGGCCGCCGTGGAGCAGATGAACGTCTCCATCCTGGAGGTGGCGCGCAACTCTGGCAACGCGGCCACCAACGCCGACGACACCAAAACCAAAGCGGAGCATGGCGCGGAGGTCGTGAGCGATTCAATCCACACCATAGAGGCCATGCGGCAGCGTGTGCTGGAAATGACAGGCAATCTGGGCGAACTGGGCAAGCAGGCCGAGGGGATCGGCAACGTCATCGGCATCATCAGCGACATTGCGGACCAAACCAACCTGCTGGCCTTGAACGCCGCCATCGAAGCCGCACGCGCGGGCGACGCGGGCCGGGGGTTCGCCGTGGTGGCCGATGAGGTGCGCAAACTTGCGGAGAAAACCATGGCCGCCACCAAGGAGGTGGATGAGGCCATCACCGCCATCCAGCACGGCGCGCAACGCAGCATCGGTTCCGTGGAACTGGCCGAACGCGACGTTGAGGACAGCGTGCGCATGGCCGAGAAGGCCGGTGCCTCCCTGCGCGAGATCGTCAGCGTGGCCGTGGGCACCTCGGATATGGTGCGTGGCATTGCCGCCGCCGCCGAGGAGCAGTCCGCAGCGTCGGAGCAAATCTCCCGCTCCACTGAGGAAATCAATGTGGTCGCTGGAGAAACCGCCGACGCCATGAACCAGTCGGCGCAGGCCGTGTCCGACCTCTCGCGCATGGCCGAGGACCTCAAGCGCATTATCGGCGACATGCAAGCAGCATAAGCCCGCCCAGCCGGTTTCCGGGCTTTCTGGACCCCGCCTCCGCAAACGTTGCGCCCGGAGGCGGGGTCATTGCGTTGTGCATTTGCGCCCGGCCAAGCCGGTCACGTCAAGAGGCGGTCTCGCTACGGGTCAGGGGCAGCCGGAGGGTGAAGCGTGCGCCCTGCCCTGGCTCGGAAGCAACGACAAGCGAGCCCCGATGGGTCGTGGTGACGATGAAGTAGGAGACGGACAGGCCGAGGCCAGTGCCCTCGCCGACCTTCTTGGTCGTGTAAAAAGGCTCAAAAACACGGTTCTGCCGCTCCTTGGGTATGCCTGGGCCGTTGTCCGAAATCTCCAACACAGCATGACCGCTCTCCACCCAAGCGCGCAAGCGGATGACCGGGCGGGGGGTTCCTGCCTCGATCATGGCCTGGGCGGCGTTACGCAGCAGGTTCAACAGCACTTGCTCTATCTCAGAGGGCTGACAGGGCACCGGCGGCATGCCTGGCTGCAAATCATATTCAATGCGTATCCTCTTGAAGTCGTAGTGCTTCCTTAAGTCGTAGTCATTTTCCGCCAGAGAGATGGCGTGCCGCACCACACCTTCCAGATCCTGGTCCGCCATGCCGGAATCGCTGCGGCGGCTGAAACGCAGCATGTTGCGCACAATACCTGCGGCGCGCTCTCCCGCCTCGCGTATCCCCTCAAGGTAGCGCAGAATGTTGCGCCGCCGCAGGTATTCGGTCATGTCCTCCAGGTTCAGGCCCAGGTTGGCGGCCTCTTGGCGGTTGCCCTCAAGGGCTGGGTCCAGACGGCGCTGCACCCCCATGGTGGACTGAAAGATGATGCCCAGCGGATTGTTGATCTCATGCGCCATACCCGCGGCCAAGCCGCCGAGGGAGAGCATTTTTTCCGTCTGCACCATGGTCTGCTGCACCAACTTCAGCTCGGTCACGTCGCGTATGAGGTTGATGAAGCAGGCCTCGCCCGCGATGTCCAGCCGCTGGCCCGAGGCCATGGCCGAGCGCAGGGCGCCGTCGGCCCGACGCAGCTGGAACCCGTAGTCCACCACCAGCCCCTCGCTCTGGATGCGCGCAATGAACTCTGCGCGCCGGGCAGGCTCATGCCATATTCCGAAATCAGTGGAGGGGCGCCCCAAAATGCGTTCGCGCGGGTGCCCCGTGAGGGTCTCGAAGGCCCGGTTGGCGTCCAGCACCACGGCGTCCTCCAAACGCACAATGGAGACCCCGTAGGGGGCCATGGAGAAGACCTTGGAGAACTTCTCCTCCGACTGACGCAGCAACTGCTCGGCTTGCTTGCGTTTGGTCATGTCGCGCATCACTGCGAGCAGCGTGTCCGTGCCGTCCACCTCCATAGAGGTCAGGGTTATCTCCGAGGGGAAGATTTCACCATTGTTGCGGCGATGACTCCATTCAAAACGGAGCGTTCCTTCGGCGCGCGCACGAAACAGTACGCGCCGCATGGCGACGCGGCTGTCCACGCCATCGGGCTGGCACGGGGGGGAAAAGTCCGCTGGGGTGCGCCCGAGGATGCCGCCGCGCTCAAGCTGAAACATGGCCATGGCGCTGGCGTTGCACTCAACGATGCGCTCGTCCACAATGACGAGAATGGTGTCGTGCGCGGCGGAGAACAGCAGCCGGAGTTTCTGCTCGCTTATGGCCAGAGCGGTTTCCACGCTTTTGCGCGCGCTGATGTCCTGCAGGATGCCGAGCATCCGCACGGCCTCGCCCCCTGGTCCGGACAGGAACACGCCGTTGGCATGGACGTGGATGTAGTCCTCTCCCTCACTGCGCAAACGGTATTCCGCTTTGAACTCCGCGCAGCGCGCAACCGCATCCTCCAACTTGCGCATAACCACCGGGGCGTCCTGCGGATGCAGGCGGATGGCCCAGAGGGCCACGGGACCATCCAACCCGCCCTCTTCAAGTCCCAGCATGGCGTTGATGGGGCCGCTCCACGTCACTTGCCCGGTTTCAAGGTCATAGTCGTAAAACAGTTGTCTAGCCGAGGCGTTGATGATGGCGAAGCGCCGCATCCAGTCCTGCACTTCGCGCTCGCGCTGGCGACGCTCGGTCACGTCACGGGCAACGCCCAGCACGCCAAGAAGATTGCCTTCACTGTCGCGCGTCGGGGTTTTGATGGTCTCAAGCAGGCGCACCTCTCCCGTTTCGGCCAAAACAAGCCGCTGTTCAAAGCGCAGCGGGCGGTTCTCGGCCAAGGTCTTGCGATCGCTTGCAAGAAAGGACTCCGCCTGTTCGGGACCGTCCACCAGCGTGTAGCGCGCTCGGCCGACAAGCTCGGCCTCCTTCACGCCGTATGCGCGCTCGAAGGCCGGGTTGCAGGTGAGGAATACGCCGTTGGCGTCCTTCAGCCACACAAGATCGGGGATGCTCTCCTTGAGGGCCTTGAGAAGCGCCTCACTGTTGCGCAGCGCCTGCTCCGAGCTCTCCCGCTCGGTGATGTCGCGGGCGATGCCCAGGACACCGATGAGGTTGCCTTCGCTATCGCGCGTGGGGGTCTTGATGGTCTCGAACAGGCGCTTCTCTCCTGTCTCGGCCACGGTGAGCCTCTCCTCAAAGCGCAACGGCGTCTCCTGGGCCAGGGCGAGACGGTCGGACTCCCCGCAGAGGGTCGCGGCATCCAGGGAGCTCTCCACATCGTGGTCGGTGCGGCCGACGATGCTCGATTCCGTGCGGCCGTACACGCGCTCGAAGGCCGGGTTGCAGGTCAGATACCGTCCCTGCTCGTCCTTGAGCCACACCAGGTCTGGTATGCTTTCCTTGAGCGCCTTGAGCAGGGCTTCGCTTTTCGCCAACCTGCGGCGCACGGCTTCCGCCTCGGAGATGTCGCGGACGATGCCCACGACGCGCTCCATGCTCCCGTCCAGCCCGGGCACGGGGCTGGCCACCAGATGGAACACTTTGCCAAGGCTCTGCACGGTTTCGTCCAGGCGCTCGCCCCCGATGCACCGGGTAAACAGACCCAGGAAGTCTGGCCGATGGCTGAATATCTCCAGCAGGGGGCGGCCCATCAGGCGTTCAGGCGTCAGCCCTATCGAGGCTAAGCGATGCCCTTCGACGAATTGGAACACGCCATGGGAATCAAGGGTGAAGATGACGGTGTCGGTGTTTTCGACGATGGCGCGCACACTGGCGTCGCGCTCCCGCAATTTCCGCTCGGTCTCGGTATTGCGCGCCAGCTCCCGCGTGAGCTCCTCATTTTTCTCAAGCAGTCGCCAACGCAGGCGCAGCGTGTGGATCAGAATGCCACACGCCAAAAGCAGCAGCACCATAGCAACCGTATCCTCGTGCCAACCGGGCGCGGACGCCCCGTTCCAGCCGTCCTGGAGCGCAAGGGCCGCCGCGGGGACAAGGGGCGCCATGAGACTGAACGACAAGGTAATAATGTTAAGCATCACCTTCTCTTGTGTTGCGGCCTGCGCGCGGGAGGCGCCGACACCGAGTCTTATCCATACTCAAAACGTTGTGGATGTCCATGCCACACCGTTTCAACCGCACCGAGACGACGCTCGGCCCGGCGGGGCCAACAGGGGATGATGTTTATGAAAACAGCCACCATTCCAGAGGAACTGCACAAGCGCTGCCCAATATGCCGCCAGCGGCAGCACCATACGGCAGACAGCCCGGGAAAGCGGCTTGCTTCACCGATCAACGCTCATTGACGCGTCCCCCACGGAGAGGTATAAGAAAATAGTGAAGATAAAGTCGGCCGTTGGGATTTTGTCACGCCAAAACCACCGTGCGGATGAGCTGCATGTCAGCGAAAAGTGCGCCACCGAAAATGGTGGGCTGCATCCGGAGCAAAAAATCGAGCGTTCGGGACGGGCATCGCCCGCCAGGCAAGATTATGTGGCCGCGCCTTGCGGACGCAGCCGCTTCTTGATTTTCCGCTTCCCAAACCGCTGCCGCGCTCGTTGCGTTCCCGCGTGACAAGCCGACGCGCGCCGCGCCACACTCAAGCCGGGAGATCCCCAAAATGCGCAAGCGCTCCGCCCTCGCCCCCATGGCCCTGACGGTCCTCATCGCCCTGGGAGGCTGCGCCAAGTGGCGCCCCTTTGCGCCAAACAGCGCCGAGGCCCATCTCTCTCCCACGCGCGGCAACACGGCCAGCGGGCTCATGACCATGCGCGCCCAGGGCGCGGAGCTGTTGCTCCAAGGCACGTTCAGCGGGCTCCCCCCAGGCGCGCACGGGCTGCATATCCACGAGGGCGGCGACTGCGGCGGAACCGCGGCGCGCAACGCTGGCGGGCACTTCAATCCCACGGGCGCGCGCCATGGCAATCCGGCCAGCCCTTCGCACCATCTGGGCGATCTGCCCATGCTCACAGCCGGAGAGGACGGCACGGCGCGCTTCCAGGCCCGCATGCCGGGGCTGCGCCTGGAGGATTCGCCCACAGGCATCCTCGGCCGCACCATCGTCATCACCGCCCGGCCGGACGACGGCACCACGCAGCCCACGGGCAACTCCGGCCCGGCAGTGGCCTGCGGCGTGATCCGCCCCAAGTAGGCTCCAAAGACCGGCTGCGGCGCGGCCAGCATGCCATGCTCAGAAAATTCTGCGGAGTCCAAGAGCTTCTGCAGAGCATGCTTGCCCCGGTCGCCTACAACGTCAGCCCGTTCAAGAATTCTGCGGAGTCCAAGAGCTTCTGCAGAGCATGCCCCCACGCGGCGATGCGGAGACTGCCCGAACCACGCGGGGCTTCCCTGCTGCAACCCGCCGCGCCAACACCTCTCAACGAACGACTGTCAACGTGGCCTTGGCATGGATGTTCACTCGGTCCTCCTGTCGGCAGTTGCGTTCTCGCAAACCCAACGGGACCGATTCGGGCCGGGTGGACAGCCTCCTATACCTTCACAGCTAGCGACCGGTGGCTCCGCCCGCTGTGGCCCGGCCCAGGTTCACATCCACGCCCAGCACGCCGAGCAGTTCGCCCTCCGGCGAGACGATGGGCGCGGAAACGGTGATGCAGTTCTCCTTTGTGGCGCTGGAAACATAGACCTCGGACACGGCCATGCTGCGCGTCTGCGCCGGCTGGGTGAACCAGGGGCGCGTGGACCAGTCGCGGCCCACGGTCGAGGGATCCTCCACCAGCCCGGCCGCGCCGCGCCCGATGTTCGACACAGTCTGCCGCCCCTTGGCGTCGGTGAGGTACACAAGCTCCAGCGACGGCTGCTGGTTCAAGGCCTGGCGCATGGCCGACTCCTGATCCTGGCGGCGCAGGGAGCGGATGCGCCCGTCCGCCGCGAGGTCCTCGACGATGGTCTGCACGCTGCCGCTGCCGATGAGCTGGAACACGGCGTTCATGCTCTCCAGCTCGACCACGCGTGAAAGCAGCCCGGCCACGGCGGTCATGGAGCCCTCGGCCCCGGCGAAGCTCTGCTCGCTGATGCCGCGCACCTGGCGCACAATGTCGGTGATGCGGCCGCTGGTGTCGGCCTGCTCGCCCGCGGCCTCGGCAAAGTCGCGGATGTGCCGTGCGGTATCGCCCGCGAGCTCCACGATTTCGCGCAAGGAGTCGCCGGAGCCCTGCGCCAGCTCCACGGCGCGGTCCACGCGGGCCGCCGTCTCCTCCATGTCGCGCTCGGTGCGCTCCACGCCCTGCTGAATGCCCAAGGTGCGCTGCGCCACTTCCTTGGTCGCGCTCATGGTCTTTTCCGCCAGCTTGCGCACTTCGTCGGCCACAACGGCGAGGCCGCGACCGGCGTCGCCAGCGCGCGCGGCCTCGATGGCCGCGTTGAGCGCCAGCAAATTGGTCTGGTCGGCAATATCGGTGATGACGTCCATGATCTTTTCAACGGCCAGGGCCTGGCTGCCCAGCTCGCGCACCACAGAGGCAAGATCCTGGGCCTTCTGCTCCACGGAGCGTATGGCCCCTACGGTCTCCTCCACGGCCTCGGACCCGCAGCGCGCCTTGTCCTGCGCGGTTTGCGCCTGGTCCACGGCGCTGGCGGAGCGCGCCACCATCTGACCAACGGCCTCGTCCAGGCGGTCCATGACGCCACCGGCTTCGTGCTGTGCTGCTGCTGCTTCTGCGCGCCGGCACCGCCGGATTCGGACAGACCGCGCAGCTCCTCGCAGGAGGAATGGATGCCGCGGATCGCCACGCCCAGAGTGCGCGAGGCGGACAACAGCCCCTCGCGCCGGGAGGTCTCGGCGTTCTCACGCGCGGTCACGGTTTCATCGCAGGCGTTGCTCACGGCTCGGGCCGCCTCGTCCACCCGGGCCAGCAATGCTGTCTCCCGTTGTGCAAGACTTTGATAATTGCTTACGATATTGTCGATCTGTTGGCTAAGCATAACAAAATTGTCCTGCGCGCCAAAGGCTTCGGAAGAGGCGATCACACCAGCGGCGGTCTTTATTTTTAAAAGCTTTTCCCGCAGGCTATGCAAATAATTCCGTGTTGTTAGGTAGATACGTATCAAACTACCCACACCCAAAAGAAAAAGCAGAGTTGCGGCAATACCTCCATAGTCCAACGCGATGCTTTGCAGACTTGTCAATTTGCCAGGAGCGGCCTGCAAGGCCTCCGACCCCGGAAAGGCAAGGACAATTCCCAGAGATAAAGCCGCAACAACCAGAGATAACAGGATGTTCAACGTGTGCTGCCGTGAATCCATGATGTTCCAAACTCCTTGGTGAAAAGCTGCCGTTCCAGCGCATGGAGCAAGAACCCGGCCAGTCGGCATCTGTGGAAGCTGCACGAAAAATATTGCAACCCGAGACTGATTCTTGCAAAATTCCGAGGTAAGTCCAAGATACGCATCGCGCTATTCCGAAAAGTCCACAGCAGCGCATCGGAGTGGAGATGTCTGACGAAAAGTCCACAAAGCGTTTGCGCAAACGCGCCCGCAAAGTCTTGTTCCGGCTGCTGCTGGGCGTTGCGGCGCTGCTGGTTTTGTGCGCGGCCCTTGTGCTTGCGCTGCCCTCTCTTGTCTCGTCCGACTTCGTGCGCGCACGCCTCGTTGCGGAGATGGCCAAGGCCACGGGCAAGCCCGCCCGCCTCGACGCCCTGTCCTTCGGCTGGTCCGACGGCCTGCGCGTGAAGGGGCTTGCCATCGGCGGCGGCCAAGTAGCCGACCCGGAATTCCTCGTCAGCCTCGAAAGCCTGCACGCCGAGGTCGGCATTCTGGCCGCCCTGCGCGGCGACGTGCGCCTGCTGGTGGAGTTGAATGGCCTGCGCGCCCGCGTGCCCGCCAAGCCGGAGCCGCCGCAAAAGCCCCTGGCCGAGATTCTGCAAAACGTCTTCGCCCTTGTGCGCGCCGGGCTTAGCCCCGCCCAAGTGAAGCTGGACGCCCACGTGAAGGTTGCCCTCTCTGACATGAGCATATTTCTGGAGCCCAAGCCCGGCGGCAAGGCTCTGGAGCTGCGCAACGTGCGCGTGAACATTGATGCCCCGGGACTGCGCAGCGCCCCCCTGACCCTTGCCGCAAACCTCGACGTGTACGCGGACCAGCGCCTCGCGGCCCCGGTGCGCTTCGAGGCCAGCATAGCCGGGCTGCTGACTCCGGCGGGCCGGGCTCAGCCCCGCCCAGGTGAAGCTGGACGCCCACGTGAAGGTTGCCCTCTCTGACATGAGCATATTTCTGGAGCCCAAGCCCGGCGGCAAGGCTCTGGAGCTG
>Ga0183099_1001119_pt1 | contig 16314 bp, 15 predicted proteins | sample Biomet1_FD_127788 | JGI IMG/M metagenome (GOLD analysis project Ga0183099, IMG submission 127788) | Microbial communities from bioreactor (seeded with anoxic lake sediment) at LBNL, California, USA - Biofuel metagenome 1 | ecosystem: Engineered > Bioreactor > Anaerobic > Unclassified ... | reverse complement strand
CCTTATTTAACTTCACCTGATCAAACTGTTCGGTATAGGAAAAAAGCGCACTGTCCTTATTTGTTCTAACAGTTTCCACAATCTCGCTTACCACTGCAAGGATCGCGGGGTCTGTCGCCTGTGCACGCTCTTCCAACTTGTTTAAAAATGTATCGCAATTCTCCGTGCCATATTTATATTTCTTCAACATACTTATGTCCATCCTTTCGCTGACATGGGACGTTTTGTCCGTCCCGTTAAGGTTTCACGACTTTAGGCGCTGAAAGGACAAAACTCTTCTTTAAATGATAGATCATTTAAAGAAGAAAGATTTATCTTTCAAATTTAGCTCTCTTCCCTTGCAATCTGTGCGGAGATTCGATCAATAATTTCGTCTATTTCCGCTTTCTTCAATTTAATACTTGCCGTATTTACAATCAGTCTCGCCGTAATCGGTGCAATATCTCTGACCACCTCAAGACCATTTTCCTTGAGTGTAGAACCGGTTTCCACAATATCAACAATCGCATCGGAAAGCCCCAACAGCGGTGCCAATTCCACCGAACCGTCGATTTTTACAACCTCAACATCCATGCCGAGCGACATGAAATATTCCTTTGTGACGCGGGGATATTTTGACGCTACGATTTTATGGGAATACCCCTCAAAAAAATCGGTTCCCTTTTTTGCGGCAAGTGCAAAGCGACATTTTCCGAAATTCAAATCAAGCATTTCATAAAAATCCTTGCCATTTTCCATAATGGTATCTTTTCCGACAATTCCGATATCACATACACCATGTTCCACATAGGTAATCACATCAGGTGCCTTTGCAAGCACAACCTCGACATCGTTTCCGATATTAAAAAACAATCGTCTGCCCTTGTCATGGAGCTCGGCGCAGTTATAATTTGCGTGTTCCAGTATTTCTACCGCTTTATTCTCAATGCGTCCTTTTGTCAGTGCGATTCTCACCATACAGATTATACCTCCTTTATACGTTCGGCAAACCCGTTCGCCTTCATATTAATCACCTTGCCGATTCCACGCTTTGCGGCGTATTGCAATGTGTCTTCTAACTTATCGAAACAGGAAAGTTCGCAGATTTCATCTGAATTCTCAATATATTCCTCCGCCTCCGAAAGAAACGACATGTCATAATGAACCACCGTATCGGGCAGTTTTTCCGTTCCACCCAAATGCAGTTTTGCCGCTGCATCGGAAATCAAACTTAAATAGATTCCGAACCCGGTTGCAGACCCGTTCATCTCAAAATTGTCGAGTAGCATATCATATCTGCCACCAGCAAGAACAGGTTCGCCTGCATATTCCAAATATGCACGGAAGACAAATCCGGTATAATATTCGAGTTTGTGGACAATGGCAAGGTCAACCGCAAGGTTATCACCAAAACCTGCCTGAAGCAGTGCGGTGTATATTTCATTTAAATATTCCAAAGCCGAAAGCGCTTCCGAATTTTCTCCTGCAAGCGAACGCGCCTTGCCGAACACTTCGCTTCCCCCAAATAGACGAGGGATTTTACGAATGATCTTGATTGCACGTTCCTTCGCTTCGTCACTCTCGGCACTTTCAAAAAAGCTGACCGAGGAAGAATTTTTTGCTTCCACATACTGACGCACAAGTTCGGTTTCTTCATCGGAAAGTCCCAATTTGTTGACAATGGCTTTATAGAATCCAACGTGTCCGATTTCCAACTTATAGGTGATTTTTCCACCAAAGTATTCACTCACTTTTTCGAGAGAACGCAATGCCGTCATAACACATTCAATGTCCGATTTCAACATATCACCGCCGATAATTTCAATGCCGGTCTGTGATATTTCGCTGCGTTTTCCTGAATAATCTGTTGAAATGCGAAAGACATTTTGGTTATAGCAAAGCTTAATCGGCATGGGTGCATTTTTTAATCTTGTCGAAACAATGCGGGCAATTGGCGTTGTGTTGTCGGGGCGAAGTACAATGAGCTTCCCGGTGGTGTCGGTTAATTTGAACATATTTTCTTCTGGAATAATTTGATTTTCAAAGTTGAACACATCATAATATTCCACGCCGGGCGTAACCACTTCGCCATATCCTCTTTTTTTATATATTTGAAAAAGGGAATCTCCGATTTCTTTGATTACCTTTGTTTCGCCGAATATCATATCCCTCATACCGTCCGGTATGTTTTTACGGTGTGTTTTCATCGAATTTCGGTTCCTCTCTAAAAATACTTTAGTACGTTAATACGTTATATGAGTATAATAGCACATTTTAACGACAGATGCAATAGTGTGGAATCACAAAAATATCATCATTGAAAACGAGATTTTTGTGTAATTCAGTTAAAACATTGACATTTGATTGGTTCTGGAAGATCACTCAACACTTTGTTCCGTCTTAAGATCTCAACGACTGCCTTGGTCAACGACGCCTTCTGTTGTAATTCTTCAATTGAGATAATTGTTTCCTTTTCAAACGTCTGGTACAGGTTTTCCGCTGCCGCATCTCCAAGACCGTTCAAGGATGAATACGGAAGACGTACTGCACCATCTTCAGGGAGAAACGCATGGGATTTTGATTTTCCGAGCTTTGGCGGTAAAAATTTAATTTTGCGTGCAAAAGCTTCATTGACAAGCTGTAAGGTGGCGACCATATCGGTTTCTTTCTGCGATGCCTCTTTGCCTTTTGCTTCGATTTCATGGATCGTTTTTTCAACATTGCCCTTTCCGCCAATGACGATTTCGGCATCAAATCCTCCTGGTGCAACCGTTAAGAATGCTGAATAGAAAACAAGTGGTTTGTGCACTTTAAACCAACCGAGGCGAAGTGCGGACATAACATATGCGGCGGCATGGGCTTTCGGGAACATATATTTAATTTTTTTGTCACGAACCGATATACCAGTCGGGAATATTCTGTTCTCGCATTGCCGCTTCATATTCCGGTTTTAATCCCTTTCCTTTTCGCACATCCTCCATAATTTTAAAGGAAAGGCTTTTATCCAATCCATGGTAAATCAAATAGACCATGATATTGTCACGGGTTCCGATTACTTCGGAAATGCCGCAGACTCCATTTTTAATCAATTCCTGCGCATTGCCAAGCCATACATCGGTGCCGTGTGAAAGACCGGAAATTTGAAGTAAGTCGGAAAAGTTCTTCGGTTTGGAATCCACAATCATTTGGCGCACAAATTTGGTGCCAAATTCCGGCATACCAAAAGTTCCGACATCGCTTCCAATCTCCTCTGGTCTTACACCAAGCGATTTTGTGGAGATAAATAGTTCCATGACATCGGGGTCGCTCAAAGGCACGTCGAGGATATTCATGCCGGAATACTGTTCCATTACTTTATATTTCGTCGGAACATCATGCCCGAGTAGATCGAGTTTTAGAATGGTATCATGCAAAAATTCAAACGCAAAATGTGTGGTTATGACCGAAGATTTCGCATCATCGGCAGGATGTTGTACGGGTGTAAAATCATACACCGAATATTCCCTTGGAATAACGATAATGCCGCCGGGATGTTGTCCTGTCGTTCGCTTCACACCAATACAACCGTTTGTCAGTCTCGATTCCTCCGCACGGTTTAATGAAACGTTGTGTTCTTCCGAATATTTTTTGACATATCCATACGCTGTTTTGCTTGCGAGTGTGCCTAGGGTGCCGGCACGAAAGACATTATCAGCACCAAACAGCACTTCTGTATATTTGTGGGCTTCTCCCTGTACATCCCCGGAAAAATTAAGGTCAATATCGGGGGATTTATCCCCGTTGAACCCAAGGAAGGTTTCAAACGGAATATCATGTCCGTCACGGTGCATGTCCTCTCCGCAAACAGGGCAATTTTTGGGTGGCAGGTCAAAGCCGGAGCCGACCGAGCCATCGGTGATAAATTCTGAATACTTACACTTTTTGCAGCGATAATGGGGCGGCAACGGATTTACTTCGGTAATTCCCGCAGTCGTTGCGGCAAAGGACGAACCAACCGAACCGCGCGAGCCGACAAGATAGCCTTTTTCTTCACTGTTTTTAATCAGACGGCGTGCAATGACATACAAAACGGCAAATCCGTGTTTGATGATGGAGGTTAGTTCACGCTCCAATCGTGTTTTGACAATTTCGGGCAGTTCTTCCCCATACCATTCATGTGCAAGCGCATTACAGTTGGTTTGCAGTTCCTCCTCCGCACCATCCATGTGTGGCGGATAGGTGCCCTTTGGAATCGGGCGAACCTCCTCCACCATATCGGCAATCAGGTTGGTATTGGTAACAACCACCTCATAGGCTTTTTCTTCACCAAGGTATTTAAATTCAGCAAGCATTTCTTCGGTTGTCCGCATATAAAGCGGAATGTGTTTATCGGCATCGGAATACTTTTGTCCCGCAAGAAGAATTTGTCGAAAGATTTCATCCTCCGGATCTTTAAAGTGTACATCTCCCGTCGCAACAACGGGAATATTCAATTCTTCCCCGATTTTGATGATGGTTCGATTGATTTGACACAGTGCTTCGGTATCGGCAAGTGTCCCTTTGTCAATCAAAAACTGATTGTTGCCGTTCGGTTGTATTTCAAGATAATCATAAGATTTCGCCATTTCAAGCAATTCACTTTTCGGTTTTCCCTCTAACACCGCCGAAAACAGTTCTCCCGCTTCACATGCGGAACCAATAATTAACCCCTCGCGATATTGTTCGAGCAAGGTTTTCGGAATACGGGGAAATCGGTGAAAATAAGTCAGATAAGATGAGGAAACAAGACGGTATAAATTCTTTAACCCGATTAGATTTTTTACTAATATAATCAAGTGATATGTTTTTAGTTTTTTCGGATCAGCGGAACCGCTCATAACACGCATCATTTCGGATACGGTTAGAATTCCTTCGGCCTTCAATTTTGCAATCATTTTATCCAATATCAATGCAAGCATGTGCGCATCTTCAAAGGCACGGTGATGATCAAAATCGCCGAGATTATAATGTTCCGCAAGGTTATTCAGCTTGTGGCTTTTCATTTCCGGATTCAAATAGCGGGAAAGTGAGACTGTGTCAAGGTAAGTGGGGGTAAAGGAAATATTGTATTTTTCCGCCGCAGCCCTCAAAAAGCTGATGTCGAAGGAAGCATTGTGCGCCACCAAAACATGATTTCCCGCAAACTCTAAAAACTTGGGCAGAACAAGTTCAATGCTCGGTGCATCCTTTACCATCTCATCCGTGATGCCTGTTAGTTTTACAATTTCTTCAGGAACCGGCATATTTGGATTGACAAATTCCGAGAATTTTTCAATCACTTCCCCATTTTTATACTTCACAGCTCCGATTTCGGTGATTGCACAAGTTTGCGGAGAAAGCCCCGTTGTTTCAAGATCAAATACGATGATTTCGTCGCTTTGAAAATCGGCATCCAGTTCTCCGTATACAGCACGTGCTGTGTCATCGACATAATAAGCTTCAAGCCCATAAATGATTTTAGGACCACCGCATTTTTCTGCGGCAATCATCACTTCGGGATATCCCTGCAAATTACCATGGTCGGTTACCGCGACGGCGGTCTGCCCCAGTCCAACACCTGTTTTACAAGATCCGGTGGAGAAAGCGTTGCATCCATCGTAGAAAGCGTGGTATGCAGATGAAGTTCCACCCGCTTTTTTTCCGCATTGTCCTTTCGTTTGATCCGTTTAATCAACGCAATCGCAGCGGGTTTCACAATGAGTGAGCCATCAAACTTATCGATGGTGGAACCTCCGCTAATCATCACGGCGGCACCGTTTTTTATTTTACTATATTGTTCCTCTTTTTCTTTGTCATAAATCATTTTCAAGATACAGGATGCATCATTATCGGTTACAAAAAAGCTGACAATGCATTTTTCACCGCTTCTGGTATCTTTCTTCTGATAGTCAAATATTTCTCCGCAAATGACAAAGCGAGGGCTTTCAAGTGTTATATTTCTGATTGGCAAAATGGAATCCACCGTTTTGAACTTTCCAGAAACAATCTCCATATCGTTGATGTCAAAGCGCATTTTTCCGGAAGAACAAATTCCTTCTTCGAAATTGACGGCAGCAGAGGTTTCTCCTCTACCGAACGAATTTTGAACAGAAGCTGCTTGTTCCTCCTTGCTTTCGGTGTGGATTGCTGGATGATATTCGAAGGTTGGAAGTGGATTGTCTTGTCGATATTGGTCAAAATCAAGGCTTGTCTGCCCGGTAAATTCAATTTTTTTCTCGATATCAAACCATTCGCTGATAATGTCGGACAGAATTTTATCACAGGAGGATATTTCAAGCAGTTTTTTTCCGCCGTTTTTCAGGTTGATAAAAATTGTGTCGCCCTCACAACTGACATCCGCCTCGTTAAAATCGGAGCTGCCATTGCTAATCACTGCATTTGCGAAAAAACCGTTTCCCTGGGCTCGTCTGCGCTTTAATTCCTCAATGATATCCCCAAATTTTGAAACAGAAAACGTTTCGCTTTGATAGGTTGGTTTTACTCGCATCCCATTCAGTGTATAGCATTCTTTGACTTTGTTTTCAATCGCTACTAAGGTTTCATAGGATATGTATTCGGAAAAAGCGGCTGTCGCTTCAATAAGGCGCATGTCTTTGTCCACTTTTAAAGACAGTGCCGTTATTTTTTCGATTGCCGCTTGTTCGATAAAATCGGGTTTATAAAGTGAAAATACTTCTTTGAACGTTCGTGCCATTTATTTTTCCTCTGTACTTTTTTCAATCTCGTCCATTAGTGTATGTAAGACATCCTCTTCCGGAATCGTACCGACAATCTCTCCCTTTCGAAAGAGAAGTGCGTTGCCGTTTCCCCCTGCAATGCCAATATCAGCATCAGAGGCTTCCCCCGGTCCGTTGACCGCACAACCCATGATTGCAACTTTAAAATTTTGGGCTACTTTGCCGGTTTCCTTGTGGTTTAAAAGCAAGGTTTCCAGTTGTTCTGCAATTCCGATTACATTAATATTACAACGAGAACAGGTCGGGCAGGATACAACGTTGATTCCCTTTTCAAGCCCGATTGCCCTTAAAATATCCCTCGCCGCCTTCACTTCCTTTTTGACGTCAGCGGTTAAGGAGACTCGAATCGTATCCCCGATTCCGTCGGAAAGTAAAGAGCCGATTCCGATAGCGGATTTGATGATCCCCATGCGTTCGGTTCCCGCTTCGGTTACACCGAGATGGAGCGGAATATCGGTTCTTGCGGCAAACAACCTGTTTGCCGCAATGGTATCGGAAACATCGGAGGATTTGATTGACACAACAATGTCATAAAAATCAAACTTTTCAAGAAGATTCACATGATACATTGCACTCTCCACCAAAGCTTCGGGGGTCGCACGGTTATACTTTGCAAGGATATGCTTTTCAAGGCTTCCACCGTTGACACCGATGCGAATCGGAATATTTCGTCTCCGGCATGCCAATACCACTTCCTTGATGCGTCCTTCGTCCCCGATATTGCCCGGATTGATTCTGATTTTATCAATCCCCGCTTCCGCCGCCTCAATTGCAAGCCGATAATTAAAATGAATATCGGCGACAAGTGGAATGTTGGTGTGTTCCTTTAAGAACGCAATCGATTTTACCGCATCTGCATCGGGGACAGAAAAGCGGACAATATCACAGCCCGCTTGTTCCAATTCTAATATTTGGGCAAGAGTTGCCTCCCTGTCCGCCGTTTTTGTAAAGGTCATGGACTGTACATAAACCGGAGAGGGTTCTCCAAGTACCAGATGATTCAATTTCACACTGCGTGTTTTTCTTCTTTCCGTCACTGTTTTCCCCTCTATATCTTTCCTCTATTTTTTAATCAGTCCTACAATATCGTTAAAGGTTACAAACACCATAAGAAGCAGTAGTAGCGCAAGCCCTGCAAGGTGTACATAGCCTTCATATTGTGGTTTTATCGGCTTTCTTCTGACAAGCTCGATCAACAAGAACACAAGCCGTCCCCCGTCAAGTGCCGGAAGCGGGAACAAATTAAACAATCCGACATTCATGGAAATCAGCACAAACAAATAGGCGAGCGCCGAAACTCCATACTTTGCGGTTTCCCCAATTTCACCCACAACGCCAACGGGTCCTGAAAGTGCTTTGGTTCCATATTTTCCTGCAAGCAAATCGATAAAGGAATTCCATATCATATCGATTGTGGAAATAGACTGACAGAAAGATTCCTGAATGACAGCACCAACATTTTTATCCTTAATTTCCGGAACAAAAAAGTCCGACCGTCCAAACACGATTCCTTTTTCGGTAATGGGAGGAAAAACCACCTTTGGTATCACCGTTTTTTTGCCATTTCGTAACACGGTGACATCGATGCTTTTGGTTCCAGCACGCATTGCCGTATAGACAAGGTCGCTGCGCACATTGATTTTTTTATTTCCGATTTTAACAATTTCATCGCCGATTTGAAACCCCTGATAGGTGGAAACCGCCTTGCCATCGTCCCCTGCAATCCGAAAGCGTTCGATTTTATTGGACAGTAACTGTCCCGAGGTCGCAACGATAATTGACATGACAAGAAATCCGGAAAGCAAATTCATTACAGCACCTGCCGAAATGACAATAAATCGCTTCCAAACCGGTTTTCGGTTGAGTGCTTTTTCCTTATCCTGCTCCTCAACTTCTTCATCTTCGCCGACCATGCTAACAAAACCACCGATTGGAAAAAGGCGAATGGAATAGAGAATATCGTCCTTTCCCTTATGAGAGACCAATTTAGGGCCCATGCCAATTGCAAATTCATTGATCCCCACGCCGCAGGCACGTGCAGTGAGAAAATGACCGAGTTCATGTACAAAAATAATAACTCCAAAAATCAAAATGCCAATTAAAATTGAAAAAAACACCAAAATATTCCCTCCGTTATCTTTCCGCAGACAGAAGTTTTCCCTCTGTTTTCTGCTCATGATATATCATTTTATCATATGTAACGGTTGTTACTTCCATACTCTTTATTTTTAACTTGTTTGTAAATAAAATCCCGCGATGTGCTGTCTGCAATCAGAATGTCCTCAAGCGTCAAGTTTTCTTGTTCTTGGCTAAGGGTATCGAGTGCAGATTCAATCAAATGAGTGATGTCGGTGAATTTAATTTCTTTCTTTAAAAATAAATCAACACACGCTTCATTTGCTCCGTTATAAACACAGGGTGCAATTCCGCCTGTTCTTGCCGCTTTTCTTGCAAGGTTAATTGCAGGGAAGCTTTCGTCGTCAACCTCAAAAAACGTTAACTTTGCGACCTTTGTAAGGTCAAGACGGGGGGTCAGCCCCGGTAATTTTTCCGGATAGGTCAATGAATATTGAATACAAAGACGCATATCAGGAACCGCAAGCTGTGCCAAAATTGAGCTATCAACAAACTCAACCATAGAATGTATCATGCTTTCTCTTTGGACGATTATCTCAATTTTATCTTCAGGTAAATCATACAGTCGCATCGCTTCAATTAATTCCAGTCCCTTGTTGACAAGACTTGCAGAGTCAATGGTTAGTTTTCTGCCCATGCTCCAATTCGGATGTTTCAATGCCTGTTCCGGAGTTACATCTTTAAGTAATTCATAAGTCTTACCAAAAAAGGGTCCACCCGAAGCGGTAAGAATCAATTTCTGAATGTATTTGCTTTCATTCCCGCTGATACATTGATGAATTGCACAGTGTTCGCTGTCAACCGGAAGAATGCAAACACCCTTTTCCCTTGCCTTTTTCATGACAATTTCACCTGCCGAAACAAGCGTTTCTTTGTTGGCAAGTGCAACATTTTTTCCAGCTTCAATTGCGGACAAAGTCGGTAATAATCCCGCAAAGCCGATGATGGAATTCAACACGGTATCAGCGTCACAGATTGAAGCAAGCTCACTCGGTGAATGTTTTCCCGCAATGAGCTTTGTGTTGGTATCCTTAATTTTCAGTTTCAATTCAGCGGCGGCATTTTCATCCGTCACTGCGCAATATTCAGGCTTCAACAACCGCACCTGATCTTCGAGTGTTTTCACCGAGCTGTTTGCGGAAATGCCCGTAATTTGATACCCCAAATGGGTAGCGCTTTCGATTGCTTGTTTTCCGATAGAACCTCTTGAACCCAAAATACATAGTTTACGTTCCAAAATAATTTCCTCTGTCCTTTCGTTTCCTATTTAAATATGGATAGAAAATCAGGGTTTCCCGACAGCATGAGCAGGAAAGGTGCAAGTGTAAGAATACTGTCAAACCGATCAAGAACACCACCGTGACCGGGGAATAGATTTCCGTAATCCTTAACATCATAGTTTCGCTTGATAGCAGACATGGTAAGATCGCCAAGTTGCGCCACAACCGAAATCACACTGCCGATAAAAAACAGCAGAAAATAATCGGGCGAACGTTCAAAAAAGACATGGGTAATATATCCAAAAATATCAAAGGATAAAGCACAGAATAAGATTCCGCCAATTGCGCCTTCTATGGTTTTCTTAGGGCTAATTTTGGGAATCAACTTATGCTTTCCGAACAATCTTCCGGTAAAATAGGCACAAACATCGGTTACCCACGCGCCGACAAAGATTAAGATATAAATCAAATATCCGTCGTCGGGAATATCTCGCAGTTTGATGATGCTGGTAAAGCATACCGTCACATAAAAGACGGTTGCAAAAACAACCCCAATGCTGTTTGTATCAATTTCATCGTTTGTGAAAACCGAGATAAAAAATGAATAAAACATAAAAATAACCGCACAAATTGCAAATGTGGTATAGGAAAAACGTCCGAGTAGCGGGGTTGCCACTGCAAACATAAGTGCGGGAATGGATAGGGCATACTTTTTCAACTGCCCCGTGCAATTCATAATTTCAAATGCCGCAATTCCGCAAAGTGCTGCGATAATCACATTGAACAAATAGGTTCCAGACAGAAAAAAAAACGGAATCAACAGCAGAGTGATAATCGACCCTGTAATGATGCGCTGCTTCATACCAAAAACTCCTTCTTTTTATCGCAAAACTATTTTTTACACGCCGCCGAAGCGTCTGTGAGTTTTTGCGTATTTATGCAGAATGGAATGAATCTCTTGTTTGCCAAGGTCGGGCCATAACGTATCGGTAAAATAAAATTCCGAATAAGCGCTCTGCCAAAGAAGAAAATTTGAAATGCGCATTTCTCCGCCCGTCCGCACAATGATGTCCGGGTCTCCTGTGGGTGTCGTATATAAAACACTCGAAATATCCTCCTCGGTCGGAGCAGTGATTCCCTTTTCCTGTAACAGTCTAAAGGCACGGCATAATTCATCCCTACCGCCATAATTCAAAGCTATATTTAAATTATATTGGTTTTTTTCCGTCACACGTTCGGATTCGGTAATTTTTTCGGCGAGTTCTTTTCCGAATTTACTTTGATCCCCCAAAAAGCGAACCCTGATGTTCTTTTTATATTCTTCATGAATACAATCATCAAGGTATTCGTCGAGAAGTGAAACAATTCCTTTGATTTCATCCTCGGATCGTTTCCAGTTTTCGGTCGAGAATGCATACACAGTAATCGTCTTTACTTCCGCGTCATAACAGTATTCAATCACTTTTTTAAAAGCGGCAGCACCTGCCGAATGACCAGCACTTCTTGGAAGTCCGCGCTTTTTTGCCCAGCGCCCGTTTCCATCCATAATAAATGCGATATGATTCGGTATAATATCGGGCAAAACAGTCGTTTTGTCATTGAATCTCGAAAATAATCCCGCCATAAAAGTAAGCCGTCTCCATCTTTCGTGAATTTACCTCAAAAAGTAGCTGTTAAGGGAGGGATGGAAAATCAGATTTCCATGATTTCCTTATCTTTCTTTTCGATGATACCGTCAACAAATTTAATGAATTTGTCGGTCATATCCTGAACTTCCTTTTCGGAATTCTTTTGTTCATCCTCAGTTAATTCGGATTTTTTCTTCATTTCTTTGATTCTATCGTTTGCTTCTCGTCTGATATTGCGAAGTGCAACTTTTGCTTCCTCACCGTATTTTGCAACCTGCTTTGTCAGTTCTTTTCTTCTTTCCTCTGTCGGCTGGGGGAAGGAAAGGCGAATGACTTTCCCGTCATTTTGTGGAGAGATTCCAATATCAGCTGCTGATATTTCCCTTTCAATCGATTTCAATGCCGAAGCATCCCACGGTTGAATGAGAATGGTTCTTGCATCGGGTATTTTAATTTCTGCCATTTGGTTGACAGGGGTCATTGTGCCGAAATAATCAATACGCACCTTATCCAATACACTTGGATTTGCTCGTCCTGCGCGAATTGTTCCAAGCTCAAATTCAAATGATGTGATTGTCTTTTTCATTTTGTCTTCATATTCTCTTGTTTCAAGCTTCATAAAAAAACCTCCTAAATGAAATTTATAAGAATCAATAATTTTCTACAATTGTTCCGATTTTTTCACCGGAAATGGCTCTATATATGTTCTCTGGATCATCAAGTCCGAACAATAGCAACGGAATGTTGTTGTCTCGCCCGAAGGTAGATGCCGTGCTATCAATGACCGAAAGCTGGTTTTTGATAATATCATCATAATTGATGGAAGCGATTTTCTTTGCGGTCGGATCTTTCTTCGGGTCTGCTGTATAAACGCCGTCAATGTTTTTTGCAAACAGGACAATATCTACATTTAATTCCGCAGCACGGAGCACAGCTGCCGTATCGGTCGAAAAATAAGGGTTCCCCGTTCCGCATGCAATAATAATGGTGCGACCGGATTCCAAATGATGTACCGCCTTGTTTCTGATGTAGGGTTCTGCAATTTGGTTCATTTGCAAAGCCGTCATAACCCTTGTTTCCAGTCCAACATGCTCAAGGGAGGTTTGAAGTGCAAGGGAATTGATTACCGTTGCAAGCATCCCCATGTGATCAGAACGGGTTCTGTCAATTTCTTTTCCCTCTCTGCCACGCCAGATATTACCTCCGCCCACAATGATGGCAAATTCGACACCTTCATCTTTTCCTCGCTTGATTTGTTCGCACACTTTATTTACAAAGCCGTAATCCAAAATCCCTTTTCCCGATGATGTCAATGCTTCTCCGGATAATTTCAACAGCACTCGTTTATACTTAGCCATACTATCATTCCTCACGATTCAATTTTCTTTTATTTTAAAATTCTATGGTTTGTTTTGCAAGATAAATTTTGTGAATTTTAGAATTTTATGTTTTCTTTTCTGATAAAATCTTCAAGTTCTTTTGCACTCGGAAGAGAAGTAATTGCCCCTTTTGCCGTTACCGTCAGTGCACCGACGGCATTTGCGTATTTACAGGCAAGTTTAATATCTCCCTTACTCTCTAAATATTGATACGTCAGTGCCGCCGTAAAGGCATCTCCCGCAGCGGTGGTATCAACCGCAATCACCGGGTAAGGTTGCAAAAATTCGCAATATTTTCCGTCGTAGATATAAGCTCCCCTGTCCCCAAGCTTCAAAACAATGTATTTTACGTTCATGCTGTTGTGAAGTTTCATCGCGGCATGCAGACAGGTATTCATATTGATCGGTTTTACACCAGTGTACGCAAAGGTTTCAGTTTCATTCGGTGAAAACACTTCTACTTTCGCAAGCGCCGAAAACGGAAAGTCCTTTCTTGCCGGTCCTCCGTCAATAAACACCGGCACACCGATGCTTTCTGCCTGTGAAACCGCAGATACAACAACACTCGGATTGATTTCAAACTGGGTCAAAAGCGCATCGGGATAGGCAGTAAATGCTTCCTCCACGTCCCCCGCCGACAAAAGCTCATTGGCACCGGGGAATGCGATAATGCGATTGGATCCGTCCTTTTCCACCAAAATGGAGGCAAGCCCTGTTTGTATGGTCTTATCAAGCTTGATATATCTCACATCGATATTGTCCTCAAGATATACCTTTCGCAATTCTACACCGTAATTGTCTGCACCAAGCCTTGCACAAAAAATGACTTCTGCGCCAAGTCTTGCCGCTGCAACCGCACTGTTAGCACCTTTTCCACCCGGAATAAAGCTGTAACCGTGCGGAGAAATCACCGTTTCTCCGGTAAGAGGCACTCTCGATATTCGTTGAACAAAATCTACATTTGCACTACCGACAACCAAAATTCTGGGTTTCACAAAAGCACCTCCGAAACGTTGTTTAATAGTCTATCCTGTTGCCATGATCAAAAATCGTAACCTTGTTTTCCCCTGTGGTTTTTTCCACATGCCCGACAATTTTTGCTTCAATTCCAAAGCTGTTTGCAAGCTGAATTGCCGCCGAAGCCGCATCGGGGGAGAGATATGCTTCCATTCGGTGTCCCATGTTGAACACCTTAAACAGTTCCTTTTTATCCATCCCGCTGTCTTGTTCAATCAAGTTGAACAGTGGGGCTGAGAACAAATTGTCTTTAATATAATGCACCTGTTTGCCAAAATTGCGGCATTTCGTTTGTCCACCACCTGTGCAGTGAATCAACCCGTGCAGGTCGCCTTTTGCTTCACAAAGCAGTTTTGCAATGAGAGGCGCATAGGTTCTTGTCGGAGAAAGCACTGCTTCGCCCACTGTGATATCGGTTTCCGGAAGGGAATCCTCTAATTTGTGTTTTCCGCAATAAACGAGTGATTTCTCGATTGTTGACGAATAACTTTCAGGATATTTTTCTCGATAATAGGGTGAAAACACAAGGTGTCTTGCAGCGGTAAGACCGTTTGATCCCATCCCCGCATTGTACTTTTCTTCGTAAATTGCTTTGCCGTAGGAAGCAAAGCCAACAATTACATCGCCCGCCTTTATGTTGTCGTTGTCGATGACATCAGTCCGTTTGATGCGGACAAAAAAAGTGGAATCAACGATCAACGTCGAAACAAGGTCGCCGACATCTGCAGTTTCCCCACCCGATAAAATCAGTTCAATTCCGAATTTGCTCATTTTTTCGGCAAAGGCATTGTATCCGCCTATGACCGCGGCGATTGCATCTCCGCCGACTCTGTGTGCATTTCTGCCAATGGTGTTTGACACAAGAAACGGTCCTTTTGCTCCAACGCAAAGCAGATCGTCAAGGTTCATGACCGAGCTGTCCTGTGCAAGGTCACGAAAGACGCTCAAATCGCCCGTTTCTTTATACTTTACATATGCAAGAGAGGATTTCGTACCCGCACCGTCGGCATGCATGGAAGCACAATATTCCTTGTCGCCGCAGGGATCCTCGTTCAATTTGCAGAATGCGCCTGGAAAAACGCCTTTGTCCTGGTTTTTCACCGCCGCATGAACGTCTTCTTTATCGGCAGAAACGCCTCTTTTTAAATATTCATTATTTACAGACATTACCAGTACCTCATACCATAATTTTTAATGAATTTTACTCATAATTATTATATATTATATACTAAAATATGCCTGATGTCAAATTTATTTGGAGCAATGATTCATACAGGGAATTTTTTTTAAAAAGGTCTTTTTTTATGGATTATTTTGTGATATAGTATACTTATCTTTAAAATGGGGGTTGATATACCAATATGCCGATAGCCGATACTCATATTCACTCGATGTTCTCCCCCGATGCGGACAGAACAGAGCACAATTCCATTGAAGCGATCTGCAAAGCTGCGATCTCGAAGGGAATTCGGTATATTACAATTACCGACCATTATGATGTTGATGACGTTGAAGGAATCAACAGTGATATCAACGGAATCGAAACAGCAATCCTTGTCGCAAGAGAACAGTTTGCAAAGGAAAATCTGCATCTTTTTTTCGGGCTTGAGCTTGCCCACGCAAATCAATATCCCGAAGAAGAAAAAAAAATCAGAGAAGGACATTCCTTTGATTTTTTGTTTGGTTCCCTTCATAAAATCACCGAAAAAAAAGACTTTTTTACGATGAAATACGATCAAATATCCGATGCTGAATTGAAATCGATGTTTGAGAATTATCTTGCAGAGCTCCTTACACTTGCGAATTTTTTTGACTTTGACTCGCTTGCACACTGTGCCTATCCGCTGCGCTATTTTGTCAAACACAAAAGAGAAACTGTCATACGACTCCCCGATTATTACGATGCGTATGCCGAGATATTCAAGGCACTCATTGCAAACGGAAAATCGCTTGAACTCAATACATCGGGACGAGAACAGTTTGCAAAGGAAATCTGCATCTTTTTTCGGGCTTGAGCTTGACCCACGCAAATCAATATCCCGAAGAAGAAAAAAAATACAGAGAAGGTACATTCCTTTGATTTTTTGTTTGGTTCCCTTCATAAAATCACCGTAAAAAAAGACTTTTTTACGATGAAATACGATCAAATATCCGATGCTGAATTGAAATCGATGTTTGAGAATTATCTTGCAGAGCTCCT
>Ga0183099_1001118_pt1 | contig 16329 bp, 8 predicted proteins | sample Biomet1_FD_127788 | JGI IMG/M metagenome (GOLD analysis project Ga0183099, IMG submission 127788) | Microbial communities from bioreactor (seeded with anoxic lake sediment) at LBNL, California, USA - Biofuel metagenome 1 | ecosystem: Engineered > Bioreactor > Anaerobic > Unclassified ... | reverse complement strand
AAGCAACTAAAATCTGATAAGAAAGTTGAGTCACCCCCCTCTCCTGAGAAGATATACGCCAACTCATCCGTGGAGATTCTGTGTCAATTCCTACAGGATTATTCAGCATCTCACAACGCAAGCCGTTAATGCTTACTCCGGCATAAGCCACCACTTTCATGGAAAGCAGGCAAACGAGCAATAATAAAGATATTTTCTTCGGCATTGTTATTAAGTTAATTGTTATTTATTCCATTTTTCCTGTGCATCAGGAAGTGATTTCCAGTCTTGTTTCACGTACTCTTTAGAAGCATCGGTCACTATCAAAACAAGATCATTACCTGCACGGTATCCACTGTCATTAATAAATTCGGTAACTTTGTTATCAAATTCTCCGATATATTCCAACTGTCCATTTACCGGACTATACCACCAAGCCTTTTTCTTTGATCCGGAAATTTTTGTCAAATCGATCTGAGCAGGACGATTAGTATAGTTATAAACCAAAAGGTAATCTTTTCCACGAGTAGCAATGACTCTTTCATAACGTTCACCATTAGTTCCGGCAATAACCGATTGATCAGGTACTCTATCAAAGAAAGGGAAAGTAAGCATCAGGTTTTTTAAATATTTCATCTGATTCATTCCAGGATCTTTCAATGCATCATACCAAGGTTTGGTTGCACCATAAGCCCCTCCCACTCCATTTGTCAACATCTGCATAACAGAATTATTTCCATATGTATGTCCAAACGAACCTGCGAAAACAGACCAGTAAGCATAACGACGAACATCATTTGCCTTCCAAAGTGGCTCTTTGGGGTTATGTAACCCCTGTGGTATTTCTTCATAAATAGGTTCACCATCAATAGTAGGTTTTAAAGGCTTCATAGCAAAGCTTTTTTCCACATAGAGCCAGTTGTCCTCTTCTGTATTTTCCTTAATAGTATAATCTCCGTCTCCAAAACGCTGACCGTAACGACGATGGCCGGATTGAAACATATTAAAATCTAACCATTCTTCATTATTGAACCAGGTAGCAGACGTGGTTCTTCCTCTTGGATGAAAAGTCATCAGGTGATTCTTATCACTACTTTTTATAGTCCTGGCAAGTGTAGTCCACACAGCAGTCTGAACATCACCGCGGATATCTCCTCCTATAAACCAAATGATATTAGGATTGTTTTTATAACGATCGCCTAAAAACTTACCATAAGCCTGAGCATCTTTCTCGCTGACCAAACCTTTGCTAACAGGAGTTCCCCAAACACAAACCATACCAATATATATACCTTTCTTTTCAGCAGTTTTGATGATATAATCCATGTGATCCCAGTAACCATAAACGCCTTTCTTATCAATGTTTTTAAAGTTGAAACCATCCGTCAAAGACCATTGACCATAGATATTCATAGAAGGAATACCATTCATCACCTGAATCTGAATTACGTTATATCCTTTCTGCTTACATTGCTCCAGATAGTATTCCACTTCGTCACGGTTAAGACGTTGAGGCATCAGCCAACCAGTTTCACCCATCCAAAAGAAAGGAGTTCCATTTTCGTGTTTCAGATAACGTCCGCCTTCATCAACCTTTAGTTTCCCGTTGTTCCAGGGGATATAAGTTTTCACTTCTTTATTCTGTGCCTGGATATTCCCACAGATTCCTAAAAGGAACAAACACACAATTGCAATGATTTTGTTTCTTCTCATCATTATCATTTATTTTTTATAGATTACGTATTCTTTACCAGCTTTTGTTTTTAAATCATACAGATAAGTATCTTTTATACTGAGCTTTGTTAGTTTTGTTGCATCCTTAATCAGAGGTGCGGGAACAGAAGGTACTGCATAAAGAGCATTTGAATTTTCTCCTTTTGCCTTTTTAAGTCCGTTTCCTTTCAATGGGGTAAGCGAACGCAAACGGCAATCACCTCCTAAGTGAGACTTGACAACGACTTTTTCTACTTCTCCATTCTTCCAAGAGATATTTAGTTCAAAGCCACCACGGGCAATCAACCCGTCAATATGACCTTCTTTCCATAAAGAAGGAAGTGCTGGAAGCAAATAAATAAATCCATCATGGCTTTGCATAAGCATTTCTGCAATACCTGCGGCACAACCAAAATTTCCATCAATCTGAAAAGGTGGATGAGCATCAAACAAGTTTGGATAAGTTCCTCCCATTTTCTTTTCATTACGCACCAATGACAACTGATTCGTAATTAATTTATAAGCATGATCACCATCGAGCAAACGGGCCCACAAACAAACTTTCCAACCCATAGACCAACCGGTGGAAGGATCTCCACGATGAATTAATGAAGTGCGGGCAGCCTGAAATAGTTCAGGAGTACGATAAGGAGATATCTGATTACTTGGAAATAATCCGTAAAGATGAGATATATGTCGGTGGATATCCTGTGGATCATCCCAGTCGTTCATCCATTCCTGCAACTGTCCCCAGCGACCAATCTGCATCGGTGCCATTTCTGCCAGTCTTTGTTTTAGGTGGTTGGCAAATTCAGCATCCACCCCCAACAAACGGGAGGAATAAATGATCTCACTCCACAAATCAAAAATCAGCTGGTTATCCATTGTACAACCTGCAGCTGTTGTTGACTCGCCATTACTTCCTGAATGTACATTTTCAGGAGAGTTTGAAGGACATACAACCAACCACTGTTTAGTAGGCTCTTTTACCATTGTCTGATCAAAGAATAATGCCGCACCTTTCATCACAGGATAAATCTCCCGAAGAAATTTCAGATCACCAGTGTATAAGTAATGTTCCCAAAGATGGCGGCACAACCATGCTCCCCCGGAAGGCCACATGCCAGAAGGTGCTTTATCCAACGCTCCAGTAATACGCCATATATCAGTATTGTGATGTAATACCCAGCCATCGGCCCCGTACATAATCTTTGCCGTTTCTTTTCCACTTTCAGAAACTTCTTTCACCATATTAAACAGTGGTTCATTCAATTCTGTCAGGTTAGTTACTTCCGACGGCCAATAATTCATTTCCACATTAATATTGCAGGTGTATTTACTGTCCCAGGAAGGAAAAAGTTTATCATTCCATATTCCCTGAAGATTAGCCGGTTGTCCGCCGGGTTGAGATGAACAAATAAGCAAATATCTGCCAAACTGGAAATAAGTAGCAACCAAATTGGCATCATTTGTTTGTGCAAAGTTCTCCACTCGTTTATCTGTAGTAACAGCAGGCTGTTTATTTTCTCCAAGGTAAAGAGACACACGATCCATATATTTTCTAAAAAAAGAAACATGTTCTTTCTTCGCTGTTTCATAGTCACGCATCAATGTTTTTTTCAGAAAACTATCTGCACATTCAGCTGAATTACCTGAGATATCTTTGTAATTCACAAAATTAGTTCCGATTGAAACATACAATATAGCCTCATCCGCTCCCTCTACAGAAAGCGTTCCGTCTTTATACTGTACTTTCCCATTGACTGCTTTTACAGACAAACGGCCCTGAAATTCAACTTTACCTTTCAGACCTTCGTGCCAGGAAGATACCCCCGAAAGAGTTACGCAATTACCTTCCGTATCAACTACCACATCTTGATGCGGAGAAGTGAAGAATGCATTAAAAGTAATCTTCTTTGCCGCATCAGCTGTAAGTCTTACCATTACCACCTGATCAGAAAAAGAAGTAATCATTTCACGGCGAAAACGAACTTCATCTACTTTATAAGAAACCAAAGCACGGGCCGAATCGAGACTTAATTCTCTGTAATAATCTGTATAACGGGTGTGTCCGGGAAATGCTATTCGCAAGTCACCAAATGTTTGGTAAGGCATACCGGAATTTGTCTTTGCCATAACCTTTTCTGTGGCCAATGTCTGAGCTTCAAGATATTTCCCTGCAAAGACCAATTCCCTTACTTTAGGGATATATTCCAATGCATCAGGATTAGCATTATTATTTGGGCGCCCTGCCCAAATCGTTTCCTCGTTAAGTTGAATTTGTTCCACGGAAGGATTACCAAAAACCATTGCTCCAAGACGGCCATTCCCTAAAGGTAAAGCTTCTGTCCAGGTTGCTGCTGGTTTATCATACCACAATTTATACTCATCAGCAGTTACTTTAATAGGTAACAATAAGAATGAGGTGGATATAAAATAAACTAGCTTACGTGATATAATATTCATACTATTCATCTATTTATTCAAACTGTCAAGTAGTTTTTCTAATTGCTCGAAAGATCGGATTGCATTATAGGGAAGTTTCTCCCCTTTTTCTCCAAAGCTAAGCATATTAGCTGTGGGTTCTATAGTAACTTTGCTTTCATCCTGCATTGATTGGTTCAATTGAAAGGCATTCGTAAAAAAATCATATACAGCATTGCGTTTATTCGGCCCGAAATCATGACCTTCTTCAGGAAGATGAACATTTGTAACCTTCTTAGCTGCTCCATAATATTCATAAATATGCCGGATAAAAGGATACTCCAAAGTTGGAACCGTACTGGTCCAGTCCTTACCGTCAGAAACAATAAGCATAGGTTTTGGAGCATTCATTGCAGCTAGTTCAGCATTTGTGGTACCTCCGCAAGCATAGAATACAGGCAATCCACTTTCACAAGGACATCCACCATCAAAGTGAGATGACAAACTTACCACTGGAGCTAAAGCCGTAAAGCGTTGATCAAGCACCGTAAGCAAAACTGTTTGGGAGCCTCCTCCCGAGCCACCGTTAACTCCTATTTTATTTTTATTCACATCCTTACGAGTGTACATAAAATCAAGAATGCTAATTCCATTTAATGCCTGAATAACCTGTGCCACACTCTTATGATGTGCTTCTTCCGGGAACTGCAATAAAGATTCTCCCCATGCAAAAAGATCGTAATCAACACAAATAGCACCCATTCTAGCAAGGGTAGCCATACGTTGTTGTTGATCTTCCCTATATCGACCTTCCTTAAAATGTCCATTCGGACAAATAATTAAAGGATGTTTTCCTTTTGAAACTGGCTTATAGATAGAACCACAAACATAAACTCCGGGAAGCGTTTCCTGTGAAAAGTTTTGCACAGAGTATCCATCGTATTTCCTTTCTTTTGAGATTACTGGCTTAGTCTTTACTCTGGCATTTAAAAGCACATCTATTCCTAAACGTTCTCTAACCTCTTTTCGCAAACATTCTTTCCGAAGATTCCATTGTATTGAATCTGAATAAAGAGAGCTTAAATAGTCCAACATCTTCACCCCGTCTTCATCTGTGCGACGGGCATATTCATAGTTCTTTATTTTATAATAATTCCCGTCTTGCTTCACAAATTTATAATCGAAAGGAGCAAGCACATTTCTCAGACTCTCCTCTAGTGAATAAGGACGAATACGTGAGTCGGCATAATCAAGCATTTTTCCATCCACCACAACATCTGTCCATTTCAATCTTACATTGAATCGTTTTGAAATGTCCATAAGTACTTCTTTGAGTGGCTTCTGATATTTATTATCTGAATTCTGCTGAGCAAAAAGAGTACTCCCCGAAAGAGCTAATGTCGCAGATAGTATGACTACTTTTATATTCATAATGTTATGTTATTTCATTTAACCCAAAATAGATTTATTCTTTTATAATGAGATTTTCTTTGGTATAAGAACTTTCTTTATCCACAACTAAAGGCAGACGAATAAGGTAATTATGCATTAGAATAATGTCTTTATTATCTCCTTCGAGAAGAAGAAAAGACCGGCTTCCTGCCTGTGGGTAACATCCCTGAATAAGGCAATCTTTTGAATCAGATATTTTCAGTAAAGGAGCATTAACATTGGGTGTTTCTGTTGTTATAGCGTTCAATTCAATGTTTTCTGCATGAGAGAATTTAAAAGCTGAACCAATTTGTGCATCAATACGGACATTGTTTAGCTTCAGGTTCTTTACCATGTCTGCTTCTAATCCCAGCTTCGATTGGATATTTATATTATTTAAAGAAATATCGCTAACAGGCATTTCTTCTATTCCCAATATCTTGACAGCAGTATTAACATTTGTTCCTGTGAGATTAGAAATATGAATATTCCGAAAAATAGGTGTGCGCTCAGAAACAGATTCCTTATCCATTTTACTATAAAAAAGATTTAAAACAATTGCTTCATTTTTAATATTCTTCATCACAATATTGTCAACACGTATTTCCTCAACAATACCTCCACGACCACGAGTTGATTTAATACGGATACCTCTGTCTGTTCCGTCAAAAACACAATTAGAGATGGTAACTTTCCGTACATCTCCACTCATTTCACTACCAATCACCACTCCTCCATGACCTGAAAGCATTGTACAATTGGTAATTGTTATATTCTCACAAGGCACACCAATCTGACGAGCCTGCAAATCTCTTCCTGATTTCAGGGTAATACAATCATCTCCCACTGTGATATGACAATCCGAGATATGGACATTCTTACAGGAAGATGGATTTATGCCGTCCGTATTTGGTGAAAGAGGGTTATTTATGGTTATCCCCGTAATTGTTACATTCTCACAGAATTCAGGATTAACTGTCCAAAAAGGAGAGTTCACAATCGTAATACCTTCAATCTTTATGTTTTCGCATCGGATAGGTTGGATAAAAGAAGGACGAAAAAAGCGACGATCCAGTACCTCTTTATAATCTGCATTAGTTACGTTATAAAGATCAAGATCTTTGTTTGCAATGTCCCACATCGGCTGGTATTTATTCAGATCCTTAATTCCATTCTTTTGAAGATCAACCAGTACACGATAAAATTCCGTCCACCATTTCTTTCCCTGACCATCAATTGTGCCTTCACCTTTGATGGTAATATCATGTTGATCTACCGCATAGAAAAGAGGAGAAAAACTTTTCATCATTACTCCTTCATATCTCATTTCCACAAAGGGAAGATAGTCATCAAAATTATCAGAGAACAATAACGTAGCCCCTGCTTCCAGTTCAATAGTTATATTACTCTTTAACTTTACTGCTCCAGTAAGGTACTTGCCGGAAGGGAAAAACAGGGTTCCCCCTCCTTTCACTGAAAGTCTATCTATGGTTCTATTAATCAATTCGGTGTTCAGCTTAGTTCCATCAGCTTTAGCTCCGGCTTTAAGCATATCAACTCTTTCTGCATGAACCAGAGTTCCACACAGAAATACTAAACAAAAGGTTAAAACAAGTTGTTTTATTCTCATTTCTATTAGTAAAAGGTTATTATTTTTTTACAGTAAATGTCTGTTTACCGCTTTCCATAACATATTTTTCCTTATTAGGAAGAATAATTGTGGCAGAACAATTCACAGGAATTTCAACATTCATTGTAAAAAGTCCATTTTCAGCTTTCCAGTTCACAGCCACTTTCCCGTAAAGAGTGTTATAAGAAGCTGAAACATATTTAAGATCACCCACTACCTGCGGGTTAATTACTAGCTTTTGAAAACCAGGTTCGCTTGGAACCGGTTGTATACCTGCCAACCATGCATAGAACCATTCATCAATCTGTCCCATCATAAAATGGTTCCATGAAGTTCCTTCTCTAGGATCCCATTGTTCGGTAAGAGTTGTTGCACCAAACTTAACCTGGAAACCATAACCCGGTGCATCTTCATGATTGTTCATCTGATACATCACCTCGTTCAAACCATTTCTTGCAAGAGTCTGGAACAGATAGCGGTTACCAACGTCACCGGTAGTCAGACGATTACCATGTGCTTTGATATCTTTAACCAGATTTGCCAGAACATCTGTTTTATATTGTGGTTCCACGATGTCCAGAAACAATGGTATTGCATTAGAGCACTGACTACCATTGCCATATTGGCGAGTATTCACATTAAAAAACTTATCATTATATGCCTTTCTAACCTCTTTGGCTAATTCGGCATAATGAGCTTTATCTTCTTTATTACCAACCATATCAGCAGCTTTGCTTAAGAGTTGAATATCCCATAAATAATGAGCACTAGCAACTAAAGGAACAGGTGTATTACGAGAAAAACCGGCTTTCTTACCATCGTAATCATACCAGTCGCCCAGTCCATGAGAAACAATGTGATTATCGGCACGTGAAGTGAGGTAATCAACATAGCGTTTCATTATGAAGTAATATTTTATAATAAGAGAATTGTCTCCATAATAGTCATAATACATCCATGGAAGAATAACTGATGCACTACCCCATTCAGGAGAATCCTGAAAGTCGCCTTCAAATTCCACATACTCTGGTGCAATGCTAGGCACTAATCCATTTGCATGTTGTGCATCACACATATCCTGCATGACTTTAGGAATAAACTTTGTGAGGTCGTAATTAAAAAATAGTCCAGGGCCATTGAGGTGTGTTTCTTCCAACCATCCCAATTTCTCACGGTGCGGACAGTCAGTAAATACACCTTGCATATTACTTCTCATCGCCATACAAATAATACGATGAGCATCATTGAATATTTTGTTTGAACATTTAAACTCGCCAGCATCTTCAGCAGAATTATAAACGAAACAAGACTGAATCTTTTTGATCAAAGGTAGATCTTTATTGGTTTTATCTCCTTTAAAGCAAGCACCTTCAACCTGAATATATCTGAATCCGTAATATGAAAAGCGAGGATGCCAGTATTCATCTCCTGCTCCTTTAAGAGTATATTCATAGTAATGTTTACTACCAGTGTTTTTCTGGCTAACGGTTCCGTCCGGATTTAGTGATTCACCTACGGTAAGGCGGACAGTTGTTCCTCTTTTACCATTCACTATAATTTCCGGAAAACCTGACAGGTTCTGTCCCATATCCAAAACATACTTACCGGAAAGGTTATTGATAAATTTTACACCATAATGCTCCATAATCTTTATTGGAGGAGCTTGTTGTGGACGAAGTTCTCCTTTTGGTGCTTGCTGAACAACCACCGAATGCCAACGACTATCATTAAAGCCCGGTTCGTTCCAGCCTTTTTGCTCCAGACAAGCATTGTAGTCTTCTCCACCATAAATACTATTGAATGTAATTGGGCTGAAAGAATATTTCCAGTCGGCCCCCGAAATGATTTCTTTAGTTGAACCATCAGAATAACTAACAACCATTTTAAAAAACAATGTTGGAGGTCCAAAACTGATCTGAAGTTTGCGGTAACGTCCACCGCCCTGTACATTATAGAAACCATTTCCTAATAATATACCTATTGCATTGGCGCCTTTTCTTAAATTTGCTGTTACGTCGTAAACATTATAATAAACTGTTTTATCATAATCACTAATCAAAGGAGCAAATTCACTATCTCCTATTTTCTTTCCGTTCAAAGAAAACTCATAAAGACCCAGTCCACAAACATAAGCAGTGGCCTGAATTATCTTTTTATCTGCTGTAAATGAGCGACGTAGATAAATACTCTTGCTTGAAACAGAATCAATAGCTCCCCATAAAGCCTTATTTTCGGGTTTCTTTAATACGGTTGAATGAAAATGTCTGCCAGAAGGCAAGTTCGCTTTCTCTCTGGAGATGAATCCAATCCATTTTGCATTAAGAAAAGCTGCAGAAGGAGCCAACCGAAATTCAGCCATTTTACTCCAGGATGATGGTTTATCGTGTTCATCCCAAACTTTTACCCGCCATGTATATTTTACAGCACGTTCCAGTTTGCGGTTCCCTGAATAAAGAACAAGCTGACTCTTTGCTGATGTTACTTTTCCTGAAGACCAAACCAGATCATTCTTCCCATTATCTGCCTTATAAACTTCAATAAAATAAGCCGACTGACGTGAACCCGAAACTTTAGACTGCATCTGCCAGCCAAAACGAGGGTGCTCAACATCAATTGTCAAAGGAGACTCAGAAAGTTCACAAGTCATCTTTGTTACTTCAATACCTCTTACAAAAGAAGGAAAGAAGGCTATTATTAGGCAGAATAATATGATAATCCGGTTTTTCATAGACACACCATTTTTAAAATTACAATACATCTTCACAAACTATCTTCTTCAAACGGTCTGATTTTGCAACCTCTGTACCGTTGACAAATATACGAAAACCTTTTCCAAGATGGTAACGGCTACCATCTTTATCCCAGATAATTGTCAGATTCTTACCATGATACAACACATTGTCCAGGCAGAACCAGTTCCATTTATCTTCAGGAATCAAAGGATTTACTTCGATAGAATTATCCATACGAGGACGTAAGCCAACTAGCCCGGTAATAATTAAGTCATTGAATGTGGAATGATTATAATAGCGGCTTCTCTCCTGATCTCCTTTTAGCCAGTAACCGGTAACTTCGTCAAGATATTCTCCTACATACGGACGGCCACGATGATATTGAGATTCTACATAAAGTTCCATCAAACGGAAATAAATGCTATCATTCACTGTTGTCTGGTTATAATTGTTCATAAAATTAGCCATCGCAGTCATGGTTTGAGCAGAAGCAAAAGGCCATATAGCACCATCCCATTCACACTTGCAACATCCAGCCATACGGAATCGGTCGTGCCGACGTTCAGCAGTTGTCAATCCATAAGGAGCTAAGAACCCACCTTCATCCATTACCTGCTTCCAGGCACCATCATATTTATTTTTATCGGGAAGATTAAAGTACCAGGGAATGTAACCAATAGCTTCGCGGACATTAGCCAGTGAATCGGTACGAAGAGTTTCAAAGAATCCGTGTTTCACATTCCAAAGATTATTCTGTACCAATTGTTTCAGCGTATCAGCTTTGTGCTCATAAAGTGCTGATTGTTCTTTCTTCCCTGCAAGTAATGAAATCTGTGACAATGCGCAGGCATTACCATACATATAACTATTAATTGTAGGACGGGCATATTTCTTTTTACGACCACCACTGATAGATTCTTCCATACCATCCTGCACATCGCCCTGCCAGAAAAGTCCGGAAGACAAGCGATTGGTACTTTCCCAACGTTTATATTCGTTTTCCAGATCAGGAAGCATATTCAGCAAATACTCTTTATCACCATCCACTTTATAGCGATTAAGAATTGCATCGGCAGCCCAGGAGCTAAATTTGTTCATCTTCTTCATAGGTTGTCCCGCATTTCCACGATACCAAACGTGAATATACTGATCAAGAAACTCCGGATTACGTAACCAACGTGATTCATTGATATGATGTCCCAAAGCACAAGCTATGAGGTTATACTGATCAGCATATGAACGGTCAACCAAAAATTCTGTCATTGCATATCCCACCGGAGTTTTCTTAATGTGCTTGCGTAGACTCCACCAGCGGAAATAATACATCTCTTCAAAATTCTTTTGCGGACATTCAAACAATGGAATGTTCTCCTTCATCCATTCGCCAGCCTGAGCATTTGGAATGGCCTGAGTAATATTCTCATCTTCCATTCCATTAAAGTAATCAGCATAGTGACCGAAGTTTTCATATTTTAAAACTAACGAAGTATTGGGAGTAACAGATGATGTTTTAAAATCCTTTATGTAATATGATACCATTGGTTCCTCATCCCCTGCATTGGGCAAGTCATAATCCTGATCGGCCGGAGTTTCTGGAGTTGGAAAAGTACGAGGCACACCTGTACGGAATGCTATCCTTTCAATAGAATGTACAGGAGCAAAAAACATACGTACACCAACGCGTTTACCATCTACGGTTACAATAATACTACGGTTAGCCACAGATAACTGAACTTTTACATCATAAACTTTACCCACTTCATAGCTTATCATATTAGAGAAACGAGATCCACCTTTAGCTCTAAAATAACCGTCGGGAGTAAGATCCAAACGAGAACAAGCTATTCCGTTCTCATCAAGGAACTCTATTTGAAGTGTACCTTTATCCATCTGATCAGCCTGCAACTTAAAGGAAACTTCCAGTTCAGAAGTAGCAGGAATCTTACGTTCCACCTTAGCATAATCGAATGGATCTTTATCTTTTAACGTCAACCAGTTAGTGCCATTCTTTTTTTCCAGAGTAACCGGAGCCCAAAGGGGAGAATAAATATTCCAGTCGGTCAGTTCGTTTACAGAACTGTATTTATCAAAATTATCGTCAGCCTGAGAAAGGGCATTTTGCCTGATAGGAACCTGAATGCGGGAAACCCACATATCTTCCTTGTTCATACTGTAAGCCACCCATAAATCACCATCCGGCGGAGTACCATTACCTTCCTGTATACCTCGTACATATTGCGGACCGTATGATTTATAATTTCCTCCGTAACGCATTGGGGTAATTTCACCATTAACTAGATTAAGCGTGGTATATTCCAAACCATCCATACTTGTTGATATAGCAAGCGGCCAGCGAAACTCAGAAGGATTGTATACAGTAGCATATGTGCCGTCGGTAAGACGTTGTCCCCATATTTTAGCATTACTATTTACAAAACCTTTAGCTCTTTCCACAGGCTCAGTCCAGGTATTGCCTCCGTCTTTACTAATGGAAGTCAGTGCATGTTTCCACAAACAAGCCACTGTTCCGTCGGGCAAATGGTAATAACAAAAAGCCTTATATCCTTTCTTCAAAGGAATTAACGGATCATTCCTATCTGCTTCTTCCACCCATTGCATCCTATAAAGAGGATTATCCAGAATTTCCTGACAAGCTTTTACAAAACTCTTATCCCTACTATTTTTAAAATAAGGGTAATCTGTATTTTTTTCATTGAAACCATGATTGTAATAGATGAAATAGATTGGTCCAAAAGATCCGTCCTTCTTTATTTCCCTTACCACACGTCCAATTCCATTTCCATCATTCGGATCATCTTTCTTGTCCAATGCAACCCCATAGAAACCCATTGATATAAGCTTGCCCGATTTAGAAACATAAAAGCCTACACGCTGGTGCATAATAGCTATCAAATCCTTTGCCACGCCGGGATAATCGGGTTTCGTATATCCATCCGGCACATGATAAGGAGGAAATAGAACTACAGGATTTGACCAATTATAGCCATCTTTAGAAGTCATCAAAAGGGTACGTGAAGAAGGTACATGCTCATCTTTCGGATCTGAAAGATAGTGCATAAAGAACTTACCTTGCCAATAAACCATCATCGGCTGATGGTTGTATGTCCATCCGTCTCCGTTAGAAGCATCGGGATGTTCGCGATTGGCTCTCATTACCTGAATATTGTGTACTCCTACCACAGGCGAAAGCTGTCCGTCGTGATAAGCTGGATTGGAAAGTTCCGTTCCTGTGTAGTGAATCTTATTTTGTGCCGTAGCAACTATTGACAGAAGAAAAACGGCTACCAGCGAACATAATGATTGGATAAATCTATTCATTTCTTATTTAATGCTTTGATTATAGTATTCTTTTCAACTTCAAAAAGAGGTCTCTATTTTATTTTGAGATGTTTCTATCTCAATAACTAATTACGATTCTTCAAAAGCTTAATGACAGCCGAGCGCGGAACTTTTATAATTGTTCCGTGCTTGTGTCCCTGAGGAATCTTTATTTCATCCGTTTTATCTTGAAAATGAATAAAATCGGAAGTTTGCATTGCTCCGAATATTTTCTTCTCATATACATCAAAGTAAATCAGATAATTATTAGCAATTTTAGCAACAGTAGGACCTTCTACAAAACTCTCAGTAAAGGGGACCGATGCAGGAGAATAAGGGCCCACAGCAGATTTACTAAAGGCTACTTTCAGATTTCTCATGGCTCGTGTGTTATCTTTCATTACAAGTATATAATCATCTTTATCACGTTTTACAATTGTTGCGTCAATTACACTAAACCCTGGATCATAGAAAAGCTTTGTTTCCGAGATAGTTTTAAAGTCCTTTGTTGTAATATAATATAAGCGATGATTGTTATTTTCTTCTTCAACGCCTCTTTCATAACGATTGGGAACACAAGAGGCCCACACAACGACAAATTCTTTTTTGGCATCATCATAAAAAATTTCCGGTGCCCAGACATTAACCGTGGTAGGTTCTTTTGCCATAACAGGAATTATTTTTTCATCAGACCAATGAATCAAATCTTTTGAATGAGCATAACCAAATCCAAAGTCGCCTTTCCAGCTAGAAGTCCACACCAAATGAAAAGTTCCATCAGGAGTACGTGTTATTGATGGATCACGCATTACCTTTTGAGTCCCAACTTCTGGTTTTAACCAAGTCCCGGCAATACTGTCCCAATGGATGCCATCTTCACTATATATATAACGCAAACCTTCATTAGCGGGTTCGTGAAATGATGTTGAAAGATATACTTCAGACTGAATCGTTTTACAAGAGAGTAAAAACAAAAAAGACAGAAAAAAAACAGATTTAATTATATTTACCATATAGGGATTAGCACTTTAATGAATTACGCACAACAATATTAAAAAAGACGCTTTAGCTGGTTGTTTGTACTCAATCAGTTTTATATAAAGGCTATGCCTGAAATTTATTGTCCAATAATTCAGATTTATTGGGCAATGGTTTATAAATTATTGGGCTATAAAATAAAATGATTGGTGAATAAAAAATCGGTCAAAAAAAAGTCCCCGGTTATCAATAGTACGATAACCGGGGAATTTCTATAGATAATGGAAATCAGTGAACTATTGCTTCACACCTTTAGCCTTAAGACGTTTTGCCCACTCAGCTCTTTCATTAGTCAAATCATAGCCTCTTTTAGAAAGATAATTATTGATACGACCTTTATATTTACCAAATGCCTCATGCTTCTTGTTAGAATTCTCAGCATCCATTGCAAATTCTCGTGCCTCTACAAGCCATGCATGAATTTGCTTTTTCTCATCCTTTTTCAATGAAGGAATCATATCTAAAGTGGCGTCATAGGTTACTTTTACAACACCATAAGTCATGCCATCCTTTACAGCTTCAACCTGAGCATCATTCAGATACATAGACAAATCTGCCGGAAAAGCAAAATGAGAACGGTAAAGCGTGGCGTCTTTCTCATGATCAATAGCCGAAAGAGCATCACTCTTTTGAGAGCCAGATATACCAGAATCCTTCACTTTCTTTACTGCCGCATCTCTTTTATCATAAATATCACTCAACTGAAAGTACTTATTTGCGATAATATTGCGAACATCCAGTGCAACCGATACACTTTTTAATCCTAACTTATCTACAATCTTCTGTGAGCGCCCTTTTATAGACTCCACATATTTAGGATCACGGTTAAGTGAATCCAGTTCAGTTGCAAAAGCTGTGCTGGCAAACAAAAAGAATAACGCAGCCAAATGCAAAAACTTCATTTTATTTTTTCTCATAATTTGCTGTTATTACATCAATGAACCTTTTTTTGCTAATGTATCAAAGTTATTAGCAGAATTTGTCCAGTCAACCTTCTTCTTGGTATCAATACCATTTATATATTTTTCAATGTTGGTATAACCATCACCCGTGCAATCCTTATTAGCATCAGATGGATCATTAGGATTCAACCCGTTTGCTTTTTCCCATGCATCAGGCATACCATCATTATCACTATCTTTGTATGCTTTTCCTTTATATTCAGGATATCCGCCAACTTGTTTGATATCTGTGATGATACCTTTCTTATAAGAATCTTTTGGTAAACGACGGTATTTAAATTGATAGAAAGATTCCGGATCTAATCCTTCTTTATAATAAGCCTTACCTGTTTTTACTTCTTCAACAATACGTTGGTCAATAATGTCTCTCTTAGGAAGAGTTGCACCAACATTTTCCATTACAAAGGTATAAGCATCGTTTGCAGACATAATTGGGAATGCAGGCATTGGGAATGGTTCGTTCCATTTCATGCTAGCAGTATAACCATCTGTATTAGGTTGTTCTTCAACCTGAACACCACCGGCCCAGTTATCTTTAGTTACTGTATCGTTACCTTCAACAACATTACCGTTGCAATATACACGACCAAATACATAATATCCTAATTTACTACGACCAGCTTCAGGCTTAACAAGACGATGAGCAATAGCAGTCTTCGGAGTCAACGGACCTGGTTTGTAATAATTATTAATGATATTATATAACGCAGTATAATCGCCACCATCAACAGAACGGTGTACCCAGTTGTAAATTACATTATTTGCAAAGTTAAAGATACCATTCCAACCAATTGATGGGTTACGACCTGCGTTGCTAGCCCAAAGGTTACGCATGAAAGAACAGTTTTCACCACCAAGAGTACTACCAAATGCATGGTTATAAGTATCAAGAGCCTTAGCAGAAATAGTATTCTGAATTGTTACGTTTACAGTAGGCAATTTAAGATCGTTATATCCTTTACCTGGATTAAACATGTGACGGTAGAAAGAGATATTTTCATCCAATCCATAAGTACAAGAACAGTGGTCAATCATGATGTTACCAACAGGGTTACCACCAAATGAGTCATCGCGACGACCT
>Ga0183099_1001117_pt1 | contig 16334 bp, 11 predicted proteins | sample Biomet1_FD_127788 | JGI IMG/M metagenome (GOLD analysis project Ga0183099, IMG submission 127788) | Microbial communities from bioreactor (seeded with anoxic lake sediment) at LBNL, California, USA - Biofuel metagenome 1 | ecosystem: Engineered > Bioreactor > Anaerobic > Unclassified ... | reverse complement strand
TTCGCTGAATTTGAAAGAGAAATACTTCTTTTCAAATTAGAATTTGTTTCTTTAAGTTGTGCTATTGAATCTTTATACTCTTTTATTGTGTTTTCGCTACTCTTAATATCTGTTGAACTTTTATATCCTTTTTCAAGAAGTTCTTTATCTTGTTTCAATGTAGCTTCCAATACAGATAACTGACTTTGTTTCAAAGCTATTGTATTTTCATTTGTTTTTATTGTAGCTTCATACTCTTTTATTGAGTTGTCATTAGTCAAAATACTGTTATCCAAAGATAGTATTTCTGTTTTATCTGATGTTTGATAGTTTTTCAAATCCTCTTGTAATACTGCTAGCTCTAATTTTGCTGTTTTCAGCTCATCTAATAAATCGTTATATTCATCCATATCATACTCAATTAATACTTGACCTTTTTTTACAATATCTCCCTGTTCCACAAGAACTTTCGATATTTGTTTATGGTCTCCTGACGATTCAGCATAATATTCCACTTCATCATCATATGCTATTGTCCCATCAAAAGTAATCTTTTGATTTACAGTATCTGTTTTCTTAGTAACATCTGTTACTGAACTTTCTTGTTTTGCTTTATTATCTTTATATTTTTTAATTGCAATTCCGCCACCTATAGCACTTACTGCAATAACTACTGCTAATACAGAAATAATAATTTTTTTCTTTTTTTCCATATCTCACTTCTCCTCATTTTTTATCTAAAATTATTCTACTAAAGAATTATGACAAAATTGTGTCAGTTTATATTTTAATTCATTTTTTTTATTATACTCTCGTTACAATTGATATTCAAATTTTAATAATTAAAAAAGCAGGTCTTTTACAACCTGCTCGGAGAGATTTTGATGTGATATTAAATAATTTCACTAAACCTCATTCTTGGCAATATTATATTAACTCCATTTTGTGACAATTTTGTGTCATTTTATAATTTTTCTTATGTTTCCAAAAAAGAGAGAAACAGGCTATTTCTAACCTGTTTAAGAGAGTGATTACACAACTGCAACATTACTTACAGTTGTCTTTACTCACTAATAATATCTCAATAATGTGACAGTTTTATGTCATTATTAATTTTTCTTATAAAGTTTCATCCAAATCATTAATCCAATAAAAGTTACAACTTCTGAAAACAATGTTGTATACCATACTCCGTCGATTCCAAAAAACTTTGATAAAACTATAACTCCTATAACCATTAATAAAAATGCTCTAAAAAACATAATTACACTTGACGCTTTTCCTTGTCCTTGTGCCTGAATATAAGTAGCAATTACTACATTTATTCCTGTAAAAATAGTTGCAGAAAAATATTTCAGTATATTTTGACTTGTTAATAACCTTAATTTCTCATTATCTTTATTAAAAAGCTCTATTATTATATCCGATTTTGTCAAAAATATAATTATAACTATAAGTGCATAACTAATATTAAATATTAGTCCTAAAGTAAGAAATTTATTTACTCTATCTTTTCTTCCACTTCCATAATTATATGAAACCAAAGGCTGTATAGTTTGCCCAACTCCCATATAAATCAAATAAACTAAGTAGTTTATATTTATAATTATGCTATAAGCTGCTACAGATAGCTCTCCTCCTAGCTTTAGTAAATATAAATTAAATAAAAATATTATTAGTCCACTAGAAATTTCATTAATAAAACTAGGCATTCCAACAGTTAATATTCTTTTTACATCTTCAAATCTCATATCAATTTTCTCAAAGCCTAATCTTCTATCTTTTTTAAAAAAATGAATACACAATATCATCGTATATGTAAATTGGGCTATTCCAGTTGCAGTTGCTGCTCCAGCCATACCCCAACCAAATTTAAATATGAATATGTAATCTAAAGTCAGATTTACTATTCCGCAGGCAACCATTCCTATCATTGTCAAATTGGGATTATTATCGTTTCTGACAAAGGGATTAATAATATGAGGCATTAAATACAAGCCTGACGCATAGACTACTACCCTCAAATAACTTTTTGCCAAAGGAAATATATCTCCCTTTGCCCCAAGTATTCTTACTATTTCATCCAAATAAATATTTTGAACAACAACAAATATTGCCGAAATAATTAATCCAATAACTATACAGGTTGTAAATATTCTTTTCTTATTATTTAATCCTCTACCTTCATCTATACTTGCAACTGTTGCTCCACCGACTCCCAAAAGATAGCCTACACAACAATAAAATGTGAAAGCAGGTAATGCAATATTTAAAGCTGCAAGTCCTTGTGCCCCAATTCCTCTACCTATAAATACTGTATCTATAAAAATAAGTATACCTATTGCAAGTGTCCCCGTTACTGCAGGCATTAAGTATTTAAAAAATAAATTTATTTCCTTTTCTTTTAATAATTTTTCCATTTGTTCCTCCTCAAAGTTTATTAATTATATCATTTTTAATTAAAAACTCTAAGAAAAAACCGAAAGTACTTTTAAAAATACTTTCGGTTCAAATTTCTAAACTTATTCAATCAATCTTAGATTTATCCTAAACTATTATGCCTTTTGAAAACTAAGAGTTTTAAAATACTCTTTTGTTTCTCCTATAATTATTTTTCTAAGTCCCACAAGTGCTATTAGATTTGGTATAGCCATAAGTCCGTTTACTATATCTGCAAGTACCCAAATTACTTCTAACTTCAAATATGGACCTATTGCTACAAGAACAATGTAAATTAATCTATATGGCTTTATTCCTTTTATTCCAAATAAATACTCAGTACATCTTTCTCCATAGTAGTTCCAACCTATTATCGTTGTAAATGCAAAGAAAACAAGTCCTATTCCCACTATATATTGACCAATTCCCGGAAGTCCAACATTAAATGCTTCTTTCGTAAGCGCAGCTCCTGCCAAATCTGACGACCAAGTCCCTGTTAATACTAAAATTATTCCTGTCATTGTACACACAACTATTGTATCGAAGAAAGTTCCTGTCATTGTTATAAGTCCTTGTTGTACACAAGAGTTTGTTTTGGCCGCCGCAGTAGCTATTGGTGCCGAACCAAGTCCAGATTCATTTGAGAAAACTCCTCTTGCTACTCCACTTCTTAATGCCATTATCATTGTTGAACCTGCAAATCCTCCTAAAGCAGCAGATTTAGTAAATGCTGATTTAATTATAAGAGCTACAGCGTGAGGTAATGCTTCCAAATTCATAAATATTATAACAAGTGAACCTAAAATATAGAATATCGCCATAAATGGAACTATTACTTCAGCTACTTTTGAAATACTTTTTATTCCTCCCAAAGTTATAAGTGCTACTAAAATAGTTATAATTATTCCTACTATAACTGGAGATATATTGAAAGTTAAATCCATTGCACTTGTTATTGAATTTACTTGTGCAAATGTTCCTATTCCAAAAAATGCAACTCCTATTCCAAATATTGCGAAAGCTTTTGCTAACCATTTATTGTTAAGCCCTCTTTCTATATAGTACATTGGTCCACCTGACATCTGACCATTTTCATCTTTAACTCTATATTTTATAGCCAAAAGTCCTTCTGCATATTTTGTCGCCATTCCAAAAAATGCTGCCATCCACATCCAAAACATAGCTCCTGGCCCACCAAGTTTTATTGCTGTAGCAACTCCAACTATATTTCCTGTTCCTATTGTTGCTGATAAAGCTGTACATAATGCTGCAAAGCTTGATACATCTCCCTCTTCACTACTATTTTTATCTTTTTGAAAAAGATATTTTAGTGCTAAAGGTAATTTTGTAATCTGTAATAATCCCAACTTTACTGTCAAATAAATCCCTGTACCCATAAGCAATATTAGAAGCGGAGCTCCCCAAACCAAATTATCTACCTTGTTCAAAATTTCTACAATATTCATTTGTTCCTCCTATTTTATTACCGCATTATACCCTAATGCATCTATTTAAAAAAATTATAACCGTAATTAATACTATTTTTTCAATACTTTTGTATTCAAAGTGTTATTTTTCACTTATATTTTTTATTTTTTAGGGCTTTTAAGCCCTAAATTTTAATATTTCCTATGCTTTTTGAAAGCTAAGTGCTTTAAAATAATCTTTTGTTTCTCCTATAATTATCTGTCTAAGCCCTACCAATGCAATAAGATTTGGTATAGCCATAAGCCCATTTACTATATCTGCCAAAACCCATATTAACTCAAGTTTCAAATATGGCCCTGCTGCCACAAGTGCTATGTAAATTATTCTATATGGTTTTATTCCTTTTACTCCAAATAAGTATTCTGTACATCTTTCTCCATAATAGTTCCACCCTATTATTGTAGTAAATGCAAAGAAAATAAGACCTATTCCAACAATATATTGCCCAAATACAGGTAATCCCATATTAAAAGCTTCTTTTGTAAGGGCAGCTCCTGCCAAATCTGACGACCAAGTTCCCGTTAAGACAAGTATTATTCCTGTCATTGTACATATAATTATTGTATCGAAGAAAGTTCCTGTCATTGTTACAAGTCCTTGTTGAACACAAGAATCTGTTTTTGCAGCTGCAGTTGCTATTGGTGCTGAACCAAGTCCAGATTCATTTGAAAAGACTCCTCTTGATACCCCACTTCTTAGGGCAAGCATCATTGTAGCTCCTGTAAATCCTCCTAAAGCTGCTGTTCCTGTAAATGCAGATTTTATAATAAGTGTTATTACTGCTGGAATTTTCTCTATATTCATAAACATTATAAGAAGAGACCCAGCAACATAAAATATAGCCATAAATGGTACTATTATTTCAGCAACTCTTGATATACTTTTTATTCCTCCAAGTATTATTAGAGCAACTAAAACTGTTATAACTATTCCCACTATAACTGGTGAAATATGAAATGTTAAGTCTACTGCACTTGTTATTGAATTTACTTGAGCAAATGTTCCCATCCCAAAACAAGCTGAACCTATTCCAAATAATGCAAAAGCCTTTGCAAGCCATTTTTTCCCAAGACCTCTTTCAATATAATACATTGGCCCACCAGACATTTGTCCGTTTTCATCTTTTACTCTAAATTTAATTGCTAACAATCCTTCTGCATACTTTGTTGCCATTCCAAAAAATGCTGCCATCCACATCCAAAACAATGCTCCTGGTCCACCAAGTTTTATTGCTGTAGCAACTCCAACTATATTCCCTGTCCCTATCGTCGCAGACAGAGCTGTACACAATGCCGCAAAGCTTGATACATCTCCATCAGTACTACTCTTATCTTTCTTAAAAAGATATTTTAACGCTAAAGGAAGTTTTGTTACCTGTAATAATCCTAATTTTACAGTAAGATAAATTCCTGTTCCCATTAAAAGTATAAGAAGCGGTGGTCCCCAAACAAAACTATCTACTTTATTCAAAATTTCTATAATATTCACTTAGCCCTCCTATTTTTTAATTTTAGCTAATTATAATAATTATCTCTAATTCAATAAGCTATAATTGCTACCATTAACTGCTTATCAAAGCACATTTATTCCATATATTATTTTTAAGATGAAAAAAAATAAATCCCATACCATTTTTTTAATACTTTCATCCTTAAAGTTCTGTTTTTCACTATATAATTTTATTTTTTAGGGCTTTACAGCCCTAAATTTTATTTAACTATTTTAACCATTTTCTTTTTACCAGCTCTAACTATCATTCCATCGGTAATAGTAATAACTGCTTTTACATCAGTTATAGCCTCTTCTCCAATTTTAAATCCACCTTGTTGGATAAGTCTTCTAGCTTCACTTGTTGAAGAGAAGAAGTTTAATTTATTAACAACTAAATCTATAACTTCTACCGTATCTTCCACTAATTTTACTTCAGGCATATCTACATCTAGACTTCTTTTTGAGAATACAGTTTCAAACCATTCTCTAGCTTTTAGTCCTTCTTCTTCTCCATGGTAAAGTTTTACTATCTCTGAACCTAATCTTTTCTTAGCATCCATAGGATGAATACTTCCATTTTCTATTCCTTCTTTTAGCTTTTTAATTTCATCCATAGGAACATCTGTTGCAAGTTCATAGTAGTTCCACATTAACTCGTCACCTATTGACATAGTTTTTCCAAACATATCATTAGGAGTTTCTGTTATTCCAATGTAGTTTCCTAATGATTTAGACATTTTTTCTACACCATCAAGTCCTACAAGTATTGGAGTCATCATACAAATTTGTTGCTCTTGACCAGCATTTTTTTGAAGGTCTCTTCCTCTTAACAGATTAAACTTTTGTTCTGTAGCACCTAGCTCAATATCAGCTTCTATAGCTACTGAATCATATCCTTGAAGGATTGGATACATAAATTCTACAAGAGATACTGGTTTTCCTGCTTCCAGTCTTTTTGCAAAATCCTCTCTTTGAACCATTTGAGCAACAGTAAATTGAGATAATAATTTTAAAGTATCTTCTAAAGTTAGTTTTGCTAACCAATCTCCATTATATACTACTTCTATTTTATTAAGGTCTAATATAAGTTGCGCTTGGTCTAACCAGCCTTTTATATTTCCAGCTATATCTTCATCTGTAAGCATTTTTCTTGTTTCAGATTTCCCCGTTGGGTCACCTATTTTAGCAGTAAAAGTTCCTATAAGAAATTTTACTTTATGTCCACACTCTTGGAATGCTTTAAGTTTTCTAAGTTGTACTGCATGTCCAATATGCAAATCGCTTCCTGTTGGATCTACTCCCAATTTTACTACTAGAGGTTTGTTTTTCTCTAATGAGTTTTTAAGTTTTTTCTTAAATTCCTCAGCAGAAATAATATCCTCTACGCCCCTCATAAGTATAGAAAACTGTCTCTCTACTTCCTTTTCGATATCCATAATTTCCTCCCATTTTATCTAAATCAATTTTTTCTATAATAAAAAAACTCACAGGATTCTGTGAGTTAATATCTATAAAATCATTTATCACAGCAGCCCACTATTATTTAATAATACAAAGTGGCTTGTCTACTTAAGATTATACTTAACTAAAACAAACCTTATAAATAATAGTAATATCCTTTAACTGCAATAAATTTCATTTTTACACCTCTTCTAAATATTTTAATTATTTTAACACAAATACTTTTTTATGACAAGAATAAATTATATATATCTAAAATATATATTGAACTCTTTTTCTCTTTTTTCATACACAAAACCATTCTTTTCAAAGAGTTTCAGAGAGTCTATATTTTCTTCTAGTATCTTAGCTACAATCTTTTTATTTTTGTCTATATACATGAAACTCTCTTCCAAGGCTTTCTTTCCTATTCCATTATTTCTATATTTTTCCAATATAAAAATCAAAACTTCTACCTCTTCACTTTTCATTTCATATTTAATGTGTCCAATAAAATCGTTATTTTCATTTTCTATTATAAGAAGAATAAACTTATCTGATTCAATCAAATTTTTATACCATTCTTTGTATTTCTTCTCTAACTTACTAACATTTTTTTTATTCTTTTCCACATACTTTTTATTTAATGAAATATAAAGTTTTTCTATATCTATTTCTTTAGCTTTTCGCAAATAAATCATTCCATCACCAAAAAAATTATATCACAAGATTTTTTATTAGACTATATTTTCTTTTACTTCTTCTAAAACTTCTGTTTTTCTAAATATTTTATCAACACAAATAGCTATAGCTCCATCTCCAGTTACATTTGTTGCTGTTCCAAAACTATCTTGAGCAAAATGTATAGCAATCATAAGACCTTGTTGTCCACTTGTAAACATAAACATTTTCTCTAGAAGTCCAAGAGTCGCGTAAACTCCTCCACCAGGAATACCAGGTGCTGCAACCATTGTTACTCCAAGCATAAATATAAATGGCACCATCATTGCCATAGTAGGAGTTACTCCAGACATTAGTAACACAGCCATTGTTGAAAGTACTAATGTTATTGTGTCTCCTGCAAGATGAATTGTTGCACCTAAAGGAACTACAAAATCAACTATCTCTTCAGAAATATCATTTTTTCTAGCACATTCTAGACTTACAGGTATCGTCGCCGCCGATGATTGTGTCCCAAGAGCAGTAAAATACGCTGGTAAATAGTTCTTTATACATGTAATAGGATTTTTACCCGAAATAGACCCTGCCAATATATACTGAAGCACAACATATATTAACTGTAGAGATATTACTAGTACAAATACTGAAGAAAAAGTTCTTATTGTATTAAAAATTTCTCCTGTAGCTGTAATACTAGAAAATATTCCTGCAATATGAATCGGTATTAAAGGAATAATAACTTTACTAACCGTTTTTTGAATTATATTTTGAAAATCTACAACGCTTTTATACAGATTATTTGTTTTCAATTGTGCCATTCCAATTCCCAAAAGAAAAGCTAATACAAGTGCTGTCATTATCTCCATTAAAGGTGGCATATCAATTGTAAAATATGGTGATAAATCTAAAGCTGATTTTTCTTTTAACTCAGCTGCCTTAATAAATTTTGGTAAAACTGAATTCCCTACTAAAAATGCTGAAAATCCAGCAATTATAGTTGAAACATAAGCAATTATTGCTGTAACACTCAATAGTTTTCCTGCTTTATTTCCAAGCTCTGAAATTCCTGGAGCAACAAACGCCAAAATTATGCATGGAATGATAAACTTTAAAAAGTTTCCAAATAATCCACTAAATGTACTCATTATTCTAACAATTACATAATTATCTACTTCTTTAGACAAAAAACCTAATAATATCCCTGCCAAAATTCCTAATACCAATTTCCCCAACAAACCCAATTTCTTCACTAAATCAACTCCCAAATCTTTTATAACATTATTTTTCTATACAAGACTTATATAAAAAATATATGAATATTGTATGGAAAAAATAACACAAATAATTAATTTAGTCAAGAAAATATTGTTTTTTTAGTAGTGCAATGCTAAAAAATAAGTACTTTTTTAGAAAAAATACTTTGATTTTGAGAATGGATTTTAAATTTAAGCTTTTCAAAAAAAGACTGCCATTTTATCTATGTAAATGATAAATGACAGTCTCTTTATTTTTTACCAAGTTTGCACTCTATCTAATATACACTCTCGCTTCATAAGGTCTTATATTTTTGTCCATAAGACTGTAATTGCTGTTTAACAATGTATACCCTTCCAAGTCAATATCACAAGTAATTTCTTTTCCATAAAAATTACAAATAACTAATAACTCTTGATTTTTATATTTCCGTCTATATACATATAAACTCTCATTTGCCATATCAACTATTTCAAAGCTTCCATTTTGGATTATTTCATACTCTTTTCTAAGAGCTATCAAGTTTTTATAATGATAAAAAACTGAATTTTTATCTTCCAAAGCTTTTTCTGCATTAATATCTTTATATTTTTTACATACACCTAACCACGGAGTTCCCACACTAAATCCAGCATTTTCAGAATTATCCCATTGCATAGGAGTTCTGCTATTATCTCTGGATTTTTTTTGAAGCACTCCCAATACCTCATTTTGAGGCTTCTCTTTTGTTAGTATATCATAATAATTTAGCGATTCTACGTCCCTATATTTATCTATAGATTCAAAATAAGCATTAGTCATTCCTATTTCTTCCCCTTGATAAATATAAGGTGTCCCCTTCATCATATGAATTGCTGTGGCAAGCATAGTTGCACTTTCTCTATGAAACTCTTTGTCATTTCCAAATCTACTTACTATTCTTGGTTGGTCGTGATTACACCAAAACAGTGCATTCCATCCTCCGCCATTGTCCATTTCAGTTTGCCAAGAATTAAAAAGTTCTTTTAATTTCATAAAATCAAAATCCATATCTGACCATTTATCTCCATCTTTATAATCTACCTTCAAATGATGAAAGTTAAACGTCATACTAAGTTCTTTCTCTTTTTCATTACTATATTTAATGCAATTTTCTATACTAGTACTGCTCATTTCACCTACAGTAATTATATCTTCATATTTCCCAAAACTATTTTCATTTAGTTCTTTCAGATATTCATGTATTTTATGACCGTCTGTATAAAATCTTCTACCATCACCTTCATCATCATTTTCAAATAGTTCAGGCTTACTTATAAGATTTATTACATCTAGTCTAAAACCTTTTACACCTTTTTCAAGCCAAAAGTTACACACATCATATATCTCTTGTCTAAGCTCCGGATTTTCCCAATTCAAATCCGCCTGTGTCTTATCAAAAAGATGAAGATAGTATTTCCCAAGACTTTCTACATATTCCCAAGCATTTCCTCCAAATTTTGATACCCAATTTGTAGGAGCTTCTCCATTAACAGGTCCCTTAAAAATATAATAATTCATATATTTTTCATTACCTTTAAGGGCTTCTTGAAACCATTTGTGATAGGTAGAAGTATGATTAAATACCATATCTAGCATTATTTTCATATCTCTTTTTCTTGCTTCTTCTACCAGTTTTTCAAAATCCTCCATAGTCCCAAAATCAGGATTAATGCTATAATAATCAGCCACATCATAACCGTTATCATATTGTGGAGACGGATAAACTGGAGTTAGCCATATATAATCTACGCCCAATTCTTTTATATAATCTAACTTTTCTATTATCCCTTTCAAGTCTCCTTGTCCATTTCCCGTTGTGTCCTTAAAACTTTTAGGATATATCTGATAAACTACGCTTTTAGCAAACTCTCTCATAATAAAACTCCTCTTTAACCTTAATCTGAAATACTATGCTTTTGCACTTGATAATTCAGCTTTTACCTTACCTTCTTTTCTTTTGAATATAGCCATTGTTATAACAACTGGCACTACTATTGCTATTAATATGCAAATTGCATATACTGCCCAAAATTGAGGTTTAATTGAAAGTATCCCTGGTAATCCTCCAACTCCTATACCATTTGACATTACTCCAAACATTCCTGCAACTATTGCTGCACAAGCTGAACCTGTCATTGCTGCTAACATTGGATATTTATATTTCAAGTTAATTCCATACATTGCTGGCTCTGTAACCCCAAGGTATGCCGATATTACTGCTGGTACAGAAACTTCTCTTTCCACTTTGTTTTTTCTGTTAGCAAGAACTATTCCTAATACTGCTGAACCTTGAGCTATATTTGAAAGAGCTATTAATGGCCATAACATTGTTCCACCAAGATTTTGAACTAGTTGTAAATCTACAGCATTTGTTGTGTGATGTACTCCTGTAATTACAAGTGGTCCATAAAGGAATCCAAATAATGCCGACCCCACTACTGCAAATGGTCCTGTTAAAGCTGCTTTTGCTACTACTGCTACACCATCTCCAATTGCTCTACCTACTGGCCCAATTACTGTATGAGCAAGTAATACTGTTGTAAGTAATGCCACAAATGGAACTATTACTAAAGTCAAATAATCAGGTACGATTTTCTTAACTTTATTTTCAATAAATGCTAGACACATACCTGCTAGTATTGCTGGTATTACTTGCGCTTGATACCCTACTTTTTGTATTGCAAAACTTCCAAAATCCCATACTTCAGGAGCTTTTTGCCCTATTGCATAAGCATTCATAAGTTGTGGCGAAACAAGTGTAATTCCCAAAACTATTCCAAGTATTGGTGTTCCACCCATTTTCTTTACTACTGACCATGTAACTCCTACTGGTAAGAAATGGAATATTGCTTCACCTAATAACCATAAAAACGAATGTGCCCCTGCCCAAAATGGACTAACTTCTACCAAAGTTTTCGTTCCACCCTCAAGCATCTTTATATCACCAATAATATTTCTAAATCCTAGTATAAGCCCTCCAACTATAATTGCTGGTAACAATGGAACAAATATCTCTGCAAGATGCGAAATTCCCCTTTCAAGTGCATTCATATTTTGTCTTGCTGCTACCTTTGCCTCATCTTTACTCATAGAACCTAATCCTGCTTCTTCTATGAACTCCTTATAAAAATCCCCAACACTTGGCCCAATTATTACTTGAAATTGCCCTCCGCTAGTAAATGTTCCTTTTACTGCGCTTAATTGTCCTATTTTTTCAACATTAGCCAAAGACTCGTCTTTTAATACAAATCTCATTCTTGTTACACAATGAGTTACAGCTGCTACGTTATCCTTACCACCAACCAACGACACTAAATCTCTTACATCAGATTTTGAAAATTTAGCCATTTTGTCACCCCTATTCTTATTTTTGGGAACATTCCCAATGTTAGTTAAAAAATTTTGGGAATGTTCCCAATCCTTATAAGAAGAATATACTATCTTTTTTTTATTCTGTCAATTATTTTTTTATTTTTTGCAACTTTATCGTATAAAATGTATCAATTATTTTCACATTTTCTATTTCTAACCTTTTATTAGCTCAGATTCCATTACAATAAGTTTATCTACAGAAATATTATTTACCATATCAAATATCAAATTAGCCGCTTTAGTTCCAGCTTGTTTATATGAAAGATTAACACTTATATGGTCTTTATAAAAAAATTCCATAAGTTCGTTGTTTCCCACTCCACTTACTTTTATGTCTGTTATATTTTTGTCCGTAAGATATTTTCTTACTCCCAGAGCCAAGTTATCTGTTGCGCAAACTATAGCTTCTACCTCATTTTTCACTAGCTCTTCAGTTAAATTATACGCAGTTTTATACGAGAAATCACCAAATTTACTGATATTTTTCAGCTTATTTTTATTTACAAAGTCCTCATAAGCCTTATATCTTCTATAACCTGTAGTTTCATCCTGCAAATCTACTCCCAAATAAGCTATCTTATTTACACCTTCATTATGAAAATTCTCCAAAACTTTTTCTATTGCACCATAATCATCATAAACTATCGAAGCAAATCCTTCTACCTCTTGCGCCATCATTATTACAGGAATCTTTATTTTTTTTAGGTAATCATATTTCATTCCACTTTTGGCAAAAATTATTATACCTTCTACCTTTTTATTAATAAGCATAGCAATGTGTTCTTTGGTTTTTTCGTCATCAAATAAGCTTTCTACCAAAACTACATCATAACCTTTTGAATAAATTATCTCTAGCATTCCCCTTATTGCTCTTATTTCTGAAGGCGAATCCAATCTACTTGCTACTACTCCCAATACTCTGCTATTTCCTGCTCTCATTCCCCTTGCACTTGCAGAAGGTATATAGTTAAACTCTTTTATAGCCTCCAAAACTTTTATCTTAGTTTCTTCTTTTACATTTTCATCATTATTCATCACTCTAGATACCGTTGATTTCCCTACTCCAGCTCTTCTAGCAACATCAAAAATAGTAACTTTTTCCATTTTTCCACCCCTACAAATATAGCCACTGTTAACTTACCAAAATTATATCATAAGCTAATCATAAAAAACAATAAACTAAAAAAGAGATTGCTCAAAAAGAATCATAATTTTACTCTTTTTGATACAATCTCTTTAACTCTAATTAAAGGATACTGAATTAGAACTAGTTTTAAACCCTTGGGCGTCTGCCCAACTATCGCTTACGCTCCGCATAATATATTCTAAGAGCTAATGCTCTAAGAATATCTAAACCCGACCAGCAATGGTTGCTGGACACTTTATAAATTAATAAGTTAGATTTAATTAGTTTACAAATATAAGGATTAAACGTCACGTTTACGAGGTTTGGACGCGTAGTCCAAGGTTTTGATGTTTAGTTTTTAAGGTTTTTTATAAATAATCTTGGACACTTTTAATATCAATATATTTCTATTTTTTAGTAACCCTAATTAATTACTTTTACCCTTCCATCTACTTCATCTTTAGCTTTAGCTCCAGAAGCAATATAAGCTGTTAATATTTCATCAAGTCCTTCATAATTTCCTAATACTTTTTTACCTTTGAACATTACGTATAAATCTCCACCTGCTGCAATAAAATCGTTTGTTGCTACTTTATAAGTTTTATTTTTGTCTATGGACTCACCATTTGCCATAGTTACAGACACTATTCTTTGTCCTACAGGTTTTGAAGGGTCAAAACTATATTTTATTCCTGCTACTTGCGAAAAAGCTCCGTGTTGAGAAGGATACCCTGCTGTTCCGTTTTCAAGAGCAGCTATTACATCTGCACCTGTTAATTCTTGTACTATCACGTAGTTTCCAAAAGGAAGCACTTGAATAACTTCTCCTCTTGTTATATCTCCAACATCTATTGAACTTCTAATTCCACCACCATTTGTAAGGGCTATGTCAGCACCTGTTTTCCATAACATTGCATCTGTCAGTAAATCCGCAAGATTACTCTCTCCAGTTCTAACTACTGCTCTATCTCCTATAAGTTTTACATCAGTTTTTCCCACTATTGTTTCAGTTATTTTAGCTTGATTTGCACTTATTTCTTTTACTATCTTAACCATATCAGGGTCTTCTACCATTGTCATTGCACTCTTTTTATCTATTAGACTTATATTTTCTTTCTCTGTTCCATCAGGATTTAAAGTAACTACTACTTTACCCAAATTTTTATCATATTCACCTGTTTGAACTACATAATTACCGTTTACTTCTAGCCCATTTGGTAAAACAGTATGACTATGCCCATCAACTACTAAGTCAATTTCTGGTACCATTTTTGCCAAATTATCTGATCTATCCTTTGCTTCAGATGACTGGTCTAATCCCAAATGTGCAAGGGCAATTATATAATCAACATTTTCTTTTTTAAGTTTTTTTACAACTTTTTTAGCTGTCTCTACTGGATCTAAGAATTTTATACCTTCAATATTTTTAGGATTAGTTTTGAATGCAGTTTCTGGAGTCGAAAGTCCAAATATCCCTACTTTATATCCATCAATATCTTTAATTATATAATCATCAAAAACCAATTTATCTTTCAATACTCCGTCTCTTACAACATTTGCTGCCAAAACTGGAAAGTTCATTTGCTTAGAAAGTTCAACAAGTCTATCTATTCCATAGTTATAGTCATGATTCCCAGGAACTGTCGCGTCTACTCCTGTTTCATTTAGAACTTTTACCATTGATTCTCCTTTATCTAAAGAAGCCATAACTGTACCATGAAGAGTATCTCCTGCATCAAGATATAATACATTTTTATATTTTGCCTCATAATCTTCAACTATTGTGTCAATTCTAGAATATCCCATTCCATCATTAGAACCTTCTACTATTCTTCCATGTGTGTCATTTGCATGAAGTATTACTAACTCTGCACTTTGCTTTGGAGTCGCAGATTTTTCAAGTCCTGTACACGCTGTTAATGTTATTGCTGCTAAAAATAAACTAAGTTTAATAAATTTTTTCATTTTTCCCTCCTATTTTTTATAATCCATTCCGTTATTTTAAGTTTACCTAATCTTTATCTAGCTGTCAAATGACTAAATGTATTTTTACCATTTTTTTACTTCTTTATTTTTGATTATGTACATAAAAATATTTTTCATTAATTTTCTTTGATTTATAAAATGATAAATACAAAATTGAGAAACACTATTTTATTTTTATCATTTATATGTTAAAATTTAAAGATAATTTGTAACTATACCAATAGTTTCTATAAATTTTATTAACAAGTAGTTACAATAATTAAAAAAAAAGAGGTCTCTATGAAAAAAATCAATAAAAAAACTGAACAATTAATAAATAAAACTGTTAATGATACTCTAAATAATAATCTTTTTAATCATAATTTTGATGCAAAAAACACTCTTTTAGATTTTACTTGTGGACAATGTAATGCAAACTACTCTTTTGATGTCATGGCTGTTTATTTTGATTCATTACATAATAAAGAAAAATTTCTGGTTAATCCTATTTGTCCTTATTGTGGTGCAAGAGAAAACTTTAAATCTCAGCCCAAAACTCTCCATTTTTTAAGTTTTTTATATAACAGTAAGAATATGAAAGAAGCTCTTTTTCAAGAAAATTATATAAGTGATTTATTAGAAAAATATCCAAATGAACATATTAAAGATATCTCTAACTTAGATGAACTTGGTTTAATTGCCTTAGAAAGAGGTAACTATAATGAAGTTTTCAGAATATTCACTCAATTTATCCATATAAATCATCATCATCATCTTGGTTTTGAGTTTATTTCCTATGCTTACTATGAAACAAGAGAGTTTGATAAAGCTCTTTATTTTATGGAGAAAGCCATAGAAAGAGCTGAAATTGCTGCTAATAATAACACTCTTGAAAAAGGACTTTTATCTATAATCAAAAAAAATTATGAATACATGAAAAGAAAACAAATTCTTTTCAGATGGTGGGAAAACCTGTAGAAGCAATTAGCAATTAGCAATTAGCAATTAGCAATTAGCAAATTATACACACCTTTTTTATTTTGGCATATTTTAAAAATATTTTTCTTTGGTTTTACTA
>Ga0183099_1001116_pt1 | contig 16335 bp, 14 predicted proteins | sample Biomet1_FD_127788 | JGI IMG/M metagenome (GOLD analysis project Ga0183099, IMG submission 127788) | Microbial communities from bioreactor (seeded with anoxic lake sediment) at LBNL, California, USA - Biofuel metagenome 1 | ecosystem: Engineered > Bioreactor > Anaerobic > Unclassified ... | reverse complement strand
AGTGTTTTTCCACTAAAGGCTTTTTGCTCCTTACCAGGATAAATTCGGTATCGGTTTCCTCAGTGTTTTTCCACTAAAGGCTTTTTGCTCCTTACCAGGATAAATTCGGTATCGGTTTCCTCGAATCATCTATATAATATACGTTTTATAACTATATGAATATACTCAGAATCAATAACGGTTAACTGTTTAGAAGTTGACGGCTTTCATCCCCTCCTTGTTCGATCAGGTAAATTACTCATTCCTTCGCAAATCTCATAGAAAGAATAAATTACGGAAAACACGAAAAGAGTATAATTTATAAATTAGCTCTCTTCACCAAATTGAAAAACAATTTATCTTGACCGTAATTCAGCCCTCTTGAGCGAAGCGTAGCGTAGCGAAAAGGGCCCCGTCCTCCCGAGACGGGACTCGGGAGGTTAAGAAACCAGTGCCTTGAGCCCTGCAACTGCATTTACCAGTATATCCACTTCTTCTTCTGTATTATATAGTGCAAAAGAAGCCCTTACAGTGCTGTCTACATTCAGGAAGCGAATAGTCGGGATTGCACAGTGATGCCCGCTCCTGACACAGATTTTCCTGGTCTGGTCAAGGATCAGGGCAACATCGTGGGCATGAAGCCCTTTTACATTAAAAGGTACTATCCCTGCCCTGTCTTCAGGCCCGTAGACCTCTACATGTTCGAGTTCGGAGAGCCTTTTTGCAGCTTCCCTGGACAACTTTATTTCATGTGCCTCGATTTCCGGGACCCCTATTTTTTCTACATATTCGACTGCTCTTCCTAAGCCTATAACTCCAGGAATATTCGGAGTGCCGGCTTCAAAACAGGCCGGAGAAGGTTCCAGCACGTAAGTACATCCCTCAACATCAGAAACCGTACCTCCTCCCACTGAGGCACTATCGAGCACGTCTGGTTCTTTTATATAGAGTACGCCAGTGCCCTGCGGTCCAAGCAGGCCTTTATGTCCGGCAGTTGCAAAAAAATCACAGTTCAGGTCTTTAAGGCTGACCGGCATATGTCCTGCAGATTGGGCCCCGTCGATTAGGACTTTTATACCGTGTCGGTGGGCAAGTTTCGTGATACTTTTTACATCCTGGACGGAACCGAAGACATTTGAAACCTGAGTTATGGCAACCAGTCTGGTTTTCTCAGTAAAGGCTTCCTCAATCGAAGAGATATCGATTATGCCCTCGCGGTCCGGACTTACAACTGTGACATTTACCCCTTTTTTCTGCAGGCGCAGCCAGGGCAGGAGATTTGAATGATGTTCGAGCAGGGTTGTAACAACATGGTCTCCAGCCTCCCAGGGATAACTGTTTGCAATAAGATTGATTCCTTCCGTTGTATTTTTAGTAAAAACAGTCTTTGAAGGTTCTGCATTCAGGAAGCGTGCAACGGTTTCTCTCGCATCTTCATAGCGGTTTGTAGCCTCCCTGGCCAAACGGTGTGCTCCTCTCCCATGGTTGCCAGCATACTTGTAAAAATACTCGACCATAGCTTCAACTGCAGGTATAGGGGTCTGAGTAGTTGCCGTGCTGTCAAGGTACACGACTTCTTTTAAAACAGGGAAATCTTCGCGAACTGCATATACATCGTACATGCCTCTTTTTTAGGAACGAGAAATAAAAAAAGGTTTTGCAGGTTATTTACCCTGCACTCCGCCTATCATAAAGCGGTAAAGGTCTAATTCGTCTGAGTCCAGGCTGTCAGTACAGCCCTTCACAACGGTATGGTACCCGCTTTCCTGGTGTTTATGGTGTTCGTTTCTTTTTCTGTATTCATGCTTTAATTCACTCATAGTTTTCCTCCTGTCTCTTCAATGTTTGCGCTCACATGTGGGTCAAGTTAGTCCTTCTGGATACAAGAGCCCTGCAATCCGGGTTAGAGTTCCCAGCCTTTTCAGATGCGGCAGTCGATTACAGGTTAGAATTCCCAATCCCTCTAAAGAATTTCAATCAAAGTCATTCTCTAAATCCTTGAGTACAAATTCTGCATTAAGGTTAGTTTCCAATCCTTTGGATTAAAACCTGAAAGTAGGCCAGAATTCTATTTCCTTTGGGCTAAAAACCCCACAACAGCGCAACAAGCGTTGTTCTTACCCACAACAAAGTATTAATTGTCAATTGTAATATATATTGATTCCGGAATTTCTTTTAGGTTCACTTCAAATTCTTTTAATTAAGCCAAATTTTTGGAGCTAATAATTGGAATAACCCCCAGTTTCCAATTCTAAAAAACTATGCAAGAAGTTTACTTTTTAGTTTCAAGGTTTGCCATGAGCCCTGAAAGATGGGCCGGAATCGCCCCTATCGCAGTACAGGTCTCAAGAGAAAGTCCTTTGCAGGTAATGTCAAGATGATACTTCCCTCTCTCGAAAAGCTCTTTTGGAAGCCCTTTATGTCCGAGCCCTACAAGGAACAAAAATGAGCGATTTCGAAGGGCTTCCGCGGTAATCTTTACGGGCGTAACCTGTCTTTTTGGGTCAGGTTTTGAGGTCGTGATTACGATTTCCCCAAACTGGGAAGGGAACCCTTTTTTTGGAAGATCGGATACCGACAGATGGTTTTTTTCATAAAGGACTTTAAGGTAACTTCCCGATTCCCCTATTGTGGTCTTTTCCATCACATAAACCACCAGTTCTTCTGCAGTCATCTTGAAAGGAAAATCATAAAGAGCAAGGTGGAATCCAAAAGCATGGCAGATCGGAGCAGCTCTTGCAATTGCCCGATAATGCGCATCGAGAACTTTGATCTTATCGTAGGTATTTACTATCCCAAGGGTGAGCATAAGATGCTTCATTATTCTTTTTCGTAAAATAATGTTTCGTCAACCTTTATCGATTCTATTTAGGCTTCTTTTTGGTCTTTTTAATAATTTCTGAAATCTTCAGATACTGGAAGTGACTTACAAAATATGATCATCGAATCTGGCAAAAAAGGATAAAGATTTCGATTTTTCAGATTTAATATAAATATATAAATCCCCCACTACCCTTTATTTTTGATTTTTTATTTGTTTTTAAACTAAGATATTCGTTACTTTTTCACTGTGATATAATTAGATATAGTTTTGGTATTACTACCTGCAGTATTCTTTACTATCAAGCTGACAGTATACTTTCCTGCTTTAGTATACTTGTGCGTTGGATTCTGGTCTGTTGAAGTGCTTTTGTCACCGAAGTTCCAAGACCAATAATATGCATCCGTACTTTTATCAGTAAACTTCACATTCAAAGGATGTTTTCCAGAGGTGGGTGATGCAGAAAAAGCAGCTACTGGAAGGTAGCTAATAGTACCCATGTAGATATTTTGTCCATTTTGATAATCTTCCCACACTATCCTGTTACCATAGATAGCTGGATCCATCTGGTCTGATTTAGTGGTAGTGTGTATTTGTTGATGGGTTTTAAGGTCATATGCATATATGTCCCAGTTCCCATTTCGATTATCCTGCCACACTATACTATTACCGTATATAACAGGACTTTCTGAATCCGATGAACTTGTGGTAATCCTAGTTTCCTTCTTGGTAGAAAGATCATACATGTAGATGTCCCAGTTCCCATTGCGGTTATCCATCCATACCATCCTGTTACCGTAAATATCAGGATGGTATGCTGATCCACTGGTGGTTATCTGGGTTTTCTTTTCAGTAGAGATATCATACATAAAGATATTAGATTTCTCATCACTAATTATAGCCGGAGAATATACTATCTTATTACCGTAAATAGCAGGCCAGCCTGCATCTACATTTTGTATCGTGGTTAACTTGGAAGCGGAGAGATCATGTATGAAAAGATCGCCTGAAGAAGCAAATACAACCTTATCATCGTAGATATCAAGTCTATCTACGCCATGATTTGTAGTGATCTGAGTTTGTTTTTTAGTGGAGAGGTCTTTCACATAGATACTAGCCTCGTCCTCATTTTGCCACTCCTCCCATGCAATCTTGTTACCGTAGATAGCAGACTTGTCTGCTGATCCATTAGTAGTGATCTGAGTTTGCTTTTTAGTAGATAAATCATACATGTATATGTTGGATTCATCATTGCTTGTATCTGTCCATACGATCCTGTTACCGTTAATAGCAGGCATTTCTGCTGATCCATGATTAGTAATCCGAGTTTCTGTAATAGATGCCGATGCCGTAGATGAAACAAAAACTAAAGATATAATAAATATTGAAGCTAAAGCTATTGAATACGCTTTCTTTTTCATTTCTCATTCCTCTTTTCCATTTCTTTTAGTGCTTATTATTTTCTGGAACTGTAGAAATCGAGCATTAATTTCGCTTGCAATTGGCTACCATCGCTAAAAAACTGAAAAACCATCATAAACTTCCTTCAGTTAAATCCCAACTATTTGCAACGGTTACTAAATAATGACCTGTCCCCATATATAATACCATTGAGATTTTTTATATCTTTCTTATGTCATCAAAATTTGACATTAATTACACTAGCAGTTGACCTAATCAATCAAAAACTCAGAACATGAAAAGACTCTCTTACTTTCTAGACTTCTCTAATTATGGGACGCCAGATCTTTGATCCGGAGATTCTGGCGTGGAGGCTTAACAATTGAGCCGGAAGTTTAGCGATTGTAAGAATATTTCATCGCGTACTGTGTACACGTCTCAAAATGCTCACAATTTTCGCAATCTTCCCAGAGAAATAACTTTTCGCAGTTCTCTATTTTTGTAAAATTTAGTTTTTCAAAAAATACAGGGGCAGTTGTCCTGACATACAAGTCGCAACCTGGGTTCCCAATAGTTGTTAAAAGATACTTAATAAGCCTGGTTCCAATCCCTTTTCCCCGGAAGTTCGGATGGACAGCAATTGAATGAATTTCTAGAAACTCTTCACCCTTAAACTCAGATTTTATAAGGGCAGCGCATCCTCTAATCTGTCCATCGATTTCAGCCAGCACAAAATCTTCCGGTTCAAGTCTTTCCATGTCAAGAAAGTAAGCGGAGAGGAGCCTCTGAATTGCCAGCAGGTCTAATTTTCTGGCTTTTCGGATATGGATTTCTGTCATCGTTTTCCTTAATTATTTTTTATGGTAATCAGGCTTTCTTCAAGGCATAAGGTTCATCCATGCTCCCACTCCGAAAGCCCTCAAGGTCAAGGGTTACGTAGTCAAAGCCCAGGGATTTCAAATGCCGCGAAATTTTCTCTCTTTTCCGCAAAGCATCTTCCAGTTCATCCTGAATTACTTCGATCCGAGCGAGATTTTCATGCATCCTGACCCTGAACTGGGTAAAACCCAGGGAAAAGAGAAATTCTTCGGCTTTTTCGATTTTCTGAAGAACCTCGGCACTTATTGGCTGCCCGTAGGGAATGCGGGTGGCAAGGCAGGCTGCAGACGGCCGGCTGGCTGCTGAAAGGAAAAGCTCGGAAGCAGTCTCCCTGATTTCTTCTTTTGTCACATCAAATTCCACGAAAGGAGAAATGACCTTTTCTCCGGCCTCCTGCACCGCCCTGTATCCCGGACGGTTTTCCCCGTTTATTTCGGAGGAGTTTGTGCCCTCAAGTACAACATCATATCCCGCTTTTTCTGCGAAATCCAGCAGGGTTTCAAGCAGGGCTTTTTTACAGAAATAGCACCTGTTTAATGTATTTGCGGAAAAATAAGGAAGGCTCAGCTGGGAGAACGGGAGGATTTTGTGTGGAATTCCAATCTCACAGGCTGTCTGGACAGCCGTTTCCAGTTGCTTCCTTGGAAAAAGCGGGGAGTCTATGGTTACGGCAAGGGCTTTTTCCCCGAGTACCTCAAAAGCAAGAGCTGCAAGAGTTGTACTGTCTACCCCTCCTGAAAATGCAACAACTGCACTTTCTCTGGCTTTTATAGCCTCCTTTATAAGTTTTATCTTTTCAGTGGCCATCAATAACGGATTTTTAGCTAATAAGATATATGTATTTGCCAGCCCTATGGTCAGCTACTTAAGCTAGTTAATAAAAATATCAAGATGTTTACTTAATGAATGCTGTCTCTGAGCCTGAGATGATTCTCAAAATAGCAGCATTTTGAAATCGTTTTAATATTTATATTACGAGAGCTGTATTTCGCTTCAGAGCTTTATTTACCATAATAACTCTGAATAAAGAGCAAATTTGCCTCAATAGCAGAATTTTCATTCAAATCATAAAGATGGAGACCTTATATGGCATTATTTGGAACTAATGGTGTACGTGGTATCGCCAATGAATACGTAAATCCAGAACTGGCAGTCAATTTAGCCAGGAGCCTTGGTACATATATGGGTTCGAAAGGCACGATTGCTATAGGCTGTGATACCCGGATTTCAGGCCAGATGCTGAAGTCTGCCGCAATTGCCGGAGCTCTTTCAACAGGCCTGAACGTAATTGACGTGGGAACTCTTCCTACTCCTTCTATTCAGTATTATGTGCGCGACTATGCCGATGCCGGAATCGTTATCACCGCTTCCCACAACCCAAGAGAATATAATGGAATCAAATTAATTGCTGGAGATGGTACGGAGTTTCCCAGGGATGGCGAAAGAGAAATCGAAAAAATTTACTCCTCAGGAAAATATTCCATTGTATCCTGGGAGAAGACCGGCAGTTTTAGGACCGATCCCGGAGTCAATGACTACTATCTCAGGAATGTTATCAATTCGGTAGATGCCGAAAACATCCGCAGTCGCAGGCTCAAGATAGTTATTGATACAGGTTGCGGAGCAGGTTCGCTCACTCTGCCCTTTCTGCTCAGGGAACTGGGCTGCAATGTGCTGACGCTTGGAGCTCAACCCGATGGGACTTTCCCCTGGCGAAATCCCGAACCCACACCCGATGCTTTAACCGAGCTGTCCAACCTTGTAAAATTTACTGGGGCCGATCTTGGAGCAGCTCACGATGGGGATGCGGATAGAATAGTCTTTATGGATGAAAATGGTGAATTCTTAAATGAAGAAGTTCTGCTTGCCATGATGGCAAAATATATGCTTGAGCGCGAAAAAGGGCCTGTAGTAACTCCTGTTAGCTCTTCACAGCGTATGGCCGACGTAGCAAAAGATGCAGGCGTCGAACTTTACTGGACAGCAGTCGGCTCCATCAACGTCGCCCGAAAGATGATGGAAGTAAATGCAGTCTTCGGAGGCGAGGGCAACGGAGGCCTTATTTTCCCCAAACATCAATATTGCAGGGACGGAGCAATGGCCTGTGCCAAAATCCTTGAAATCCTGGCTAACGGACAAACTCTTTCCGAACTTTCTAAAAGTGTACCTGAATATTTCAACGCAAAAACCAAAATTCCCTCCATAAATACGCAGGCCACAATGGAAAGGGTAAAATACGAAGCCTCTGGCCTTGGACTTAAAATGGATACAATCGACGGAATCAAAATCTGGTACGAAGACGGCTGGGTTCTTATCCGCCCCTCGGGTACGGAACCGATTTTCCGAATCTTTGCCGAAGCAAAAAAGCAGGAGAGAGCCGAAGAACTCATGCAGGAAGGTCTGGAAATGGTCACGAGAGCAGAAAAAGCTTCAATCTCCAAATGAATTTTCTTTCAGGTTAACCAGTGAATGGATTCAAAAAGTCATAGCACAGCAAGATCTTGAAAAAATCTTGATTTTCCTGCCGTAGCTATGGTAAATAAGGAATCCTGACTCACTGGCATATCCATGCTGGAAACAGGAAACTCCGAAAGCAAATAACCTCAAGCTGTCTCAAAAATCAACCCATCTCTACAATTGGAATAAAACATTTCACTGTGGGTTAGTAGGTCCAAATTCCAATAATTACTCATCTCGTAAACTCACGCATTAATTACGCTTTTAAAGACAAATTCAACACATCTCGTTTATTTTTTAAGTGATGATTTTTACTGTGAGGACTACATATAAGGGATTTTAAGAATTAATATTGGATCCGTATTTTAAATTCTTATTTTAAATCATTGTTTTAAATCCTTGTTTTAAATCCTCATATTAGTTTTGTATAGTACTATAAATGATGTTAATATAAATATCCTATATACGGCGAATGTATTATTTGCCGAAAGTAGGTACTATGGAGGGAGAAAAGGATATGAACAATTTCACAAAAGTGGGGTCGGAGTACAAATGTTTCTCAACGTTTATTCCACCTTATGTTCTCGATAGTATGGCAAAAGCTGGAATTAAAGAAGCAAAGTCGACCATTATTCAGAGCCAGTATTTCCGGGAAAATCGGGCTGAGAATTCTAAAAAGATGGGATTACTTGGAGCTGTTGTGCCAGCAGGCAGAGCATATGTGCAGGTATTTGATTCTCAGAATACACAAGATTTTCAGAAAGAACTAAAGCGTGATCAAGAAAAGAAACCCACACCAACAGGCGATGAAGCCATAGATCTTACTTACGATTACGTTAGCAAGGATCGTGATTGCTTAAAGAATGAATTAAACCGAAATTCCCTAGATAATAATGGCATGGATCTGATATGCAATGTACACTACGGCGAAAATTACGGTAATGCTTTTTGGTACAATGGCCAAATAACTCTTGGTGACGGAGACGGCGAAATCTTCACCAATTTTGCCAAGTCCCTTGATGTAATAGCTCACGAACTAGGTCACGGCATTGTTGAGAATACTGCCAAATTAGTATATCAAGATCAGTCGGGCGCTTTAAATGAACACTTCGCGGATGTATTTGGAACTGTGATTACGCAGTGGGTCGAAAATCATGATGCGGAACATGCAGATTGGCTAATCGGTGACGAGATCATGGGGCCTGATTTATACGGTGAAGCTCTTCGTTGCATGAGTGAACCGGGAACTGCATATGATAACAAACTTTTAGGCAAGGACCCTCAACCTGCACATATGAAGAATATTTATACTGGTACTGGTGATAACGGTGGTGTGCACATCAACAGCGGCATTATGAACAAGGCTTTTTACCTTACAGCCATCGAAATAAAAACCAATCAAGCAGCTAGAATCTGGTATAATGCATTGCTGAATCTCTGGCCTACTGCGAATTTCAAGGAAGCCTTCGGGGAGATTGTAAAAGCTGCACAGATTCTTGCAAAAAATAATAGGGTAGACAGAGACGCACCACAAAGAGTAAGAGCAGCTTTTAGGGAAGTCGGGCTATTTTAAATTAGATTAATTAGACTAAACCTTATTAATGTAGAAAATCGGCTCTGTAGAACCTCTTAATTCGTGTAACACTTCAAAATCACAATATTGTCAGATATGCTACCATATATTAGGGGGAAATGCCCTTTAGCCGATTGATGTGAATTTTAAGGGTACTTCTACAGAGCCAAGAAAACAGTAACGGTAAACTTGCCTAACTATCTTAAAATAATTATAATAATTAATGGATAATTACCAGATGATTCTACATTCAGATAATAATTCTTCAGAAATTTATATTTAATTACAATAATATATAGTATCCAATTTATATTAGTGAATTGAGTTTTGAGACAGTCAATTGAGTAACTTCATGGATTGCTTCCAGTGACTTGTAGAAGCATTTGGAGCTTTCCAAATGATAAAGGAGCAGATGGTTATAATGCACATCGACTTTGAAAGTTCAGGTGGATATGCCAATATTAAGCTAACGTATCATGGGAATACCGACATACTTCCCGAAGAAGTTGCCAATAAGCTCATACAGCTTGTAGAAAGCTCCAGAATATTTGATCTTAAAGAAAACGAAGTTGCTCCCAAGTTATCCGGTCCTCCTGATGTGTTATACTATAAACTTACGATTTATGAAGGCAATAAGAGGATATCTTTATCTTTTAATGACATTACAGCTCCAGATTCTTTACGTCCTCTCTTGACTTTTTTGCAAGAACTTGCATGGGAGCAGATCCGAAAAGGCAAATAGTCACCTTAAATATCCTAGAATCACCATCCTTGATTCTAGTGTCTCGTCAATCCTCAAAGATTTAACGATTCTGATTAGTTGCAATTGATTTTATACGATATTTTGCTGTTTACGCGACACTAGCTTTTTGTACCATTTCGGGATAAAAATCTCAGATAGATGATTTTATGCAAGTTACAATTCTTTTCTTCCATCGATGAATATTTTGATTAGTATGCATTAATTTCAGATTAGTAGCAACAAATTATAAATACGTTAATTACTGTATTACTGATGGGACTAAAAACGAAAAATCCTCCCTGATATGAGTATGTCAGTATGAGAGCCTCCTAAGCTCAAAACGTACACGTTCTAAGCTGAAAAAGTAGAAAAAACTCGAAGTATTCTTTGATAAAAGGAACAACCGGTAGTACAAGATCAAGCGAAAGTGCAAGACCAGTAAATTGATTTGAAAGATAGAGATTGGGTCAAAAATGAGGAATAAAAGATACTCCAGAAATGTGATACAAGCTGGAAAAAAATAGAAAATACGGACCTGAACCCGGATTCAGGTTAATGGGGTTGATAGGAGAAGACAGTGACAGATCAAAAGCAAATAACATGTGCGGAATATCTCGAGAACAGATAACTTGTGCTGAATTGTCTCAGGTAGTTTATTGAATCCAGAACTATGAGGTTTGGTTTCAAAGCCGACGCCGGAACTCCAGATATCGGCTTTCAACCTGATCTCCTTAATTTGACTCTTTTTCAGAGTTTCGGTGTTTCTCCCAGTATCCTGTGAGTTTGCCGCCAAGGGCAAGCTTTCCGAGTTCTCGCCTTACCTGGTCACTCACTTCTGCCGAAACAGCCGATGCATATGGGGTTCCCGGCAGGGGAGTCAGGTAATGAGCCCTTACAGTGCCTCCTTTCTTGCAGATCCAGCGGACAAGGTCAAGGCTTTTTTCCTGGTCTTCTTCAGTTTCGGTGGGAAGGCCGAAGATAAAATCAACCGCAGGAACAATATCATGCTCCAGGCAGCACTCAACTGCTGAAATGCTGTCTCCCACAGTATGCCCTCTTCGAATCTCCTTTAGAACTCGGTCACTGCCGGACTGAGCCCCAAGGCTAAGGGTATCGTTTGCGCAGTATTTTCTCACAAGTTCAGCCGACTCGTCGGTCACGAATTCCGGACGCACTTCAGAAGGAAATGTCCCGAAGAAAATTTTCTTATCAGGCAGTTTGTGAAGTGCAGAAAGCAATTTCTCCACCCTGTCAAACCTGGGGTGAATTCCGTCACTGCCGTAGCCAAAAGCATTGGAAGCTATAAAGCGGAGGTCATTATAGTGCCCTGCATTTTTCACAATGGAGTCTATACTTCTATGCCTGACTTCTCTTCCGAACAGCCTGGGAGTCTGGCAGTACTTACAGCCCCAGGGGCATCCCCTGCTGATTTCAATCGGAGCCCGCAGTTTTTCAGGGTCAAAGCAGGGATAGGAATCAAGATCTGCATAGGGCCTTTTTGGAGTTATGACAACCTTATCCGTTTCTGTATCTCTGTATGCAATGCCAGGTACTTTTCCAGGATCTTTTCTTTCCTGGACTGCTTTCACAAGCTCCGGAAGGGTTTCTTCCCCTTCCCCGATCACGACATAATCAAAGTATTCAAGTGTCTCTTCTGGAGCCCCGGATGGGTGAGGGCCTCCTGCAATGAAGATTGAATCCGTGCCTGCATTTTTCACTTCCATGAAAACCTTTGCTGCCTGGCGCGTTGTAAAACTGTAGATCATTATCCCGTTTACAGGCTTGTCTACAAAACCGGCTTCCGGTATAAAGGGGAAAGGACTGCAAAGCTGTAAGAGTTTTTCTTGCTGTACCGGAAGTGCACGTCCATTATTTTTCCTCCGTTTTTTAGAAATCCAGGCTCTTTTCAAGGAATTGGCTTAAAAGGTATCAGAGTAAAGCAGAGTAAGCCCAGGATAAAGGTAATGATTCCTAAAAGGATGCGTTTTTTGTCCAGTTCTACTTTATCATGCAGGGGAGACGGATGCCCGGCTGCTGCAAAAACCCAGAGGAGAAGAGCCCAGAAAATCCATATAACCCCATCTTCCTTCAGCCAGTAAATTACATAAAGCCCTATAAGGAACAGAATACGCGGCATTAGAAAAGAGATCTTTTCCGCTTTCTTACCTAGCATAGCCCTGAGAATATGCCCGCCGTCAAGCTGCCCTGCAGGAAGAAGGTTGAGCAGGGTCACGAACATTCCTACCCAGCCTGCAAAGGCTACAGGATGCAGGTTCTCCCCTGTAACCCCGACAAGGTTCTGGATAAACACGAAAAGGGGAGGCAAGCCGAGATTAAACATCATAGAATTCGACAGGGGGTTTACTGCAGGCACTTCAAGGTTAAGTCCTATTACAGTAACTGCGACTGACATGAGCAGGCCTACCAGTGGCCCTGCAATCCCCACATCAAAAAGCGCTTTCCGGCTGGGCACAGGTCCTCTGTAGCGTATTACTGCTCCCATTGTGCCGATAAAAGTGGGAAATGGAATGAAATAGGGAAGAGATGCCTTCATCCCATGATACCTGGCCATTGCATAGTGAGCCATTTCGTGGGAACCGAGAACTGCCATTATCGCAAGGGTAAAGGGTAAACCCCGGAAAAGCTGGAGAGGTTCGTTTTCGAGGTCTACTCCGAACATCCAGGCTCCGCAAATCATAGTTGTAAAAACCGTTGCTATGAAAAGGACAAGGTTTAGCCAGGTCTTTTCCTTTGCCTTCTTTTCAGGAAAAACCAGCAGTACGTATTCTCCAAGCTCGTACTTTAATGTACATCCGAGCCCAAACTGCTGTAAAGGCTCCCAGAGTTCTCCCGTGACGTTCTCAGCATTGGTTCTAGGAGTTCCGTAGAAGTAAAGGGCTCTCCCCCCGGAATTCTGGACCTCATAAACGTCAAATACCTTGACTATGAAAGGATATAAACGCGAAACCGTTTCTTCGGCATTGAATTTTCCTTTGCCTTTTTTATGGTTTTCTTGGTTCATTTTTGAGTTCCTATCTCCCAGCTTAGGATTTAATTTTTCAGATTTATCCATTTTCAGCTTTTAGAACAAAATTCTCGTTTTTTTGCTGATTATTTTTCAGTTTTACTCGTTTCCCGTTTGATAAGCTCAATATATCCTCTGCTTCCGTTAACCAGAACAAGATCTCCATTATTTAATACTTCGTAAGGGTTTCTCTCAAGCATATCAACAAGTGGGATTTCGGAAATAATGGCTCCAACTGCAACTATAGGTTCGGTTTCCAGATTTATTATCGCTGCAGGGGCAGCTCCGTTTTTTTTCAGCTGATACATAACATACGAGCCAACTGTAGAGCCTTTTCCGTGGGGAAAAACAAGAACTTTACCCTGGATTGATTTCCCTTCAAGGACGTGATTTTCTTCAATTACAACCCCGGTTTTCGGGTCTACACTGCCAAGGAAGGAAATGGGATCTCTGGAAAGCAGTACTTTCCCTTTTGCACATCCTCTGGAAATTGTCCTGCCTTTAAGTTTAATAGGAATCACCTGCCTTCTTTGCTATCCTGCCAACTGCTTCCTCAACACAGGCTTCCATACTTCCATATACAGCTTCAGCCCCGCACATCCCTGGCACGTAAGCAAGAGCTTTTCCTGAGTTTACCATGACGCAGGAATAACTGTTGGTAGCAGGAGAAACCACCATGCAGGTATCACAGACGACTTTAGCTCCACTTTTCTCAATGGTCCTGATATACTCCGGATAGCGTTTTGCAAGCTCCCTTGAGGTAAAAATCCAGAACTCTTTCGAAACAGTTTTTCCTTTCAGGAGTTCAGCTGCTTTTTCAAGCTCCGCTGCCGAGCAGTGAGGGCACCCAATAGTTACCAATTCGGGTTCCTTGCAGGCTTTTCTCAGGCTCTCATAAACCTCTTCAAGTTGTTTTCTCTCAATAGTTATTTTTTCTGCCGGTTCTTCAAAATCCAGCCTGCGAATTTCAGGCGTGACCCCCTTCACGTGGTAAAGAGCAACTGCTCCTGAAGCTGCCATTGCGGCTCCGAGTGCTTTTAATTCATCTGCATTCGGGCTATTCCTGAGATGAAAAACAGGCACTTTACTCCCTGCAAGTTTGCCAGCTACATAACCGAGTGCACCGTAATCCGATTCCTGTAGTGGATATTGTACGTCAATTGAGATCTCAGGCACACGGTTTTCGTCCAGATGAAAGCCGTAATTTGCAGTTTTCCCGAGGAGTGCCGCAGAAAGGGCTGATGGCCCACCTTCCCGATTTGTCCTGGCTCCAAGCACGGAATTTGCATAGGAGACAGCTGACGATTCGCTCCATGCCAGGTGGTCGCCGTAACCGACATCAAAACCCTTGAGCGTATAAGGCGTACACGTGCATTCACATCGAATTCCAAGTTTTTCATACGCTTGAATAATCAACTTTTGTTTTTCCGCAAAATCGGGCGAGATCCTGAATCTTTTCCAGTCTTCCAGATCCATTCCCGCAGGGTTAAGAATCGCAGGAACCTTTACCCTGCCTTGAAGGTCTGAAATCCATTCAAGACCTGCATCGCCCATAGTTTTGTAAGAAACTCCTGCTATCTGGGCGCTTTTGATTGGGATAAGCCTGTCTGCACCGTAAATGTCTCCAAGGGCCACTAGGATTTCGATAGCCTGCCTTAGAGTCTCCCCGGCTTCTCCATTCAGAACTTGCTCTTCTTCTTTTGTAAGATACATTGAAATTCACTCGGTAATACACATGCTTGAATAAGTTTTTTGCCAGTGGATACTTTCTGTTGAAAAAGTTCCGACAAGCTGAATTTATTCTTCCTTTTACTAATCCTGTTATTGTCCTTTTATTTCTTCTTCCGGAATTACTGCCCTTTCAAAATTTTCCTTTTCTACAAGAACCTTTGTAGCATCAATTCCCACTTTTGTGGTCGTTCCGTCAGGAGCTCCTCGCGGATCCAGGGAACTGCCTCGGACATTGGGGACAATAAGAATATCCATATCCCCTTTTACCCTGGTGGCAATCGCAAACTCAACATCGTTCGGGTCAAAAATATTTATATCTTCATCCACAACCACTACATGTTTAAGGCTCGTATGGGCTGCAAAAGCTGCCATAATAGCATTTTTTCCGTCTCCTTCAGTCTGCTTCTCAATCTGAACGACTGCATGGAGATAACAGCATCCCCCTTCTGTCAACACTAAATTTTTGATGGTAGTAACCTCCCCGACAGCCTTGTAGATTCTGGGTTCATAAGGCACACCCATCATCAGGAGATGCTCCGGGCCGGCTGGCAGAATCCCGTGATAGATCGGGTCTTTTCTGTGAATAATTCGGGTGATCTGGATAACAGGTTCTTTTCTTACCACATCGTAGGTTCCAGTAATATCCACAAAAGGCCCTTCATCAACCCTCTCTACTGGGTCAACATAACCTTCAAGCACAATCTCGGCATGAGGAACCTTTACCCCGTTTGCACACTCAAAAAGCTCAACAGGAGCGCCTCGCAGGGCGGCTGCGTATTCGAATTCTTTTCCTACAGGAACCCTTGTCGAAGTCGCGTAAATAATTGTCGGGTCGCAGCCAAGCACGATTGCAACAGGCAGAGGTTCGCCTTTTTCAGCGGCTTTTTTGTGCAGGAGATAGGTATGTCTCGGAGGAACCAGGCGGACTGCGAGTTTATCTTTTCCCGCAAGCATAAGGCGGTGAATGGAAGCATTAATCGTGCCTCGGTATTCGGAAACTACAATCCCTGCAGTTATATAGGGAGCTCCGTCTTTTTCAAAATGTGTAAGGATAGGAAGTTTTGTCAGGTCAACCTGGTCTTCTATGACCTCAAGAGTCGGAGACTCTGACACCAGCCGCACTTCACCTTCAGGAGAAACTTCCGAAAGCCTTTTTATGATTTCTTCTTTAGGGACTCCGAGCATGGAAGCCAGTTCATCTCTTGACCCTAGCAGGTTCATTATGACTTTTGAACCTGAGATATCATGGAAAAGAACCGGGGCTTTTGTGGTTTTTGCAATTCTTGAAGCTTCGAATATAGGAGAAACGGGTTGTGGAATTTCTACCAGTTTTCCGTTTTCTTTTAACTGGTCGATAAAAGCTCTAAAACTCATGGGTATCTGAGTATCAAAAAGCTGTCAGACAATAAAAAGATTATCCGCAAGCCTTTTAAAAAAACTGCTTGATCGCAAGCCTTTTCAAAAAAGGCTTGAGCGAAAACCCCTGGCAACGTTAGGGTTTGATGCGAACCTTGTCCCCAAACCCTATCGGCGTGATCAAACGGCGCAACGTTTGCGGCACAACGTTTGCGGCACAACGCTTGCGAGTCAACGCTTGCGCTCAAGCGGAAGTTTTTGCAAAGCTAATTTAGCCCCACTTTCGAAATTTTCAGTATTTATATCTCCGAGGGCTATTATGTGTAAAATGTGTAAATCCTTTATTCGAAACTGTAGTTTCCGGTTCTTTC
>Ga0183099_1001115_pt1 | contig 16337 bp, 13 predicted proteins | sample Biomet1_FD_127788 | JGI IMG/M metagenome (GOLD analysis project Ga0183099, IMG submission 127788) | Microbial communities from bioreactor (seeded with anoxic lake sediment) at LBNL, California, USA - Biofuel metagenome 1 | ecosystem: Engineered > Bioreactor > Anaerobic > Unclassified ... | reverse complement strand
GGTTGTCACGATTTTGGCTGGTTCGAGCATGATGGCGCCCGCTTCGGTGACAAGTTCTACGAAATCTTTCGGTCCCTGGCCGTGCAAGGTGGCGATGGCCTCCTTTACCTCCAAGCTGTTGCCGACCGCGAGCCCAAGCGGCTCATCCATGTCGGTGATGATAGCGCGAGTGTCCCGTTTCAAAGAATCGCCGATCTCCACCATCGTGGTGGCAAGTTCTTTAGCTTGTTCGATCGTCTTCATAAAGGCGCCGCTGCCGAACTTAACATCCAAAAGGATGGTATCGGCACCGCTCGCCAGTTTCTTCGACATGATGCTCGAGGCGATGAGAGGGATGCTCTCGACGGTCCCCGTGACGTCACGAAGGGAATAGAGTTTTTTGTCGGCCGGATCGATTTCTGACGTTTGCCCGATGATAGCGATACCGATGTCATTCACCTGTTTGATGAATCTCTTTTCGTCGATCGCGATGGATGTTCCCGGAACCGATTCCATTTTGTCGAGGGTGCCGCCGGTATGGCCTAAACCGCGACCGGACATTTTGGCAAGTTTGGCTCCGCAAGCGGCCACGAGGGGCCCGAGGGCTAGCGAAGTCTTGTCGCCAACGCCACCGGTAGAGTGCTTATCAACTTTGACGCCTTTAATGGAAGAGAGATCGATCGTCTCGCCGCTATGTTCCATAGCATCGGTGAGGGTGGCGATTTCCCGTTTGCTCATCCCTCTCCACACGATAGCCATGGCAAAGGAGCTGGCCTGATAATCGGGAATCGACCCGTCGGTGTAGCCTTTGATAAAAAAGCGGATTTCCTCATCGGAAAGCTCGTGACCGTCTCTTTTCTTCTCGATGACATCTACCATTCTCATGTGTTTTTCCCCAGTTTTCGGTGTGATGAGTACATTATACGCATCGGCGTATCCGTTTCATCGGTTTACCGAAGAAAAGAAATGTATCACAAAGGCCGAAGGTAAGCAAAATCTGGGGAACCAATTTAGTGCTTTTTCTGCAAAAGAAAAGATTTTTAACATCTTCTCGAGCGACTTGGAAAGAGCGCGCCAACAAGACAAATCGTTCATGTCTTCCCAATGTTTGTCCTTTTCACTATAATTGAACTATGGATTTTGGCCAATCATTACGCGAATACCTGAGTGAAAACGAAGCGGCTTCTCTCGAAGAGGCCATCACCAGCGGCAAAGTCACCCATTGCCTGCTCCTCAACCCCAAAAAGATGGGGGACGAGGAATTCCTTAAGCGTTACCCCCTTTGTGTGAGGCATCCCTTCATGCCGCACGCCTTTTACTATAAGAAGGAAGTCTACAACCTCGGGGACGACATCCTCTACGAAGACGGTGTCTACTCCATTGAGGACGCCGCGGCCATGATGCCGATCTATTTCCTCGCTCCGGAGAAAGACGATATCGTGTTGGACATCTGCGCCGCTCCGGGCGGCAAATCCATCGCCGCTTCCATTACGATGGAGGATGGCGGGACGATCGTAGCCAATGACATCTCCTACCCCCGGGCCAAGGCTATGAGCCAAAACGTCGAGAGAATGGGACGTGGCAACATCATCGTCGCGAGCAACGATTTCGTCTTTAGCCACATCCATTTCGCTGGCACGTTCGACAAAATCATCGTCGACGCCCCCTGCTCCGGCTCCGCAATGATGCGGAAAAATCCGGAAAGCAAAGCCGATTGGCGTTTCGAAAAAGTCAAATCCTGCCTGAAGAGGCAACTTGAGATCCTCGAACTGGCATATGCGATGCTTAAGTCCGGCGGCACCATTTCCTATTCCACTTGCTCTTTTAACAAAGAGGAAGACACCGATGTGATGCTGACTTTCAAGGCCCAACATCCGGAAATTCAGTTCATAAACCTTCCCTCCCATGAGTCTTTCTATCGCGACCCCGCCCTCCCGGAAGCCGTTTATCTCTTCCCCCACCGCTTTGAAGGCGAAGGCCAATTCGTTTGCCTATTCCGCAAGCCGGGTCTTCTCGTAAAAACCAAAAAGACAACCATCACGAACGACCGCTATAAGGACTTCGTGAAAGAATACGGACTCGAAGGCCGGAGTAATGAAATGATGAGGAGCAAATTCTATTCCTTATCTCAGCATTTCGACGTCAGCCACCTCAATATCCTCCGCTACGGAGTCAAACTGTTCGAAATGCGCGACATTTTCATTCCCGATCACCATTTATCGCACTTTCTCACCGCGGATTACTCCAAGGAAATTAGTCTGGAGCAAGCCAAAGCCTACATCCATGGCGACACTTTCGGAGTCGACTGGCCGGATGGCTTCTATATCGTGAGTTACGACAAGCAGAATCTCGGTTTCGTCAAAGCGACCCAAGGCGTGGCCAAAAACCATTATCCGAAAGGCCTTCGGCAAGAGTGGCATTAATTCCTGAAGCCAAATGAAAAACCACGCCTCGAAGCGTGGTTTTCTTTTCCTATTTAACGAACCTTTCCCTTCTTAAGGGGGATTTTCTCGAAGCCTTTGGCGAAGAATTCCTGCTCCTCGGCTTTATCTAAGGCGTATTGGGCTGCCACGACATTGTAGATTCTCGGAGCGAGTTCCGTGGTCTTCTCCTTAGAAACGTCAAGGGGTTTCTCGAAGGTGAATTCCAAAGGCAAACGCCGATAGTCGGGGCGCTTCGCGAAAACAAGAGGGGTGCCGTAGATCGTACAGGTGAGCAAAGGCACTCCGGTTTCCACCGCGGCTTTGAAGGTTCCGGGATGAAAAGGGGCCACACCGTTCTCGGGGTGCTTGTTGCGGGTTCCCTCGGGGAAGATCATGTAGGAACAATAACCAGCTTTGAGGTTCTTCTCGACCTCGCGCATGGCTAGAAGAGATTGCCTGAGATCTTCGCGGTCGAGGAAAATGCCGCCCAAAGCCTTGATCGCCGTGCCGATGAACGGCATTTTTAGAGCTTCTTTTTTGGCGACGAAAGTGATGGGCTTTTCGCTTAAAGCCACGATGGCGAGCGGATCGAAATACGAAAGGTGATCCGCCACAAGCAAAAACTTCTGGTTCTTTTCTTCCAGCCCACGAAGATATTCAAGCCCTTCGACTTTCATGTCGAGGCGGAAATGCTTCGCAATAAAAACAACCAAATCGCGGACCTTGGCGTAGCGCCGTTCCAAAGGATAACGCTCCGGATGGCGGGCGTAACGGTTGATGAATAAGGCGAAATCCCAAAGGACGCGGGGTCCGGCGGTCAACACTAGGCGCGGGTACTTTAACATGCGTTTAGTGTAGCACAGACCCCGATTTCCGTCTTGTTTTACCTTTAATTGGCGTCTTTCCCGCTACCAGGGCGGTAAATCTCGTCGATCTCGTCGACGATAACGAGACCCCGTTCTTCATCCTGTTCTAGACGCCCTTTGAAGCAAATGTAGCTTCCGAGCGGAAGGGTCATGAATGAGGAATCTTCGCCGGTTGAGGGGCGGACGAGGAAATGGTCAGTCTCGTAATGGCCATCGGCATTAGGCACCGAACGATCGACTTCAACGTAGCGATAGCCGCCTGTTTTTTTGCCAAGGCGGCCGGAAACGAAAACACTGCTAATCATTAAAATGTCGCTCCTAAAAATATCTATGTGGGGGAGGTGGTTCCTGTCAGCGCGCAAAGGCCAGGAACGTATGCGGAGGAATCAAGGCCCGCATGACCTTGACAGATGCCTTTGGGCAATAGCCCGCCGCATCCATCACGACCGAATAATCGGATCCGAGATCGTAGCTGACGTTCTCGGGGGAAGGGTTGAAAAAGAAAGCGATATCGGAGAAAGGAGAAATGAGGTTCTTGTCGAGGAAGGATACTTTAAACCCTCCCTTTTCAAGAGGCTCGATATTGAGAAGCCCGTCGATTACGCGGGGGTCGTAAGCGTGCAAGAAGCGGGATTCTTTGCGGAACCTCGTAAGGCTTCTAAAGTAATCATACATCGGTTTTCGCTCGTCGAGCAGTCGATATGAAAATTTATTAAAAATATCTTGCAAATTGTAGGTGTTTCCCTTGCCAAATTTCGATTGTCCAATTTCTTCCCCTGCATGGATAAATGGAATCCCGTAGGAGGTCAGGACGCAAGCGAGGCTCAGCTTGCAGATGGCCAGTTTTTCGGACAGGGGTAAACTGCTTTCCCGCAGAGAAACATAATCGAAAAACGTCTCGTTGTCATGGCATTCGACATAGTTGATAGTTTGCTCCGCCGAAAGAAAACGAGCCTTCTCGTAAAAATCCACCGAGCTTGAAACGTAAGCGTAAGCCACCGCTTGGTAGGCGGCTTCACTTTGATCGCCCGTCAGCCATTTTTTGAAACTCTCGCGAAAGTGGTCGTTAAAGAAAGCGTATTCGGGGAGATTCTTATAATTGTCCATCGAGGCCAAAGGCTCGCTTGCCTCGGCTCCCATGCTCCAGCCTTCGCCGTAGAGAAGAAAAGATTTGTCATGTTCTTTGGCCATCTTCGCGATGTCTTTCATCGTGGTTTGGTCCATGATCCCCATTAAGTCGAAACGAAAGGCATCGATGCCAAAGGTCTCGATCCAATAGCGACAGCAATCAACTATCATTTTGCGGACCATCGGCCGTTCTGTGGCCACGTCGTCTCCACAATAGGAGGCATTGGCCATTTTCCCATTGGCCTTCCGACGGAAATAGTAATTAGGAACGAGACGCTCAAAGGCACTCGTAGCGTATTCGTAGACATGGTTATAGACGCAATCCATCGAGACGCGGAGGCCTTTTTCATGAAGGGCGGAAACGAGTTGTTGCAGTTCAAGCAGGCGCGAATAGGGATCCTCGACATCCGAGGAATAAGAGCCTTCTGGCACGAAATATTGAGCGGGATCGTAACCCCAGTTATAAGACTTCAAGGGGTCTCTTTCATCGACGGTCTTGAAATCAAAAAGAGGTTGGAGTTGCAGGTGCGTCACCCCTAACGAGGCCACGTAATCCAGGCCAGCCGGGTTGCCCCCGTCGGTCTTTCTTCCTGGCTCGGCCAATCCGAGGAATTGGCCTTTATGGACGATATTGGTGTGCCGATCGATCGTGAGATCGCGGACGTTTCCTTCGTAAACGATGGCATCCGTCGCGCAGTTAAGAATCGGCAAAGCGTCCCTCTTCACCGGGGATAGCCGCCCTTGATCGATGACGACGGAGGCCTCTCCGTTAGCCAGCGACCCTCTGGCGTACGGATCGGTCGCCACGGAAGTGACTTCGCTGTTCATGACGCAATATAGGTAGGAAGCGCCCTCGTAATCGCCGCTGGCGATGAAACGATAGACGCCTTTCGGGAAACGAACCATTTCGAAATAGTCCCACTCCGTTTGGCCTTTCTTCCGAATCTTTAACCAAACTGCGCTCGCTAAAGGAGCCCAAACGACGAAAGTGGTCCTTTCGGGAAGATAGGTGCTGCCGAGATCGTTTTCGTCGTAAAAGAATTGCTCGTCAAAAGAAGGGAAATTCGTGGCTTCGCTGACGTCGAGAGGGATGAGACCATAGGAAGGCACCGAGAGGGCATAACTATGCCCAAGGGGCAAAGGCTCTTTGAGGCGAAAATCCACCACGACCAACGAAGCGGTCGAAGTCGTTTTCGTAGCCACGATCTTTTCTTCTTTGGCGTGGTCTCTCACCAAAGTGACATCCAGGCGTTCGTAGGGAACCGACGAGAAAATGATGAGCCTGATTAGGTCATCGGCCACCAAACGGGCGGAAGTAAAGGTATCTTTCATTACTCCACGAGCGCCACCGCGATGGCGTAGCCTCCGTCATGGGCGATCGAAACGGCATACCGCTTCCCCTGGAAGAGCAAAACTGGGCGGCCGCCTTCCTCGTATGCGACGTCGATCTCGTTCATCTTGGCCCCGGACAAACCGGTTCCGAGGGCCTTGAGAAAGGCTTCTTTGGCCGCAAAGCGCCCGGCCACAAAAGAGGCTTTGTCGACCTCCCGGTCAAGAAGAGCCAATTCGTTCGGACTTAAGACGCCGCGGATGAAAGAATCCTTCAAGGAGACCCGGCTGATCTGGACAATATCGGTTCCGATGCCCATCATTTCTCTCCCAAATGACCATCGTTGGGGTTCTTATAGGAGTCGGTCGAACCCGCAACGGGTTGACTGTTGTTGGAATCGACGTGCATGAGGACGCGGCAGCCTTTGGAAGAACCCGGGGTATCGGGTTCGGGGGCTACCACACCTTCGGTGACGAGACGAGCAAAGAGGCGACCCGCTCGTGGGAAGCCCAATCCATTTTCCCGTTGGATGCGGCTGATGGAGGTGTATTGGCGTGTCATGATCTGAGCCTTTAATTGCTGATAATACTCTTCGTCATCGGAAGCTTTGATCTCTTGACGGGGAGATGAAGGGTCGTCGGGAGAGGAAGCGTTCGCCTCTTCAGCCTCATGGTCCACAAGATCGAGGAAATTCGGGTCGTAGACCACGGCCTGCTGCTTTTTGATGAAGGCGCACACGCCGTCGAGTTCGCTCGTGTCCACAAAAGCTCCTTGGGCGCGGACGAAGCCACCTCGATAGGCAACTTCGCAATCGATCAACATATCGCCATAGCCGGCGAGGTCTTCGGCTCCGCCCTGACCGAGAATGCATTGGGAGTCGATGGCCGACTGAACGCGCAAAGCGACACGGCAGGCCAAATTGGCTTTGATAACGCCCGTAATGACGTCGACTGAGGGCCGCTGGGTTGAAATGATGAGGTGAATGCCAGCCGCGCGGGCCTTTTGGGCGATGCGAACGACCGAATCGGAAATCTCTTTGCAGGTATCGACCAAATCGGCGAATTCGTCCACCACCACAACGATAAATGGCAAAGGTGAAAGCTGATGAGCCGGGGCATAGTCATGATTGAACTGACGAATATCACGAACGTGGGAATACTCAAATAGGCTGTAACGGCGATCCATTTCCTTGATGAGTTTGTCGAAGCAAATCTTCGCTTGGACCGGTTCCTTGATAATTGGGCAGAGAAGATGAGGGATGTCCTCATAGTTGCTCATTTCGACGCGTTTGGGGTCGATAAGAATAAGTTTGAGGTCCTCCGGTCGATTCCGCATGATCAGGGACATGATGACCCCGTGCATGAAGATGGATTTGCCGCTGCCGGTGGAGCCGGCCACGAGCATATGGGGGAATTTCGCGAGATCGCTACTGAGGCATTCGCCGCTGATGGTTTTGCCAAACGGGATCACTAGATTGTCTTTGTCGCTGGTGGGCAATGCCGCCACCATTTCACGTAAACTAACCCTAGTCGTGACTTTGTTCGGAATCTCAAGACCGGAGGTGTTTTGGCCTCTCACGACTTCCTGAAAGCGGGTCGGGGCGCCGTTGAGCCGCTGGGAAATATCTCCGATGTAACGGTTAATGGTTGTGACCGAAACGTTGGGGTCGCACATGATGTTGTAGCGGGTTACAGAAGGGCCAATGGTAAAAGACTCGACGTGAGCGCCGACCCGGAAATCGCTTAAACAATGATCGACCGTGATTTTGGTTTTCTCGCAATCGGCGCGAACCTCCGCGCCGCTTCCGTTATCCACCACGTTCATCAGTAGATCAATCGTGGGGAAAACGTATTTGGGCCGAGCGATGGCCGAAGGCTGATTTATGGGGTTGAAAGGCTTCGGCGCTTCTGGTTTGGCCGCGACCGGCTCAGCGACGACCTCAGGAACGACGCGCGAAGGCAATAAAGTTTCCTTCTCGGGAATCAGCTGCGAAGGTTCCTCAAGGGGCTCTTCGGTGGGCGATTCCACGACGTCAGCATGGAGAAGACGCGGTTTCGAAGGAACAACCGGTTCGGTTAACTCGGGGGCCGTAGACGTGACTGGCGACGGCTCGGGATTTTCGAAAACGGGGATTGGCTCTCCCAGTTTCACCTCATTGAGAAAAACGGGATCGGGAAGAGGACTCGGAACCACCGGAGCGGGGGCGGATTTTGGCTGAACTGGAGCCGGCGAGGAGAAATAGGGATCTTTGATGGAGTTGAGCGAGGAAGGAATCGAGGGAGTTGCCGCCGAAGGGACACCAGAGGAACCATCGGGAAGGAAAATGGCCTCTTGAAGACCCGAGGAATAGAGTTGCGCTCGAGGAAGAGAAGGGCGCGGAGCCGAAGACTCCGGAGTAGTCAAATCTTGGGGCAACGGGTTTCGGATGGAAGCCGCGGCATAGATGTCAACCCGCGAAGGAACGGCCGATGCCGGAGGAACCGCTGGTGAGGGGGCGGGGGCGGAAAGCTGCAAAGGATTAGCCACGCCGCCATAAGGGTTATTTGTCGGGGCATCTAGAAGTGTCCGGTCGGAATAAGACGCGGGAGATGAAGGCAAAGGTGAAGGATTGTAGTCCCTCTCCATTTGGGCTTTTTGGCGCTGAGTCTGCCGACGCGATTTTGAAAGGGCAGCCCTCGTCTTGAGAAAGCGGAAAAACTTTTTTATGAACGGAAGGAAAATGATGATAAGGCCTGCCAAAATGAGAAAAATGGCTAGGAGGCAAAGGAGCCAGAGGCCCGGCTTCACGAAGACGGCTGAGAAGAAATACCCGATGACGCCGCCGCCGAGATCGTTAGCCGTGTAATAGCCAACCCGGTTGGCATCGTAATTCTAGAAAAGCCGTCCGAAAGACCGAGAAATCCGAGCTTTTTTCGGTACCACCAAGCCCAAAATGGCTCCAAAACATCCCGACCCCGAGCGAAAAGAGCGTGAAGCCGTAACCGACGCGGCCAGTAATGTCAGGTTTCTCCCAGCTTCCAGTGATCGCGAGGACGATGCCGGCGAACATGACGAAGGGAACGATGAGATAGAGACCTTCAATGCCAAAGAGATAGGAGATACCAGCCGCCAAACCCCAAAAACTCTTGGTGCCGGCCGAAAGCAGACACAAAAGCGAAAAGAGAATCAAGCCGACGCCAAAGACCTGATTTATGTTTTTCCGGGTATATGTCTTCTTTGAAGAGAAGTTCATGGCTCTTATTGTAGTTTGAAGATGGTTTTTCTAAAAGAAAAAAGGAGAAAAAGACTAGGCGACTTCGACGATGAGGGGAAGCACCATCGGCTCCTTGCCAGTCTGACGACGAATGGCCCGCAGACACTTTTCGTAGACGTTTTGCTTAATCCCATCGAGGTCGTAGCCCGGCTGGAGGAGATTCTCTTCGACTGTGGCGACGAAAATCTTGCTGACGTCGCGGAGAATGGCATCGGCGTCTTTCACGAAGACGAGGCCACGCATCTGCACGTCCGGTCCCGCAACGATTTTCTTATGGCTCTTGGAAATGGTCAAAGCCAAAACGACCACTCCTTCAGCAAGTTTCTCACGATCAGCGATGACGTTGGTGCCAACGTCTCCGACCCCAATTCCGTCGATCATGACGTCTCCGTGGGATATTTTCTCATCGAAAAGACGGCCACCGGTTTCATCGAGAATGATGGATAAACCGTTTTCAAGCAAGAAAACGTTTTGGTGATTCAAGTTAATACCCATGGAAAGGGCCACTTGGGCGTTGTGGAGCAAATCTTTGAAGAAACCTTTGACCGGTATGTAGTACTTGGGCTTGAAAAGCCCGATCATCATCTTCAAATCCTCTTCCGAGGCATGCATACGGAGGAATTTCTTCTTTGGAACGTTGAGGACGTGGCAACCACTGCGGTAAAGTTCGTCGAGAGCATCCGTGGCTTCGATTTCGGTGTTGTCGTTGCTCGGGCAGGCCACGACGAAGGTGTCTGTCTCGCTGAGGCTGACTTGCTTCCCCTCGTTTTGTCCTGCGGCCAAAAGGGCAATCTTGGCGTAAAGCCGGATGCTGTATCCGAGCATTAATACGATGATGTCCCGAGCTCGGAAACGGTTTAAGTCATCTATTGGGGCGAAATTGTCCCGCGGAATGAGAAGTTGGCCACAACTTTGCATGGCCGCGATCGTGTTGGCCGTCTCTTCATCGAAGGGGATGATTTTCTTTTTAGAATTGATGGCTAGGGTGATGACTTCGTCAATGTTGTAGAAATTCGGACTGAAGATGGCAATGAAGACACGACCTTCGGCATCCTTGACCGTTTGTTCGATGATGGGGGTCAGCTTGTAGTCCGGGGCGGTATAGCCGGCGTGGGAAGAATAAACGGATTCGGTGAGCAGGGCCAAAGTCGGTTTTTCGGAGATCTTGGCAATGGCATTCATGTCGTGAAGATAGTTCGGAGAGGCGTTGTTCTCCACTACAAAATCACTGGAGAAAACCACGTTCCCGTAGGTGGTCGAAATGGCGATGCCACTCGACTGGGCGATGTTGTGAGAGGTCTGGAAATACGAAATCTGTCGACCGGCGACGGTAAAAGTCGAAGACGGTTCGACGAAGTGCAAATCATAAATCTTGGGATCAAGGTTGACGTGTTGGGTGAAAATCTTGAGCATCGTGAGGGTGACCCGCGAACCGTAAACGGGGGCCGGCACGTCTTTGTACAGATAAGCCAAGGCGCCCATCTCGTCATCATGACCATGGGTCAACAAATAGGCTTTGACACGGTCTTTGTGTTCTTTCAGGTAATCGAAATTTGGGATGACATAATCGATGCCGGGCATGGTTTTATCCGGATAACGGATGCCACAGCCCACGACGAAAATGTCGCCATTGATTTCCACAACGTTGCAGTTTTTTCCATCCTCGTCGAGACCGCCGAGGGCAAATAGTCGAATTTTATCGCTCATAATAATTCCTTCCAAAAGGTGTTTTCGCGAGATTGCATATTCGAAAACGCTCTACCGTCATTATAAGAGGCCATCAAGTATAAAACTAGTTTTATCTCGCGAGAGAAAACGTTTTCATAACCTTGAGAGTATCGAGTTCCAAAATGCTGAGCTTGTCATCGACAAAAAGGGCAAAACTGGCCGGATTCCCGCCTTTCGGGAAACTTGTGGAGCCCGGATTAAGGTAAACGACGCCGTCCTTTTCTTCAAGAACCGGCAAGTGGGTATGACCCGACATCACAATGTTGCCTTTCAAGGCTTTGACGAAGGCGGGGTCAAAATGATCTCCATGAAGCAAAACACAAGAAAATCCATTAAGAACGACAGATCTGCGGTCTTCGATGGGAAACGACAGAACATCTTGATCGATCTTGGCATCGCAGTTTCCTTTGACGCCGATGATCCGATCAGCCAATGGATTGAGGAGATTGGCAACACCCATCCCATCGTAATCAGACGGAACGCCGTTGCGCGGCCCGTTATAAAGGTAGTCGCCCAAAAGAACGATTTTGTCGACCCCGAATTTTTCAATAATGGCAACAAGTTTTCGGGCAGCCAAAAGGCGGCCATGGATATCCGATGCGATCAAAATCTTCATCTGATTTTCTCCATGTCGCGACAAGCCACGACATCAACACCGGTACCGCAAACGTCTTTTATCACGACATCGCCGACATGAACCGGGGCGACAAGTTTCACCTTATCTATTGACGCCATGATATCAAACATCTTGCCTTTCGGGGTGGCTTTAACAGTCTTCACAGGGCAAAGGGGTAAATTGGCACAGTCGATCCTCACAGTTGAGGTTACGGTTCGTACTGGATTGGTTACCTCCTGTTTTCCGTAAGCGGCCCCTCTTGGGCAGAAGTTGCCCGTCACGTTAAGATTCTCATCAACTTTCAGATGGCACCCGCGAGGGCAATTAATGCAAATAAGTTCTGTTACAGCCATAATCAAACCTCCTTTTGACGTAGAGATACCTCGATAGATATCTGGGCGTTTTCTAGTAATTTCTTAGCAATTGGTTGAATTTCCATCTCGCTAGGAATTATCACTGGTTTAAACACTGACTTAACAACCTTTCCATCAACTTTGTAATCGATATAAACATTCTTTGATGGCTTCTTAACACGGAACTTGAAAAGGTAATTTTCGACATTGCCTTTTAGAGTCAGTTTAGACGGAACGACATAGCCTACGCCATCTCCTGGCACAACATCGATTTGTTTCCCTTCAGAAGGAAGTTTCCCATTAATAAAGGCAGCCGCGGCTTTCCCGGCCTCCCTGGCTTCAGAAACCACATTGTCCACAAGGTCATGGACGTGGAGGACATTGCCACAACTGAAGACCCCTTCGAGCTGGGTTTCGAAGTTTTCATTGACGATAGCCCCCCTACTTCTGGAAGTCGGAACTCCGATCGAATTAAGCAGATCGTTATTCGGAACAAGACCGATAGAAAGAATCAAGGTATCAACATCGAAAGACTGTTCCGTACCCGGAATGGCTTGCATCTTCTCGTCGACCTGGCTAATCTCAATTCTCTCCAGACGGCCATGGCCGACGACTTTGCTCACAGTGTGCGAAAGGTAGAGCGGGATGTTGAAGTCATAAAGACACTGAACCAGGTTTCGATTGAGACCATTGCTCCAAGGCATGATCTCCGCCACACCGAGGACTTTGGCCCCTTCAAGAGTCAAACGTCTAGCCATTATGAGACCTATATCGCCGGAACCTAAAATGAAGATGCGATGGCCGCAGAGGTAACCGTATTCATTAAGGAAAAGCTGGGCTTGGCCGGCGGTTAAAATGCCAGCTGGACGCTCCCCTGGTATCCCGATGGCTCCGGCGCTTCTTTCGTAGCAGCCCGTGGCCATGATGATTGCTTTGGCTTCCACTTGGACGACGCCTTCTTTATCGTTGGTGTAGGTGACGACCTTTTCTTTGGTTAAACCCGTCACCGTCGAATTGAGAACAAAGGGGATCTTTCTCGCCTCAACCTGCTTGATAAAACGACCCGCAAATTCAGGCCCAGTCAGTTCTTCTTTGAATTCAGCGAGGCCGAAACCGTTATGAATGCATTGATTGAGAATGCCGCCTAAGAAGGGGCTTCGCTCAATGATGAGTAAATCAGTGATCCCAGCATCGAAAGCACCGACTGCGGCCGCCATGCCGGCGCTGCCACCGCCGATGATGACCAAATCCTTTTTAATCATGCTATTTGGACTCCTTCTTCGTCTCATCTTTGACAATTTGACTTCCTTCCCGATCATAGAGTACTTCGAGCGGAGTGACGTGATAGTAAGAGGCTAAAAGGCGAATGACCTGAGGCTGGCAGAAGCCACCTTGGCATTTGCCAAAACCAGCGCGAGTTCTTTTTTTGAGGGCTTTAACCGTCAAGCAGGGAACCGAGCGCGAGAGAACATCGTAGATTTCGCCGAGGGAAACTTTCTCGCATTGGCAAACCATTTCGCCATAGCGTGGGTCTTTTTTGATGAGGGCGTTCCTCTCCTCAAGAGGCATGGAGAGGGGCTTCACGTACGGACGGACCCGCGACTTATAATTGGCGCGCTCGTTTAGCGGAAGGACGGCCCCGATAAGCTTCGTCACGACGTATTCGCCAATGGCCGGGGAGCTGACCAAGCCTGGACTTTCGATACCAGCAACGTTGATGAAGTCCGAATATTTCTTCGAAGGTTCGATGATGAAATCGTGAGTCGAAGGGGTCGCGCGAATGCCAGCATAGACCCTTATCTCCTGATTGAAGGGGACTTTCGGTACAAGATTCATCGCTTGCGCCTTTACTGAGGCGAGAGTCATCACGTCAGTTGCCGTATTCTCTTTATCATCCACGAACTCGCTAGAAGGGCCAACGAGGTAGTTTCCACTCGTTGTCATCGTGACGAGAACGCCTTTGCCTTTCGCGCTTGGCAGCGGGAACAACACGTGGTTGACGAGGCCCGGAGCGTAGTGATCAAGGACATAATATTCGCCTTTGCGAGGCAGGATTTTCCATTCGATCGGTTCAATCATTCGGGCGATATCGTCAGAATGGAGACCCGCCGCATTCACGACGACCTTGGCTTCGTAGGTCTTTTTGCTGGTGGTGACGTGGTATAGACCGCCTTGCTTGACGATTCCCGTCACTTCTTCTCCTAAGGCCAATTTGACACCGTTGTCCATGGCGTTTTCCATGGCATGGGCCACCAAGGTGAAAGGATTAACAATGCCGCCAGTTGGGCAAAGCAAAGCTCCTTTAACCTCAGGGTTGATGTTCGGTTCGGCCGTTTTGACCTCTTCAGCCGTCAAAAGCTCAGCGGGAACGCCATTTTTCTTGGCGCGTTCTAAAAGGTCTTTGAGCATCACTAATTGCTCATTTTCCGTCGCCACCGTCAAGGTTCCGACTTGGCCAAAGGAAACATCGAGTTCTTTGCATAACTGCGGAAACATCCGGTTTCCGGCTACGTTGAAGATTGCCTTCTTCGTCCCGGGTTCGGGGTCGTAGCCCGAGTGCGCGATAGCCGAATTGGCCATCGAAGTAACATCGCCAACGTCATTTTCCTTCTCGATGACAAGGACCGAGACCTGGAAGCGGGAAAGGCTTCTGGCAATGAAAGCGCCGACGGCTCCCGCACCAATGATAATTACATCTTCCATACGCAATAGTATATCCTCTTTTTCCCCTAAGGGAACCAACCTAACATTTTGTCTTTTCGTTTTTTCGGAAGACCTTCTTTTTCGTCTTTTTGTTTCCTTCGCAAAGAGGCAAAAAGAGTTCCGGTTTGGATTTTTCCCTTTTCGAAGCGTTTTCTTTATTTTTTTAACATTAATAAACTTCTTTTCGGCGCTCTTTAAAGTATGATGTTTTGTGCAATGAAACTCTGCTGTTTTGATATCGACAACACCCTCGTCCCCTTCGGGCACCGGATCCTCAGTTCCAAAACCAAGTTTGCTTTAAACGCTCTTCTTCTTCAGGGAGACGTCGTTTGTTTGGCGTCCGGAAGACCCTATGTCGGGGCAAAACAGTATCTCAAAACGCTCGTTTCGGGAAAGAAATACGAGATCGTCAGTAACGGCTCAGCCATTTATGCTTTCGAGGGAGAGCTTCTCTATGATCAGCCGATGAAGCCACAAGATGTTTATTATTTCTACGATAATTACGGCCACATTCCTGGTGTCACCGTTTACGCCTTTGGCGACCATAACAACCTCATTGTTTTTGGGAAAAGTCCGTTCCATCATCTGGAAGAACGCCTTAACCACATGACCGAAAAGACGGACTTCCTCAAAGAAGACCATCGAGCCGACGAAGTGATGAAAATCCAAAAAATCATGGTCGCTTCCGACCCCGAAATCTCCAAAAGCCTCCATTTGACGGCGCAGGAGGAGAAATCCTATTCCGCCTCGAGAAGCGCTCCGCCGTTCTTAGAAATCCTTCCGCTTGGGGCTTCCAAAGGAGCCATGGTCGAACGGCTTCGGCTCTATCTCGGACTTCAGCCAGAGGACGTCTATTGTTTCGGAGACGGGGACAACGACATCTCAATGCTCAGCAGATTCACTTCGGTTGCTCCCGCGAACGCCCTTCCTTCCGTCAAAGAGGTGGCCACCTTCGTCACGAAGGATTGCCGCGATGACGGAGTGGCCTACGCCATCAAGAACATCCTTCATCTCATCAAATAAAAAGAACCGTCTCGTTGCCGAGCGGTTCTTTTTTGTCGGATTAGTGGTGGAAGCCGCCGCCGTGTCCACCGCGATCGTTATGACCGTGGAAGCCACCGTGGTCGCTATGGCTCGGAGCCGGACGCTCCGGACGCTCAACGTAGTCCGCCGGTTTGTCGACGAACTCGCGATGCGAGACTTTGACTTTGCCTTTTTCGTCGAGGCCGATGACGACAACTTTGAGGGTGTCGCCGACTTTGACGACGTTGGCGGCGTTATCGATGTACTTCCAATCGAGACGGCTAACGTGGCAAAGGCCATCGCAGTCGCCGAAGAGGTTCACGAAGGCGCCATAGTCTTCGACGCGGGTAACTTTGCCTTCGAAGATTTCGCCGACCTTGGCTTCGCGAACGATGTCATCGATCGTGGCCTTGGCCTTTTCAATCATCTCTTTCTTCACGTGGTAGAGGGTGACGGTTCCGTCGTCCTCGACGTCGATCTTGATGTTGTCGCACTTGGCAATGATGTCATTGATGACTTTGCCGCCGGTGCCGATCACGTCGCGGATCTTATCCGGATCGATGTGGAAGGTCACCATCTTCGGAGCGTATTCGCTGACCTCTTTGCGGGGTTCAGGGATAGCTTCGGCCATGACTTTGCGGATTTCGGCGCGAGCCTTGTTCGCCTGAGTAAGGGCTTCGGAGAGAACTTCGCGGGTGACACCATGGATCTTGATGTCCATTTGAAGGGCGGTGACGCCGTTCTCGGTTCCCGCGCATTGAAGTCCATGTCTCCGAAGTGGTCTTCGAGGCCTTGGATATCAGTGAGGATCGTGTAATGGTTGTTATTTTTGTCGGGTGAACGGGTCGGATCGTTGGTGAGTGAGGCCCATAGCGATGCCACTCACCATGGCCTTGATAGGAACGCCGGCCGCCATAAGAGAGAGGCAGCTCGCG
>Ga0183099_1001114_pt1 | contig 16353 bp, 17 predicted proteins | sample Biomet1_FD_127788 | JGI IMG/M metagenome (GOLD analysis project Ga0183099, IMG submission 127788) | Microbial communities from bioreactor (seeded with anoxic lake sediment) at LBNL, California, USA - Biofuel metagenome 1 | ecosystem: Engineered > Bioreactor > Anaerobic > Unclassified ... | reverse complement strand
ACAGATTTCCGTATTATTGTGTTTTTTCCACGCCAGGAAAAGGCACGTTGTTTGAATTCTTCCTCAGACAGATTTCCGTATTATTGTGTTTTTTCCACGCCAGGAAAAGGCACGTTGTTTGAATTCTTCCTCAGACATCTTTTCAAGGAGTTCAGGCGTTACCTGTTCGATTCTATTTTGATGAAAATATGAAATCGGTGTTGTTTCAATTGCTTGATTCATCGGGCAAACTTCTTGGCATGTGTCGCATCCCCATCGCAGTTTTTGTGCACGCACAGTGGCAAGTTCTGCATCATTCAACGTTTTCTTTTGGTTAAGCATGGAAAGGCAACTCTCGCTTTCCCCCCTTAAAAAAGAACATGTCAAACGACATTTGTCGCATTGGCAACATTGTTTCACACCGCTCAGTTTCTCACCAAATGAACCAATTTCGAACGTACAGATAACAGTGGCAATAAAAACATAGCTTCCATACCGTTCGTTGATGAGTAGATGATTCCGCCCAATCACACCAAGCCCTGCACTTGCCGCCGCTTTGACTTCATTGATCGGAGAGGAATCGCAGAACGGAAAAATACTGTTTCTCGGCACATGCCCGTCAATGAATGTTGCAAGGCGCAAAGATAATTCCTTAAAATAAAAATGATAATCACGGCTCACTGCATAAAGCGAAAGGTTCCGTGCCTCGCTCCCCATTCCACAATAATAAGGGATGAGGAAAACGATAGCACTTTTTGCGTTTTCCGGTAATAAATGCGGCTTTATGATTTCACATTCGGAAATTGTGATTGTCGAATAATATTCAATTTTTTCTTTTTGAAAAAAAGTTATAAAATGTTCCTGCAACCAATTCACTCCCAAACTGTTATTGAAAAGGGGTATTATTTTGACCGTATACGACATTATAAAAGATTTTTGCGAAAAAAACAAGATACCGGCAACAGAAAGCCAACTATTCTCTTTTGAAACGTTGACCGATGATCTGCTGGAATTCAACTCACACACCAACCTCACCGCATTGAAAGATCGCGAAAGTATTGCGGTAAAGCATTATGCAGATTCGATTGCACCGCTCATTTTTGATGTGATCCCCCAAAAAGCAACTGTAATCGATGTCGGTTGCGGTGCCGGTTTTCCGGGGCTTCCGTTAAAAATAATGCGGGAAGATATTGCGATCACTTTTTTAGACAGCACCGAAAAAAAATTGAAGTTTACAAAAAGTATTGCCGAAAAGTTTGGTTTTCAAGCGGATTTCTATGCAAAAAGAGCGGAAGACGTAGCATTCGGACCGTTACGTGAACAGTTTGATGTTGCAGTTTCAAGAGCGGTTGCCACCCTTCCTGTGCTGTTAGAACTCTGCTTGCCTTTTGTGAAAGCGGGCGGAATCTTTATTGCGTACAAAAGTACAAAGGAAAGCGACCCGGACGCAAAGGACAGCGAACTTTCAAAATCGGAAAACGCCCTACGTCAGCTTTGCGCAAAAGTGATCGATATAAAGGAACTCACATTGCCATTTCTTCCCGACGGAACAGAGCAAAAGCACAACCTGCTTCTCATCAAAAAGACAGGGAAATTATCGACAAATTATCCCAGAAGATATGCGCAGATATTGAAAAAGCCTTTATAAACACCGAAAACAGATTTTTTATACGAGAAAGATTATAATTACGACGACATGGTTTTGTGATTTTTTTGTTTCATATGCATTATTATTTATGTATGGACTTGAAACGGTCAGATGATACAAAAAACGGACAAGAAAGGCAAGGCAATTATCATGACGTTAGGTTTTCTAAAAAATAAATCGGGAACTCTTTTTTCTCCGCTTACCGAGAAAAAATATTGTAAAAACGCACTGCCTCATTCAAAAGAAGATACCATACGGGATGAAAACGAAAAATGCGGGGGGAATATCTGTTACATAAGTCCAAGAATCATTGTTCCAAACCCCTCGCAACCACGAACTTTTTTCGATAATACTGAAATTGTTCGGCTTGCTGACAGTATTAAGCAATTCGGTATCATTCAACCGTTATCGGTGCGAATTTCCGAAGGCGGCAAATATGAATTAATTGCAGGAGAGCGCCGACTCCGTGCTTCAAAACTGCTCGGGTTACAACAGGTTCCCTGTATTGTTATGAGTGTTAGCCGTGAATGTTCCGCGGAACTTGCTATTATTGAAAATCTTCAGCGAGAAAATTTAAATATTTTCGAGCAAGGATATGCAATTGAAAAGCTGATGAAACTTTATAATTACACACAGGCAGAAGTCGCTTTAAAATTAATCACTCAGCCAGTCTGCCGTTGCAAATAAACTGAGGTTATTGCGGTTTACACAGAAGAAAAAAACGACCCTCCTCGAATATGGATTCGGCGAACGGCAGGCAAGAGCATTTCTAAAGCTTCCCTGTGAATTGCGGGAAGAATGTATTGATTACGCCTATATTCATAAAATGAATGTAGCGCAAACAGAGGAATATATCGATACTCTTTTAGTGCAAAAGGAAAAAAAGACGACGGTAAAAGACCAACCCGCGCCAAACATAAAAAAAGGAAAGAAAAAAATCATCATAAAAGATTTAAGATTATTCTTCAATAGCATCGACCACGCAGTCGGATTGATTCAAGCGGCTGGTTTTAAGATCGAAAAAGTACAGAATGAGTATGATGACAAAATTGAGCTGTGCATTGTAATTGGCAAGTAAACTTGATTTTATCGTTCGCGCTCACCCCCTCTCTCCTGCCCTTCTTTGAACCGATCTTTGTATGGGCGTGGGTTCAACTCTTCTCACTGTACAAAGGCGGCTTTGCTGCCTTGTTCCTCGTTGTTGTGTCCCTTTAGCACTTTCTTCTGCACCGCCACATCTCTTGTGTGCCACCTTTGTTGCCAATTTCCTCTTTACGGGAACTTATTTTGGTTTCCATCCAATTTCATGTTTGGTAGCCAACTCTGCTATTGGGCATAAACTTTTTAACAGTGTGTTGTTGATTTTATCGTGCTAATTTTAGTTTGTAATCGTCTAGACAAAAATAAGCGCACATGCATTCAATTGCATGTGCGCTGTAAATTTGATATAGAGTTATGCTGCTTTGTCAGTAGTCGTTGTTGCTGTTGTTGTGCCGGTTGTTGTACTTCCTGCAGTTGCGCTACCGGTTGTTGTTCCCGTAGCGGTTTTTGCTTTTGTTGATCCACCTTTGTCCGATGCTTTTCCGGAATCCATCGGAGATTTCTGTGTCGGGGGTGCGTCTGTATTAACGCCTTGTTTGTAAAGTTCCTGTAACCGCCTGATTACAATCGGAGGGAACACCTGTGTTGCGCTTGCTGCTGCTGCATAAGTGGCAAAGGGTGAAGCAAGCTTATTGGTGATAAACTCATTCAACCCGATTGCGGTTAGCTCTGCTTCTGCTGACGCAAACACGCTGTCAACACTGCCTTGACCATCCATAATCATATTGTAATATTTTTGCGAAATTGCATTTGCTTTTTCAATCAAAGCGGTGTCTGCTGCCTCAAGTTTCGGATGGAACCCAAAGAATGCGCTTTCAACAATATCGACATTCTTTTCTTTTGCTTTTTGATTATAATCTTCTTCACCTTGAAGAGGATATTTGATATAGCGATTTCCGGTGTTTTTGGGATTCATTGAATAAGATTGATTCAACATACTTACACTCTCTGTGTCTTCATTGTAAATATAGTTTACACCCTTGATGCCGTATTGTAACAGGTTTGCAAGTTGTGCATTTGTATTAAAGAGTGAAATGAGTTCCATTGCACGTTCCGGATAAGCCGAAAGGGAACTTACAACAAAAGTCGAACCAAGAAGTGCATCTGCCTTTACTCTGGGTAGCTTATAAATATAGCTGACATAATTTACACCATTCTCGGTCCAGCTATCTTTGGGGCATTCCTCGGATGTACGAATGTCGACTGCAAACGGAGTTCCCTGTGTATAGCTGCTCGGAACATATCCCTTTTTGCGGAAGTCTTCAATCGCAAGGCAATGTCTGTAAAAATACTTCTTGTCAGAGAAGATGGAATATAGTTCATTGGACCAAATAGCCGAAGTGTCCGGTTTGTAGATACCAATTGCATTGCCTTCTTTTCCGCCGAAGAATTCGTAACCGGAAAGGGAAGTGATTTTAGTAAGCGGAACAACACCGGGGTCTCCTGCTTTGACTTTGGACAGAAAAGGACCAAGATCACGGAATTGTGTCATATCATCAATCTTAAAACCATATTTGTCAAGTAAATCCTTATTGAAGACAAAATATTCATATTGACCGCCGGCATTGTCATTGGCAGGCACACCCCATGTTTTTTTGTCGACATTTGCTGCGGCAAAGAAGGTTGGGTAAGTATATTCTTTTAATATCTTATCTTCATAACTTAAATATGTATCAATTTGTGTGAGCCTTTTTTCATCGATAAGGGAATAAAGTTTGTCTGCACCGTTGACAAGGAATATGTCAATCTGCGGATTTTTAATGGTAATGTCTTTTGCTTCATATATTTTATCGACAAGCTTGCTGAAGTTAGTTGCCTTATCCTCTGCGGATGCTTTTTTCTTTGTTTTAGATTTTTTAGCATCTTTTGCGGCGGCGGCTGCTTTTGCTTTATCTGCTGCTATTTTTTTCTTATTACTTTTTGTATTTTCTTTTGCTTTCGCTTCAGCTTTTGCTTTTGCGTCTGCTTCCTTTTTTTCTTTGGCGTCCGTTATTTTTTTCTCCATGGCATCAATTGCGGCCCAATATTCATCGGCTTTTAAATAATTGATTTTTACCGTGGTTTTATATTTCGGAAGAGTAATTTCGTTGATTGCCATCTGAACAGCCCGGGCCGCATCAGGGTCGGTATTGTCCTCTGTTAACATAAACATATTGAGTGTGACCAATGCCCTTGTTGTATTGGTATTGGACGCATTCTGCTCATTATTATTGCTCTTTTTGCTACTGCACCCTGTGGCAAATACGGATGTGAATATGGTTGCCGCACATACCAACGCCGCCAAAATCCTCTTTGTATTCATTGATTTAGGTCCTCCAAAAAAGTTAATTTGCGTATTTTTCATTGCTGCTCCTTGCCAACAAGGACACTAAAATATTCTACACTAAAATGCCCTTGCTGTCAAGCATACAGAAAATTTTTGTATAATGTGTATAGATTAAAAGCGTGAAATATTGCATTATGCCGAATCAATTTCCGCCAAACTGAAAATCTTAAATATTTCCGTATTTTCCCGCCTGTAAAAGTGTCGAAAACCCATCTTGACGCAACACTTCATACACAGCAATCGCCGCGGCATTCGATAAGTTTAACGACCGGAGATCTTGTTTCATCGGGATCCGGACACAGCGATCGAGATTTTTTTCCAGAATTGATTCCGGAATCCCCGCTGTTTCTTTGCCGAATATCAAATAACTGTTGTCCCCGTACTGCACTTCTGTATATGCTTTCGGCGCTTTTGTGGTAAAATAAAAATAGTCTCCTCCACCGGTTTTCTCATAAAAATCATTGATATTTTTATAATAAGTAATATCAAGAAATTCCCAGTAATCAAGCCCCGCACGTTTTAATTTTGCATCGGTAACCGTGAACCCAAGTGGCTCGATTAAATGAAGGGATGCGCCCGTAGCGGCGCAGGTGCGTGCAATATTCCCCGTATTCTGCGGGATTTCAGGTTCCAATAAAACGATGTTGATTTTTCCCAATTTTAATATCCCAATTCCTCTCCGACAAGTATGACTTTCATTCGGTCCTTAACTCTCTGCCTAGTAAATGTAGTGTAGTTGGCACAAATTCGTGCATCGGTTTTACAATCTATACAATATCCCGTTTTGACGCAGGGAGTAGGCACATTCAATCGTAACGCATTTGCGGGTGCCGCAATTTGTTTGACCCTTTGAGCAGCTGCATCCAAATCCTTTACAATTTTGTTGTATCCTGCCACCACAATAACACTTTTGGGTCCATATAACATGGCAGCAATTCGGTTACAAGTTCCGTCAACATTATACAATTCCCCGTCTTCCGTAATAGCATTGGAACTGGTGAGATAGACATCCGCATAAAAGGTTTTTTTAAATATTTCCTCGATTTCATCCCTATGAAGCCCTTCTTTGTACCGATCAAGAAATTCGTACTTTTCGGAGCGTAAAAGATCAATTGCACCGATTTCAAACAATGTCATGGAGCCGCCACAGCTGACAATATCTCCTTCCGCAAGCAGACTTTCCACAACTTCAAGCGCTTCACTGGCATTGTCCGCACACTGTGCCCAGAAATTATTTTTTCGCAATGCTTCCGCTGTCTTTTCCATATGTAGCCTGATAATTTCGTTCTTATATTTGTCCATGTTTGAAGTCTCCTATTCTAACATGTTTGGACTGCTTTTATTGAATCCCGCTTGTTGCGGTTTCGATTAAATTTAAAAAATCTGATATTGTTGCATTCACAACGCAGTTGTACTCCGAATGAATTAATTAAAGTCAATTATAAACCACAAGTTTTAAAATTTCAATGTTTCTATGTAATTTTTATTCTTCATTTTTTATTTATGGTAAAAATGATTGTAAATTTGATAATATTGTGCTATAATAAAGTGATATTTAGTGTAATTTCGTTTTAAAATCCGAACAATCCGAACAAAATGTTTTTTATTGTTTCACACACACTTTATTCTTTCACAATCCGCTTCCTCAAAGAAGGGGCAACGTCACAGACAGGATATGAAATGAATCGCCATGAAAGAGGTAATATCAATGCAACATGGTTTTATAAAAACTGCGGCTGCATCGCCCGAGATAAAAGTTGCCGATCCCGCATTTAATACTGGTTCGATTATTTCCGTGATACAAAAAGCACACGCCAATCAAGTAAAACTTCTTGTTCTCCCCGAACTCTGTCTTTCGGGCTACACTTGTGGTGATCTTTTTCACCAGAAGCTGCTCCTTGATGCCTGTGCTGTTGCTCTTTCGCAAATTGCGGAATCTTGCAAAGGGTTGGAACTTCTTGTAACGCTTGGATTGCCGTTGATTTGCGACAATCTGCTCTATAATTGTGCGGCGGTTATTTATCAGGGAGAAATCCTTGGAATTGTTCCAAAAACGCATTTGCCGAATTATAACGAATTCTATGAAAAGCGTCATTTCACTTCCGCAAAAGGGGAAAATCGCACTATCAATCTTTGCGGCAAAACAATTCCGTTCGGCACGAAATTGCTGTTCACCTGTAAAAACAAACCTGAGCTTTGTCTTGGTATTGAGATTTGTGAAGATTTATGGGTTCCCTCCCCTCCCTCCGTATCGCACACCTCTGCCGGCGCAACTATAATTGCCAATCTTTCTGCGAGCGATGAAATCGTAGGGAAGCCTTCCTACCGGAGAGGTCTAGTAAAAAGCGCTTCCGCAAGCATGATTTGCGGTTATATTTTTGCAAGTGCCGGTGAAGGTGAATCTACCACCGATGTCGTTTTTTCCGGGCATTGCATGATTTCGGAAAACGGAAACCTGCTTGCAGAAAGCAACTTGTTTGAAAGTCAAATGATACAAAGCGAAATAGATGTCGAACGGTTATCTGCCGAACGGCGCAAAATCAACACCTATACCCCCGAAGAACCTGCTTGTGGGTATGACCGAATTTATTTTGATCTGCCCGAGCATAAAACAGTTCTTTCTCGTTATATTGATCCGCACCCGTTTATCCCCTCCGAAAAGGGCAAGCGCGACGAACGCTGTGAAGAAATTTTCGCCATACAGGCAAACGGATTGAAAAAACGGATCAAGCATACCAGTGCAAAATGTCTTGTGGTCGGCATTTCAGGTGGGCTTGACTCCTGCCTTGCGCTTCTTGTTTGTGTGCGTGCAATGGATCTCTTAAACCGTCCGCATTCCGACATTATCGCTGTTACAATGCCTTGCTTTGGTACAACCGCACGTACGAAGAACAATGCTACCCTATTGTGCGAACGGCTTTCCGTAACCCTGCGTGAAATCGATATTACAAAATCAGTACTCTGTCATTTTGAGGATATTGGTCAAAGCATAGATCAGTTCGACGTGACATATGAAAATGGTCAGGCGAGAGAACGAACACAAGTGTTGATGGATCTTGCAAACAAAGAAGGCGGTTTTGTCATTGGAACTGGAGATCTTTCTGAACTTGCACTTGGTTGGGCAACCTATAACGGTGATCATATGTCGATGTACGGCGTAAATGCGTCGGTTCCAAAAACATTGATTCGTCATATGGTCAATTATGTTTCTGACAGTTCAAATGATACTGAACTATCTAAAATACTAGACGATATTTTAGCAACCCCCGTCAGTCCGGAACTTTTACCTGCAATCAAAGGCGAAATTTCGCAAAAAACAGAGGATCTTGTAGGCCCGTATGAACTGCATGACTTTTTTCTGTATTACTTTGTCCGTTTTGGCTTTTCTCCAGATAAAATATACCGGCTTGCAACAATTGCTTTGGGTGATACTTATGACGATCAAACCATACGAAAATGGTTACAGGTTTTTCTTTCACGATTTTTTTCTCAGCAATTCAAACGATCCTGTATTCCCGATGGTCCGAAAGTTGGTTCGGTAGTGCTTTCCCCGAGGGGTGATTGGCGTATGCCGAGCGATGCTTCAAATGCATTATGGAAAAATTTAAAATTTTAAGATTACGGATATTTATATGGATAAGAAAGACTTCTTCGATAATGACAATCTACACAAAGAACACCGACAGAGAATTAAAAACCGTTTTCTTGACAGCGGTTTTTCCTCATTCTCTTCCCATGAAATTCTTGAACTCCTGATGTATTATTCTTTGCCGAGAGTGGATACCAATCATCTGGCACACCGTCTGATCAACTCGTTCGGTTCCCTTGCCCGCGTGTTTGAAGCGCCTATTGAAAGCCTTGTGAAAATCCCCGGCGTAAAAGAACACACTGCAATTCTTTTAAAAATGGTCCCCGAACTATGCCGTGCCTATAATGTTGACAAAACCACTACCATCAAAAGCATCTCCACCTATGAGCAAGGCGGTGAATATCTTGTTTCCCGCTTTATCGGGGTTACAGTCGAACAAGTTTTATTGATTTGTCTTGATAACAGCAATAGAATTATTGACTGTTCCATCATGCATGAAGGTTCCGTAAATTCGGCATCAATCAGTACAAGAAAATTTGCGGAAACCGCAATTCACAAAGGTGCATCAAGTATCATTATGGCACACAACCATCCCGGTGGAATTGCATTTCCTTCCGATGACGATTTGAACACAACAAAAGCGTTAAAAAGGTTGTTTGAACTGTTGGAAGTTCGTTTCAAAGAACATTATATTATCGCACAAGGTTCTTATATCGGCATTTTGCATGAATACGGTCAGCTTTAATTTCTTTTGAAAAACGAGAACAAGCAGATACGCACCTCCTTCAAACAGGGGGATTGCGTATCTTTTCTTTTTGTTGTGCACTCCATTCAGTTCATTCTATTTTGTTATTATATTTTTTTCATTTTATCGAATTTATTCTTGACAAAACAAGTCATCTGCACTATAATGTTTTTACATCAACACCATATATATTGTGGTTATTTTAACACAACATACAACTTGTTGTGTTTTGTAAGGGGACGTTACTATGGAATTAACTCGTATTGAAAAGAGAGATCACTCGTTTGAGCCCTTTAAAAAAGAGAAGATTGTCCTTGCGATTTTCAAAGCTGCAAGTTCAGTTGGAGGAAACGATTTTGCCACCTCCGAAAAACTTGCTGAAGAAGTGATTCAATTAGCTGAGAGAAAATATCCTCAAGGCACAGCTGAGGTAGAGGGCATACAGGATATTGTGGAAAAAGTCTTGATTGAAGCAGGTCATGCCAAAACAGCAAAGGCCTATATTCTGTATCGTGAAAAAAGACGTTCTGCAAGAGAATCGAATGCGCTGATCGGTGCAACCATCAATATGTTCACCGAGTATTTAAACGACACAGATTGGCAAATCAACGAAAATGCAAATACACAGAAATCGATAAACGGTCTGAACAATTATATTCGCGAAGCATTTACAAAAAACTACTGGCTCCACGAGGTGTATCCCGACAAGATCAGAGAAGCACATCTTGCGGGAGACATTCACATCCACGACCTTGGCTTTTTTGGTCCGTATTGTGCGGGCTGGGATCTTCGTCAAATCCTGATGAATGGTTTTGGCGGTGTACCGGGAAAAGTGGAATCAAAGCCTCCAAAACATTTGCGGACTTTTTTGGGTCAAATTGTCAATTCAACCTTTACCACACAGGGAGAAAGTGCTGGCGCACAAGCGTGGTCTTCCTTTGACACCTATTGTGCACCTTATATCCGATATGACAATCTGGATTATAAAACAGTAAAACAAGCCCTTCAGGAATTCATATTCAATCTAAATGTTCCGACACGGGTTGGTTTTCAATGTCCTTTTTCCAATCTCACCTTTGATATCGTTGCGCCCGGAACACTAAAAGATCAGAATGTCATAATCGGCGGCAAAGCGATGCCCGAAACCTATGGAGAATTTCAAGCGGAGATGGATATGTTGAACATGGCATTTTGTGATGTAATGGTAGAGGGAGACTCCAAAGGAAGAGTATTTACATTCCCCATTCCAACCATTAATATTACAAAGAATTTTGACTGGGAAAGCCCTGTTACTGAAAAATATATGGAAATCACCTGCAAATACGGCATTCCTTATTTCTCAAACTATATCAACTCGGATCTTTCCCCTGAGGATGCGCTTTCTATGTGCTGCCGTTTGAGGCTAAACACCTCCGAACTGCGCAAAAGAGGTGGTGGACTTTTCGGTTCCAATCCGCTGACTGGTTCGATTGGTGTCGTGACCATCAATCTTCCGAGAATTGCTTATCAATCAAACAGTGAATCGGAGTTTTTAACACGGTTATGGCAACAAATGAATATTGCAAAGGACAGTTTGGAAATTAAACGAAAAGTCATAGAAACACAAACAGACAATGGAATGTACCCGTATTCCGCAAATTATTTAAAAGATGTGAAAGACAAAACAGGCTGTTATTGGTTCAATCATTTTAGCACCATCGGGCTTATCGGTATGAATGAGGCCTGTCAGAATCTCTTCGGTTATGACAAGGACCTTACCACAAAAACCGGTCAGGAATTCTCCATAAAAACATTAAATTATATGCGGGATGTCATCAAAGAAATACAGGACGAAACAAGCCATTATTATAATCTTGAGGCTACTCCTGCCGAAGGCACAAGTTACCGCCTTGCGAAAAAGGATAAAGAGCGGTTTGTTGATATTATTACTGCCGGGGAAAATGTACCGTATTATTCGAATTCGACACAGCTGCCTGTCGGCTATACTGACGATATTTTTGAAACGCTTGACCTCCAGGATGAATTGCAATCGCTCTACACAGGCGGTACCGTTCTACACCTGTATTTGGGGGAAGAAATTAAAGATACCAATGTCGCAAAGAATCTTATTAAAAAAGTCTTTACAAATTACAAACTGCCTTATATTTCTTTAACGCCGACCTTTTCCATCTGCAACGATCACGGTTATATTGCAGGGGAACATTACACCTGTCCCGAATGTGGCGCCAATGCAGAAGTCTGGACTCGTGTTGTAGGATATTTACGTCCAGTACAGAATTTCAACAAAGGCAAACGGGAAGAATACAAGGAGCGCAAGAAATATGTCATCAAGGAGTTTGTGAATTCATGATTGTTGCAGGCATGGTAAAAAGTTCGCTTGTCGATTATCCAGGGCTTGTTTCCTGTGTGCTTTTCTTACCTTTTTGTAATTTTGACTGCTATTACTGTCACAACCGTTCGTTAATAGATGGATCCTTTACAGAACTTGATCTTGATTCTGTTTATCAGTTTTTAGAGAAACGAAAAAACTTACTGGACGCAGTGGTCATTTCCGGCGGTGAACCGACATTACAGCCTGACTTGTTCTCTCATTTAGAAAAGGTAAAATCATTGGGTTATAAAATCAAACTCGATACAAATGGATCTTCTCCAAGTATCATACAATCAATGTTAAACAAAAACTTATGCGATTATGTCGCAGTCGATTACAAAGCACCCAAAGCAAAATATGAAAGTATTTGCGGCAATGATGCTGAACCGGGAAATGTACTGGAGACAATCAATATCCTTGTGAAGAACGCCTGTTCCTTTGAGGTTCGAACAACCGTTATTCCGGAATTATCAAAGGAAGATTTGATTTGCATGGCAAAAGAATTGCCGTTTGTTCCAAAGTACGTATTAAACCGTTATCGAAAACCAGAAAATTTCCGTTTGGAGGAAACCAAACGCATTGAAAAATCGCCATACACGAAAGAGCAATTAGACAATTTCATTTCCGCAATCAAACCATTTCAGCCAAATGTAATCGCATAAAACAAGGCTTGCAGCAATTAAATCTGCAAGCCTTGTTTCACTTCATTTTACGTTACCCATTTGAGGTAGTTGACCAAACACTCAAAGATTACAACTCGTCGCAACCGTTTTTTCAATCATTTCTTCCCTTTTTTTATTGGACCAGTTGACAATATTCTCTCCGGTTACAGTTCCGCCCGCTTTTATACAGGCTGCCTTCAACTGTTTGATTGCATGGTTTCCGCCCATCCATTTGTATGGGAACTGCTGTGTCATAAAGCAACTGATTTTTTTACCCGAAAGATTGCTTATTTGTTCAATATAGGTTTTCATAACAGGGGCAAGTGAAAATGCATGGACTGGAGAAGCAAAAATCAATGCATCATAACCGTTGACATCCGGTTTATTTCTTAATTCGATTTTTTCATTGGGATTTGATGTTTCATTCAACGGAACAACCTGTTCAATGACCGCAGTTTGTCCGTCTTTTTCTAATTTTTCTTGAATCCGTTTTGCAACAGACAATGTGTTGCCCGTTTTAGAATATACAATGATTCCAAGTTTCATAAATGCCTCCATATTAATTTTATTGGTCATATCATCATGGGAGATCTCTTGTTCTCTTTGGTTCAATTGTTGTTACTTAATATTCAAAATGTCCACTTTTTATAGATCTTTCCGCATTTTCATATTTAACAAATATTTATCAACATTTCTACTCATTATAATAGATACACAGCCAAATACATGCTGGTTCTTCACTGGTATACGCCACACGATGCGTTTTATGTGGTGGAATGAGAAGCGTGTCGCCCGCAACCAATTTTGCTTGTGTGCCATCAACATATTCAAGTATCGCTTCCCCTTGCATCAATGCGACAAATTCAGCTCTTTTTTCGTTATACCAAAATCCCTCCGGAGATTTTTGTCCAGTTGAAACGATGTGTTCGATTTGTACGGATTCATTCTTCAACAGAACATTGATTATTTCTTTTGATTTCGATTGATTTGCAAGATCGAACAAATTCATGATAGCAATCCTCTTCCTTTTTATGTGAAGTTTTATAATTTAATCACTTTAATAAGACTCTCTTTTCCTTTACTTCAAACATCAGGCATTTTTCGCTATATAAAAAGGTGTATTTTTTTTCATATAATGATTGAACATATGCTGCACAGGTTAGAATTGCAATTTTTGCATCAGCTTCTCCCTCTTCACCCAACGTAATCAAAAAGAAAAAATAATTCCTCAATGGATAAAGTGTACCTTGTATCAATAGAAGAATATAACGATTCACACAATGGCGTTTCTATAAAGCTGTTTATCTCCATCATCATCGGCATTCATTCCTAAATGTGACAATCCTGCCAGTTCATAGCTTTTCCTCCACACAACTTGTTTATATGAAAACTCATATTATTATAACTTAATAATAGTATTTTACTTATGATTTGTCAAGGTGTATGATAATAAAGTAGAAACTATTTACGGAGGCATTGCAATTGAAAAAGGACTATAAATTTTATATAAAGTTATTTCTGTCCATGTTTTACTTAAGTGCATTTACTTTTGGCGGAGGATATGTGATTATTTCTTTTATGCGTAAAAAATTTGTTGAAGATTATAAATGGATTGATGAAAAAGAAATGCTTGATATTACTGCTATTTCACAATCTTCCCCCGGTTCGATTGCAATTAATGCGTCCGTCATGCTTGGATATCGCTTCGCTGGAATTCCCGGGTTGTTGCTTTCCGTTTTGGGCACAACACTTCCGCCTTTGATAATATTATCGGTTGTTTCTGTTTTCTATGCTGCATTCAAAGAAAATGAAATAATCAACGCAATATTGAAAGGAATGAACGCCGGCATTGCTGCCGTTGTTATAGATGCAACCATCAGTATAGGTAAAACGATTACAAAGGAAAAAAGTCTTTTTTCTTATCTCATTATGATACTTTCTTTCCTATCCGTATTTGTTTTTCAGGTTGATGTGAAAATTATCATTCTTGTTTGTGGTCTTTCAGGCTTCGCAAAAAATGTTCTTCTTTAAACGAAAGGAGAATCATTAATATGTTCTTTTAAAATTATTCTGGAGTTTCTTCCAAGTTGGATTGTTTAGTATCGGCGGGGGATATGCTACATTGCCTTTGATTCAAAATCAAATTGTCGATGTCAATCATTGGCTTACAAAAAGCGAGTTTTTGGACATCATTACCATATCACAAATGACGCCGGGTGCAATTGCAATCAATGCTGCAACTTTTACAGGGCAACAAATTTCCGGTATCTTTGGGGCCATCGTTGCTACAATCGGCTGTGTTACACCCTCTTGTATTATTCTACTTACAGTGTCATATTTTTTTTATAAATATCGTACACTCTCCGTTGTAACATCCGTGCTTTCCGGCTTAAGACCATCGGTTGTTTCTTTGATTGCAGTTGCCGGCTTAAGCATTGTCTTGACTTCATTTTATGGAGAAAATGCTGTTTCTTGGTTTCACACGAATTTATTAAACATTGACTTTGTTGCATTTGCATTATTTGTCGGTAGTCTCTGTTTGTTAAGAATATATAAACTAAATCCCATTTATGTTATGATAGGATCGGGATTTGCAGGTTATATTTGCTACTTTTTGTTATAGTCGCAAAGAATACTATGATACGATTAGAATCATTCAATATAAAAATATACCGATTTTATTTTTTATATACAACATATTAGAATTAAACTGTAATCAAACGAATTTCTATTAGTATTTACAAGACCCTTTTTTCATTGTTATAATAGCGAGACAGCAAGATTTGCATACGATAACAATTCATTTTTTATAAGGAAACTCTAAAAAGAATAAGAACCCGAAATAACAGGAACAAAGTGATATAATCCCCTTAGAGAAGACACTTGAAATAACAAAAAGATTTCAAGACTGCACTAAGGGGAATATTTTATGTCAAGACGAAGAAACAAAAAATACAGCAAGGTATTAAAACTGAAAGCGATACAAGACTACTTATCTGGAAAAGGAAGTTATGAAACGCAACGAAAAAAACATGAATTACAAAGCACGAAACAGTTACGGGACTGGGTAAAGTGGTATAATGGTCATAAAGAATTCAAGGAGCATAGAGGCTTCGGAATGGAAATCTATATGACCAAAGGAAGAAAGACAACGCAACAGGAACGGACGGAGATAGTTGCTTACTGCATAGAACATGGGAAAGATTATCCGCTAACCATACAAACATATGACGTATCGTATCAGCAAATATCGGAGCAGAAGTAAAGAAGTTATATCTATGTGCGATATTCGATTTATATGACAGGCGTATCGTAGCTTACCGTATCGAACGAGCAATAACAACCAACTTGTTTTTGATGCCTTTGATGAAGCGATGAGAGCAAATCCGGGAGTGCATCCTTTGTTTCACAGTGACAGAGGATTTCAATATACCAGCAAGATTTTCCATGCGAAGTTGGAAGCCGCTCATATGCGACAGAGTATGTCGCGGGTTGGACGTTGCGTTGATAATGGGCCAATGGAAGGCTTTTGGGGAATACTGAAGTCTGAAATGTACTATCTCCGCAAATTCTACTCGGCGGATGAATTGATGATGGCTATTGAAAACTATATCGCATTTTACAACACCAAGAGATACCAAAAGAAATTGCTTTGCATGACTCCGATGGAATTTCACCATACTCTCGTGGCGTGAAAAATTCCACTCTGTTGCGCGGCAGGGTGGAATTCATAACTTATTATTTTTGTTACTTTGTCTGTCTACTTGACAGGGAGCATATCAAAAGTTATTCGGGTTCATTTTTTAGTTATCATTCTTCGTGTTGCGATGTAAACCGTTATTTTTTCCATTTTTATATATGTTAGATAAATCGTTCTATGTTCTGATAATATAGAATTTAAATAAGATAAATAGAGAACGTCGCTTTCTCAA
>Ga0183099_1001113_pt1 | contig 16356 bp, 16 predicted proteins | sample Biomet1_FD_127788 | JGI IMG/M metagenome (GOLD analysis project Ga0183099, IMG submission 127788) | Microbial communities from bioreactor (seeded with anoxic lake sediment) at LBNL, California, USA - Biofuel metagenome 1 | ecosystem: Engineered > Bioreactor > Anaerobic > Unclassified ... | reverse complement strand
TATTCAAGAGGTTATGCGGCATACCAAATTTAGTACAACTCAACGTTATATTCATCCGGATATGGCTTCTGCACATTTTGCAATCAAAACCGCATTAGCACTTTGTAATATTGCGCCTTCTGTTATTCAAGAGGTTATGCGGCATACCAAATTTAGTACAACTCAACGTTATATTCATCCGGATATGGCTTCTGCACATTTTGCAATCAATAGTCTGGATAAAGGAAAAGTGATAAAATAGAAAAAATTCCAAGGAGTAAATGCTCCTTGGAATTTTTTGTACACTACCGATGTACACTACCATGTACACTACACAGCGGAATTTTATGTTTCTTGGTGGAATTTTACGGAACTATTAAAGATTGCATGCATGTCAGAATAAATAGAATTAGCATATAAAAAGTACCTATAAATCGCAATTCAATGCAATTTATAGGTACTTTTTGGCGGAGAAGGAGGGATTTGAAGAGGAAAACCTGAGTATTATAGAACTATTTCAGTGCAATTATGTGATATTTGGTTTGAAATCTATAAAAATTGGTACCAGTCAGTCCGGTTGTTTTATAGAATTCCAATCTCTAAAGGGTCAAAATAAGGGTAAAACTTACAATTGAAAAGGACGAAGCACGGCAATGGTATTGTTGTGTTTTTATCTCTCAGCCGAATCTTTGGATAGCTCAGTGAGCGGAGAATCACACAAAAAACAATAAGCTGTGAATTATTCTTCCATACGCCTTGAGATATGATATAATTCTATCGAAACATCTGATAGCAACACATATGAAACGGGGTGATTGGATATGCCGAGGTCAAAAACCATCAACACACAGTGCCTATATTTCACCGAACGGCTCACGCGGGCGATGGATGAAATATTAAATTATCCGCTCACCGTCGTTGAGGCACCGATGGGCTACGGAAAGACGACGGCGGTTAGGGAGGCTGTCGGCCGCGCGGGTATCACGCCCCTCTGGCTGCATGTTTTCATCGGTGACACCGATGGCTTCTGGAACGGCTTTGCGGAGCTAATCGGGGAGCTTGACTCCGGCTGCGGCGAAAGCCTCGTTCTGCTCGGCTTCCCAAACGACGCGGTTTCCATGAACGAAGCGGTAAAACTCATATCCCGCGTCAAATTGTCCGTACCGACCGTTATCGTCGTCGATGACTATCATCATCTGGACAGTGCCGAACTGAATACGTTTTTTGAGCTTTTGTCAGAGTGCGAACCATCTGGCCTGCATATCGTTCTGACCGCGCGGTATACAAAATTCAAGAGGCTGGAAGAGCTCAAGCTGAAAAAATGCCTGCACCACATTGACAGTGACACCTTTGCGCTCAAGCCGCAGGAAATCGCCGATTACTTCAAAGCTTGCGGCATACCGCTGAGCGGCGAGCAAGCCATGCATCTTTACGGGATGACCGACGGGTGGATCAGCGCGCTTTACCTGTTCCTCCTTGAATACGTTTCCCAGAGGAGTTTTACCAACTTTAATAGTATTTACCGGCTTCTTGAAAACGCGGTCTACGCCACCCTGCCGGAGGAAACGAAAGGTCTTCTTCTGTCCGTGTGCATATTTGACGGCTTCACACTGAAGCAGGCCGAATCCATTTGCGGCGAAAGCGACCCGGAGCGAATTCTTACAGAGCTAACGGACAGCAATTTATTCGTCACCTATGACAACAGATCAAGAAGGTACTATATCCACAGCATCTTTACGGATTTTCTCCGCGAACAGTTTGAGCGAAAAGACGACGCTGTAAAGACGGTGGTATACCTCAGGGCTGCCGGGTGCTATCGACAGGCACGTGACTTTTCTAAGGCAAGAAAATGCTTCTTTCTTGCCAGGGATTTCGACGGTTTGCTCACGGCGATTGAGGAAGACCATGCCAACGATTATTCGCCCTATGACAAGGACTTGCTAAAAAGCTATATGGCCGCCTGTCCGGAGGAGGTAAAAGCCCGCCATCCCTATGCGCTGCTCATCTATGCTATGCACTTGTTCGTACATAAGGAGCTTGCGTTGTTTCAAAACGTGTGTGAAGAAGTCAGTCATAATATGAACGCAGACAGGGGGATGGCGCCCGACTTGCGAAATCGACTTTTAGGTGAACTTGAGCTATTACTCAGCTTTGCTGAATTCAACGACCTGAAAAAAATGTCGGAACGTCACAAAAAAGCGTGGGAACTATTGAATCAACCGACGTCAATTTATGACACGGGGACCAATTGGACCTTTGGCTCTCCCTCTGTTTTAAGCCTTTATTACAGAGAAAGCGGCATGCTCAAGGAGCATATACAGGATATCAAGGAAGGTTTGCCCTATTACTACCGCCTGACTAACGGACATGGTTCAGGCGCGGAATATGCGATGGAGGCCGAAAGTCTCTTTAATCAGGGTGACTTTGAAAATGCTGAGATTTCGGTGCAAAAGGCTATGCTCAAGGCGCAGTCGGGTCAGGATGAAAATATTGTTTACAGCGCATTATATCTGCAGATACTCATTGCTTTTATGAAGGGCGATTTATCCGGCGTGATGAAGCGCATCAATGAAATGCATGAGGCTATGAACAAAAGAAACGACTATCACTTTATCCATATGGCGGAGATTTGCGAGGGTTGTATCTATGCTTATCTCGATCAGGCGGATAAAATCCCGGAAAGATTGCTGGAAGTTGACTTGAGCAATCCTCTTCGGCTGAGGTTTCCCGCATTCTCTTTTTTCACGGTCATGTACGGCAGGCTTCTCCTCATCAGAGGTGAATACTTAAAGCTCATCGGCAGCGCTGAGCACTTTATCTCCATATCCTCCGTTTTTTCGAACCTTCTAGGGTATATCTATACATACATATACCTTGCCTCGGCATATCGTAAGATTTTCAGAGAAGATGAAGCGCTGTCCAGCCTGAAAAAGGCCCTGGAAATTGCCATGCCGGACAGGCAGTACATGCTCTTTGCGGAAAACTGCGATTTCATTGAACCTCTTCTTCAGAAAATCGCGGCGGAAGGCAACTTCAGAGAGGATATTGCAGAGATTTTGACGCTGTATCAAATCTTCAAGAGCTCCAAAGAGCGAATGATACAGGTCTATTTTGCAAAGGAGAAACCAAGCCTCACCGAACGGGAGCTTGAAATCGCCCGCCTTGCCGCGTCGGGAATGACCAACAGCGAAATAGGAAAACAGCTGTTTATTTCAGCCAACACGGTTAAAATGGCAATGAAGTCTGTCTATATAAAACTCTCCATCAATAACAGAACACATTTACAGCAGTATATAGATACTTTAGATTGAAAAAACCAGCGAAAGACTACCCGGCGGGTAGTATCGCGACCAAGAATACCACGGTACAATAGATGTATCGTGGTATTTTTATGCTTTTCGGAGGTGTTTTATGGTTCAAATCAAAAGCGTCGTCCCGCTGGACGGCCATCGGCTGGAGGTCGATCTGGAAAACGGTAGTAGCGTTACGCTGGATTTCACAGGCAAGCTGGGTACCATCCGGTTCGGGCTTCTTTCCGACCCCGCGTTTTTCCGCCGGGCGGAAACGGACGGCACCATCGTCAAATGGGACAACAAAATAGAAGTATCCGCCGCTGAACTCTTTCAGCTGGCACAGAAATGAGGGAAAAAGAATGAAAATAGGGAAAAAGCTTTTATCCATGCTGCTGACAGCGGCGCTGGTCGTTTCGCTTATGCCGGGGCTGACGCTTCCGGCACAGGCGGCGAGCTATACCTATCACATCGACTACGGCAGCATCACCATTTCGCAGAATACGTCGGATAACTCAAAGCTGGATGTCACCTATTTCGAGTCGTCGGGAGCAGCGTCGTCATCAACGCAAACAATAGATGCATCCGACGAGATCGTGATTACCCAAACCGACAGCGGCACGTCGACCTTAAACACCATCACGTTCAACGGGGATATCGGCAACATCACGCTTTCCGGCGTGAACATCGACGTGTCGTCTAAAAGCGGCTATTGCGCTTTTTCGGCCGCCTCAACAGCCGATGTCTATCTGACGCTGACCGGGACAAACATCCTGAAAAGCGGAAAGTATTGCGCTGGTCTCAGCGTAGGAGGGGCGTTGACCATAACTGAAAGCAGCACCGGCTCACTCGACGCGAGGGGCGGCGATTATGGCGCGGGCATCGGCGGCGGCGCAAGTTATTCTGTAACTGATTTTGCAGGATCGGTTGAAATTAACGGCGGCACGGTGATAGCAAGCGGTGGCCGCTTTGGGGCGGGCATCGGCGGCGGAGGTCCTTATAATTCTTCAATATCCGCTGCTAGTGCAAGCTATGTTACAATAAACGGCGGCGTGGTGATAGCAATAGGCAACGATTACGCCGCGGGCATCGGCGGCGGAGGCACAATCGGCAGCAATGTAGGGGGAGATGGCGGCACTGTCACGATTACCGGCGGGACCGTGTATGCATCAGGAGCTGAAACCTTTGGCATCGGCTGCGGCACATCATTTTTTGGCTCCGACGGAGACAACGGCACCTGCGTGATTACGGGCGGCTCGGTAAGATGTCTCGGTATGGGCCCGACGCCGACAAACGGAACGAAAAACGTTTATCTTACCACGGTGACGCTTGAAAACGTGGCGGCGGAGCCGGTGATCAGCAACCTGACCACCAGCCCCGACCTCAGCTACGGCATAGACGATGTGTCCACCGACACAGACGGCAAGCTCTATCTCTGGCTGCCTGTGGGCACCGAAACCACGGCGGCGCAGACAACGGATGGAGCCGCGAGCCCCACGCTGACGACCTATACGGGCTCCATCACCACCTTGAGCGGCTATACGGCGTCGGGTACGCTTTACCAGACCTATACCTATACCGCGACGGTAGACCCCACCAGCAAAACCTTCACGGCGGCAACGGTTGGCTACGGCGATCAAACGGCGCAGGAATTCACCATTACCAACACCGGCACAGGCGACCTTACCAACCTGAGCGCGGTGCTTAGCGGTACAAACTTTGAAATCAGCACGGCGCTGTCCGGCGACGGCGTTGCTTCCGGTAGTACGGCCACGATAAGTGTGCGCCCCAAGACCGGGCTTTCTGAGGGTACCTACACCGACACCCTCACCATCACAGGAGACAACAGTATTTCTCTGACGGTCAACCTCTCCTTCACGGTGAGCACAGAAAATCCGTCAACCTATACCATTACGGCCTCGGCGGGAAGCGGCGGCAGCATCAGCCCCAGCGGTTCGGTTTCCGTGTCTTCGGGCGGCAGTCAGACCTTTACTATTACGGCAAACAGCAATTACAGCATTTCGTCCGTATTGGTGGACAGCGTAAGCCAGGGGGCCATATCCACCTACACATTTACCGATGTGAGCGCCGACCACACCATCAGCGCGACCTTTACCTACACGGGCGGCTCCAGCGGCGGCAGTTCTTCCGGGAGCACGAAATCAAGCTACTCGGCAACCATGAGCGGCGACGGCTCGGGCAAGCTGACCGTTACGGTGGACGAAGATTCGGGCAGCGCGTCGGCTGCAGTCTCCGGCACACAGGGCAAGCTGATCTCCGGCGGAAAGTCCCTTGTGATCACCATGCCGGGAATCGACGATGTAACCGATTATATTTTAGGCATCCCGGTATCCGGCCTGTCCTCGGACAGCGGGGACGGCTCCCTCACTCTGAACACCGGCGCGGGCAGCGTCACGTTGCCTTCCAACATGCTCACGGAAACGGATACGGCGTCCGGTGATGCGGCACAGATCAAACTCGGCTTGGTTGATTCTTCCGAGCTTTCGGATGCGGCCAAAGCCGCCGTTGGCGACAGGCCCGTTGTGTCTCTCACACTCTATATTGACGGGGAACAAACCGACTGGAGCAATTCCGACGCGCCGGTCACGGTGAGTATCCCCTACACCCCGGCGGACGGCGAGGACTTAAACGCCATCGTTGTATGGTACATTGACGGCGACGGCAATCTCAATTGCGTGCAGAACGGACACTATGATTCGGAAACCGGCACCGTGACCTTCCAAACCACTCATTTCAGCCTTTACGCGGTAGGATATAACGCCGTGAGCTTCTCCGATGTGTCCGACAGCGCGTGGTACGCGGACTATGTGAGCTTTCTCGCGGCGAGAGGCATCATCGGCGGGAACAACGGAGCGTTCAGCCCCGACGCTTCCATCACAAGAGCGGAGTTCGTAACCATCCTCGCTCGGATGTCCGGCGACGACCTGAGCGGCTATACGTCGTCGTCCTTCTCAGACGTTACAGCAACCGACTGGTATTTCGGGGCGGTACAGTGGGCGTATGACAGCGGCGTGACAACCGGCTATGATGGCAAATTCAATCCGAACGCGGCGATCACCCGCGAGCAGATGGCAGCAATGCTCTACCGCTACGCTGATTACGCCGGGGATATATCAAATACCGAGGGCATGTTCGCGAGAGAGTTTTCCGACTACGACAGTATCTCAAGCTGGGCTCAGGCACCAATACAATGGGCTGTGAACAACGGCATTATTACCGGCAACCCTGACGGCAGCTTCGCCCCGCAGGAAAACGCCACCCGCGCCGAGGCCGCGAAGATGATCGCGGTATTACTGCAAAGCATTGCGGGAATGTAAGTTCAAATATACCGTTTTAGACGACAGGCGAGGCTAGAAAAAGGCGTTGACAACGAAAAAAGAATAACCAAATCGCGCAAAACTACCCGGCGGGTAGTATCGCTGACTACAACTGTACAATTGATGTATCGTATTATTTTTTATGCTTTTCGGAGGTGTTTTTATGGTTCAAATCAGAAACGTCGTCCCGCTGGACGGTCACCGTCTTGCGGTCGATCTGGAAAACGGCAGCAGCGTCACGCTGGATTTCACATGCAAACTCGGCACAGTTCGCTTCGGACTCTTGGCAGACCCCGCGTTTTTCAGCTGTGCGAAGACAGACGGCAACATCGTCAAATGGGACAACAAAATCGAAGTATCCGCCGCTGAAATCTTTCAGCTGGCGCAGAAATGAGGGAAAAATAATGAAAATTCGGAAAAAGCTTTTATCCATCCTCCTGACGGCGGCGCTGGTCCTGTCGCTGATGCCAGCCGTCACGCTTACGGCAAGCGCGACAACCTATGACGGGGAATACAACATAAATAATTGGAATATTTCAATCTCAAACGCCGGAACCTACCGCATCTACGGCGACGGCTTATCAACGGTTCATTCAATTTACTTGAGTAATGTTAATCATTCATCCGGCGTTATCAATATTACGCTTGAGAATGTGTATATCTCACCAGATTCCGGAATTTCGTTTGTTCTGGAATCTAACACCATGGTAAAGCTGACGCTGGTTGGGACAAATATCATAAAAGGAACCACCTATAACGCCGGCATTTTATTAGGCGAATCGTCAACCCTGATCATCACAAAAGAGAGCACCGGCTCGCTTGATGTAACTGGCGGCGACAATAGTGCAGGCATTGGCGGCAACTATACTGCTTCCTGTTCTCAAGGGACGCTCGTCATTGAAGGCGGAACGGTGACGGCCCAAGGTGGCATGTACGCCCCCGGCATCGGCGGCGGTCTTACATTATCTCATAACTCAACAAGCGGACCCGTCATCATCACTGGTGGCACTGTTACAGCCACAGGCGGTCGATATGCTGCCGGTATCGGCACCAGTGGATACGATGATGTTAATAATACCGTCTCTGGCGCCGGTATGGTATATATTTCCGGCGGCACTGTGACGGCGACCGGCGGCACCATGGGTGGCGCCGGCATCGGCGGCGGCGGCGGCTATTGCTCATGCGCCGGCTATATCAACATCAGCGGCGGCACTGTGACGGCGACCGGCGGCGCATACGGCGCTTATGCCGCTTCATACTCCGGCGCCGGTATCGGTGGAGGTAGTGACGTCGACGCCAGCGTGTTGACCATCAGCGGCGGCGTTGTTACCGCCATCGGCGGTTGGGGTTCCGTTCCCGGCATTGGCGGCGGTTATAGTTCCTCTCACGGCGCTGGAGACGGCGGCTTGATCACCATTACGGGCGGCACCGTGACCTCTCTTAGAAAAGACGGGACGCCGGATATCGGCACTGGTTGTTCCACTTTCACTGTTACCAGTGCCAGCGAAGGCAGCCTGTATATTTCCGGCGGCTCGGTAAACGCGGGCTTCGAGGGTACTGTTTACGCCTCCAACGAGAGTACTTTGCCGCTGTATCTGACGACGGTAACCGGCCTGCCGTTCAGCACCGCCGTGACCTATTCAATAGACGGCGGCGACTCAGCTTCCTGTAACACCGATGGAAACGGGAAATTATATCTCTGGCTGCCGGAATCCGCGGAAACGACGGTTGAAATTACGGCGGGATACGCTGAGTATGCGGTGTCCGGCGCGGTGTCTTCGACGGAAGCAAACAGCTTTGCGGCAGCGGCGGTGGCACACACGGCGTCCGGCGCGGGCGCGTATTCTCTGGCGGCGGTGGCATCCACGGCGTATACCACGGGCGCGACGGACGCAAACCTGCCGACCATGACCGTCAATTCGGACGTCTCAGGATTTACCTATTTTGAGGTGTCGGTCTACGCGCTCGGCGAACACGCAGGCTCGGAGACGGCGGTTTTTGTCCTGACGCGCGGCGGTCAGCAGATCGCCATCAACGCCACGACCGCTGATTTCGATACGGTGGACACGGCGAAGGCGGGCTTCAACGTGAAGGCGGGAGACGTGGTCACGGTCTATATTGTGGATAGCCTGACAAACGGTTCCGGGACCAGCCCGACAGTATTGTAAGGGAGGTTTCGTATGAAACGGATATTATCTTATGTTTGCGTCACCCTGCTGATGGCAGTTTTGTTCCAGACGATGGCCCTGGCGGCCGACTCGATCACGCTTTCATCGAGCGCCGCAACGGCGCAGACGGGTGACACGCTCACCGTGAGCGGCAAGGCGGCCGCCAATACATGGATCACGATCCGAGGCCTTGACAGCGACGGCAGCATCGTCTGTTTTTCCGCCGTCCTGTCCGACGCGTCCGGCGATTACAGCGACAGCTTCAAGGTGCCAGAGATGGCGGACGGAACGCTGACCCTTGTTGCGGGATACGGCAGCACCACAGCCAGCGTCAATGTGACGGTCCAGACGATTTATACCGTTACGTTTGATAAAAACGGCGGGACAACGGACGCAAGCCCGACCACGCAAAGCGTTCTCGCCGGCGGTACCGTAACGCTGCCCACCGCGCCGACAAGGTATGGATATACGTTCAGCGCCTGGAACACAGCTGCCGGCGGCGGCGGAACGGCGTTTACAGCCTCGACGACCGTCAACGCCAGGCATCCACCGTGTACGCGCAGTGGACGCAAAACAGCACGGACAGCGGAGGAACCGGGGGCAGTACGGGCAGCACCCAAACGCAAACCGGCACCCAGACAACGGTATCAACAGACGGAAAGAGTACCAGTACCGGCGTCAGTGGGAGTACGGACAGGTCCGGAAAAACGTCTTCTGCCGCCTTGTCAGCCGGAGACGTGGACAGCCTTCTGGAAAAGGCCGCCCAGGCTGCCGGCGGGCTGAACGGTGTGAAGACCGTGACGTTTGACGTGAATTCGACCGAATCGGTATCGCAGGTGGAGCTGAGCCTTCCCGCGGCCTCCTTCAAGGAGCTTGCGGACAGTACAAATGCCGGACTCGCCGTCTCAACGGGTATCGGCTCGGTCACCTTTAACGCCAAGGCGGTGGACAGCATCGCCAAGGCCGGAACCGGCGGTGATGTTTCCATAAGCATTGAAAAGCTTGATAATGCTTCGCTCCCGGCTGGCGTGAAAAACGCGGTCGGTAATCGCCCGGTCTACAATTTCACCGTGACAAGCGGCGGAAAGACGGTTTCCTCCTTCGGCGGCGGCAAGGCGACGGTTTCCATCCCGTACACACCGGCCTCCGGTGAGGATGTAAATAATATCGTCATCTATTATATCTCCGATTCTGGCAAGCTGACCGCCGTACCGAATTGCAAATATGACACGGTAACCGGCATGGTAACGTTTACGACGAAGCATTTTTCGACCTATGTGGTGGGATACAACGCTGTCAGCTTCTCGGATGTTTCCGACGGCGCATGGTATGCGGATTATGTCAGCTTCCTCGCGGCGAGAGGCATTGTCGGCGGGAACAACGGAGCGTTCAGCCCGGACTCGAGCATTACAAGAGCCGAGTTTGTGACTATTCTCGCCAGAATGTCCGGCGACGACCTGATCGGCTATACAGCCCCATCGTTTACCGACGTGGCGGCGTCCGACTGGTATTTCGCGGCGGTGCAGTGGGCGTACGCGAACGGGATCACAACCGGTTCGGACGGTCAGTTCAGTCCGAACGCGGCAATCACCCGCGAGCAGCTGGCGGCCATGCTGTACCGCTACGCCCAATATGTGGGGAATCTCTCGAACGCGGAAGGAATGTCCGCACGTGAATTCTCCGACTACGACAACATTTCAAGCTGGGCGAAGGCGCCAATACAATGGGCTGTGAACAACGGCATTATCACCGGCAACCCCGACGGCAGCTTCGCGCCAGCATCAAACGCCACCCGCGCCGAGGCGGCAAAGATGATCGCGGTGCTCATACAAAGCAGTATAGGCTAAGCAGTTTGAACAATGATAATGTTCTTATCGGGATAATAAAATACGAATCATTTTCTTTTCCCGGCACAGTAATACTATTTCAATCTATTAGCTACACTCTATCTATTTAGGGTCGATAATTCCGACCTCCAGAAGTCGATTTTTCCGACTCCTAGAGGTCGGTTTTTTCGACTTCTTGAAGCGGCTTTAAATAAATTCGGTCCGGCTTGCCCCAGCCTTGTTTAAGACGCAAAACAAAGCCCTGTCGCTCCAGCTCTCAGAGTGTTTTCATTGCCTTGTAGCGCCCGCAGCGCAGAAGATGACACACTTCATCCACCGTACAATAAACAAATACATACTTGTTTTCGTCTCGCCAGTTGTTCTTCGTCGACAGGCTTTTCCGTGATAGTAATATTGCGTATAGCACAATAGACTCCAGGTGCATGGCTGAATAGCGGGAATCCTCAAAAAGGCGGGCGTATAGGCGATAATATGGCTCTGCCTTTTTAGGATTGTCTAATCTGCTTTGGTTCTTCATCTCTCCCATCCACGCGATCTGACTTCCTTCTTTTTCGCTTCTCGCTCGCGATAATGCCTGCCCGTCTCGTCACGCATCTGTGCCTGAAGCCGCTGCTCTACACGGATGTTTTCTTTCATTGATGGCACTCTTTTCAGCACCGCATCGGCAAGTTGTATTTGCTTTCTTATTGCGGCAATCTTCTGCGTCAATCCATCTTGCTCCGATCTCAGAGCCTCAATACTCTCCGGTTCATAGCATCGGCGCAGGCGGTTATTGATTTTATCCCTGTCATTGATTCTTTCCGCAAGTATTGTTTCTTTTCGCTCGATAAAGTCAGTTAACTCAGATACTGTATTCAGTTTCTCGCGGCAAAGAAAACGACACTGCTCTGTGTATCTGTTCAGCTTGCGCAATTCTTCTCTCATGGCCGGAGATAACGGTTTGTGTTTCCCTTTGGGAACTGCGCCGAGAAGGTAAAGGTAATGCAGATACTGCGCACGAAATCCGGTTATTTTCAGCGCGCGCCTAAGATTGGCTGTGCAGTGATATTTCTACGGTTTATGCGGTGGTATTCTCTGATACATCGGCTGATTGCTCTGAACTTCATAGGTGTTTTGCCGTAAACGTTCCTGAATGCGCTCAATCGTATAATCCTCCCCCAACTGGTATAAGCGGGTGGGCTTTCCGCCGCTGACAGCACAGATAGTCACGTATTTTCGGTTTTCAGGTGCATTGATTACATAGCCGTATAGCTTCAGCATCCGGGCTAAATCTTTCGCTCCATATGAAACGGAGATGCTCCTGTCGATGGCTTCGCGCATAAGGTTATATTTGGTTGGCTCACCGCGCTTCTCCGCCTGATAAATGCAGCGCGGCGTTTTGTCCTTTGGCTTTTCAATGACCGATAGGCCATATTCACGGCAGAGTTGATCGGATACGCGCCTCAAGTCAAGGTGCGTGCCTTTTTTAACGATAAGCTTTTTCCCGTCAACAAAGGAAACTGAATTTATCACAAAATGGTTGTGATATGAATTCGTATTGAGATGTGTGGCGACCAGGACCTCATAGCGGTCGCCCCACATTTCTCTCGCAAATCTCAAGCCGATCTCATGCGCTAGCTCCGGTGATATCTCACTGGGAGCAAAGCTCTGGTAGCCATGGTATGCCACATTTGTATCCTTACTGGCAAAGCGGCGCTTGGTATTCATCATCTGCTCGCACGCGGTTTCCGCAAAGCAGTTGATACCGGCGACAAAATACTTCTGTTCGGTTTTATCTTCATTTTCGGCGTAGTGAAGGACGTTACTCAAATCCATGAATCCCGTTTTTTCCGGATTATTCGCGTAGTTCACCACATCAGCCAGTGAGTTCTTCACCGCCCAGATCGATGTCGTTGCCACGGAAGCTCCTCCTCTCCACATTGAGAAACTCATCTTCCAGCTCGCGTACAAAGCGCACGATTACCTCGGCGTTTTCCTGGGTGCTGTTTTCTTTGAATGCGGCATATAGTGACATCAGCATGTGATTAAGCTGCTGGTATTCAAACGGCGGCATGGCCTTGGGGATGTACCCCAAGGCCAATTTTCGCAAAAACTCCGATAAGGATAATCCGCATTTCCGGGCGTTTCGGACTATGATATTTTTTTCCTTTTCCGTCACTCGAAGGTTCATATGTACGGTACGTTCACGCATTGACGACACCGCCCGCCAAAACAGGGTACAAGGGACGGAGTCCCTGCCAAATCCTGTGGATTTGGAATCGAGGCGTTACAACGCCTATGCTCGCTAAAGCCCCGGACCGTTCTTTCCCAAGTCCGCGCCTTCCTTCATAAAGCGACTTGCAATCTGCTTTTGTCTCTGCTATACTCAAGCTGCATTTATGCATTGACGACTGTACCCCGCTTGTTGCCGCAGACGGAATTGGAGCGGTCGTTTCTTTTTTACCTCGCATTTTCTGCACCTCCTGTATTCTTTTCGATCCATCCGATGAGCTTGTCCTTGGGAACGAGCAGACGTTTGCCGATGCGCAGAGTCGGAAAGGTTTCAGAATTGAGAAGCTGATAGGCACCGGCGCGCGAGATTCCCAGTGTGGTTGCCAGTTGATTTGCATTTAAAACAGTGGGTAGGCTTTCATAGTTCATGGTGTTCATTTTCTTTCCTCCTAAAATTATTCTTGACAGAATAGACTTATGGTGATAACATTATTTTCATAAGTCCTTCTTAACGCGCACAGTATATTACCATTTTAATTATTTGTCAATAGTCTCATTGATATAAAATCTAATTAATAATTCTATTGAAGGGGGTAACTATGATCCCAGGGAAGCCGCTACAAAAGCCTGTCGGCAAAATTTGGACAAGCGCATATATGGATTCAAAAACGGAGATCTATGAAATACGTACTGAAATCGCCAGGCATCCTGAAGCATTTCAGACTCTGTACCACAAAGAGTATCCGCTCGGAACAAGCCTTGCAGATTTTTTATATTCTGAACTGAAAGCGTTTGATGACCAGCTCCCAGCAATCAGGCAGCAAATAGAAGATATTAATGCAGGCAGGAATATAGAGCATTCATTTACTGTGCTGTTCGATGTTACAATGTACTGGCTCAGACAAAGCGCACTTTTTGCGCCGTTTGGTGCGGCTGTTCAGCGGCTGCATCTCGTACATGAAAACGGAGTACAGCTGGCCACTGATGAGCTGGAGCAGCTTATGGCATACTACAATGATTTTCAACGAAACCTCCGCGCCATGGTTGACATCTACTATCCGGCCGATGCTTCGGCAGATATGGCTAAGCGGTATTTTGAACAGCAGCGGGAACACGGAGAAAAGCTTTTTCCTCAGCTTGTATTTCATAACGTCCGTTTCGGCCCGGTGTCCAAAGGTGCAAACGGCTTTTTCCCATATGATAATCTTCTCAATACGATAATGTCCAATTCGCCGGAGGATGAAAGCCGCTGCGAGCTAGTGGATTTTATGGCTGAAACACTCAGCACCACACAGCCGGAGGATTTGGTGCTTTTTACGATATCCCAATACATTCAGCATAATCTGAGGTATCGCACCTGCAAGTTCTGTGAGCGCTATTTTGGCGTCACAGGCGGAGGTAATCCGGACTATTGCGAAAGGCTTATTGACGGCTCTACAAAAACCTGCCGTGAAAGCGGGGCGCTGCGTGTCTACGAAAAGCGAAAGCAGAAAGATCCGGCGGTTCGTGAATACAAGCGTTCCTATAAGGCACACAACGCCCGTATCCGTTACGGTTTAATGACCAAAGATGAATTCGCCGCATGGTCAAAGGAAGCCCGTGAGAAGCGCGACAAATGCGTTGCGGGCAAGCTTCCTCTGGAAGAGTTCGTCGAGTGGCTCGACAGCGACAAAATGTAAAAACAACGGACTGACTGGCCGTTTTATAGACTGAAAGAAAGTGAGGTTTATATTGGCAAACAAGACAACGCGCAGCGCTCAAGGCGGCGGAAATATCCGCAAACGCTCCGACGGACGCTGGGAAGCACGGTATACCACCGGTATCGACACCAAGACCGGCAAGAAAATCCAGAGGTCCATCTATAGGAAAACACAAAAAGATGTACGCCAGAAGCTTACAGAAATATTAGCCGAAATTGATAACCGCACTTATATCGCACCGGCAAAGGATACCCTTTCCGAATGGCTTGATATATGGATAAGCACCTATGTTACCCATTCTGTAAAGACGTACACGTTCGATTCTTATGAGCGTACCTGCAACAACCATATCAAGCCTGCACTGGGAAATGTAAAATTGTCCTCGCTGACAGCACCTCAGTTACAGCAATTCTATAATTCATTACTGACAGAGAAGCAGCTTTCGGCAAAGACAGTTAAGAACATTCAAACTGCACAGAGCGCTGGGGCAGGCAGTTAAGCTCGGAATGATTCGCTCAAATCCAAGCGAAATTTGTGACTTGCCAAAGTCATACAGAAAAGAAATTGTGCCTATGGAGCAATCTGACATTAGCAGATTCCTCAAGGAAATACGTGGTCATAAATATGAATTAGTTTATTTAGTTACTTTGTTTACCGGACTAAGAGAAGGCGAAGTGCTGGGGCTAACGTGGGACTGCGTTGATTTTGAGAGAAACTGCATATATGTAAAACATCAGCTTCAAAAGACTAAGAAGGTTGACGGAGAGTACATACTTGCGCCTACAAAAAACAGCCGTAACCGAATAATTACAGCTGCGCCATCGGTAATGGAAGTACTTAAAAAACAAAAAAGCCAGCAGTCGCAAATGCAACAGCTGGCAGGACCCGCTTGGAATCATGAAAGGGATTTGGTTTTCACGAATGAGCTTGGTGGTCATCTTGCTCACTTTACGGTTTATAAGCACTTTAAACGCATTGTAAAAGACATGGGTATGTCTGCAGAACGTTTCCACGACCTCCGCCATTCATACGCCGTTGTAGCAATTGAGAGTGGAGATGACATCAAAACTGTGCAAACAAATCTTGGTCATGCAACAGCCAGCTTCACGCTGGACGTATATGGTCACGTATCTCAAAAAATGCGTCAGCAGTCGGCGGAACGCATGGAGGCATTCATTAAAAATATCTCGTGATAGCTCTAATGCTAATATGTGTATTGCGGCTTTTTATGTATTAGCAGAAATTTAAGCTGATATTACCTAAAGAGTCAAAATAAGGGTCAAGAGAATTTCTCTAAATTTATAATGCCTAGAAAAGTTGCAATAAAGCATCGTTATATGCAAATCAATAGAAAAAACAGCCTCAAATTGTTACCAATTCAAGGCTGCTCTTGGCGGAGAAGGAGGGATTTGAACCCTCGCTGCGTTTAACCGCACTACTCCCTTAGCAGGGGAGCCCCTTCGGCCACTTGGGTACTTCTCCATCTGTCAAGTTATATCCTCCGGGAAAGCAGAGAAAAATGTGGCGGAGAGAGTGGGATTCGAACCCACGGACACTTTCGCGTCGCCGGTTTTCAAGACCGGTTCCTTCAACCGCTCGGACATCTCTCCATCGGGAAAAGAGGAAACCTCCCCGGAAGACCTGAATATCATAGCACAACCGTGAGAAGTTTGTCAACAGGATTCTGCAGCAAGTCCGGTTTTTAGCTGACGTGCCGTGCCAGGTTGCCGTCCTATATAATGTCTCCTGAATAATTTGAAACCGCTTGTAGCACAAGACTTTGTGCCCCATAGATGGTATAATATGTGCAGGGAAAAGAGCCA
>Ga0183099_1001112_pt1 | contig 16357 bp, 10 predicted proteins | sample Biomet1_FD_127788 | JGI IMG/M metagenome (GOLD analysis project Ga0183099, IMG submission 127788) | Microbial communities from bioreactor (seeded with anoxic lake sediment) at LBNL, California, USA - Biofuel metagenome 1 | ecosystem: Engineered > Bioreactor > Anaerobic > Unclassified ... | reverse complement strand
TGTTTTAAATGATAACTTTTAGAATATTTTTGCACCGGCATAAATGTCCGTAAAGTTGTTGAATTGGCCTTCTAGATTTTTTTCTAGCTTTAGGATCAAGTTCCATTGCCTTTTTCATATCCTCAAGTGAACCTTCTTTGTCATTATTAAGGAACTTGGCACGTCCTCGCTCATGGTATGCTTTACTGAAATTATCTTTTAGTTCTATTGCTTCATTGAAGTTTTCAATTGCTTCGGTGTATTTCTTTTCAGAGATTAGTAACTGGCCTAAATATAGGTAAGCTTGTTCGTTGAAAGGGTTAAGCTCAATTACATGACTATAGTCTGCTTTTGCTTCTTCGGTAAATTCATTCTGTTCTTTTAATTTTCCACGGAGCAAATAGGCTGCTTCTTCTTCCGGTGTAAGTTCAAGAACCTTTTCAATATCTTCTAAGGCACATTCATATTCACGTATGTCTCTCAGCACTTCTGCACGAAGAAGGTAGGCCTCAGCACAATCTTCCTTGATGGTTATAGCTTTAGTCAGATGAGTAATAGCGTTAATCTCATCTCCGCTTTTGTGGTTACCTTTGGCTAGAAGCAAATAAGCTGGTAAGTTTGTTTCTTCAAGCTGAAGAGCCTTAGTGCAATAGTCAACAGTATTCTGATAACTTTCACGAATGTAACAAATATTGGCAGCAGTAAGATAGGTAGAGGCTACGTTTGGATCAATATCGATCATCTGTTGCAATACTTTCATTGCTTGTTCTAACTCATTCTGTTGAATATATGCTTTTGCCAGGTAGCTAAGAGTCTCAAAGTCTTCTTTGATTGCTAAAGCTTCAGTATAGCACTTGATTGCATAATCGATGTTGCCAATGCGTTCGGCCCGCATACCATCGTATTTGAATAACTCAAAGTTCTTTTTCTCTGTTTTAGCTTTCTCGTCTTCCGGTTCTGCAGAGTTTCCAGTGAAGAATGTTTTAAAAAAGTTCGCCATATAAATTGTTGTTCGTTTTTTGTATAAAGGACAAAAGTAATCAATTTGTTTAATTATTTATCATTCCGTCTTTGATATTTAGTTTTCCTTCGTCTAATAAATATTGGATAACAATGCTTACTCTGTCAGACTCAATATTTAACTTGCGTACAATCTCAGCGGGAGTCATGCTTCTATCTTTTAGTACTGCAAAGATTTGGGATGCCAGTTTGTCAAATTCAGATTGCCGCAATTCTCTCTTATTCTTTTGCAGGCAAATATCGCACTGTCCGCAATTGTGGTCATTCTTTTCTCCGAAATAACGAAGCAACATACGGCTACGACAGGCGTTGTCTGCTGTGACATATTCTAACATGGCATTGATACGTTTCACATATCTTTCTTTTCTGTCCTCGTAAACTTCCTTTGGAATATTAAGATGGCGGAGCTCTACTCGTTCGCGTGTATATATTATATAAGGTGTCTTTTTACGGGGAATGTAGTCAATGATTCCTCTTTTGGATAAAAAGATAAGCATCTCATATATTCTTTGCTGCGTGAAATTAAGTCGGGTTGCCAGTGAATCTTCATGTATATAGGCATAATCAGTGAAAATACCTGTATAAGAGCGAAGAATTGCCTGAAGAAGTGCTTCTACTTCGGGACCCATTTCACGGAATTTATATAATTCATCACGACCAACGGTAAAGATGAGCCGGGAAGCATTATCCTGCTCGGCGGTATATTCTATATATCCAGCATGTGATAGAATTTTGAGTGCACCATCTGCTGGAACAGGAAAATGCTTAAAGTTGCGGCAGAATTGCTCCAGACTGAAGTCATACATCCTTTCTAGTCCGTCGCCCATGGCCATTTGATAATAAAAGTTCAGGTGCTCATATATTTGAATGATGTATTCTTTATCAGGGAAAGTGTCGGTTATACGTTTGTTAAGAGTCGTTTTATCCGATTTGGAATAAAGAATTACTGCATATGCTTTTTCTCCATCACGACCTGCTCGTCCGGCTTCCTGAAAATAAGCTTCTGGTGAGTCTGGCAAATCAACATGGATAACCAGTCTTACGTCTGCTTTATCAATGCCCATTCCAAAGGCATTAGTAGCAACAATAACCCGAAACTGTCCTGTTTGCCATTGTTTTTGGCGGAGGTCTTTGGCTTCATTGCTTAATCCGGCGTGATAGAAATTAGCTGATATACCTGCTTTTCTTAATATCTCGGCTGTTTCTTTAGTCCTTTTGCGGCTGCGTGCATAAATGATAGCTGTTCCCGGCACTTTGCTGAGAATGTGTAGAAGCTCGTCTTGTTTGTTGTCCGTTTGGCGAACTATATAGGCCAGATTCTTTCTCTCAAAACTCATTTGAAAGACGTTCTCTTTTGCGAAATGAAGTCTTTCCTGAATATCTTTTACCACCTCAGGTGTGGCTGTTGCGGTTAATGCTAGTACAGGAATACCGGGAAGAAGATTCCGTATATCGGCAATTTTAAGATAAGCAGGGCGAAAGTCATATCCCCATTGGGAGATACAGTGAGACTCATCGACGGTAATCATGCTCACCTTCATGCTTCGCAACTTTAACTGGAATATTTCCGTGTCAAGTCGTTCCGGTGATATATAGAGGAATTTGTAATCACCAAAGATACAGTTCTCTAATGCTATAAGTATCTCTTTTCGAGTCATACCAGAATAGACTGCTACAGCTTTTATCCCCCGACTTCGTAGGTTTTGAACCTGATCTTTCATTAGGGCAATGAGAGGAGTGACAACGATGCACAATCCCTCTTTGGCGAGAGCAGGCACCTGGAAAGTTATTGACTTACCGCCGCCGGTAGGCATTAGTCCCAGAGTGTCTTTTCCCTCACCAATACTGTTGATTATCTCTTCCTGAAGATCACGGAATTTGGAATATCCCCAGTATTGCTTCAGTATATCACGGTAATTTACCGACATTTTACTCAGTAGGCTTTATATCTTCAATTATAAGTTGAATCTCTCCGTGTTTATGTGTATTTTCTTCAATGCTGTAACATATATCAAAAGATCGTTTGGTTTTGATGTAACGTACATGTGAACTTTGTCCGAAGGCAATACCGTTCATTACATTATTAGACTTGTTGTCCACTAATTCCAATTTGATATGTTCCTGTTCTCTGCCCACCACTTTACTGGTTCCATAGTCATATACATGATGGGTACAGAAGATAGGCCTATGGTTATCTGGCCCGAAAGGATTGAATTTCTTCAGATCAGCAAAGAAACGGGGAGTAATGTCTTTAAAATCTATCTCCGCATCAATATTTATTAATGCACTTCGCTGCTCGGGCAGAATGTGGCTGGAGACAAACTCTTCAAACTTTTGAGTGAACTTTTCCACATTTTCTACCTTCATAGAAAGTCCGGCTGCATAGGTGTGTCCGCCGAAATTTTCAAGTAAATCCCGGCAATGTTCAATAGCTTTGTATACATCAAATCCAGAAACAGAACGGGCTGATCCGGTAGCAAGATTGTCAGTCCGGGTTAAAACCACTGCTGGACGGTAATATATTTCCGTAAGTCTTGAAGCTACAATGCCAATTACCCCTTTATGCCACTCTTCATTGTAGAGCACAATAGACCGACGATCTGCCAAACCTTCCAAATTGTCAACAATGTTGTTGGCTTCTTCGGTCATGCTTTTATCCAGATCCTTACGGGTTTCGTTATATTGATTGATCTGATTACTTTTCTCCAATGCCAGTGAAAAATCTTTCTCTGTCAATAAGTCAACAGCCTCTTTGCCATTTTGTATTCTTCCTGAAGCATTGATGCGTGGGCCAATCTTGAAAACGATATCACTCATAGTGATTTCTTTATCATTTAACCCGCAAATATCAGTAATAGCTTTTAATCCTATACTTGGATTAGCATTCAGTTGTTTTAATCCGTGGAAAGCAAGAATGCGGTTTTCGCCCATGATGGGCACAATATCTGAAGCAATACTTACAGCTACCAGATCAAGTAACGGAGTTAACTGATGGAAATCAATCCCATTGTTAATGGCAAATGCCTGCATAAACTTAAAACCTACTCCGCAACCTGACAGGTGTGTGTAGGGATACGTGTTATCTTCCCGCTTGGCATTTAATATGGCTGCAGCAATTGGAAGAATATCATCCGGTACATGGTGGTCGCAAATAATGAAATCAATATCTTTTTCTTTAGCATACGCAACTTCATCAACAGCTTTTATGCCGCAATCAAGGACAATGATAAGACGGACTCCTGTTTCGGCAGCATAGTCAATTCCTTGAATTGAAACGCCATAGCCTTCGTTATAGCGATCAGGGATGTAATAGTCAATATTTGAATAGAATTGTTGTATAAACTTATAGACTAGCGCAACAGCTGTTGTACCGTCCACATCATAATCTCCATATATCATTATACGTTCTTTCCGTCCCATTGCCAGATTGAGCCGCTCAACTGCCAGATCCATGTCTTTCATCAGGAAAGGGTCATGGAGGTCCTGTAGCTGCGGACGAAAGAATTTCTTGGCCTCTGCGGCAGTCTCAATTCCTCGCTGTAAAAGAAGTTTCCCTAGAATAGGGCTTATCCCCAATTCGCCGGCTAAATTTTGGCTAGCTTCTTTTTGATCGTGTGTAGGAGGTTGATAATTCCATTTGTGACTCATTTTATATTTTATTTTTTCTTTTTTTCTTTTCTCAGTGCCTCGCGGGGAGACGGGAGCCTTTAATCAGGCTTTATGAAACGGAATGTTTCATTTCGTAAAGGTACAAAAAACGTTTGTCGTTACATTAATCATTTGCTTATTTTTTTAGAATGAACATGAAAAAGAACTGAATAATAAAAATGTTTTGTACAGAAGGTTATTCACTTTTGTACAAAACATCTATATCTCATGTACAAAACAATAAATTATTTTGTACCGATTTACTTTAAAAGACAAGTCTATTCTGCTTTCTTTTTTAAAATAATCTTACCTGCATAAGCATCAGATACATCCTTGCAGAAAGCGACAAATTCCGGATATAGCTTTATATCATACTTTCCTGAACGAAAAAAGAGCTGATTAATAATCTGTATTTTATCTCCATTCAAATTAATAGTGGAATAAAATTTTCCGAATTTCTTGTCTATTGACGATGGTTTTGGTAAAGTCTCTATTACGTAGTTTTTAGGAATTTCAAGAGTTATGGTGTCACTGTCCAAGTATCCGTAATTAACACATATGGGATGAATGCGGCTCTTATTTGCCAACTTTCGTGGTCCGCAGCGGAAAATATTTATTGGTACAAAAAGTCTGTTACCTGTTTTATTTCCATATTTTTCACAATCTACTTTGTAATTCAGAGTCATGGAAGGTGTTGCAGATTTATCTTCAGTGAAGGTGATATTGTTTACTCTTGCTTGCGGCAATTGTATATCTTCACGCAGGTTATCAATTTGTTTATTCGGACTCATCTTTGTGAATCCGAACATACTTTCATATTGAAATAAATTGCAGGTTCGAGTGACCTTGGCCATTGCAGACCCTTGATCTGTTAAAGTGATTATGGCATTGTGACTCTCTGTGTTCAGTGAATCCTTGTAGGTAGGCAACTTATATAATTCACCGCCTGTCTCTTTAATAAGAAGAGCATCATGCCCGGCAATGCTGGTGTGTACATAACCAAAGGGGAGATCTGGGTTTGTGCATTCTAACCAAAGAGTTTCTTTAGGAAGAGGTACTTGAAGAATCACATGATTCATTTGATTGGCACTTGCATAATCTTTAAATAATTTTGGTCTGACTGTGCTAATTACTGTATATGTGGAAGATATTCCTAATTCTTTGAGCATAGCCCTCATATAATTTGATAAGCCTTTACAGTCACTAAATCCGGTTTTTGTTACTTCTTCTGCCGGCATTGGTTGTAAACCTCCGATACCCAGTTGAATACTTACGTATCTGGTTGTTTTTGCCAAATAATCATACACAACCTTTATTTTCTCTTTATCAGATTTGCAATTTTTTGTTAGCTCGGCAAGCTGCTGTTTGAATGCATCCGACAGGATATCCCTGTCTTTTAATAAGCCATACTGCCAGCTCCCAAAAGTTTGCCAATTACTCATATCACCATGAGTATTGTCATAGGTAAATTTTTTTGGGGTGATATAAAGTATGGGTGCCAGTGTTAAAAAAGAGTCAGAATACGGTTCATCCTCTATTGCTTTAATATTTGTCAGTGACCATTCTTTATAATTTCCTTCTTTTCCGTTTTTCTTTTCTGGTTTAACCTTCATATTGAGGGCTTTGTATAGAAAATCAACATTTTCGGGTGCATAAAAACGATAAACAGCTTTTTCTACAGATTGGTTATAAGAACTTTGGGGTATGAAGTTAGGGAGCCCGATTAATCCTTTTTTATTTTTTACTTCCCATTCGTATTTTATGGTATAAGGATAAGCTGCAAAATCACATTCATAATAATAGGATTTGATATCCGATGCGAGCCCGGAATAATACTCTGTGGACTTCAAATCCGATTCCTTGATTTTACGGATAAGATTTCCATTGGCATCATAAATGCTTCCACGAAACTTTCGCAATTCTTCGAACTGATCGCAAGAACAAACAAAGTCGGCTTCATCTTTTCCTTTATTATCTAGAATAGTAGTTATAGTTGTTGATTTCTGTTCGCCGTTAACATCAGACAGATAGTTAAATTCCACCTCATGCAGTCTCACAACAGAATAAGCGTTCTGTTTGAGCGAATCAGGTATATTGGGTAATGTAAGTTTCTCTTGTGCATTTGCGGCTAAGCACATTAAAATAGAAACTAAAATAGAGTTTATTCTGTTGCTCCACATAATATAATCTTTTCTGTTTAAAGTTGAGTTGTTTATTTTTGCGCTGTGCTTGTTGGCTGTTGAGCTACCTTTTTCAGAACAATTAATTCATTGTTTTTATCTATTATAGTACCCCATAGCTGGCGTAATGAACTATATTCATCCTTGGTATAAAGAATCCTGTTCAAAGAAAATATATATCTTAACACTATTTGATTGTTTTCAGATTTAATGCTATAAATACAAGTACATCCTTCTTTGTCTAGGTTAATCTTAACCGGTTTCGGCAGCTCTTCTATCTGATAATCGTCAGGGATAGTTAATATACTTGTAAGTTTAAATGTGTATGGATAATCGAACTCAATAGGAAATTTTCGTTCTTCTTTGGTAAACTGATTTTTTGTTAAATGAGGAAATATCATTGGATTAAGATATATATGATCATCATTTGATGTTGCTTCTTTGGTGAATGATAACTTTTCCTGCACATTGGAAGAGAAGCTGTTTAAATTCTTAAAGGAACATTCCTTTATTGAAATACCATTTTCAGATTCAGTCTTTTCAATAAATGCTGTGCTATCTTTTGCTGCTTTGAATGCTGCCCGGAAGTCTGCAGCTTGTTCTCCTATGTACGAAATAGTTCTCTCTCCTTTAATTATACCTTCAGGGCTGATAGTTCCTGATATAAGTGCATTAGTAGAATGTTTGCCTACATTAGTCAGGTCTACCCAACTGCCAACTCCTTTTGGATCAAAAACTCTAGCCCGATCTACCATAAGCGCAGGTGGTAGTATGTCTATATCGCCATTCTTTACGGAGCCGTCTAAATAAACAGTAGTGCTGTCAGTGTCATGGATTCCTACAACAAACGTGGTTAGTTTGTTTATACTGGGATATGCATAGGGAAGTCTTCCCTGATCTCTTCTACTCATCATTACAGGAAATGCATCCATTCCTGCATCCTTTAACATGCTAATTAATATAAAATTAATATCTGCATTACTTCCTGTTCCGTTTTTAATTGTTTTTTTTATATCTGTTTCTGTAAGGTTGTATTTATCATTCCATGAGACTTTAGTCTTCAGGAACTTAAAGATGGTGCGTAACTTTTCTGGTGTAGATAGATTTGACAGATTCATGGCATGCATGTCCTCTTTAAATGGATTTCTTAATTTAAGTGCGCCACCAAAACGATCTTCATCTTTTAGTAATTTATTAATGTCATCCCAAGAACAAGTGTAAGGTTTGTATAATGAATTGGGATATTGTATTCCTTTTAGCTCAAAGCTTACCTGAGAACGGAAATCATCCGGACACCACACATTGGGTTCATTCTTTAGAGCAGGAAGGTCATTTACGGAGAAAGTCAGTTGTCTGCAGGTGCACATCGCTTGTTGGAACTGACCCTCGTTATCTCTAACTGTGAATGATTGGTTAGCTATACTTTCTTTTGTTTGTATTGGCTCAGAACCTCTTGTTTCAATACTGAATTTGTAATATTCAGGGATACGAACCTCATAATTTCCATAAATCACTGGTATACTTTGCTGAATAACCATATCGGAAAGTTGATATAAAACTCGGATATTAGTTTATATTTGTATTCTATTACTGTTCCAGCTTTTACGGATGGAATTGAGAACTTTATTTGTTTATAGTTTTCATTGATTTTCTCTTCAAAGATATAACTTTTATTCATCTTTGTTTTTATGATTTTTCCATTCTCTATATTATAAGCATACGCTTCTATTCCTGATACGATTTCTTTCGTCGAACCACTTTTCCCATTATTATAAAAAGGAATGGCTATATTTGCATATTCGGTCCCTTCAGATTTAAGAATCTTAATTTTTGTCTCATAACAGTATTCTATCTCAAAACCATTTACGCCATAGTTATAGCTAGCATAAGCATTTTTGTAGATTGTGACAGCTGAAGCAGTCGTGTCTTTTTGATAGGATGTCATGCTGACCTCATCTTTTGTAACTTTACCGTAATTGAATTTATATTCTTGGGCAGATAAATAAATAGCAGGTAGTGCTATGAATAATAATGCTGTTATAATCTTTTTCATAAAATAGATTTATTATATTTCTCTTGTTTGATAGTCTGTTATAAGCAATAAGTTCTTCTGTATTTACAATTGAGACGTTTGCTTTTGTGCTATTGTTGCTGGTTGTATCGCTATTTTCTTTAATACAATCAGCTCATTGTTCTTATTCACTATTGTGCCCCAAAATTTGCGCAGAGTTTCATATTCTTCTTTCGAATACTGGATTTTATTCAATGAAAAGGTGTATCCCAACTGAATCATGTTGTCTATAATCTTAACGTTGTACAGGCAAGTACAGCCATCTTTGACCATATTAATCTTGGCCGATTTAGGCAACTCCTCTACTTGATAACCTTTGGGTATGTTTAAAACGGCAGTGAGCTTATATGTGTATGGATAATCAAACTCAACAGGAAGTTTACGCTCTTCATTTGTAAAAGGATTCTTTGTTAAATGAGGAAAGATCATTGGATTGAGATAGATATAATCATTATTATGGGTTACCTCTTTTTTGAATAACAGCTTTCCTTGTACATTGGAAGTAAAACTATTAAGATTATTAAAAGAAGATTCCATGATTGAAATTCCATCTTCTAATTCTGTTTTTTCAATAAAGGCGGCACTGTCCTTGGCTGCATAAAATAGGTTACGAAAACTAGAAGCTTGTTCTCCTGTATAGGATATCGTTTTTTCTCCTTCGATTAAACCTTCTGGCGTGATAGATACCTTTATAAGTGAATTAATAGAATTTTTGCCCACATTAGTCAGGTTTACCCAGCTTCCTTCTCCATTTGTGTTATAAGTCCTGGCACGGTCTACCATAAGCACCGGTGGCAAAATGTCTATATCGCCGTTCTTTACGGAACCATCTAAATAAACAGTTGTACTGTCCGTATCATGTATGCCTACAATAAATGTGTTTAGTTTATATACACTTGGAAATGTAACTGGAAGTCTTCCTCTGTCTCGTTTGCTCATCATAACAGGAAAAGCTTCTATTCCAGCATCTTTTAGCATGCTAATGAATACGAAATTAATATCAGCATTACTCCCTTTACCACTTTTAATAGCTTTCTTAATATTTTCTCCATAGAAACGGTAGTTTCCATCCCATGATATCTTAGTTTTGATATATTGAAATAGCGTACGGATTTTTTCTTTGGTGGTAGGTAAAGATGTAATATTCATAGCCCGCATCTCTTCCCTAAATGGGTTTGTCATATCAAGAGCTTTTCCAAAATGTTCTTCTTTTTTAAGAAGTTCATCTATTTTCTCCCACGTACTTGTATAAGGTTTATACTCTGAATCGGGAAATTGTGTACCTTTTAACTCAAAGGTTACTTTAGTACGAAAATCATCAGGACACCAGATGTTTGGTTCGTCCTTTATTGCAGGAAGATTGATGACCGTAAAAAACAGTCGTCGGCTATTAAAGGTAACAGAGAAAGTACGATGATATTCGTCATCTGCTGAAATGGTTTGGCGAACTATTGATTCTGCCACGTTTATTCTTTCCTGACCTTTTAGCTCTGCATTGAAATCAAAATATTGGGGGATGCTGATGTCATAGTTACTGTAAATAACAGGAATGTCTTGCTGAAAAATACATTCAGCAATCTGATCAGGAAATTCGGACGTTAATTTGTATTTGTATTCTATTACAGTTCCTTCTTTTACTGCCGGGATGGAGAATTTTATTTGTTTCCAAAATGGATTAACCTGTTCTTCAAAAATATAGTTTTTATCCATTTTTGTTTTCTTTACTTTGCCATTCTCTAAATTGTATGAATATGCTTCAATGTTTGATACAATTTCTTTTGGTGAACCACTTTCTCCCTTGTCATAAAAAGGAATGGTTATATTGGCAAATTCAACACCCTCAGATTTTAAAACTTTTATCTTATTCTCATAATTATATTCTATTATAAATTTATTACTCTTGTATTTATATTTGGCAATCAGGTTCTTATAAATTGTGACTGCTGAGGCTGTGGAGTCTGGCTTATACGTTTTCATGGAAAGCTCATTATCTGTTATATTGCCATAATTGTAGTTGTATTCCTGGGCAGATATAAAAAAAGTAGGCAATATTATGAACAGTAATAGATTGATAAATCTTTTCATATATTCGGTGTTTAGATTTGAGTTAAGGTGTAAATTGAAATTTATAATTGTATATGCGCTGTAAAGTTATACCTTTTTGTAAAATAAAAATTATTTAATAATATTTTTATCATATAGATTTAAAAAACAGGAATAAAATTGGAAAAGATATAGTAGACTTAATTTTTTACAACGAGCAAAAGAGAGTAACCAGGAAAGGAACAGAAAAGTCTGTTAGGCAGCCGTGAAAGATAGAGATGACAACAAAATCTTTTCCGCAGGATTGAGTGATAATTGGTAGGGTAGTGTCCATTGTCGTTGCTCCTCCTACGGATATAGGGGCAAGCTTCCCGAAATATTTTACTAGGATTGGGGCGCAAAGTAAGGCTACAATCTCCCGCATAATATTGCATAGCAAGGCAATTGTGCCCAATTCGGCACCGCGGTATTCTGTAATTATTATGCTGGATAGTGAATAGTAGCCTAAGCCTGAACCAACAGCGCAGCAATCACTGATGGAGCGGTTTGAAAGAAAGAAGGAAACAACGATACATCCAGCCAATGTGCCTAAGATAGTCATCAAGGGGAGTAGGGTAAAGCGTACATTTAGTTGTCTGAAGTTTTTCAGGGTACTTGTATCACTCCCTATGCTTACGCCAACAAAGAACATTAATCCACAGAGAGCATAGAAACTTATATCAGCGTGAATAATGCTTGTCGGTAATAGATTGTAATGGCTTACGATGATACCAAGTATAAAGAACCCTACAATGGTAAGACTTCCCTTCATCTCTTCTCTTCTTTTTTATGATTATTTTTTAAAATATAAACCCAAAGTGCCCAAGAAGCCAGAACACTTCCCGTAACTCCGGCTATCATCAGTAAGAATGCTTCCAGTCCGAAGGTGTAAAGTCCTTTAATAAGTTTCTCATTTCCCCCTACTTCCAGTCCCAGCAAGAAGAGAAGTAGCCAGATGAATCCGGTAATTATATGGCTGACGGCGCCTGTTTCCTTATTACGCAATGTGTATCCAATGAAGATACCCGTAGCCATAAATAGTATAATAGCAATAATGAACATTGTTTCTCTTTTTTAATTAATCTTCTACCCAAAGAAGGTCACTCATAATTCCATCTGAAATAAAAATGCCCTCTTTGCTGAGAAAAAGAGTCTCATCCCGGATTTCCAGCTTCCCGGTATCAATATAATTCTGAGCATTATCAAGGCAATATTGCTTTAATTCCACACCAAACTCTTTTTCTAATCGGTTTAAGGATAATCCCCACATAGTACGAAGAGATGTAATCACAAAGTCGTTATATCGTGTGTTGATACTTAGCTCTTCAATTTCAACTACTGGGATATCTTTTTCTATTCCGTCAATATACTGGTCCAGCGAGGAGATATTCCACTGGCGTGTGTTTCCATCAAAGGAATGTGCCGAAGGTCCGCAGCCTAGATATTTCTTTCCCGTCCAATAACTGGAATTGTGTAGGGAATACTTGTCCGGCCGGCAGAAGTTGGATATCTCATAATGCTGAAATCCAGCCAGTGTAAGTCGCTCAATCATCAAGGCAAAGAAATCTACGCTTGATTCTTCGTCCACCTCTTCCACTTTATGTTTAAGTAACATCTCGTATAGAGGAGTTTCTTCTTCGTAAATTAAGTGGTAGGCAGAAATATGTTCCACGTTGAGGCTGACAGTTTGTTCCAAGTCTGCTATCCAGCTTTCCGGAGTTTCTCCCGGCAAACCGTACATCAGGTCAATACTTATATTTTGAAATCCAGCCAACCGGCACTCTTTAACTGCACTAATAGCTTGCTGGGCAGTATGTCTTCGCTTAAGTAAACGCAACGTTTGTTCATTGAATGTTTGTATACCAATGCTGATTCGGTTAAAGGGTAGGGAAGATAAATCTTTTATATATTCTGGATTCAGATCATCTGGATTAGCCTCAAGAGTAATCTCTTTGCACTGATCCATATTGAATTCTTTTTTTATGGTGCTAAATATCTTTTCAAAATCCTCACGGGATAACTGTGAAGGAGTGCCGCCTCCGAAATAAATTGTTTCGACCGGTTCGTTTCCCAGATAAGATTTCCGTAGTTGCAATTCCTTGCAAAGCGCTGAAACATAACGATCTTTAGCTTCACTCCTTGTTGTGGAATAGAAATCGCAATAGATACAACGGGTCTTGCAAAAAGGGATATGTAAATATATGCCAGCCATGTTTTTTAATGTTTTAGTATGCAAAAGTAAGGCTTATTTGGTAAAACTAATCTATTGTGGGATGAATTAAGTAATCTACCAAGGTTAATTAAGGAATTCTAAACGTATGTTAGATTCTTTATTCAGGTTATATTGTTATTTAGACCTACATGTTTATAAAATAAGGTCTACTATTTATATAATTAAGAACTAGAGCTTATTATTTTATAGTCTAGTTCTTAATTGTAAGTATTCAATATAAAGATCTTTAACCATATAGTTGTGTTGCACAACATAGTTGTCTAACACTGATAATTAATTGTTTTTTAACTTATTAATTTATAATTTGCGCTCCACATAAAAGGTATGCGAGGAACATATCCGAGTTAATAATTTAAATCTTATATATTATGAAGGTATATCAGACTAATGAAATTAAGAACATCGCCTTATTGGGAAGTTCTGGCTCTGGGAAAACCACTCTCGTTGAAGCGATGCTATTCGAGAGTGGTATTATAAAACGTAGAGGAAGCATCGCCACCAAAAACACAGTTAGCGATTACTTTCCGGTAGAACAGGAGTATGGCTATTCTGTGTTTTCTACTGTTTTTCATACCGAATGGAACGGGAAAAAGCTTAATATGATTGATTGTCCCGGTTCAGACGACTTTGTGGGTGGTGCTGTTACCGCATTGAATGTTACAGATACCGCTATTGTTTTAATAAACGGACAGTATGGTGTAGAAGTAGGCACACAAAACCATTTCCGCTATACCGAAAAGTTCGAAAAACCCGTAATCTTCCTTGTTAATCAGCTTGATAATGAAAAATGTGATTATGATAATGTCCTTGAACAACTAAAAGATGCCTACGGCCCCAAAGTAGTGCCTATTCAATATCCCTTAGCCTGTGGTCCTGGCTTTAATTCCCTGATCGATGTTCTTTTAATGAAAAAATATACGTGGAAGCCCGAAGGTGGAACTCCCACTATAGAAGATATCCCAGCTGAAGAGATGGATAAGGCTATGGAAATGCATAAAGCATTGGTTGAAGCTGCAGCAGAGAATGATGAAAGCTTGATGGAGAAGTTCTTTGAACAGGACACTTTGGAAGCAGATGAAATGCGCCTTGGCATTCGCGAAGGATTAGCAACTCGCAGTATCTTCCCTGTTTTTTGTGTATGTGCCGGAAAAGATATGGGTGTTCGCCGATTAATGGAATTCCTTGGAAATGTAGTACCTTATGTTTCTGATATGCCTAAAGTAACAAATACTGAAGGAAAAGAAATTGCGCCGGATGTAAATGGACCTACCTCTCTTTATTTCTTTAAAACAAGTGTGGAACCGCATATTGGTGAAGTTTCTTATTTCAAAGTAATGAGCGGAAAAGTGAAAGAAGGCGATGATCTGACAAATTCTGATAGAGGCTCAAAAGAACGTATTGCCCAGATATTTGTTGTGGCCGGAGCCAATCGTATAAAGGTTGAAGAACTTCAGGCTGGTGATATTGGTGCTACTGTAAAACTTAAAGATGTAAAAACGGGGAATACCCTGAACAGTAAGGATTGTGATAACAAGTTTAACTTTATTAAATACCCGAATTCCAGATACACCCGGGCAATAAGACCGCTAAACGAAGCGGATACAGAAAAGATGATGAGTATTCTTAACCGTATGCGCGAAGAAGATCCTACATGGGTTGTTGAACAATCTAAGGAACTTAAACAAACATTGGTACACGGTCAGGGAGAATTCCATCTCCGTACATTAAAATGGCGTTTGGAAAACAACGAGAAGCTAATGATTAAATATGAGGAACCTAAGATTCCTTATCGGGAAACTATTACAAAGGCAGCCCGTGCAGACTATCGTCATAAGAAGCAATCAGGAGGAGCTGGTCAGTTTGGCGAAGTACATTTAATTGTAGAACCTTACAAAGAAGGAATGCCTGTTCCCGAAATATATAAGTTCAACGGACAGGAATTTAAAATCTCCGTGAAAGGAAAAGAAGAAATATCATTGGATTGGGGTGGTAAGTTAGTCTTTATTAACAGCATCGTGGGTGGATCTATTGATACACGTTTTATGCCTGCAATCTTAAAAGGGATCATGTCTAGAATTGAACAAGGTCCGCTAACCGGATCTTATGCCCGTGATGTTCGCGTTATTGTTTATGAAGGGAAAATGCACCCGGTAGATTCTAACGAAATATCCTTTATGCTTGCCGGACGTAATGCTTTTAGTGAAGCATTTAAGAATGCCGGACCAAAGATTCTTGAACCTATTTATGATGTGGAAGTCTTTGTACCTAGTGATAAAATGGGCGATGTAATGGGAGATTTGCAGGGACGCCGTGCAATGATTATGGGGATGAGTAGTGAAAAAGGATTTGAAAAACTGATTGCAAAAGTTCCATTGAAAGAAATGTCTTCTTATTCAACTTCACTTAGCTCACTTACAGGTGGAAGAGCCTCTTTTATTATGAAATTCTCTAGTTATGAACTTGTTCCGGCTGATATTCAGGATAAATTAATCAAAGAATTTGAGGCTAAACAAGTAAAAGAAGAATAATTCAATTTTATATTTAGAAAGATTAAAGTCGCCACTCGAATGTGTTTGGCGACTTTTTTTTAACAAAATTTGATAATTAAGAGACTATTTATAGTATAATCCTTAATTTTATATTATTTTTGCAACTATATTAGCACTTTTTTTGTTATAATAAACAAATTATTAAATAAAACGTGCAGTTCGGTTAATAATAGAAAACACTCAGTTAAAACAGGTTAATCTGCTTTGAGTGTTAATTTAGGTATGTTAAATTTGTTGTATGAAGAAATCAACAATCTGGATATTAGGTATTGTAATGGGGCTTTCTTTTATTAGCTTGCTTTATCTTCAGGTAAGCTATATAGAAGAGATGGTTAAGATGCGCAATGAACAATTTGACGAATCTGTTAAGCGGAGCTTATATCAGGTGTCTAAAAATCTGGAATATGATGAGACTCTGAGATATTTGGAAAAAGATGTGGCTGAGACTGAACGTGTGGCTCTAAGCTCTCAGGCAGTTCCTCCTGCTGTTGCAGTTAATAATAAAGAGGTTCTGGCTCATCAACCTTCACATTATTCAGCAATTTCCTCTTCTTCAGATTTTGAATTGAAAACAACACTGACAAAGCCTTCCGGT
>Ga0183099_1001111_pt1 | contig 16367 bp, 16 predicted proteins | sample Biomet1_FD_127788 | JGI IMG/M metagenome (GOLD analysis project Ga0183099, IMG submission 127788) | Microbial communities from bioreactor (seeded with anoxic lake sediment) at LBNL, California, USA - Biofuel metagenome 1 | ecosystem: Engineered > Bioreactor > Anaerobic > Unclassified ... | reverse complement strand
GGCGGGTTTCGACCGACAGCCAGTCTGTGCCGTCAGGCTCTGCCAGCAGGTAAGTGCCGCCGAGCAGCTGCTCACGGCGGACGATCGTCTCCAGCGGCAATTCGGGATTTTGTAAAATATCATACAGCACCATAAAAGTAGTGGTTCGCCCATGGCCTGCCTGGCAGTGGAAATGGAGCCACGCCTTTGCTGGCAGCGTGCGATAAAATTGCAGAAAGTCATCAATGACAGCTGGCTCGGGCCAGCACTGGTCGGTGGCGGGGAGTCTTACATAATGAAAGCCGGCAGCGGTAGCTGTGGCGGCTTCATCTGCTGGTGTTGATGCCGGCAGTGTTTGTGGGGATAGCCGGGCGGTATCCTCTCGCCCGAGGGGGATGGCTGTGATTGGGCCGGTGAGTGAATGCAGGCGTTGTTGCTCATCTTGCAACATTTCTCCTCGTGTTTTGCCGCGGTTTCCCCAGTTATGGTCTTCATACCAGCTGATGGCTGCACCGGCAAGAAAGCCATGGCTTTCTTCCCGCAAATCTATTATATAAATTGGCAGAGTGGTTTGGGTGCGCAGCTGCTGATAGAGCGCTGCGAAGCCCGCGGCAGAGGGCTGGGCACTGCCCGAGATATGAAGCTGCAGCAGCCCGTTTTTCAGACTGGGATCTTCGGCGGTGAAATCATCGGAACTGAGCCGCAGATTCCGGGGCAGGACTTCTTCGCCCGGAGCATCAAGGCGCCAACTGCCGGCAAGTGCGGGCTCGGTGAAAAAATACAGCAGGCAGAGTATGATTGCAAGTAGTAAGTGGAGGCTGCAAGGTCGTTGTTGTATATTCATGGGCGAAAATCCTTTCTTTCTGCTATTATACAACAGCGGTGTAATATTATATACTCTGTGTTTTTTTGTACAAATACAAAAGACAACAAGTGTAAGTAACTGTGAGTTAAGTGACGAAATACCGGTTTATTGGAATTTTTGCTGGACTTTTGTTTTTCCGTATGGTATGATTTTTTCATAGATGGTTTGGGCCTGTACGAGGACGTAACTATTGGAGCAAAGATGCTCTGGAGAAGATTTTTTCCGGGTTATCTTTGCTTTTTTTGTTATATCGTTTTATGTACAGCCAGACTTCTTGGAACCGGGAAACTTATAAAATATTAGGGGAGGAATTGTACATGAAGAAGATCTTAGCAGTAGCGGCATTGGTTATTTTTGCAATATCGGTTTTGGCAGGTTGTGGGTCTGTTGCCGAAAAATCAGGTGGCAGCAAGGAGCAGACAAAAAAATATACAATTGCCTGTGATGCGAAATATGCACCGTTTTCCATGGAAGTCAATGGACAGTATAAGGGCATTGATGTTCAGCTGTTGGATGCGATTGCCAAGGCAGAAGGCTTTCAATATGAATTAAAACCGATGGATTTTTCTGGAATTATTCCCGGACTTGTATCGGGACAGCTTGATGGAGCGATCGCCGGGATAAATATTACCGAGGAACGCAAACAGACAGTCGATTTCTCTGACGGGTATATTCAGTCCGGCCTAGCGGTTGTCGTAAGCAATGGCAATACGGATATCAGCAAAGTAGAAGACCTTAGCGGCAAGATGGCTGCGGTGAAAAAAGGAACCGCCGGAGCAAAATTTGCTGAGGACAACAAGGATAAGTATAATTTAAATATTTCCTATTATGATGATTCGCCCAGCATGATGTTGGCTGTTGCCAACGGCAATGCGGATTTCCTGATGGAAGACTATCCGGTCATCAACTATCAGATTAAAATCGGGGAACAGGATAAATTGAAAATTGCCGTGGATTCGGTTATTGCGCCGCCATCCTATGGATTTGCTGTTAAGAAGGGTGACAATGCCGAGCTGCTGAAGATGTTTAACGAAGGGCTGAAAAAGATCAAAGCAGACGGATCCTATGATAAAATTGTCGGCGAATATATCGTAAAACAATAATTGCAAGTTTGATTGAAGCGGCAGGAAGGACCGGCAGACGGGCCTTCCTTTCTGCTATGGAGGATAATTGATTCTTATGGAACGTTATATAAATCTTTTTATTGAATGCTGGCCAAGTCTGTTGTCGGGACTTGAAGTCACGATTCTTATTGCAGTGGCATCCCTGTTTTTTGCTTTCTTTATCGGCATTGTGCTGGCAGTTCTTGGACTCTCTCACTACCGTTTGGGCAAGGTGTTTTATCATTTTTACATTCATCTGGTCCGCGGGGTACCGGTTATGATTTTTGCCTTGTTTTTGTTTTTTGGCGTGGGGGCGCTGCTGCATCTGAAATTCAACCCTATTTTTGCCGCGATCATCACCCTGACCATTAATGCCAGTGCCTATCTGGCGGAAATTTTCCGCGGCGGGATTCAGGCGGTTGACAAGGGTCAGGTTGAAGCAGCCCGCAGTCTGGGACTGGGATATTTCCGGACGCTGTATAAGGTTGTATTGCCGCAGGCGATCAAGATCATGATTCCGCCGATTATCAACCAGTTTATCACGACCCTCAAGGACACCTCGATTTTATCGGTTATCAGTGTGCGGGAGTTGACGATGAATTCACAGATTATTATCGCTAAAAACTATATGCCGTTTGAGGTGTATTCTTTTGCAGCGGGAATTTATCTGGTCGTTATCATTGCGCTGTCGTTATTTGCCAAGTGGGTTGAAAGGAGGCTGCAGTATGATCATTAAGGTGGAAAATTTAATGAAGTCCTTTGGCGATAATCTCGTGCTGAAGGATGTGTCCTTTCAGGTCGCTGAGGGCGAAGTGGTCTGCATCATCGGGCCATCAGGTTCCGGTAAGAGTACACTGCTGCGCTGCCTTAACCGGCTTGAGGAGGTGCAGGGCGGATCGGTGCGGGTCTTTGACACGGATGTGCTGCATGTAAAAAAGCTGAATAATTTTCGGGAACATATAGGAATGGTATTTCAGATGTTCAATCTCTTCCCAAATTACACGGTAATGGAAAACATTACTTTGGCGCCGACGCAGCTGGGGCGGATGACGAAGGCCGAAGCCGAGAAAAAGGGAATGGATCTTTTACGCCAGGTTGGCCTCGAGGATAAACGTGATGTTTATCCGTCAACCTTGTCGGGCGGACAGAAACAGCGCATTGCTATTGCCCGGGCCTTGGAAATGGATCCCAAGATCATGCTGTTTGATGAACCGACGAGTGCGCTCGATCCGGAAATGGTCGGGGAGGTGCTTGCTGTCATGAAGGACCTGGCACAAAAAGGCATGACAATGGTGATTGTAACCCATGAGATGGGGTTTGCCCGCGAAGTTGCCGATCGGGTGATTTTCATGAGTGATGGCATGATTGTCGAAGAGGGGGAACCGAAAGAATTCTTTAATAATCCGAAGAATGAACGCACGCAAAAATTTTTAAAGAATGTCCTCAATCCTATATAAGCGCTAAACGAAAACCAGAACCACTATCGATGGTGGTCCTGGTTTTCTTTACTTTGTACATAGTTGGCGACAGCATAAATTAAGCATTGACTTGACTGGCGGGAAGGATTATTCTTTTGTTTGTAATATATTGGGAGGCGCATTAGAAAATGAAAAATGACAGAAAAATTTTGCGGCTGCTGTTTATGCTGCTGTTGGCCGCGTTGCAGTTTAGTCCAGAGGTACAGGCTAAGGAAGCAGCTGTTTCTGCGGCGGTGGAAACGGACAGCCGTCCGGCTGTCGTCTTGAAAATTGACCGCGAAGACAAGGCACAATTGCCGAAAAGTTTCCGGATGGGGACAACACCGTTTACAAAACTGCCGAAAAACGGAGTTTTGCCGACTCGGCTTGGACTGGATAGTCTGCGGGTTTCGGCCAGCAGTGCTTTTTCAGAAAAGGAGTTTGCCGAGATATTGAAGACAATTCCGGCAGCGCCCGATAAGTTTTATGATGTCGATCTGCGCGGCGAATCGCATGGCTATATCGACGGCATGGCCGTAAGCTGGTATGCAAAAGATGACTTTGGCAATGACGGACGCAGTCTCCGGCTTATTGAAGGCATTGAAAAGCAGCAACTGGCGCAGCTGCCGGCAAAATCTCCCGTCCAGGTGTATCAGCTGAAGAAAAAAACACTTACCGACCCGCTGAAAGTAGAGGTTGGCCGGGTTCGTACGGAAAAACAGCTGGTAGAGGAGCATGGCGCTCATTATTTCCGGCTGGCACTTACGGATCACTTCCGCCCGGAAGATGCTGATGTCGATGCGTATTTAGAGTTTTACAAGAAGTTGCCGGCAGATGCCTGGGTTCATTATCATTGTTTTGCCGGGCATGGCCGGACGACGACCTTTATGGTGATGCATGACATTTTAAAGAATGCCGGCCGGGTAAGCTTTGAAGATATTGTTTCCCGCCAGGGCCTGATCGGGGTTTTGGACTTGTCTGATATCGATGGGCTGAAGGACTGGCGGCGCAAGGCGGCCATTGAACGCTATGAATTTGCCCGCCATTTTTATGATTATGTAAAAGCAAATCCGCAGCTGACGAGTTCCTGGACGAGCTGGGCCCGGAAACAAGGTTATGCAAGCTATGTCCCCGATTACAGCGGGTATATATGGCGGATTGATGCCACCAATGAGGACAAGTTGCCGCGAAATTTCCGGACGACAAATTCGCCCTATAAGGCCCCGGAAAAAAAGTACAATTTTGAACCGGACTATATCCCGACGCGGGCCGGGCTCGATACGCTTAAGGCTTCCGGCAGCGCCGAGTTTTCTGCCGGGGAGTTTGCCCAGCTGACAAAGGCGATCCGGCAGCAGACGAGTGGGCCGGTGTATATTGTCGATTTGCGGCAGGAATCGCATGGACTGTTCAACGGGACGGCGGTCAGCTGGTATGGCGAGCATGACTGGGGCAATGTAGACAAGACAAGTGCAGCTGCGCTGGCTGACGAGCAAAAACGATTGCAGGCTGCGCAAGGCAAAACACAGTTAGTAGCCCAATTGTCCGGCGACAAGCTGCCGGAGGCCGTAAACAAGGTTGCTGTTACCCAGGCAATGACGGAGGAGGAATTGGTTCGTCAAGCCGGGCTGCATTATTTCCGTATAACGGCTACAGATCATGTATGGCCGGCGCCGGAGTGCATTGACAAGTTTGTTGCTTTTTACAAACAGCTCCCGGCAGATGCCTGGCTGCATTTCCACTGCGAAGCCGGGGTCGGACGGACGACGGCCTATATGGCAATGTATGATATGATGCGCAATCCGACCGTGTCATTGCGGGATATTCTCTATCGGCAGCATATGCTGGGGGGCAATTATGTCGCCTATACCGTAGAGAATCCGAAAAAAAATGACTGGAAGGCAGATTATTATAATGAAAAGGCACGGATGATTCCATTGTTCTATCAGTACGTGCAGGAAAACCAAGCCGATAATTTTAAAGTGACCTGGTCGCAATGGCTTTTGCGGCAGCAATAAAAAAATCCGGGCAAATCATTTTGATTTGCCCGGATTTTTTGTCGAGACATAGTATAATTTATTTTATGTGTTTCACGAGGGCTGGGGCAATGCCGACATAGGCAGCTGGCGTCAGGGCAAGCAAACGGGCCTTGTCATCGGCGGGAAGATCAACACTTGCAATGAAATTCTTGATATCTTCTTCGCTGATGCCTTTGCCCCGGGTGATGGCCTTGAGCTTGTCATAGGAATTAGCATGACCGTTTTTGCGCATAACCGTTTGTACGGCTTCGGCCAGCACTTCCCAGGCATGGTTAAGGTCGGCAGCGAGGGCGTCACGATTGACATCGGTCTTTCTGAGGCCTTTCAGCGTGTAGGTGATGGCAATCAGGGAATGCGCGATGCCGGTTCCCATGTTGCGCTGGGCCGAAGAATCGCTGAGATCGCGCTGCAGGCGGGAAATCGGCAGCTTATTGGCCAGATGGTCAAGGACGGCATTGCTTAAGCCGAGGTTGGCTTCGGAATTTTCAAAGTCAATCGGATTGATTTTATGCGGCATCGTGGAGGAGCCTACTTCGCCGGCAATGGCTTTTTGTTTGAAGTAGCCGAGGGAGATATAGAGCCACATATCGCGGTCGAAGTCGAGCAGCACATTGTTGAAGCGGGTGAGGGCATGGAAGGATTCAGCCACATAGTCATGGGATTCAATCTGCGTTGTCAGCGGATTGAAGGTCAGGCCGAGACTTTCAACAAAAGTCCGGGAAACGGCTTCCCAGTCGAGATTCGGATAGGCAATGCTGTGGGCGTTGAAATTCCCGACAGCGCCGTTGAACTTTCCTAAATATTCCTGTGCTTTAATCTGTTTTAACTGGCGCTGCCAGCGATAAACAAATACAGCCAGCTCCTTGCCAGCGGTGGTCGGGGAAGCCGATTGTCCATGTGTATGGGCGAGCATTGGAATGTCCTTTTCGGCTTCGGCCATGGCAGTTACGGTTTCAATCAGGTTGTTTGCTGCAGGCAGCCAGACGTCTTCAATGCCATGCTTGAGCATCAGAGCGTAGGAAAGGTTGTTGATATCTTCCGATGTACACGAAAAATGAATGAATTCAAGTACGTCAGCCAGTGACATAGCCCCCATGATTTCACGCAGGAAATATTCAATGGCTTTTACATCATGGTTTGTCGTGCGTTCAATTTCTTTGATTTTAAGAGCGGCGGTTTCGTCAAAATTTTTGACTGTATCGCGTAAAAAAGAAATTTCTTCCGGTGTGAATGCACGGATTTCAGCAAAATCCGGATTTCCTGCCATGGCTACAAGCCACTCTACTTCTACATGGAGACGGTATTTTATTAAAGCCCATTCCGAAAAGTAGTTTTCTAAAGGTTCGGCAATGGCCCCGTAACGTCCTTCTAGCGGTGTAAGTGATTTAATACTCATGTTCATCCCTCATCATTCTCTTCAGATTAACAGCAAATATGCAGTTGTTTTCTCAAAACTATGATTATTATACTACATTACAACCATAGAATGCCACGGTCTGAGCCAATTTAAGCGTTAGCTGCGAGAATAAACTTTGTTTGGGAAGGGATTTTACCGCTGTTAGCTGATAAATAAATAATTGCGGGACGGTTTTTGGGCAGATAAAATCTTCCACATATTTTAAAATCTGTTATAATAAAGATAATTATACAAACAGAGAAGAGAGATGAGTGTATGGCAATCAATGGAATTTCTTCAGCTTCTGCCGGCAGCAGTTCCCAGGATACACTGGCCACGATCAACAGCCTGAAACAACAGAAAATGGCGATTGAAAAGCAGATCGCTGAACTTGAAGCGCAGAAATCAAATGGCACGGCAAATGATAAGCTGCTCAAAAATCTGGAAAAACAAAAGGATGCGATTGAACAGCAGATTGCGCAGTTACAAGGTACCGCCAGTGGAACTTCTGCGGCTGTGAGCAAGAGCACCCCGCAGCCCAATCCCCCTGAACAGCAGGATGAAGAACTCAATGCAAGATTTGGTCCGGCCTATACGACGGAGCTTAGTCCGCAAGCTATGGATTCGCTGACGAAAAAAGAGCAGGATCAAGACACGGATAAAGAAGAAAACCGAATAGACGGGATGCTGTAATTGGTTACACTCTAAGCGATCCCCAGACAAAAAAATCTCCTGTCAGCAGCGAACTGACAGGAGATTTTCTTGTATCTTAACGGAAGCTATGCCTTGATTGCCCAGCGGAGTTTGGCGGAACGGGCCCGGCTGTTGCGATGGCATTCTTCAGCGGAAGCACGACCAGGATCGGTGGCGATTTCAGTGAAGAGGCCCTCTCGCAGATAATGCTTGAAGGCCTGTTTGACCCGCCGGTCTTCACCGGAATGAAAGGTTAAGATCGCAACCCGCCCTCCGGGAGCAAGTACAGCGGGTAGTTTTGACAAGAATTCATCGAGGACATCGAATTCATTGTTGATATCAATGCGCAGGGCCTGGAAGGAGCGCTGACATGATTTTTTAATATCGTCCTCGCCGATTTCGGACAGAGGCTGCAAGGTTTTTTTGATCAGATCGCGCAGTTGGGTCGTGGTTTCAATCGCCTGTCCTTTTTTTATGGCATTGACGATTGCCTTGGCAATGATTCTGGCATGCGGTTCGTCGGCATTTGCGAGCAGCATGTCTTCAAGTTCGGCTACCGATAATTTTGGCAGCAATGCTGAAGCCGGCTCGCCGGCCTCGGGATTAAGTCGCAGATCAAGCGGCCCGTCTGCCTTAAAGGAAAAACCACGGTCAGGGTTGTCAATCTGCATCGAGGAAACGCCGAGGTCAGCCAGAACGAAGTCGAACAGACCTGCCTCCGGCAAAAGCTCATCAATCCGGGAAAAATTCATCTGTCGGATTTCCAGCAAGCCTGGGCCATACCCCAGGTGTGCCAGCCGCTCACGGGTCCGTGGCATTTCTATCGGGTCGACATCTGTCGCGTACAGGTGCCCCTGAGAGTTTAATTGCTCTAACATTGCCCGGGTATGTCCACCGTAGCCTAGCGTTGCGTCAAGACCAGTCTGTCCCGGCTGTATCTGAAGAAAATGCAGGATTTCATTGACGCAGATCGAGATATGCATGCCGGCAGGTGTGTTGCCCTTGTCGATAATTTTGGCAATATCGGCAGCATATTGCTCCGGGTTCAATTCCTTGTATTTTTCCTGGTACTTTTTCGGGTGTGTCCCGGTATAGCGAATGCGCCGCTGATGCTTTGGTGCGCCTTCCGTCGGGTTCTGCTCAGAAGCCATCGGAGAAATCCCCTCATTTCCTGTCAATTTAGATCATCTATGTATTTCCTATGATAACAGGTGCTGTCAGCAATGGCAAATGACCCTTGGACGGTAAAATAAAAATGGTAAGGAAACCGTTTGAAATAAATAACTTTCCTTGGATTGCAGCAGGATTTTTTCGCGCGTTATGGTATGTAATAGGGGACAGTATAAACGTTTTATTTACAGTGCAGCGGGAGGAAATATGAGGATGATGAAGGAAATAGCAACGCGCCGCAGTATCAGGAAATATAAAGCGGAGCCGGTTTCAGATGACGTGATCCGGCAACTGCTGGAAAGCGCCTGTCTGGCACCGTCCGGCAGCAATACCCAGCCGTGGCATTTTATTGTTGTGCGGGATCCACAGATAAAGGCCCAGCTGGCCGTGGCGTCGCATCAGCAACAATGGATGCTGGCGGCACCGGTATTTATCGTCTGCACGGCAGATCTCCGTTCCCGCGTAAAGACGGAGCAGCCGCTGTTTGTCGATGAAAATACGCCGGATGAAGAGCTTAAGCAGGTTATCCGGGATACCTCGATCGCCGTGACGCATATTTTGCTGGCGGCAACGGAGCTTGCGCTTGGAACTTGCTGGGTCGCCTGGTTTACGCAGGCGGCGATCCGCCCGATCTTAAATATTCCGGAGGATAAATATGTGGTGGGGATTCTGACCCTGGGCTATGCAGCGGAAGAACCTGCCGCGCGCCCCCGCAAAAATATCGAGGATGTTTTGCATTACGATCTGTGGTAAATACAGCTGGCGGGAAGAAAAAGATGCCGGGATGATTGGCAGAGAGGAAGTGGAATGTGATGAACCAAGCAACGGAAAAAATGCCAGTCTTGTTTGTCGGACATGGGTCACCACTGAATGCCATTGAGGACAATCGCTATACGCAGCAGTGGCAGGCTGTCGCCAAAAAGTTGCCGCGCCCGTCGGCAATTCTGGCGATATCGGCCCATTGGTATACCTCAGGCTCGCGGGTGACGGATGTCGCCATGCCAGAAATACTCTATGATATGTATGGGTTTCCGCCGGAATTGTATCAGGTGAAATATCCGGTTTCCGGCGCGCCAGAGCTGGCCCAGCAGGTAAAGCATTTGCTGGGAGAGGATCTTCAGGTTGATAACAGCTGGGGCTGTGACCATGGAGCCTGGTCGGTATTGTGCCGCATGTATCCGCAGGCAGATATTCCGGTTGTTCAGCTCAGCGTAAATCGTGATGCCGGAGCGCGCGAGCATTTTCAAATCGGGGAAAAGCTCAGGCCTTTGCGCGAGCAGGGGGTCTTGATTTTGGGCAGCGGCAATGTGGTGCATAATCTCAGCCGGGTCAGCTGGGCCATGCGTGGCGGCTATCCCTGGGCCAGCGAGTTTGATCGCTATGTCAGGGATCATATTATACGCGGGGACTATGAGCCCGTAATAGATTATAAACAGGCTGGTGAGTCAGCCGCGCTGGCCTGCCCGATGCCGGATCATTTTTACCCACTGCTTTATGTGCTGGGGGCAGCGACTTCGGCTGAAAAGCCGACGGTATTTAATGATTCCTGCACGCTGGGTTCCTTGTCGATGACGAGTTATCTATTTGATTGATATTTGTACAGAGCAAAAACAAATAGAACACAAAAATCCGTACAAAAAACAACCGGCTGGATCCTTGGATCTGACCGGTTGTTCTCGTTATCAGGTAAGCTAATTAAATTCTATAGGCTATATTTTAAAGGCCCGGATGGCACGTTGAAGTTCTTCTGCCATTTTTGCCAGGTTGTGGCTGGCTCCTGAAATTTCTTCCAACGAAGCAGACTGTTCCTCGCTGGCAGCAGAGATGCTTTGCGCCTGATCACTGACCTGGCGGCTTTCCTCATGAATTGTTTCGACAGCATGAACCATTGTTTGTGAATGGCTGGTGACGGCGGTAATTGCCGCCGTTATTTCGCCGATGCCTTTTGTCATCAGCTGCACCATGGAGGTGATTTCACTGAAACTTTGTCCGGCTCCGGCCACGGCAGTGCTACCGGCATCAACTTCGAGTTTTCCCTGCTGCATAAAGGTTACCGCCCGGTTGGTGTTGAGCTGAACTTCGCTGATTAAGGCGGTGATTTGTTTGGCTGCTGTTTGTGACTGTTCGGCAAGTTTGCGGATTTCCTCAGCTACTACCGCAAAGCCACGGCCGGCTTCTCCGGCACGCGCTGATTCGATGGCGGCATTGAGCGCCAGTAGATTTGTCTGTCCGGCAATGCCAGCAATTACTTCAATGATTTGACCGATCTGACCGGATTTTTCATCGAGCGCATGGATGGCCTCAACTGAGGCGTTGGTTTTGGTTTCAATGATGTTCATCTGGTCTACGGCCTGATGAATGGTTTGTTCGCCGCTGCTGGCCGTGTTGTTTGTCTGGTCCGCCGTTTGGGAGACATATCCGGCATTGCTGGAGACGCTGTTAATTGCATCGGCAATACGGTTTACGTCATCTTTTGTCTTTTGTGCCAATTGCAGCTGTGTCTGCGCTCCCTGTGCGACCAGTGTTGTCGATTCGGCTACCATATCCGCGGCTTGCGCGGATTGTTCGACGGTGGCGTTCAGTTCTTCGGCGGAGGTTGTCAGATTTGTCGCTAAGCTCGATACCTGCTGAATAAAGCTGCTGAACTGACGCAGGATGGTATTGAGGGCCGCGGCGAAACGCCCGAATTCATCATCTCGCTGCAGCGATATTTCTTTGAGGCGAATCTGACCGTCACTGTCGGTAGCAATTCCCTGCTCCAAGGTAGCAAAGGAAGTGGTGATCAAGCGGATTAGAGACATTGCTGCCAGCAAGGTCACAAACCCACTGCCAAGGACAATTGCCAGTACGAGCTTCAGCTGAAAATCAATTTTTTCAAGATTTGACTGCATTTCACCTTCGCTTTCCAAGCGGATTTTATCGGTGAACTCGGCAAGGGTTTCTGACTGGGCATCAAATTGCGGCATCAACTGGTTGCCGCCGGCGGGGCCTTTATCGATGTAGGCCTGCGCCATTTTTTTCCCCAGGGCATAATAGACATCAAAGGATTGTTCGTATTGATCAAGAAAGGCGGATTTTTCCGGTTTCAGTTTACGATATTCGCTTATGGCGGTTTTAAAGCTTTGGGCGTTTTCGGCGGCGTTGGCAAAGCCGTCATCTTTTCCGTCCTGGGCCCTGGTGGCGCTGATGTCACTGAGAAACTGCTGGACCTGAATGACGGATTTTTCCATTTCATTGGCAGCAGCCGTCGCAGGGTAGCTGTCGGAGCGTACGGATTCGTTGTGGAGCAGGACGGCGAAGATTAGGGCAGAATTGATACATACCATAAACAGAATCATAAGAACCAATGCTTTTAGTTTTCCCCGACATGATTTTGGCATCATAATATACACTCCTGTACTGTATTTATAAAATTTTAAAATAGTTCTTTGGGCCTATTGGTTAGTAATTCTTTGTGAAGGGGAAATTTCCTGCTGCTCTTGGTGTGGGCAAATAAGTTATTGGCGATAAGCCAGACGACGTAAATCCGGGCAGAATTTGTCAGCGGAAACTAAATACGGTATACTATTGATGATAGAGATGCTTAAACAACAATAAGTGTTAAATAATAATAAGAGGTGAAATGTATGAAGCGAATTTTTATAGGGCTGTTGCTGGCACTTACATTTTTAGGAGTCGAATCGTCCACAACATGGGCAGCCGCGGTGCCTCCGATTCAAACCGCTGTGCCGGAGCCGGTGGCTGATGTGTTGTTTACAAGTGGGAAGATAGATGAAATCCAGAATAATCGGATCAGAGTCAAGGGAACCGGTGCCTATGAGGATATCATTGTCAACAAAGCGGAAGGCACGTATGTGCTGCAAGCGGCGGATGGAAGTCCGCTTGCTTTTGATCAGCTGAAAAAAGGAGATTCGCTGACGGCATATTACACTCCGGCAGTAACCAGAAGTCTGCCGCCGCAGGCGCGGGCAATCGCCCTTATTGCGGGGGAGGTAAAGACGGGAAGTCCGGGGAAATACATGAAAGCCGCTGCTGTGGAGAAAAATGCGGATGGCAGCGTGCGGGTACTAAGCAGTAACCGGGATGCCTGGGTAACAATCCCGGCAGCGTTTTTGCCGCCGGACGCAGCAGTAAAAGCGGGATCGGAGCTTATTGTCTGGTATGAAATCATGACGATGAGCATGCCGGGACAGACTACGGCAACCAAAGCCCTGCTGCTGCCAGCCAAGGCAGATATTCTTGTGCATAAGGGTGCCGGCGTCATTGTTGCCGGGGGCCGGGAACTGGTGCTGGGGAGCGGCGACCGGATCGAAGAGCGACAAACTGGATTATTGCTGCCGCTGCGGGTGATTGCTGAAAGCCTTGGCTATCAGGTTGTCTGGCATGATGACAGTAAAAGTGCAGAACTTTTACAAGGGAAGCGAACGGTAGCTACCGTTACGAGCGGCAGTAAAATATGCAGTCGTTATAAAATGACGCTTTCTCTCGATGCCGTGCCAGAACTTGTCGATGGACATCTGCTGGTTCCGGCTGAATTCTTCACGAAGGCATTGCAGCTGCAGGTTGCAATCAGTGACAGTCATATATAAGAAATTTTGCTGCCGGGGTAATGCCTCTGCCGGTCGAAAACTCCTGTCAATTTTTACGTTGACAGGAGTTTTTTATTAGTAAATATGGCCGGCTGGCACGGCACGGTGGCGGGCGGTTTTCGCCAGGGACATTATTTCGAGACTCGCAATAAAAATTAAATATTAAATAAATTCACAAAATATATAAATGTGAGAGTTTTACGTCTTGGCGGACAAGCCTTGACCGGGAAAATGAATCGGCGTATAATCGGCAATGTTGCACTTTTGATCGTGCTTATCTGATAAAAGGGGAGATTACGGAGGTATCAATGAAAATATTAGAACAGTTCAGCATTTTGTTTGCTATTACTTTTTTTGCTGAAGTCATCAAACATCTGCTGCCATTTCCGATTCCGGCGAGTATATATGGCATGCTGCTGCTGTTTAGCGTTCTTTGCCTGGGCTGGGTTAAGCTGGGGAATATTCAAAAAGCCGGCGGATTTTTTATTGAAATCATGCCAATTATGTTCATTCCGGCAGCCGTAGGTTTGCTGGTATCCTTTCAGCAGCTGGAGGCCATGTTTATACCAGCGGTTATTACCGTGATTGTGACTACGTTTGTCGTATCTGCGGTCACCGGAATTGTGACCCAGTGGGTCATACGCTATGAGAGGAGACGAGAAAAATGAATGAGTTTTTATTTAATTCCTGGACATTTGGCATTGTGATCAGTATTGTCAGCTATCAGTTCGGAATTTTTTTGAAAAAAAAGTACAAATCGCCGCTGTTAAATCCGCTGCTCGTTTCGATTACCTGTGTGATTTTGTTTCTGGTAGCATTTGATGTCGATTATGAGAGCTATTATAACGGGGCAAAATACCTGGGCTATCTGCTGACACCGGCAACGATCTGCCTGGCGATTCCGCTTTATGAGCAGCTGGACCTGCTGAAAAAGCATCTGAAGGCGATTTTGCTCGGGGTATCTGCCGGAGTGTTGGCCAGCCTCAGCAGCGTGTATCTGCTGGCATTGCTGTTTCACTTCTCGCATGAGCAGTATGTGACCTTTTTGCCAAAATCCATCACAACGGCCATCGGCATCAGTATTTCCGAGGAGTTGGGCGGCTTTGTGACCGTGTCGGTAGTAGCAATTATTATAACTGGAATTCTCGGCAATATCGCCGCGGAAAAGATCTGCTCCATTTGCCGCATTCAGGAACCCGTGGCGAAAGGTCTGGCAATCGGAACTTCATCGCATGCGATCGGGACCGTCAAGGCGATGGAGATGGGAAAAGTTGAAGGGGCCATGAGCAGTCTTACCATTGCGATGGCTGGAATATTTACCGTGTTCATTGTGACATTTTTTTCGGACTTATTATAAAACCGTATATAGTAGTTTTAGGGCTGTCAGCAGAAGTGTTTTTGCGGCAGTTTTTTTTGTGCCCTTATATAATTTTTATATTTGACAATGCATATATAAAAAGAGTAATATAAAGAAAAATTGTTTTGGAAGGGCGGATTCAATGGCACTGCATCATACTTTACTGGGGTTGCTGGCACAGCGCCCTATGACCGGTTATGAAATAAAGCAGACTTTTTCTTCTTCGATTATTTTTTTCTGGAATGCGCATATCAGCCAGATTTATCGCGAGCTTTCGCGAATGGAGGAAAAGGGCTGGGCCAGTTCCCGAGGTGGAGCCACAGGCAGGCAAGCCGGATAAAAAGGTGTATTCATTGACGGCTGACGGGAAACAGGAATTTTTGTGCTGGCTGCGGTCGATGGCAACGCCGGCACCGGAGATCATCAAAAGTGAATTTTTAGCAAAGATCTTTTTTGCCGCGGACATGGAAGCGGGGCAGCTCTCGTATGAAATTAAGCATTTTCTGCAGCAAAAGGAACGGGAACTGGCTGTTTATCGCGAGCTTGAGCAGACGGCGGGAAAATGTGCAGCAGAGAGCTGCCGCTTTGGCATGATGACGCTGCAACGGGGGATTTCCTGCGCGCAAGCCGATATCGTCTGGGCCCGTGAGTGTCTGAAGCAGCTTGGAATCTGTACAAAAACAGCGGAGGAGGAACATAAATGAAGGTTACAGCGATTAACGGCAGTCCGCGCGGCCGCCACAGCAGCACGCAGCAGATGGTGGCTGCTTTTTTACGGGGCGCAGAGCAGGCCGGGGCAAAAACACAGGAGATTTTTTTGGCGGAAAAGAAAATCAGTCCTTGCCAGGGCTGTTTTTCCTGCTGGCTTAAGACACCGGGCAGCTGTGTGTTAAAAGATGATATGACGGAGCTGCTGCCTTTGCTCGGAGATACCGACGTACTGGTTTTGGGAACGCCGCTGTATTATGACCATATCACAGCTCAGTTGAAGACTTTTATGGACCGGTCTCTGCCGGTCTGCGAACCTTATTTTCAAAAGGATGCCTGGGGCGAGTGCCGGCATGCGCGAAGAAACGGCGGCCAATCGCCGAAACTGGTACTGCTTTCAAACTGCGGCTTTCCTGAGCGGTCGCATTTTCAGGTGCTGTCCCATTGGATTGAACGCGTGGCACGCAATATGAAAACAGAAGTGTTGGCTGAAATTTATGCAGCACAGGGCGGGCTGTTAAGCGTGGGGATTCCTCAGCTGGCGCCGGTTATAGCCGCTTATCTGAAGCAGGTCGAAGCCGCAGGCATGCAGATCATCCATGACGGTGCGGTAAGTGAAGCGACTAAGTCCTTGCTGGAGCAAAACTTCTTGCCGGATGAGGTTTATATTGCGCAGGCAAATCAGTATTTTGACACGATGCTGGCAACGCACAAGGCGGAGACGTGAGGCAAGGCGAAATACTGGGAAGGCGGGATACTGCATGGTAACAATATACTATCTGTCGGCGACGGGGAATTCGCTGCATATGGCAAGAAAATTGGCGCAGCTGCTTACCGAGCCGGTACAGCTGCGTTCGATCGCCCAGGCACTGGAAGAGAAGGATTTTAAGCCGTCTGGTACGGTGGGCTTTGTCCTGCCGCTCCACTTTTTTTCCCTGCCGCTGCTGGCCGAAGAGTTCTTGCAAAAGCTTGATTTGTCGGAAGCGGAATATACTTTTGGCATCGTTACGGCGG
>Ga0183099_1001110_pt1 | contig 16367 bp, 14 predicted proteins | sample Biomet1_FD_127788 | JGI IMG/M metagenome (GOLD analysis project Ga0183099, IMG submission 127788) | Microbial communities from bioreactor (seeded with anoxic lake sediment) at LBNL, California, USA - Biofuel metagenome 1 | ecosystem: Engineered > Bioreactor > Anaerobic > Unclassified ... | reverse complement strand
GCAGGATGCCACATAAGAATTTCGCTGTGTTCGCTTTCAATTTCTTCACTCCTATATGAGTAAATAATAAAAATAATGTTTCAACGCCAAAAATTTCACTTGCATCACAGGATGTCGAAAGGGGTTTCTTGCTGTTTTGCCCCCCCTTTTTGAATGAAGCAGAGTTTCCCCGCTAAACTTTGATATATCCGTCTATTATTTTTTCGGTTACATTGCCGCCATCATCGGTTATTTCTCGTACAACAGGTTGATATTTGATGCTCCAGGAGCCATTCGGGTGAAAAACATCAATAAACCCATCGCCAATGTCCCTTGCATGTTCGCCCGTTTCTTTGATGTCGAATTCTGATATTTTGCCAATTACTTTCGTATTTGTAAATGTAAATTTTAAAGTCTGCATGTTTTTTCTCCTTTTGTTTGATACGATTTTAGTTTGCGCAATATTCTGTTTATTATGAAGGAGAATAGAAACAAAGTCGTCTGTTCCGACAGTCATATTGAACCAAGAATACGTATCAAATACAGTCGTGGTAACTCTTCATATTTATGAGATAAGAAAGGTATCGATCAACCCATTTAATTGAATTTCAATTTTTGAAAAATCGGTATTTAAATCCAATGTTTTTACCCCGATGTGACTTCCACCCATTCGATACTCACAATCAGGAGTAATTTCTTCCTCTGTTTTGGCATAAAGTAATACGCCACTCACCTTGCCGTCCGCTTCCCGATCCTTGTTTTTTACATAAGTAAATATTTGATATAAATTTCCGGAATGAAGTGTTTGGTTGTTGTAAAGGCTGTTGGTTTGCATGGTATGTGAATAATATTTTGCATCAATAATGAAAGTTCTACCCTGATATTCAATGGTAATATCTGTTTTCATCAGCGGAAAAAAGGCATCCACTCCATCGTCAAGATTCCAATCAATCTGTGCTGGAGAAACATGAAATTCAGGGAAATGTTTGCGGTAATACTGCAAAATAAACTTTTCATATAAACGATGCATATGTTGATCATCTATAAATTTTGACAACTTTTTTGTTCCGTTCTGCTCTGTTAGAAGCATTACAGAAAGGATGAGATAACAAATGTTGATCAACATTTTATAGGTTGCATTGTTGCGATGATATTGAATGCTACTCCACTGAATATGGGAAGGATTCAGCTCCTCCACGTTTGAAAAATAGCGCATCACCTGTTTGATTGCTTGTTTTTGACGCACTGCAACCTCTGTCGAATGCAACAACAGCATGGCAGTGGTTTTTAAAATTCGGTTGATATAGGTGTTTTCCGTATATGTATCAAACTTGCAAATCAACTGTTTTTTTAAGAGTGTCTGTTGCTTCACCGAAGCGGAAACATCAATTTTGCCGGTTGGAAAACGAAGGGAATCGGTTATGGAAATGTATTCTCTGCCCAACCCCCGTTTGATTTGATTTGAAATGCCTTTGGCAAGAATGGCGGCAAACAAATCTGCATTATGATCAAATTCCTCGGTTGCCACGAACTGATAGCTATCTTCCCGTAGCACGGAAAAAGCATAGGCAAGCATATAATAGATGTTTTGAACCCTAATCATGTAGCACACCGTACAGTTTTTTTGTCCACAACTCAACTTTTTCTTTTTCATCAAACCAATATTCATTCAAAAGCGGAAGCAATTCATAGGTAACAACATTTCGCAACCATTCCTCTGTAATTTCACAATCGGTACACAAATAGCTGTGACCGATTCTGAATCCATCGCCCAGTGCCTCCTCCTTGCTGATAAATTCATTCAGCGCTTTTATTTGTCCTGTCAATGCCCAAAATGTTGGGGTGGCATTTTGCTCCATCGTTGTTTTGAATCCGTCGGAATCAAAAGCGGGTGCAAGTTCAAAGAAAGCAAACCTTCTTCGTAACGCATAATCAATCATCGCAAGACTGCGATCGGCGGTGTTCATCATGCCGATGATGAAGATGTTTTTTGGAACAGAAAATAATTCGTTGGAATAGAGCAATCGTAAGGTTTCGCCACGCTTGTCCTTTTCGATGAGCATCAATAATTCGCCGAATATTTTGCTTAAGTTTCCTCTGTTGATTTCATCGATAATGAAAAAATAGTCACGTTCATCGTCATCCTGTGCTGTTTTGCAAAACTCATAAAAAGGACCGTTCGTCAGTTCAAAGCCGTCCTTTGTTGGACGGTATCCCATAATAAAGTCCTCGTAACTGTAACTCTGGTGAAACTGCACCATCATCACTCGGCTTGCATCCCGTTCCCCCATGACAGAATACGCAAGGCGTTTTGCCGCAAAGGTCTTTCCGACACCCGGTGCGCCTTGCAGAATGATGTTTTTCTTTTGCTTCAATAACGTCACAAGGGTTTGATAAGACTCCTCCTCCAGAAAAACCTCGCTGAGAAAATCGTCCTCTGTGTAAGGCGGATTTACAGGTTGTGGTTTGGGCGGTTCGGCAAGATCAAAAAACAAAGCCTCCAGTTTTTGAACATAATCGGTATAGACGGTAATATCCGTGAGGGTTTTCATCGCAGCCTGACCGGGATGTTCCCATTCCCCATTGTGAGTCCAGTTCACTTTTCGGGTTTGTTGAAAATCGTTGCGGGAAGCATCAAAGACATATGCCGATGCAACGACGCCACGTCCGATAATTTTATATCTTCCCCTTTTCACATATACAATATCGCCCGTTTTTAATTCATTGGCAAACTGCCAGGTTGCAAGCGCGTCATTGATATAGGAAAATTCTTTGCCGTACAGCGCTTTCATTTTTACTTTCATGGCAGCTTTTGTGGGGTATGACTTCAAATCCCCCATATCATCCCATTCAATTCCCATGATACCGAGCTTAAAAAATTCATCCCACTTGTAAGAATCTTCTCCCGGCGCATAGATCCAATAGCCGACTTCTTCCGGTTTTCCCCCACCGGTAACCGGACTCGGAGGTAATATATTTGAAGACTCCCATGCTTTCCACGACAGTTGGGGAAAGCTTGAAAACAGACTTTTCGGTTGTTGGAACGAATCGTTACAGACCGCAATCAACTCTAAATATTGTTCAGCCGAAGGCAGTTGCTTTAATTTGGAGATGTTTGAAATTTTCGCAGCAAGTGGATTGCTTTCCTCCAACAGATACGTTCTGTTTCTTTCGTCAAGGTTCAAATAGATTTGCGGACGAATCCAATACAATCCCATTGTAATGTTCCATTTGATACAGGTTTGGTTGCGGATTTTGTCAAAGAAGGTGCAAAACACCGCCTTTGATTGTTCCGAGGGGAAATCGGCATATTGAATGGCGGCCTCGAACCCGTTCCACAAATTTTGAATATCGTCCGGTTTTCGTTTTGTTTGAGAGGCAAAAAACCAAGCCATCATTGGATTTAAAATTGGAATCCCATCGAATATAGTTGGCACTTTTGCCGTAACACCCATTCTTTCAGCAAATGACCGAATGAGAGCAATCCGTTTTTCAATGTTTGCACTTTTGTTGAAGCATCCGAACACGGTAAAAGGACAAACGTCGTTCATCTCGACCCCGTTTTCAACAAACGGATATTTCATTTCGAGAGAATCATATGTCCCTTTTATGAGTTCCAATAATTCTGTTCGTTTGTTTTTATATTTCAAGAGCTTGTCCGCAAATTGAATATAAAATTTGGTCCATTCAAAATTAGGTTCCATGTTATGTCCTCTTCATTTCCGATGTTTTTTAATGGATTGCGCTCTTTTTGTGCTTTCCACCCATGACATCCGACACGTCATGGATGGTAACAAATGCATTTGTATCCTTGTCATTGATTATCGAATATAGTTTTGAAATTTCAAGACGGGTTACCACCGAATACAAGATGGTTTTTTTATCGTGTGAAAACCCGCCGTATCCTTCTAAGAACGTGACACCTCTGCCCAACCGTGCTGTGATTGCCTCGGCGATTTCATTGCCGTGATCAGAGATTATCATAACGCCTTTTGCTTCATCAAAGCCTTGAATGACGATATCAATCGCTTTGTGCGCAACAAAATAGGCGAGCATGGAATAAAGTGCTTTATCCCACCCCAGTATAAGGGCCGCACAGCTATAAATCAAAACATTGATGATCATGACGATTTGTCCAATGGAGAGGATTACTTTTTTATTGATGATAATTGCAATAATTTCCGTTCCGTCCAAGGAACCTCCGTTGCGCAGAATAATCCCTACTCCGGCACCGAGAATAATCCCACCGAAAACGGTTGCCAAAAGCACATCGTTCGTCAACCCCGAAACCGGATGTAAAATAAAAATAAACAGCGAAAAGACTGTGATTGAAAATAAGGAGGAAAGCACAAAAGATTTTCCGATTTGCTTATATCCGATAAATAAAAACGGAATATTCAATACAAAGGTTAAAATTCCAAGGGGAATGCCCGATAAGTGATTTGTGATGATTGAAATTCCAACAATTCCTCCGTCAATTATAAAATTTGGGACGAGAAAAATTTCAAGCCCCACCGCAGCAATAACAGAACCAATGAATAGTAATAAGTACTTATAAACGATTTTAATGATATGGTGTCTTTCTTTCGTCATTCTTCTTTCCCCTGTCCGAACTGATTCTAATTCTATCATTTTATGAATTTGCGATTATCTATAACAAACACCAACCGTCCTTGGCAAACATCAAGAAATGATTGTCGCATTTTCATAAAATCTTCTAATTAATAGTATACCATACAAGATCAGTTTCGTAAAGTTGTGTTATATGATTTTTTACAAGCTCAATGTAAAATAAATCCTAAAAAAAGCAACATTTTTTTATCTTTTTTCTCTTGTTATATTTCATATTTCAAGATTGTATGATATAATATCAATAAATCAAACATTTGAAATTGCGAATGCAATTTCATAATAATCAACAATTAACCTTCAATTGTAAGATTGCTTCCCGTCTTTTCGCATTGTTCGCGCTGCAATAAAATTGTATTGAGCGTATCACCGATTTGTGTTAATACAGCGGCAGTCAATGCCAACTGATTTTCTGTCAATTGCCCCGCAATTCCAATGGCAATTGCCGACACCGTAGCGGTTAGTTCACACGCATTCAACTTTCTCACCTCCATACCGTACAGTATATGAATTTTGCAAAAAAAAGACAATCCCGTTCCGTTGCAAGAACGGAACGGAACATTTTTTTGGGATTTTTATATCAATAAAAGGGAATCCGCCAATTGTGCTTTCAGTGTTTTGATGTCTTTGATTGGCGCAGAACATGCACCGTTTCGGCACAAATAAAACACTTCACCCTCCTGCTCCAATGGGTATTGTGAAGTGAACGGAGCGACCTTTGCCAATTCCTCCTCATTTTGTGCTGTTTTTATCAAAGTCGTCATATTCCAAACAGACAACAAATCGATTTCTTTGATTTCCTCTTTTGTGAGTTGCTCCTTGGAGGAAACACAAACCAAATCAACAGCGGGATAAAGCACTTCTGTCATGGCAAACAGTGAAAATCCATACCCAGCAGGAGAATTGCCGATGTTTGACGTTAAAAAGCGCAGCTGTTTCTCACTTAAGTTCTGCCAATATAAATTTCCAGTGATTCTTGCTAATCGCAACAATACAAGTGCCGCCGTTGAATTTCCCGACGGCATGGCACCATCATAAATTTCTTTTGGGCGAAAGAGTAACGATTCACTGTTATTTGCATATAAATAAAAACCACCATTTTCCGCATCAAAAAACAAAAAGACCATATCAGTTGCAAAGCGGATTGCTTCTGTCAAATAAGACACTTCATAGGTTGTCGCATACAGTTCAAGAAGAGCCCATGTGAAAAAAGCGTAGTCATCTAAAAATCCCTCTTGAGCGGAATATCCCATACGCCAACGCACCAGTAATCTTCCGTTTGAATCGATTAGATTTTCTTTGATAAACTGATGGGTTTTTTCCGCAATCGTGATATATTCGGCATTATTTGTTTCGCGTGCCGCTTTGGCCAATGCCACAATCATCAGTGCATTCCAGGAAGTCAACACCTTATCGTCTTTTAGAAGATTCGTTCGATTTTGGCGTAAGTCAACTATTTTTTTGCACAGTTGCTCTATTTTCGGACTTTGTTCTTCAAAATGACTGTTTTGTAATAGATTTGGAATGTTTTTGCCCTCGAAATTTCCTGTTTCGGTGATGTCGAACTGTCGACAAAACAGGTCTCCATCTTCTTTCCCCAATTGCGTTGTGATTTCTTCAGGGCTAAACACATAATATTTTCCTTCAACTCCGTCACTGTCTGCATCCTGTGCACAGGAAAACCCTCCAGCTTCATTCCTCATTTCGTTGATAGCATACCGAAGCGTTTTTTCTGCCACAAAGCGAAACAGATTGCGTTTTGTAATTTTGTAAGCATCCAGATATGCATAGGAAAGCAGTGCGTTGTCATACAGCATTTTTTCAAAATGAGGAACAAGCCACCGATTGTCGGTAGAATATCGGGAAAACCCACCGCCGATATGGTCAAACATTCCCCCCTTATACATTTGCTCCAGTGTTTTTTCCGCCATCATCAATGCAGATTTTTCCTTTTGTGCCTTGTAATATTGCATCAAAAACAATAAATTGTGTGGAGCCGGAAATTTTGGAGCTTTTCCAAACCCACCAAATGTGCGATCAAAGTTCGAAAGATAACCCGAAACGGCTTCCTTAAGCAGTTCCCTTTTCGGTTCTGCACTGCCGTTCGTTTGATCAGAAGACTTGTTTAAATATTCTGTTATTTTCTCCCCCGAATCAAGCAGTTCCTCTCGGCTTTGCTTCCAACGGCTTGTGATTTCAGCCAACAGTTCCAGTAACCCCATCGATCCGTATCTTGCATGCTTTGGAAGATATGTGCCCGCATAGAATGGTTTTTTATCGGGTGTCATTACAATGGTAAGTGGCCAACCCCCCGCCCCTGTCAAAGCCTGACATACCGTCATATAGACAGCATCAACATCCGGGCGTTCTTCTCTGTCAACTTTAATAGAAATAAAGTTGCGGTTTAATGCTTCTGCCGCTTCAAGATCTTCAAATGATTCCCTCTCCATAACATGGCACCAGTGGCAGGTAGAATATCCAATGCTTAAAAAGATTGGTTTATCCTCACTTTTTGCTGTGTCAAACGCTTCTTGCCCCCAGGGAAACCAGTTGACTGGGTTATGGGCATGTTGGAGCAGATAAGGACTTTTTTCATTGATCAAATGATTTGTAGATTTAGTTTCTTCTTTCATACTATCACATCCAAGTTTTTATTTTTATTTTTCTATTTTTGACATATCACCATTCAACTTTGCTTTTGCAAAAACAAAGTGCCGTCTTGCTGCACTTCAGCGTAAAGCACTTCTTTCATCGAGGTTACACCGGCATTCTTTAACTGCGTATTTAACCACTGTTCGTTAAGGCCGAGTTCTTTTAAGTTTCTTTTAATCACTTTTCCGTCCGCAATCAGTTCCGTTGGAATATAGAAGGGTGACGGTTTCACCAATTGCAGATCACTTTTTTGCGTTGCTTGAAACTGCGGTTTTTTTAAAACACTCAGGCTGCCGTTCGGCTCTAATATGGCATAATCGATTTCGGTGATAGAAAAGATATTTTGTTGCCGTATCATCATGGTTAAATCATCAATATTTAGATTGGTGAAGAACAGGGCTTTTTTATCAATGTTTCCCTTTTTAATCAGAATCGTCGGTTCTCCATCCAATAAAATCCGTAGTTTTGACGATTTCATACTCACCAAACCGATTAGGACGGTGAGCACACACCACAATACAAGGCTTGTGAGTTCCTTGAAAAATTCTTCTGTATTGATAATCACCATATTTCCGGCAATTGATCCCACCGTAATTCCTGTGACATAATTGAAAAACGTGCAGTGGCTTAATTGCTTTTTTCCTAAAAATCTGGTTAAGAGTAACAATGTAAAAAAAGTTACTGTTGTTTCTATTATAATCTTGAGATAGGACGAATTGACAGCCATACTTACACTCCGTTTTTTGTTTTGATTAGTATGCTCCAAAGAAACAAAAACATAACAAACAAAAACCGCAGCAATCAAAACGGTTGCTTCTTATGTACCATTCCCTTTCAAAAATTATTTTAACTTCATTCCTTCAATCAAAGGAAGCCGACAGGAGAAACAAAAGAATGCGCGAAAAAAGAAATCTCATCCTCAAAGGAATTGTCTTCCTCCTCTTAATTATTTTCCCTTTCACGATACATTCCGCTTTATTCAGTAGTGGTTCTGTGTTGTTGGATAACAACCATGGCACTCCTACGGAAGCGATGCGTTCAAATTCTCCTTCCGCCATTGGTTCCAATCAACCTGCAAGCTCTGTTTCAGCCCATGTCAGACAGACGGAGGCGTATTCCAAATCCAACCCCGCTTTTTCAGTTGCTGCAAAAAGCACGGCGAAACATCCAACCCATACGTTAATTCCCTTTTTGGGCTTTTATCCGACCAAAGGGATTCCGGTTTTGATGTATCATTCTATCAACACACTTCCCGGTAATACACTTGGTGTTCCGGTAAAACAATTTGCCGAAGAAATGGAATGGTTGCGAAGCCACAGATATCACACTTTAACAATGGATGAGTTTTGTGAAGCGTTCTTAAACGGCGCTCCTGTCCCCGAAAAACCGATTGTAATCACCTTTGATGATGGTTATATTGATAATTACACCGCTGCTTTGCCGATTTTGCAATTTTACGGACACAAGGCTACTTTCTTTATTATAACAGGTATGGTTGGAAAAAACATGATGAATTGGGAGCAAATTAACGGTCTTGTCCGACAAGGAAATTCCATCGGCAGCCATACGGTGAGACATCTTGATTTACGAACACTTTCTGCCGTTCAGCAAGAATCGGAACTCGGCAATTCGAAATATGATTTGGAAAATCATCTTGGAACTACCATAAAGGCATTTTGTTTTCCTTCCGGTCGATACAATGGTAACACTCTCTCCATATTGTCAAAATCGGGATACAAGGTTGCTTTTACAACACAGCCTGGTGTTGTTCGGTTGAAGGATAACCCAATGACCTTAAAACGAGTGCGCATTCCGGGCGGCATTCCGATTGAACAGTTTCAGAAGATGTTTCCGTAATATCTTTCCCCGTCATTCGCACAAGTTATATCGGTTCGCTCATCCTTCTTTCAACAGGACAGGAATCAAACGTCGTTCCATTTTTCCATTGCAATTCGTACACATTTGTGGCGTTTTTATCGTTGGCTTATATATTTTTCTTCCACTTAACTGTATTGAAAAAGCAGGGCGATTTCACTTTTTGTGAAGTCGCTCTGCTTATTTCTTTTCATTTTAGTGCTATTTTGTTACAGCACTTTTTTATAAAACAGACAAAATTTCCTCATACCATTTTCTATACCGCTCCAAAGAAAACGGCGGAAACCCGCTGACATAATGATTGAAAAAGGTCTCTCCACCAATTTCCCATCGAATGACAAACAGCTTCTGTTCAGAATACATCACAGGAATATCACCCAACACGATCTTCGCATTTTTCCCAACCGAGAAATTACGTTCAAATACGATTTTCTTTGTATCGGCATCGGTCACTGTTACGCTTCCTTCCATCACGGTAAGGGTATCATTTACGGCTGTGACATGACTGCTCCAATCGGAAAGTTCACTCATCATGATGCAAAATGGGGTCTGAGAACGCTTGATATAATCATAGGCCAATTTCTTTTCGAAATAATAATCCACTACCGCATCGGACATTTGAGGCCAGCCATCCAGCAAATTCCACCAGATAACACCTGTTTTACTCGGCTTATTACAGCGCACATTTTCAATAAAGAACTTTTTCGCCTCCGCTTGTGATGCCTGTGACGCAAAGGAAAAGTCGGTTAAATTTTCTGGGGTTGTTCCGAAAAGCTGTTTAATTTGCTTTGCCATCAGCATGACTCTGCTATCTTCATTGTTTTGCATGGTTGAGTGAAGATTCCATTGCCTGTTGTTTTGATAGGGCCAAACACTATCCTTCTCAATGAATTTCTCTATCGATTTTTCTGACGGACAACCGTGATAGCCGATTTCACTGATAAAATGTGCCTTTGACTTTGTGTAATAGGAGCTTTTGAAATAGTCCCTTGGTCCCCATAGATGATCTTCGGGACATAAATCAGGTCTTTTGCTTTCAAAGATCACAGGAGCAAGATACGGAGAACTTGCAAGATATGGTCTTCCCGTGTCGTGCAGTTCCACCATGCGGGGCAAAATTTCTCTTGTAATGTGGTTGATTTTTGGGTCTACCCCTGCGGAATAATAGAGTTGATCGCACTCATTATCCCCTGCCCAGATGATCAAAGAAGGATGATTGCGGTATTTTTGAATGACAAAAGCCGCCTCTTTTTCCATTGCTTCATAAAAATCTTTCGTCTGTGGATAAACATGGCACGCCATAGAGAAATCCTGCCAGATCATAATGCCATTTGCATCGCAGAACTCATAAAAACAGTCATCGGGATAAACATTTCCGCCCCAACAGCGCACAATATTACAGCCGATGTCCTTTAGAAGCTCCAACGCTTTCGGATATCTTTCCTTTTCCCTGCTGTGGAATGCGTCGAGAGGCACCCAGTTCGACCCACGGCACATGATGTCGGTGTGGTTGATTTGAAATTGGAATGCGCCGTTTACCCCATCGGTTGTGTCTGTTCGGATCAATTCCACTGTTCTAATGCCAACATTCAGTTCTTTTTCACAAACAACTTTTCCATCGACAAAAAGTTTAACTACTGTATGATATAAATCGGCCTCTCCATATCCTTTTGGCCACCACAATTTTGGGTTTTGAATGGAGATATCGATTCTTCCCGCTTTAAATTTCAGTTTTTGGCGAGCGGAAAAGGTAGATTCCCCACAATGCCCAACAATTTCAAGCTCTGCCCCTTTTTTGATTACTTGCGGAGCAATTTCAAGCTCATAAGAAAATCGGATTGCCGCAGACTGTTCGTTTGCTGACTTGACAGAACAAAAAATTTGATTGATGTCAGATTTATTTTTTACAATCAAATTGACCTCTTTCCAAATTCCCGCACTGACGGCACGGGGCATAATATCCCATCCGTAACTGTGCGGGGCTTTTCTCAGAAAGACCGATTCGGTGTCATGTGCCCAGCCGTTTTGAATCAAATATGCGGAAAAATCTTTGTCATATACTTCGTTTACTGCGGAACGAATCCGAATGGCAAGCGAATTTTCCCCTTTTCTCATTTTATCGGTGATGTCAAACATAACTTCTACAAACATATTTGAGGAAGTTCCGATTTCCGCTCCGTTTAAAAAATACTGTGCAAGGCAGTCAACACCGCCAAAGTGTAACATCACCTTTTCCTGTTCTCCAAAGTCGGGGGCAGAAAACGAGGTGACATACCACCATTCATAGGATTCATATTCTTGAACCTGAACAATATTTTCTCCGAGATATAAATCGGACGGCAAAATACCGGCAACAGACAAATCAAGTTCCACATTGCCCGGAACCGTACAGGGAATATGCGTAAGGTTTTGATTGATTAGGTCGTTTGGGGTTTTGATTGTATGCTTCCCCTGTTCAAAATAATATAAGTTCCAAGTGCCGTTGAGTGAAATTTGTTTCATACGATGCTCCTTATTTTACCGCCAAACAATGTTTTTTCGGCTTCTTTACAAATAAAATGATAAATTGGCAGATGATATTCTTGAATTTTATAGGTTTCGGTATCGGGGGCTTTGATTACAATATCGCAGTATGTATCCAGTTGGCACGCTTTGCTTCCTGTAAATCCAACGATTTTCATGCCTTTGATCTTTGCCGCTTTACATGCATTCACGATGTTTTTCGAGTTGCCCGAAGTGGAAAACGCAAACAACAAATCATGTTTCGCACCATATCCGAATACAAGCTGTGCATACACCATTTCGGGTGAAACATCATTTGCAAACGCGGTGCCGAGTGCAATTTGATTGGCGAGTGCAATGGCGGGGATGGCATACTGCAACTGCTTTGCAAACTGCTCCTCTCCCTCTCCCAATATGTCCTTTATCTTGGTTTCGTCCTCTTTTGTTAAACTTCTCGGCAAAAGAAAACTTTTCATCAGTTCCCCTGTGATATGATCACAGTCGGCACTGCTTCCACCGTTTCCGCACAAAAGGACCTTTCCGCCTTGATGGCAGGTTTCACAAAGGAGGGCAACGGCTTCTTCAATTTGTGCTTTACATGCTGTTAATGCGGGGTAACGCATCAATAATTCTTTCATTTGCTTATTTCCCTCCATTTGTTTTCCGCAACCGCAAGCGCGGCATAATCACCAATCTGTTCGGAAAGTGCCGCCGGCACCACTTTGCAAACGTCAAAAGAGCGAGGCAAACTTTCCTCTTTTAGCACGCGATGGGTCGTTTCCCATAATAAATTACGGCTTCTTACAAAGATACTTCCGATAATAATGCGTTCAGGATTCAAAAGATCAACCAAAACAGCAAGCCCTGCACCGAGTTTTTTCGCACAGATTTCATAGACTTCTATCGCATCGGCATTGCCACATTCGGCGGAATCGGCAATTGTTTTCGCACTGATTTTATCAAGTTCTTCGTAACCGGCACAAAAGCTCACTTCCCCACCCTGTTGCAGTTGTTCAAGTGCCTTCATTTTGCCGATTTGTGCAATTCCCGACCCACTGCAAAAGCCTTCAAAGGAACCACTTTTTCCATATCCGACAGGTCCGAATGGCTCGAGGCGCATATGCCCCACTTCCCCTGCCATATCATTCGTTCCGCTATAAAGCCGTCCGTCTAAAATCAATCCTGCGCCAAGCCCTGTGCCAAAGGTTAAAAAGATTAAATTGCGACATCCAATCCCCGCACCAAATTTCCATTCGGCAAGTGCACAAGCGTTGGCATCGTTTTGTAAACCAACAGGGACGGAAAACGTTTCTTCAAAATAACGCACAATCTCTATCTTTCCCCAACCGGGTAAATTCGGTGGGGAAAGAATGACGCCACGTTTGCTGTCAAGCGGTCCACCACAGCTGATGCCGATGGCTTGTATGCTTTCTGTCGCAAGTTCTGCTACAAGTTCAGATAGCGCTCCGAGCATTTTTTGGGGCGAAGCATGTTCGGTTTTAATTTGCACCCTGTCGCACAGTTCAAACCGATTTTCGTGAAATATACCTTTTGAAACAGAACATTTTGTTCCGCCAATGTCAATTCCAATGAACACAAAGAACCACCTCAACTGTATTCTATCAGAACCCTTCTTTTTGGTCTTTTCGATTTTTCGGAATTTTATTGTATTATTTCGGATTTTTGGTTGATTATACCGAATTATTAAGATATAATGAAAACAAGGGAGTGAGAAACATGAAACAGTTTGATATGGAACACATTCGTCTTTCGACCGAGGATTTTATCAACAATGATTTTCATTTATCGGTTTCCAAAAACACCGTAAAGAAGGATTATCGGCTTCATTGGCACGATTTTTTTGAAATAGAACTCATTTTAGAGGGCAGTGGCGAACAGCGTTTAAACGGAACACGATATTCTCTGCAGAAAGGTGTCATTTATCTATTAAAATCCACCGATTTTCATGAAGTAAAAGTAGAAGAAGATATTGTTTTGATCAACATTATGTTCAATGAAAATTTAATCTCCCCCGCACTGCTCAGTCATTTTCTAAACAGCAAGCAAAACGACATTTTTCAATTGGACGAAGGAGAGTTTCAGAAATTTCATATGCTCTGCGAACAGCTTCTTTTTGAATTTAGGGAAAAGGAACCATATAAAAAAGAATTTATCCGAAACCTGTTGGAATGTATTTTTATTTCGATTTTGCGCAAACAACCCGACGAAACAGGGCTTGCAACCGAAGATTTTGAAAGTGCAATCAAAAAAGCCCTCCTGTATCTACACGGGCATTTCAGGGAAAATCCATCCTTGCGAGAGGTTGCAGATAAAATGGGCTTAAATCAAAACTATTTCTGTGAGATTTTTCATCGAGAGACAGGGCAAACCTTTAAGAAATATTTAAGTGGATTAAAGTTGAACTATGCAAAAAATCTATTGTTGTCAAGTGATTTATCGGTGACTGAAATTTGTTATGCAAGTGGATATGTTACGCTTTCGCATTTTTTACGGGAGTTTAAAAATATGTTTGGAAGAACGGCGCTTACCTTTCGGAAACAGAAATAAAAGTGCCACAAAGCAATCTTATGGGATTGCTTTGTGGCGATGTGGTAATTTATGATTCGGATCAAGTTCCAGAATGATTCCTTTTTCAGGATTCTCCAAGGTAAATACGCCGAAATTCTTTTAGGCTCTCAACAGCTTCCAACTTCGGACCATATTCCAACCCGCAAGCCCCAGTATAACCTGCTTGATCAACCGCATCAAAGATCACCTTGTAATCGTTTTCACCGAATTGCAGCTCATTTCGCCCCGGATGTCCGGCACTATGTAGGTGAGCAATACAGTCTAAATTCTTTGTGATGTTGGGAATAATGTTTCCCTCCATCACCTGCTGATGATAGATATCATAGACGATTTTGACAAATGGATTGCCAACCTCTCGGATGATGTCAAAGGCTTCCACCGCGCTCCAAAGATAATAGCCCGGATGATTGACAAGCGTGTTGAGCGGTTCAATCATAATGGTCACTTCATGTTCTTCCAGAATCGGAGAAGCGGCTTTCAATGCATCAACGATACTTTGATGTTGCACTTCACGTGGTGCACCGGTATCCTGCCCGACTTGCGTAATGAGACGTTTCGCCCCAATTTGGTTTGCGGCAACGCAACTTTCCTTCAAGCCCATGAGCCATTTTTCCCTCATTTCAGGGTTTGTCATGTTAAATTCGGTGGTACACATGCTCATAAGCGTAACACCTGTTTCTTCGCAGGTTTGGCGGACGGCATCAAGATTCAAGCTTTTCCAATTGTAGGTTTCCACTGCGTCAAATCCGAGTTCTTTGACTTTGCGTATGGCATCGCAAAAATCCAAATTGCCGAAAAAGCACGGAATTGGGATACAAATTCTCATATGGTTATAATCATCCTTTCGCTGACATGGGACGTTTTGTCCGTCCCGGTGAAGTTTTCATTGATTTGCAGTGTTTTTGGAAGGACAAAACTCCCGTTTGAAAGATTTATCTTTCAAACCTCTTCTTACGGTGTCATTTTCTGTTATTATAATACGATTTTCACTATTTTTCAAGAGAAATAAATAACTTCTCCGGTTTCCATGGACTTGTTTGCGGCAAAAGACAGTTTCAGAGATTTTAACGCATCGGCATAGGGCGAACGAATGCCCGAACCATCCTTCGTTTCGACGGCTTTGAGAAAGGCACGGTCAAGATCGAGTGTCTGATCGTTGACACGCTTGATGTCAACGGTTTCGTTTTCTTTTGTGATAATCAGGTTATTGCGCAGACGATAATCTAAAATCATATCATCCGTCGTAATTAAAAGCCCACAATTCGGACGGACAGCCTTTGAATAGCATCCGCTGACAAGTGTTGCGGTAATGTTGTTTTCAAAACGAATCACACAGGTAGAATGATCATCCGTATCATAGTCGGACGATGCGTCTTTACCGGGACGAACAATCCCTTTTGAAGAGGTTGCATAAATGGAAAGCGCCTCACCATAAAGCCAGCGTAAGCCATCGAGCAGATGAATGTTCTGCTCCAAAAGCTGACCGCCACAGGTGGATTTTTTCTGCCACCACCAAACACCGGGGATTCCTCCAATCCATGCGCCATAGACAAGACCACCTCTGTGTTTTGGAATTTCCTCTTTCACAATATCCATCAAATCAAGGTATCGATCTTGAAAACCGACTGCGGTAAGTAGCTTTTTTTCCGCAATCTGAGCGGATATTTTTTCTGCCTGAGTGGGATCAAGTGTCATTGGTTTTTCAACCAAAAACGGAATTCCTTTTTCGATTGCACGTGTTTCGGTATCCGTATGTGCTGTCGGTTCCACCGCAATAAAAAGGACATCGAGCGATTCGGAAGTTTCGTGATCATAAAGATCTGTATGATCCTTGTAAAGTCGTTTTGCACCGGTTCTTTGGGCTGCCTTAAGACGGCGTTCTTCAATCGGATCTGCAACGGCTACAATTTCCGCTTGTTCGATTTGTAGTAAAGCGTCGATGTGGCAATTCTGTCGTCCGCCACATCCGATTAACCCTATTTTCATTTTTCTCATATTCGTTTTCTCCTTTACTGTTTTAAAATATTTTCTAAGATTGTTTACACATCATATTTTTCATGTTATGATTATATTGCTGATAAGTCCAAATTTCAATCTAAAATATTTGTAAAACTATAACTATCTTGCAAAGGAGTGTAACT
>Ga0183099_1001108_pt1 | contig 16405 bp, 12 predicted proteins | sample Biomet1_FD_127788 | JGI IMG/M metagenome (GOLD analysis project Ga0183099, IMG submission 127788) | Microbial communities from bioreactor (seeded with anoxic lake sediment) at LBNL, California, USA - Biofuel metagenome 1 | ecosystem: Engineered > Bioreactor > Anaerobic > Unclassified ... | reverse complement strand
TTCAGCATTATCTTTTGCCGACACGTTAACTGAATGAGTTCCTGCAATAGCTGTGATTGTTCCTTCCCAGAGATCTCCACTTAAATGTGTTAGAGGAGAGCCAGAAGCTTCAATAGAAGTTACTGCAACGTTGTCAGTAGCACTTACATTCATCCTGATAAGGTCGCCAGTGTTAGGAGCACTGGTATTAAGGCTGACTGTTTGAATTACAGGAACTTCAATGTCAGCAGTAGTTGCAGTATAAACTGTTGAGTTGTTCCAAGCAACATTTCCAGCATCATCTTTTGCCGACACGTTAACTGAATGAATACCTTCAAGAGCTGTGATTGTTCCTTCCCAAATATCTCCACTTAGATGACTCAAGAGAGATCCGGAAGCTTCAACAGAAATTACTGCAGCATTATCGGTAGCGTTTACGCTCACTTTGATGAAGTCGCCAGTATTAGGAGTACTGGTATTCAAGTTAACCGATTGAATAACAGGAACTTCAGTGTCAGCAGTAGTTGCAGTATAACTTGTAGAATTGTTCCAGGCAATGTTTCCAGCATTATCTTTTGCCGACACGTTAACTGAATGAGTTCCTGCAAGAGCTGTTATTGTTCCTTCCCAAATATCTCCATTCTGGTGAACCAGCGAAGAACCAGAGGCTTCAACAGAAGTTACTGCAACATTATCAGTGGCGTTTACACTTACCTTGATAAAGTCACCAGTGCTAGGAGTACTGGTGTTAAGGCTAACCAATTTAACTACAGGAATTTCGGTGTCAGGAGTGGTTGCTTCATAACTTGTAGAGTTGTTCCATGCAACGTTTCCAGCAGCATCTTTTGCCGAGACATTAACAGAGTGAGTTCCTGCAATAGCTGTGATTGTTCCTTCCCAGACATCTCCATTCTGGTGAACCAGAGAAGATCCGGAAGCTTCAACAGATGTCACTGCGATATTATCTGTAGCGTTTACACTTACCTTGATAAGGTCGCCGGTTTTAGGCTTGTTGCCGTGAGCACTAGTGTTCAAGCTAACCGATTGAATAACAGGAATTTCAGTGGTGTATGCTTTTATGCAGAAATTTGAAGTAGAGGAATAGTCTGTCAAATCTTTCCAGCTTGTTCCACTGGAATTGATGTAGCTTTCTCCTGGGTTAGCCCTTACTTTGCTCGAATAATTAGCGTAATTATATTCAGTAGGGAACTTGATATCAGATTTAGAACTGATATTCACAACAATCGAGAACTTCTGTCCTGCGCTCAGAGGTATACTCTGTTCGATTGGAACTGTGTGATATCCTGGCAACTCGAAGCTACCGGAGGTGTTGAAGATTGGAGTCCCATTAACTGGAAGAGGAAATGGATCACGGTAGATGTAGACTTCATAGCTAGTGTCGGGCGTTGGTGTGTAAAAACCTGTAGCCTTAAGATCCTCATCAGATTCAGCCGTAAAGACATTCGCAGCCCAAGCATGAGTTAAGTTGTTATATCCATACCCTGCTGTCCATCCCAGAGGATCATATTGAGAAACATTCTCGTAATTATTTGGGCTTGCGGCTGTGTATACAAATAGGTCAGGCCAAATACTGCCTTTCGTACCTAGGTTTGCGTCATAATACGAAATATAGAAATAACCTGATCCGTTAATGCCATTGCCAGTACCCCAGCTATTTTTACAGATAAATGCTCCGTCTCCGGGAGGTGTAGAAGTGAAATTATTCCTGCTAAAATTATCGTCCCAGCCAACAATGCATATGGCATGACCGTTTGCACCACTCGAGGCAATTGCTGAATTATAGAAAGTTACATATGAGTAGCCATCTTTTGAGCCAAAACGACTCCAATCCACATCAAAAGCTGCCCATACCCCTGCTTTTTCCTTGATCATTTTTTTGATTAAACCGTTATCTGTGGCGTTATTACGTGGCGGCAAATTAAGTACTTGCTGAACGTGTTTTTGCACTGTCTTATTGGTAGGGGACACTCCCGAGGTAGGGTTATAAGGATCGTCTGATTCGAGTACAGGCCCACTCCATCTGGTAAGGTATGCAGTTAATTGAGATGCACCTGCTCCACTGTCGTGTGCCCTGTCAAATCCTTCTGAATAATTTTCAGAAAGGAGATTTTTCATATTATTTTCTGAAAAGTCCCATTGACGCGAATCAACAGGGATCAAATACGATTCAAGTGAAGCAAGTGTGGCGTGAGGCCCGCAACTGCCTGCCGAGCCTTGATCTTTTACAGAAGTTACTCGTCCTTCATCCACAAGGCTAAAGTATAATTCTGTTGGATACTCTCCGGCTGACTCAGTACCCGAAACCAGGTGATAATTATCTGGCTCGGACTCAGAATCTGAACTATAACTATAGTTATCAGGCCAGTAAACAGAAATCGGTGAGGGAGTAATTCCTAAAGTTATCAGATTCCTATCTTCGTCATACTGAGTAGATTCCCAATCTTCCGGATGTTCAATATAGTCCTGAAATTCAGGATCTGTTGGTGTCGTTTGTAGAGTCAGGTTTATAGCTTCCTTATCCCCACCTGTGTCGTTATAGTCAGAGGTCGAGTTTCCTGAATTTTCAGGAGAATCCGGAAGTTCAGGATTCATTGGAGCCATTTGTGGGCTAGAGTCTAAACCACCTGCACATGCAGGGTATAACATCACAATTAAGAGCGCAAAAAAAATGCAGCCCCTGGTTATGATGCCAGATAGCTTCTTATTTTTGGGTATTTTAAAACACATATTTCTAAAACCCCCGTTTAGGTAGGAATTAAAAAATCAACATGTTTACTTCATAACCTGCTCATACTTGACGATTGGACAACAAATCAAACTTAAATATTAAATTAAAAATGTCCAATTCTTTAACTCAATTGACCCAGTTGAAGAAAATCGTTCTCCCAAAGTGGATCTCGCTCATGAATCTGGTTTTAAGGCGTTTATGTCCAATTTATTAGGATTGGGGGAAGTTCAAAATCCATAAAACCGTATTCATTGAAGCCCTGAGTATTCAATTCCGTAGCTTAGAGCCCACCAATAAAGAAAATTATGTTATGATGTCCATAAGAAACAGGCTATAATTTTTTATAAAGTAAAATTAGAGAAACTTGTATTTATGTTTTAGCCAGTATTTAAAGGATATTTAAAATTGCCATGACGTTGACTTTTAGATAAATACAGCTAACCTCATAGAATACTTGAAAAGCAACCACCGAAGACGGAGAATCTGGGTTATAACTTTTATTTAAGTAAATCTTGTAAAGTAAAAAAGAGAGGAAATCCTTCGTTTTTTATCCAGAAAAGTCCTTAAATGAACCGCGTTGTACCCTTTTTCATAGGATCGATTTATAAGTCCATAAGGCTTAGTCCTCGCCAAATAATGTAGAAACCTCGGAGCCGTTGACTTACCTTTGCTAGATCTCAAAAGACAGCAGTTCTGAGACTATCCTAAAGGCAGCAACTGAGCCTATCCTAGATTCTTATGTGCTCATGAATCCTATGTAACATATTAAGAAAAGGGTTACTGTAACAGTTCTGAGATCCATTTTTAAAAATTGAAAAAAGAAATTACATGAAAAAATTACATAAACCTTTCAAATCTTTCCTTTCTCGCTTTACAGATAGGACAGACCCCTGGAGGTTCGTCCATGGCACAGAGATATCCGCAAACCTTACATCTCCATACCGGCTTTGAAAGTTCCCCTGAAAATTCCATAGTTTCCATCATCTCAGCTCTTTTCTGTTCTTCAGCTCTTTCGGCGTCCCTCTGTGCTTTAGGAGGGCGTCTTTCAGGAATCGATTCTACCTCTCTTTCTCCCCGGATAACCTCGTCCGAAACATAAAGTGCACAGTAACAGGCTCCGTAATCATTCAGATCGGGGTCTCTATAGTAGCAGGGACAGACAATATCCAGATCCTCTTCCAGATTATTAGCAGAAAGCCTGCAAGGGCAGGACCAGTAGCCATACCGGCGCTCATTGGCGAGCAGTCCCCGCACAAGATCCTTTGTGAACTCAACGTCAGGGTTGAGATGATATCCCGACTTTTCAACCTGGTTATTCAAACGCCTGTAGACTTTGTCCACCAGTTCATCTGTTATGTCTTCTTCGGCTGCTTCCTCTTCTTTCAGCCCAATTCCCCCTTAAAACAAAACTTTTTCAAAAAAAGTTTTATCAAAAACCTTCTCTTTCAGCCCAACTCCCTCTCAAAAGCCGAGGGCTTCACGGATTTGTTTTTCCTTAAAACCCACGATTGCTTTCTCCCCATTTATAACAGTTGTCGGGAAAGAAGCTGAAGGATTAAAGCGTCTTATTTCCTCAACTGCCTGGTCTTCTTCTTCTTCTTCAAGCTTATCTACGTATATAAAATCGAAATCCACACCAAGATCGGTAAGTAGTTTCTTTGTCTTTTTGCACCATACACAGGTGCTAAGCCCATACACTACAACCTTACCTCTGTCAATTCCGGAAACGTGATTTCCTTTCTCCTTATCCAGAGTAGATGCATCCATTAGATTAACCCCCGGCCACGATAAAGTTATGGCAGTACGCCTATGAGTACTTTACCTTGAAATCGCATTTAAAGCGCATTTAATCCTTAGCCTGCCGGCAAATTGAAGCCCTTGCAGGCTGCAAGTTTTGTAAATTGCTTATGAGAAAATATAAACTAAAGTATATAAAATTTAGACATGCCTATATTTGAATACTAATTTTCCACTGTACAGCCCGGGCGTACAGTCTAAGGCATCCGGAGAATTCTTAATTTATCAAGCCCTTCTGGAGATACCAGTCATAATCGTGGGCAAACCGCTCTTTATTAGATTTTACAAGCTGGCAGAAATATTCTGTGCTCTGGCGATGCATTTCATCCTGATCCGGATATTTTATTTCTCCGCGAATCGACTTTGCCAGCTTCTTACCAAGATCTTCAGCAGTTCCCGCAGCTTGCTGGAGTGCAGAAGGATATAGCCCAACCGCAACACCAAGGCCACCGACAACGGTAACACCAAGATTCATGAGCACGCTGTTCATGTATTCTACAACCACATCAGCCCTGCTTCCTCCTGCCGTGGACACGGAGCACCCGAACTTTCCGGTCAGCATCTGGCAATGGATAGCATCCGAAAACCGGTCGAAAAAGGCTTTCATAGGGGCCGGAACCGAGTTAATATAATTCGGAGCGCCAAAAACAATTCCATCGGAATTCAAAATTCTATCAAAAAGCTCTTCAAAATCATCGAGCTGGGGACACTCCCCAGTCGCATAACAGACTCCACACCCTGTGCAGTATTCTATACGCAGTTTATAGAGATCTACCAACTCGGTTTCCGCTCCTTCGGACTCAGCACCTTTGAGCACGGATTTTACCAGTTGAAGGGTATTGCTTTCATTCCCTCTCGGACTTGCATTAACTCCAAGAATCTTCATAATTATCAACTTCTTTATCGCTTATAATAGATAGGCCACATAAGATTAACATATTATCTTTTGCCTTCTTCAGGTATACCGACATGAGCTGTCTGGCTCCTTTTCCCTCTCACCAGCGATGCGAATACCCCAACAATGCAGAAGGCCGTAAACAGGATAAACGCATAGTGCAGGCTTAAAACGAATTGAGGGTAATACTCAGGCGTGATCTCTACAGGGCCGATAACAATCGCAAAGATCATCATTGCGATACCCATCGACAGCATTTGGCCAAGGAGACGCATAGTTCCGTTCATTCCCGATGCGACACCGTAGAATTTTTTATCGACAGAGCTCATGATTGCATTAGTGTTTGGAGACGAGAAGAGCCCTAAACCTATACCAAAAATAACCAGGGTGATAATCAGGTGCCAGATAGGAGTTGTTTCTGTAAGGAAAATGAGCAGGAAGAGTCCAAGCGCAGTAAATGCCATTCCTGCAGATGCAACAATCCGTGATTCAACCCTGTCAGAAAGCCGGCCAGCAATTGGCGAAACCATAGCCATGATAACCGGTTGTGCTACCAGGATAAGTCCTGCATGTTCAGGTGTGAAGCCTTTCGTGTACTGGAGATCGAGACTTAAGAGAAAGGTCACTGCGAAAGTAGCGCTGTAATTGATGAGCGCAGATAGGTTCGAAAAGGCAAAAATTCGATTTTTTGTCAAGAGAGTAATATCAAGAACAGGAGAAGGTATTCTCATCTCATACAAAGCAAAAATAATAACCCCGAGAATTCCCACAGCTATAAGAACCGCGCCTTTAAAGGCAGGGAGAACTGAGAAACCGTACATAACTGCAACTACTGCTACACCATATATTACTGACCCTGTCAGGTCGAACTTCTCCCCCCTGCACTCAGCCCATTCACCTTTAATTTTCCACAGGATTAGGAGAACTGCTGTGAAACCGATAGGGACATTTACGAAGAAGATACTCCTCCAGCCAAGATACTGCGTCATCGCACCTCCAAGTAAGGGACCAATGGAAAGCCCAATGTAAACTGCAGTGATATAAGTACCAAGAGCTTTTCCACGCTCACCAGGCGGGAAGACAGAAGTAACGATAGCGACACCTGTCCCGAAGATCATGGCACTCCCAATACCTTGGACGACCCGTACTCCAATCAACATTTCCGTTGAAGAAACCATAGTCATAATTAAAGACGAAAGGCTGAAGATCGTGATACCGTAGAGGAAAATCTTTTTCCTTCCATAAATGTCAGCGATTTTTCCGAACGGGACAAGAAACAGTGCTGAAGAAAGGAGATACGCAGTAGCAACCCACGAGAGGGCAATCGCGTTCATATGAAATTCAGCCCCGAGTGCAGGCAGGGCAATGTTTACTGCCGAACCATCAAAAGGGGTAATAAATCCCGCAAGTATCGCAATAAAGAGCACAACCTGTTTCCCTGTGCCGACAACAGGAACATCGGGGGTGTGGCAAATTTTCGGGACTTCAGTAAGTGATCTGACGTTATTCGTTTCTTTTTCCATATATATCACTAATTAGAAAGGTCATTATCTGCAGTTTGCAATGTCAGGAAAATCGCAATCGAATTTATGTGCAGGATAGATTACTCAGAGATAATGCTCTTCATAATACTTTTCCTCATCATGATTGACTGATCGATCATTTAGTATACCTTATTTGTTATTAAATATTATACCACAACCGTTGACCCGCAACCGTTGCGCCGGTTGATCACGCCGCTGCTCGGGGTAAGGTTTTCATTGCACCATTTCGGTCAAGTATTTTTTAAAAAGGGTTGTGATCGCGCCGCCACTTCGTTTTCGATCAAACCTTTTTTGAAAAGGTTTGCAGGCAAGCATATTTTACAAAAGGTTTGCAATAAACCTGAGGACACAAATTAAACTATGATAATGGAGTAATAATTAAATTAAGCAATCCGAAATTAAATTAAGACTACCCGAAAGCTTTTCCCTCAGTGTTATTAAAACTACATCAGGCTCACAAGAAATCAGTGGTTTAGGCGCGGTAAAATCGTGAGGCTAAATTTACAAAAAACTAAGGCAATGCAAAAATCATAAACAAAATTTGAAAGACAACAGCGATCAAGTTTTATATATAAAACTTGGGACTAAGCCATTAAATCTATGCTTGCATGGAAATTATTATGGACTAAGCCATTATTAAATTACGCCTGTATGAAGATTATAGAGGTTATAGACTCACAATGAATGGAATTATTATCTGGATATTGATTATACTCTGCCTTATTCAGTCCGCTATCTTCTCCGGTATGACAATCGGGGTTTTTGGCCTTGGGAGGCTCAGGCTTGAGATCGAGGCCGAAGCAGACAATAAAGAGGCTATCAAAATTCTGCAGATCCGGCGGGACTCCAATTTCCTGCTTACGACATTGCTCTGGGGAAATATAGCCGTAAACGTTCTAGTTGCCCAGCTTACAAGTTCCGTGCTGACAGGAGCCTCAGCTTTCCTCTTCTCTACTTTCGTTATCACCAGTTTCGGAGAGATCGCACCCCAGGCTTATTTTTCCCGAAACGCCCTGTCACTCGGAGCAAAACTAACCCCTGTAGTCCGCTTCTACCAGATGCTGCTCTATCCGGTAGCCAAGCCCACAGCTCTTATTCTTGACTGGTGGCTCGGTAGGGAAAAACTTGACCTCTTCAAGGAGCAGTCTATGCGGATTATGCTCGAAAAACACATAGAGTCGGGAAAGTCCGATATTGGCACTTTTGAAGGAATAGGAGCCCTGAACTTTCTTTCCATAGATGATGTCAGTATTTCCGATGAAGGCTCGCTACTAGATCAGAGAAGCATAATCTCTCTCCCGGTCGAAAATAACCGTCCGGTGTTTCCTCCTTTCAAAAGAGAACCGACGGACCCCTTTCTGCAAAAGATAGAAGCGTCCGGGAAGAAATGGGTAATAATTACCAACCCTCAGGGTGAGCCTGTTATGGTGCTTGATGCGGATGGTTTCCTGAGAGATGCAGTCTACAAGAAAGGTCCATTTATTCCGCTTTCTTATTGCCACTTTCCGGTTGTGGTGAGATCTCCCAAGACCAGGCTTGAAAAAGTAATCCGGCAGTTTAAGGTGTATCCGCAATACCCTGAAGACGATGTAATCGACCAGGACCTTATTCTCTACTGGGGCCAGGAGAAAAGGATTGTGACTGGTTCGGATATTCTGGGTAGGCTGCTGCGGGGAATTGTAGTGGAATGTGACCTGACATCAGGGTGTGAACTGCCTGTTCCGCCTTCCCAGCCCGGAGTTGTTAGAAGAAGAAGTTTGAGAAGAGGTAAGAGTAAGGAAAGCAAAGAGCAGAGAAAGGAATAAAAACGAATAAAAAAGTAGAAAGAAATAAAAAGTTACTCTTCGTATGCAGGAAGGGTTATAACGCCTATCTCCTGAAGTGGTGAACCCACAGCGAAATGGTAGAGATTCTGGAATTCAAGCCCTTTGAGCCCTATTGTGTCGTGCAAAGGGTCATCGAAGAAACACCCTATCGCGCAGCCCCTGAGACCATTTGCTTCAGCTTCAAGGTAAAGAAGCTGCCCCAGAATTCCACATTCCCAGAAAAGGTATGGATATATCCAGGCGCCAAACTTGTTCAGAGGCTCTTCGAATTCCGAGAGCATGCAGGCAGTAAAACAGGCGTCTGCGGCTTTTCGCTGGGCACAGGAAAGCTGGGCTGCAAAATCATCCAGGTTTTCTTCCATCAGCAGGTAAAACTCAAGGTTTGATGGGCAATCTTTTGGCTTTTCCCATAAAAAATCCGGCCTGATGGCAGCTTTAAACCTTTCTTTTTCCTCGGATTTGCGAAGGAAAATATAAAGCCCTGGAAGAAGATCTCTTACTCGGTTTACGAAAAGAAGCAGGTGAGTAAAGGAACCAAAAGCAAGGGAATTGAAGATAGGGTTATTTTCCGGAAGAGTTCTTTGCAGCATAGCATAGAAAGTTTCTTTTTTCATGTATGCGCTGTTATTCATCTCGATAGCACTCCTCCTTCCACGGATAACGCTGCGCAAGGAAACGGTTTCAAGATTGGGCTGGTTCCTGAAGCTGCTGGTTTTCAGCGATGAAGCTGCATGCGTATCGGACTTTGGTTCACCTCTTTTCTCCAGATAATTGATTTCCTTCTTTTGAGCTGCCGAAGCAGCTTTTTCGATACCTACCCATTCAACATGCCTTGGGCTTAAAATGTTAGGAACCCCTTCCCAGGAAAGGTTGCTAAAAGCAGAAATTGCGCCGGAAGAAATCCTGCCTCTGTCACAGGTTTTTCCTACCGGATAGACCGCAAGCAGACAGGCAGGCTCCTGTTTTTCAGGGCCTTTCTCCCCGGATATGCCAAGAAGCACTGCAATTTCTTCCGAACTCATGTCTGCAAGAAGGCTTGTTTTCCAGCCGAGCCCGGCAGCAGCAAAGGTCAGGGCAGCAATTGCATGCCCTATATCATGCTGCGCATATCGAAAGGCTCTGAGACCGTATTTCCAGGAAACCCGCCAGTAAATTGAAGTCAGACCCACGAAAAAAGTGCCTTCAGGAAAGCCCGAACTTAATAACTCCAAGGTTTCCGGGGAAAATTCGGTTCTGAGTTCAAGGGCATGAGGCAAAGGAGCATAATGGCAGACTGAAGGCCTTTTCAGAAGCCCCTTTACAGGGCCTGAAAGAAGGTAAACCTCGGTAGGATGAAGGTTTCCGCTTGAGGGATTGACGCGAAGCGGCCATTTTGTACCTTCTGCCATTTTCCAGGCCGAAATGGCAAAGCTGTCAAAATATAGCCTGGAAATCGATTTCGCATTCAGCTCAGACGGCTTGAGTTTTTCCGGCGAGAAAGCCTGTTCATAAGTAGGAAAAATCTCAGCTTTTATTTGCTCATCACTCCAGATATCCAGATTCAAAAGTCGAGTCCCATGATAATTAAGGAAGGGATCTGGCTTGGTTAGCATATCCAGGTGACGAGGACCTGGAGCATAGGCTTTGAAGTTGTGTTTACTTGCCTGGTGATAAGCCAGTATAGCTTCAAGTTCCGCTGTCATAACAAGCACACCCGGTAACCGGATAATTAAAATTCTCAAACGGCTTTTTCGGTAAAGGAGATCTGCATATAAGGTTTTAATGTGGTATTGACCTTTTTTCAGGGCCTTAAAATGGATATTGCACTTGTTCAAGGCCTAAAATTGGATATTAAACTTTTTTCAGGGCTTCAAGTACGGCTTTTCCAAACGCTTCCGCACTTGCAGGATCTCGTCCTGTGATAACCCTGCCCGAAACCAATACGTCCCTATCCAGATAGACAACCCCATGTTCCTCAAGTTCGCGTACCGTGTCCGGGCTTTTGAAAACCGTGCTTTCTTTACCTTTCAGGACACCCGTTCTTGCCAGCACCACAGGGGAGATACAGATTGCGGAAATCACTTTTTTTCGGGCATTCGCTTCCTTTACGAGTTTATGCAACGTTTTGTTGTTCCACAGGTATTTTCTTGAGCCTGAGCCCCCTGAGATTACTATTGCATCGTAGTCATCAATTCTGGTGTCCGAGATCGTGATATCAGGTTTAATTACGCCTCCCAGCATCCCTTTCGCAGTTTCCGTAGATTCGGCTGCAACAGTAACTTTTACTCCTGCAGCTTCAAAAAGCTGCTTCGGAACAAAACATTCCTCGTCTCTGAACTGTTCCTGGGCGATTACAAGCAAGATTTTCTTGCCTTCATACTCGATTTCTGTCATCTGGCTACCTTCCTGTAAGCTTGAAAATAAAAAATAGAATAGATGATAAATGGAATGATGCAGTAACCCTATTTCCTTAAGGATATGTTCCTGAAAATATAAATTGATGCTTCTTTTAGAGAGTACGGAGCCTGAGAAAAAGTGTAAAGGGCCTGACAAGCAGCGTAAGGAGCCTGAGAGCCTCAGGGGTTGTCTCAAGAACTAAAATCGGCTTATAAGATTTATTTCGTACCCGATTCAAGTTATAAGGAAATACAGGCCTGCGGAAATTCCTGCCCCTGCGAAAGTTGCCACGAAATTAACTCCGCTGTTTGAGAGTAATCCCCTTTTCTGAAGAGTAGCCCCAAGGAAACTGTCCACATTTGTCCCGAAAAAGCCTCCTGCCATTGTAATAAGAACTGTTAATATAAGATTGTCCGAGATTCCCAACACATATGCAAGGATTCCTATCACTGCAGAACCGAAGATTGCAGCAAATTCGCCAAGCAAAGATACGGCCCCGTCAATTCCGGGTTCCGAGAGCTTTAGGGTTGTTATCATTCTTGGCCTTCCTTTTGCCGTTGTCCCTATTTCACTTGCCAGAGTATCTCCGGTAGCTGTTGCAACCGTGCCCATATAGGCATAAACAATCGGAAGGCTGTGTTCCGGGAAAACTCCGTACGCTACTGCAAGGGCAAGGGCTGCCGTACTGTTCGAAAATACGTTTTCGTAACTCCGGATGCCGTCTTTAGCCTGTGCAATACCTATGGATTCTTTGTATGCATATTTGTATCTTGTAAACCCGCCTCCAAGAATAAAAAACGTTAGCAGAAGCAGGAACCAGGAAAGACTGCTGAAGACAATTATCAGGACTCCCAGAAGGGCGGCACTCAGGAGGGCAGAGACATCTGCAATCTTCGCCCTGTAAGCCAGCACGCCAAGGAAAAACGAGAATGCAAGTGCCACAACCATTTTTTCAGGAGGCACCCAGTACCTGAACTCCTCAAAAATCCACATCGTCATCCCTGCGCCCAGCGACACCGAAATATTCTTATCTATTTCGGAGGGGATTGACTCAAAAAGAGAACCTGTAACCGCCCCGATCACAGCTATGAAGAAGACCAGATTATATGAAACCGGAAGTTCCTGCCAGTAAACAATCCAGCTTGCGGCAAAGAATGCGGCAACAATCCGAAGTGCCAGGAAAGCCGAACTCCAGAGTATTGAAAAACTCCTCTTTTTGATTCTGCTCCGCCTTGAATAAAACTCCGGAACAGGATCTGTTTCGGAAAAAGAAGTCTTATGGTTTCCTACTGCCGCAACCGCAAACGCGGCGAGTACTATGTAGAAAGGATAGGTGTAAGAAGAGCTCCCCGAGATTACGGAAAAAAAGAGCATGAGAGCCAGGGAAAAAAGAAGGCTGGTGACATCTCTGCCAAAGGAAAAAGCGCTTCCTGAGAACCGTATCCCCAGGAAAAGCACGACAGACACTAGAAAAAGAAAATTTACTCCTACAAAAGGAGCTATAAGAATGAGCAGGAGATACAGGATATGCATTACAGGAATCCCCTGGCAAGAATTCCCGTTTCTGAAAGACCGGGCAGCTCTGTTCATTATAGGACATCTTTTGTTTTTTAGTCTTCTTGGAAAGTTACATAGAATGGGCTTATGTTTATAAATAGATAGTTGTTTTCATTTCAGAGATAATTCAAAAATACAGATTAAAATTTAAAAATATCTGTTTTAGCAGTTGCGGTCGGGAAAAATTTACGCAAATCCTTTAAGTCCTTTATGTAGTATCCAATGAATAAAATAACTTTTGCTTCAGATTTTATTTTTCAGAATTTCCCAAAAATTATCTATTTTTCAGAATTTCGCAAACTTATGCTAGTTCATTCTTCCAGACTTATGCCCGAAACCTGACAAAATTCTAATCCATAAGTATAACCGGAAATAGATTAGTATATTATAACCGGCAAAGCTGCAAGCCATAATCGACGGTGGAAAGCATGGAGAATTATGACCTCATTGTGATAGGTACGGGTTCTGCAATGAACTATATAAATCCTATCATTGATTCAAACCCTAAAATGAGAATTGCTGTTATCGACAAAGATGAACCCGGCGGGATCTGTCTTACCAGAGGGTGTATCCCTTCAAAAATTCTGCTCTATCCTGCCGAACTCATAAGGGAGCTGGAAACCGCATCTACTTTCGGAATTAAGCTTGAAATAAAGGACATTGATTTCCTTGCAATTATGGAAAGGATGCGCAGGAAAATAGGAGAAGATATCGAGGCGATAAGGAAAGGGTTGGCAGAAAACCCTTATCTTGATTATTATCATGAAAGTGCAGAATTTATCTCTCCTTATACTCTGAAAGCAGGCGAAAAAACCCTCCACTCCGAAATGATTTTCCTCTGTACAGGCTCAAAACCTGCAATCCCACCTGTAAAAGGCCTTGAAGAAGCAGGATACCTTACAAGTGATACTGTACTCAAGCTCACGGAATGCCCAAAAAAGCTCGCCATCCTGGGAGGAAGTTACATTGCAGCCGAATACGGGCATTTTTTCTCGGCTATGGGAGCCGAGGTCACGGTTATAGGGAGAAATTCCCGGTTTCTTCCACAGGAGGAGCCCGAGATCTCCAGACTTGCCAGAATGAAAATGTCGAAATACATTAAGGTTATTACAAACCATGAAGCCATAGAGGTTCGAAAAGAAGATAACGGGCAGAAAACTGTCGTAGCAAAGGAAAAAGACTCGGGACTGGAGGTAAAAATCACTGTAGACGAAATCCTCGTGGCAACAGGAAGAGTTCCGAATACCGAAATTCTCCATCCCGAAAGAGCCGGAATCAAAACCGATATCCAGGGCTGGATTCTGGTAAACGAGTATCTTGAGACCTCACAACCGAATATCTGGGCGTTTGGGGATGCAAACGGAAAATATCTGCTAAAGCACGTAGGAAACTACGAGTCCGGAATAGTTTTCCTCAATGCGATCCTGAAAGAGAAAGTAAAGGCAGACTACCATGCTGTACCTCATGCCGTTTTTTCTTATCCTGAAATTGCCGGGGTAGGCATGGGGGAGCAGGAAGCCGTGGAGAAGTACGGAGAGGAGAGAATTCTCATAGGCCTCAAATTTTTTGAAGATACTGCAAAAGGTTCGGCCATGGAGATCAGGGATTATTTCGTAAAGGTGATTCTGGATGCGGAGGAAGAAAAAATTATGGGAGCCCACATTATAGGCCCGCATGCCTCAGTCCTGATCCACCAGGTAATTCCTCTCATGTATACCGAATCAAGAAGTCCTGAGCCAATCATGCGAGGCATGGATATTCACCCTTCTCTTAGTGAGGTTGTAACCAGGGCCTTTTATTCGCGGCTGCCGCCCGAACACTATCATCATTTCCTTAAACATATCGGGCTTGAGGACTAAAAAATCTCAACACTTTCTTCTTTCACACCCATTTTTTAATAAGGTCAAAACCCACCGGCTGATGCCTGGGGCAACGTTTCCGACCCGCCTGTAGAGCTCCACCTCAAGTCCCATTTTTTCATAGTCCTCAATTAATTCCGGAATCTGAGACTCGGCTTTGAAAGTGTAGAAATGAATGTATCCTTCCTTCCGGACAAGTTTTGAGATTTCGCCAAGAAAATGATCCCTGCCGTAAGGGGTCGGGACAATAGCCCTGTCAAATCCATTTTCAGGAATCTGAAAACTTTCAGTTTCAATTTTCTGAGGACACAGGCATACAGGCAGATCATAAAAAGCCGTACTTACTAGCCCTTCACTGGTTTTTGCAGAATTAAGCATATGGAAAATTTCTTCAAAATAGTCCTGAATAACGGTTATTTGACCTTCAAGCCTGTTAATCCTGATATTTTCCTCCAGTAGGCACACGCCTCGGGATTTATTTCGATGGCGTAGACCCTTGCCTCTTTTCCTGTGGCAGGAAGCACAAAAGGGCCCACTCCGGCAAAGGGAATTAGAATGCGTTCTCCCGACTTAATTTTTGAGGCTATCCTTTTTCTCTCCGAGTACAGGCGGGGATTAAAAAAGACTTTTTTGACATCCAGCTTATAGGTATAGCCGTTTTTCGTGTGAATGGTCTCGGTGGTTTCCCCAAGAAGAAGCTCAAAGTCCGCAGCCCTGTGCTCTCCTTCGAGTTTGCTCACCTTATTGAGCACAGCTCGCGTATTGCCTCGCATAGAAAACAGCTTTGAGGCAATAGCCTTTTTATAAGCCGCAAGCTCTGGAGGAATCGAGATTATAACCACATTCCCGATATAATCAAAACGTTTTGGAACCATAGGAAGCAGGGGTTCTTCAACTATTCCTCTCATTGTATCCCGCAAGCTTACTCTATCTCGAAAACTCATTAAGGATACCTCTGCCGGTCAGATTATAAACTTTCATTTTAAGATTCTATAGTCACGAGGCAAAATAATGCAACTACTCGATGAGCACAAAGTGTTTTTTATTGCAACAATTACAGGCGTGACTATAGTTCCGATTTAAAGAATCATTTTTAATATATCCTTTTTGTTTTGAGAAAAGCTGAAAAAGTATGGAAAAAGATAAAACCCGAAAGAAACCTTAATCGGCTATTTCCGATTTCAGGCAGGACTACTTCTCATGAAGATTATTATAGAGACCCCGAAATACAGTTTCTGGAAATATAACAGGACAGAAAAAGGCTATGAAAGGGCTTTCTTTTCCCCCTTACCTACAATTTTCAATTACGGCTTTGTAGAAGGAACGGAAAGCGCGGACGGCATGGAAGAGGATGTAGTGGTGCTTGGGCCCCGCCTGCCGAGAGGAAGCACACTTGAAAGGGAAGCTTTTGACGGAATAGTCGAATTTCTGGATGATTCTATCAGGGATGATAAGAGAATCGTATATATCAGCGGGTTTCGCTCTGCTGTCCTGCTCGCTTATTATTTCAGATTTTATGCTCTTTTCAAAATCTTCCTGTATGCTTTCCGCGAGAAAAAAATTGCAGCGTGCAGGTTTGAAGGAATCGAATTTCGGAGATTCCGCTGAGATTTTTCGATCAAACCTTTTTTGAAAAGGTTTGCGCCTTTACATTTAAACTTATACTTTTAATCTGCTTTGGGATCCTCTTCCAATATAACGACACGTGCATCTGCGGCATTTGACTTTACAGACTGATCAGCGGGTTTCGCTCTGCTGTCCTGCTCGCTTATTATTTCAGATTTTATGCTCTTTTCAAAATCTTCCTGTATGCTTTCCGCGAG